>Ga0209025_1003881_pt1 | contig 13523 bp, 9 predicted proteins | sample AraplaMF_Col_mLB_FD_184256 | JGI IMG/M metagenome (GOLD analysis project Ga0209025, IMG submission 184256) | Arabidopsis root microbial communities from the University of North Carolina, USA - plate scrape MF_Col_mLB (SPAdes) (version 2) | ecosystem: Host-associated > Plants > Roots > Endosphere ... | reverse complement strand
ATATACTTTCCTTTTGTATCAAAACGCTTCTTCTGGTAGATTCCTTTAAAGTTTGCTACTTTTTGAAGAGCCCCAATGATTTCATCTTTAAAAGAATAAATCCCTTCACTATACCAGCTAATTACATAATAACCATCGTAATAATCGATGATTAAACCACCAAGGCCATCACCTTCACCATTTACAGCGCGGAATGCAGTCGTGTCATTCGATTTGTAAAAACCTTTTCTCTTATGTAACGCTGATTTGATTTTTCTTTCAAAGAAAGCTTGGTCAATGTGCTCCTGCTCTTTTCTTGTTAAAATCCAGCCATATCCTTTATTTTGCTTTCCGTAATATCCTTTACCAAGAAATTGGTTCTTCTCATCAACAATTTTGATGATTGCCCCCTCTTCACGTATATCATTTAAGTTTTGAATTGCATCTTTTAAAATAAGTGGGTAGCCACTTTTAATCTCTTTTATAAATTTCGGTTTTATCTTTACATTTACTTCTGATCGCATGTAATGTCTTCCTTTCCATTTGAATGCTTTCTATTTAGTAGGAAGCATTTAAAAAACGAGACTGAAAAAACAGCCTCGTTTCACTATACCATATTATTGCTTTGCGAGTACAACCAGCTCGTTGCCTAGAACGACTGTTATATATTTATCCCGCTATTTGCGGGCAGTAAGACTCCCATCTCAAAATTCGGCAAAAGCAAAGAAGTTAGGTGGGAGATCAACTGCCCGTAAAAGCCCGATTGGTGAGGGCCAATAATCAGTGGAGGATGAAGAAAATCCCCACTGATTAAAGTTTCACTTTATACGATGTAAAAGATGAGACTCTTATCTAAAGATCAGTCTTAGAGCACTGTCCAACGGAAAAACCCTGTACATAAACAAGAATAAACAAAAACTTTCATTTCTCTCAAAAACCAAATAATGGATTTTTAATATTGTGGTTTTTCACGAAACCATAATGTAGCAATCCATTTTTCTCCTTCATGTACCGCACAACCTTCATGCAATGAAAGGGGATGTGGTTCATTTGTCCCTCTTTTACAATTTTCAAAAACTAATAATTTCCCTTCGCTTGGAGTAACTGTAAGATTCAGAGAGGGAAAAAAAGTTTCTCCACCTGCATTAACTGTATTCAAATAAAGAATAGCTGTATAAAGTCGTTGTCCCCCTTGTTCAACTCGGTTCCTTCCGTCTTCGTGCCAGGTACCATAACAATCAATATGAGCATCAAATTTCCCTCCAACTTCATATCTCGCTGCTTGTAATGGCTCAGCGTGATTAAGCGGCAAGGGCATAGCAGTAGCAATAAGTTCAGATACTTGACTAACAAGTCCATGTGAATAGTGTGGAAGCCAAGTAAAATCTGATTTCCGTTCCCCTGTATGTCCATAGGCTTGTGCGGGTTGGATGTGCTTTTTAGATAGTTCGATTAACTCTTGGCATTCTGCTGGTGTAATTATTTGTTCATACTGGGCTACAAAAGGCTCATCATGGAGAACAATTGGCTTTTTATTCATAAGGTATATTCCTCCTCAAACTTTATTGAACGACGATATTATATTATGTGGGTGAAACTGAATAGGTGTTACAAACAAGGATTAATAAAATGACAGTCTTTTTTAGCTTGAAAACTCCTTCATCAATGAACAATAGATTTAGATAAAGTGAAACTTTAATCAGTGGGGATTTTCTTCATCCCCCACTGATTATTGGCCCTCACCAATCGGGCTTTTACAGGCAGTAATGCGGGGTACATTTCCCAACATCTCACTTTCTATATATGTAAGCTTTTCTACAAAAAAAAGAGACTTTCTTTCAAAGAAAGCCTCTTTACCTTATTTCCCTACAACAACTTCTCACTTCTGAAAAGCCGAAACAACATACCCAACAAACATACCGATCATTCCTGGAATTAACCATCCAATCCCTACACTATAAAACGGAACTTTTTCTAAAATCGGCGCTAATGCTGCAATTTGAATGTGTGCATTATTTAATCCATCGAAAAAGCTAATAACAAATGCTCCTATAATACCACCCACATACATTGCCAACGGGATACGAAGGTAATTTTCAATTAGCGATAATATGATTAATACGATTCCAATTGGATAGATTGCTATTAAGATTGGTAATGCTAATGCATTTAATTGTGTTAAACCTAGGTTTGCTACCATAAATGCTAACACGCAGAAGATAAAAACAACTTTTTGATAAGACAGCTTTGGTAGTAGTGCTGAGAAAAAATCTCCACAAGCTGCGACAATCCCAACAGAAGTTGTTAAACATGCAGCCGCAATTGCTACCCCAAGTAGTAGTGTGCCGTAATTTCCAAATAAATGATGAACAACGTTTGTTAAAATAACACCGCCGTTTTCTCCCATTCCAAGCGATACACTAGAAGCCCCAAGGTAAGCGAGTGCTAAGTAAACGATAAGTAAGCCAAGTGCTGCAATAATTCCTGCAAAGATTGTTACTTTCGCAATACTTTTCTTATTTGTAATCCCTTTTCCTTTTAAAGCATTGATAACCACATTTCCGAAAACAAGTGCTGCTAATCCGTCTAATGTTAAATATCCATCAATAAATCCTTTAAACAGTGGATCTTTGTATGTTTCTGTCGGTGCACCGAACTCTCCAATTGGTGTAATAAGTGCTTTAATAACAATAATTGCAATGACAGCTAATAAAATTGGTGTTAATACTTTTCCGATGCGCCCTACTAATTTTGAAGGGTTTAATGCTAAATAGAAAGTAACTGCAAAGAAAATGAATGTAAAGATAACAAGTGGATATGCTTGGCTCGCTACTGAACTTGATAAAAATGGAGCGACTCCCATCTCATAAGCAACCGTTCCTGTACGCGGAACGCTGACAAATACACCTAAACATAAATAAATCGCAACTGTAAAAACAAGTGCAAATAACGGATGCACGCGACCTGCTAATTCATTGATATCTCCTTTTAAAGCAATGACAATAACCCCTAGTAAAGGAAGTCCTACCCCTGTAATGATAAAACCAAACAACGCAATCCATACATCTGTTCCAGCACCTTGTCCTAACGCTGGTGGGAAAATCATATTACCTGCGCCGAAGAATAGTGCAAATAACATTAAACTTATTGCAAACATCTCAGATAACTTTAAAGATGATTTCATTTTCATTTACCTCCTAAAAATCAATAAATAGACAAAATATTCAGAAATAAAAATCCGTTACATTTCCTCTTTCAATCCTACTTCCCCTATAAAAGAACGCAAAAAACACCCGTCCCTAACAAAGGGACGAGTGTTGAAATCGTGGTTCCACCCTTATTCTAATAAAATGAATGTATAACGAAATAAACTCATTTTATAGCTCGTGTAAATTGATAACGGTTTTATCCGTCAAGAATTACAATGCATCATGCCGTTCACTCTTGAAGTTTAGAGGTGGTAAGTGTATCTTTTCGTATTAGGAAGCTCACAGCCTAAGGCTCCCCTCTCTGAGAATCGTAAAAAATAACTCGTGTCCTCATCATTACTTTTATAAAATATATTGTCGAATATTGTTGTTTTTTATTATATGGGCTATTTTTAAAAAAATCAATAGTTTTATTTTTTTAAAAATAAACACAGAAAAACAACTATAACTGCTTCAATAATTCCTGTAACTCTTGCACTGTGACATTCCGCCACTCTCCAGCCTCTAATCCATCAAGCTTAATATTCATAATTCGTACGCGCTTCAGTTTTGTTACTGTATATCCAAAAGCACGGCTCATTCGACGAATTTGTCTGTTCATTCCTTGCGTTAAAATAATTCGAAATGTAGAACTATTTACTCGTGTCACTTTACACTGCTTCGTTATTCCATCTTTAATCTTCACGCCACGGGACATTCCGTCAATAAACCAATCTGTAAATGGCTTATCGACCGTTACAATATATTCTTTTTCATGCTCATGATCTCCGTGTAAAATTTGATTGGCAATCCTTCCATCATTCGTTAACAAAATCAATCCTTCCGACGCTTTATCTAAGCGGCCAACTGGAAAGATTCTTTCGGGATGATTGATATACTCGATGATATTCCCGTCAATATGATCCGCAGCTGTACAAGTAATGCCAACTGGTTTATGGAAGGCAATGTAGATTTTTTCTTTGTCCTCTTTTTCAATCGTTTTGCCATCAATCGTTACAATATCATTCTCCGTAACAATCGTACCGTGCGTACACACTTCACCGTTAATTGCCACGAGGTCCGCTTTAATAAGGCGGTCTGTTTCTCGCCTTGAGCAGGATAATGCTTCGCTTATAAATTGGTTAATTTTCATGTCATATTCCTTTTTTCTTATAGATTATCCGAAAAGAAAAAGCGTCAATCTCAGGCGGTATACTGATGCCGAGATTGACGCTCCCTTACTTCGCAAAAACCACTAAATAAATAACCCCAATCACCAAAAATATTCCGCAACAAGCTAACAATACTTTTGCAAGTTTGTCCATAAACATATAATGGTTTCCCCTTTTGCTTGGTTTTGTGTTATTTTAATTCGACAACTGTTACGCCTAGGCCTCCCTCGCCCATGTCACCGTAACGGTAGTTTTTCACGCCGCGATGTTTTTTCAAGTAGTCTTGTACACCTTGGCGAAGTGCTCCTGTTCCTTTTCCGTGAATGATGGATACACGTGGATAGTTTGCAAGCTGTGCATCATCTAAATATTTTTCAACGCGCATCATCGCATTTTCAAAACGCTCGCCACGAAGGTCAAGCTCTAAGGAAACGTGATAGTCTCTTCCCTTAACAGTCGCCACTGCTTTCTTCTCAACCGGTTGTGGCGTATTAATGTACTCCATATCGGATTCTTTCACTTTCATCTTCAGAATACCAATTTGGACGTTCCACTCATTATCGCTTACTTTTTTCAGCAGCTGTCCTTTTTGACCGAATGTTAATACTTTCACTTCGTCGCCTGCTCGCAATTGTTGTTTTGGCGCTGTGTTTTTCACTTTTACTCTTTGTTTTTTCACAAGCTCTGGCGCTGCCCCTTCTAGACGACTTTTCGCTTCAATGAGCTCATGATCTTTCACGCTTGCAAGCTGCGCTTTACGCAGTTGACGAAGTTCATGAATGATACCTTCTGCTTCTTTTTTCGCAGCTTCTACTTTTTCTTCGCCCTCTTTTTGCGCTTTTAATAATCTTTCATCACGCTCATCGTTAAATTCAATGATTTGACGCTGTAATTCACGATGAAGTTTTTCAGATTGTTTACGATGCTCTTCTGCTTCGTTCCATTCGCGCTCTGCATTTTTTTGACTTTCTTCTAGCTTCGCAATCATATTTTCGATTTTATTCGTATCTGTACCAATATGATTACGAGCACGGTCAATCACGCGATCAGATAATCCAAGGCGTTTGGAAATTTCAAAAGCGTTACTGCGTCCTGGTACACCGATTAATAATTTATACGTTGGGCTTAATGTATTTACATCAAACTCAACACTTGCGTTAATAACTTGTTCACGATTGTAACCATATGCTTTTAGCTCTGGATAATGCGTTGTTGCGACAACGCGCGCTCCGCGGTTATATACTTCATCTAAGATTGAAATGGCAAGCGCAGCCCCTTCTTGTGGGTCTGTTCCGGCACCTAATTCATCGAATAATACTAAGCTTTCAAAGTCAGCTTTTTCTAAAATATCTACAATGTTCACCATATGTGAGGAGAACGTACTTAAGCTTTGTTCAATCGATTGTTCATCACCGATATCAGCAAAAATGTTTTTAAACACACAAATCTCAGATTCGTCTAATACTGGAATATGAAGGCCAGATTGCGCCATTAATACACAGATACCGACTGTTTTTAATGTAACTGTCTTACCACCTGTATTCGGACCTGTAATAACGATTGTTGTGAAGTCTTTACCAAGCATAATATCGTTTGGCACAATGATTTCCGGGTCGATAAGCGGATGACGTGCTTGTCTTAAATTCATATAGCGTTCATTATTTACAATTGGTTTTGTAGCTTTGATTCGCTTTGCATAAAATGCTTTCGCAAAAATGAAATCAAGATTCGCAATAACCTCTACGTTTGCTAATACAGTATCTGCTTCTAGTGCTACTTCTTCTGTTAACACCATTAAGATGCGCTCTACTTCTTGTTTTTCTTTCACGCGTGCTTCTTGCAATGCGTTATTTAGTTCCACAATGACTTGTGGCTCAATAAATAACGTTTGTCCAGATGCCGATTGGTCATGAACAATACCACCATAAACACCGCGGTATTCTTGCTTCACAGGAATTACATAGCGATCATTACGAATTGTTACGATTGCATCTGATAGCATCTTCTGTGCATTAGAAGATCGCGTCATATTTTCAAGTTTCTCACGAATGCGGCTTTCCGCAGTACGGATTTGGTTACGAATACCGCGCAGTTTATCACTGGCACTATCAACTACTTCGCCACCATCACCAATGCAGCTTGTAATTTTCTTTTCTAAATCATATAGAGACACAATTTGCGCCACATAGGTTTCTAAGATTGGAAGCTCTACGCCATTATCAACCATATCTTCAATAAATCGCTTCATTTGGCGGCTACCATACATCGTACTTGCAATATCAAGAAGTTCATGTGGACTTAACATACTTCCAATTTTCGCACGTTTTACATTTGGACGAATATCAAAAATCCCACCGAGCGGCACATGTCCTTTTAAGCGAATGACTTTTGCTGCTTCATCCGTTGTCTCTTGCATTTCTACAATTTCTTCAAAATCTGTACTTGGCACAAGGCTCTTCACTTTATCACGACCAAGTGAAGAAGCAACATGCTCAAGTAATTGTTCTTTTACTTTGTTATATTCTAATACACGCAACGTTCGTTCTAACATAAGTTGCCTGTCCCCCTTGTGTTACTTATTCCGTTTAATAAAATCTAATAAACGTTTAATATCCCATGTGTTAATCACAGTATCTTTTTGAATCCAGCCTTTACGTGCTGCCGCTACACCTGTTTCCATATCTTCTAACATTTCAAGTGTATGAGCATCGGTATTAATTGCTACTTTCACACCAGCATCTTGCGCTTGCTTTAGTAATTTTGCGCTTAAATCTAATCGGTTCGGATTCGCATTTAACTCTAAAACTGTATCTGTTTCTTTCGCAAGTTCAATGAGTAAATCTGTATCTACATCATACCCTTCGCGTCGTCCAAGGAGACGACCTGTTGGGTGGGCAATCATTGTAACATGCTTATTTTCAATTGCTGTGCGCAAACGTTTCATAATCGTTTCACGGTCTTGTGAGAAACTAGAGTGGATTGCACCAATTACATAATCAAGTTCTGCTAATACTTCATCATCAAAATCTAGCGTTGCATCTGGTAAAATGTCCATTTCGATTCCGCGTAAAATTGTGATATCCGGGTATTTTTCGTTAATGCGCTCAATCTCTTTTCCTTGTTCACGAAGACGCTCTTTCGTTAAACCATTTGCTACTTTCAAATATTGCGAGTGATCAGTAATTGCCATAAATTTATACCCACGCCCTCGGCACGCTTGTACCATTTCTTCAATGGAAAAAGCACCGTCGCTCCATGTTGTATGCATATGTAAATCACCTTGTATGTCAGAGAACTGAATTAAATTCGGATATTCTTTAATTAATTCGACCTCTTTTCCATCTTCACGTACTTCTGGTGGAATGAACGGCAATCCAAAATGAGCAAAAAATGCTTCTTCTGTTTCAAACGTCTTCACTTCACCCGTTTCTAAGTTTTCCACACCGTACTCACTAATCTTTTCACCTTTATCTTTCGCAATTTGGCGCATTCTTACGTTATGATCTTTTGAACCTGTGAAATGATGAAGAGTTGTAATAAATTCCTCAGGTTTTACAAGACGGAAATCAATCGAAATATCATATTCATATTGAAGTCGAACGGATACTTTTGTATCACCGCTTGCAATGACTTCAATCATATTATCAAACTGTAATAAATGTTCACGTACCGCTGCTGGCTCTGTCGTTGCGATGATGAAATCTAAATCTTTCACTGTTTCGCGAACGCGTCGTAAACTACCAGCGCGAGAGAATCGAACAATTTCCTGGATATTCGACAATTTCTCTTCTATTTCCCCGGCAATAGGTAGGACCATTGCAATCGGTAAACGCTCTGGACGAGATCCAACTTGAGCAATCGCTTCTAATATTTTCTCTTCCGTTTTCTTACCGAACCCTGCTAATACCTGTACTTTATTTTCTTCACAAGCCCTTTGCAATGTTTCCATATCAATAATGCCAAGCTCTTTGTACAACTTTGCTACTTTCTTGCCACCAAGCCCCGGTAATTTTAATAATGGTAATAGGCTGCTCGGCACTTCTTTTTCAAGTTCCTGCAATACTTCTGAAGTTCCCGCTTCAATATATTCTTGAATAACTGCCGCTGTTCCTTTTCCAATGCCTGGAATCTTTGTGAAATCTTCAATTTCAGAAAGACTACGATCATCGCTTTCTAATGCTGCTGCCGCTTTACGAAATGCGGATATTTTAAATGGATTTGCGCCCTTAAGTTCCATAAAAAGGCCGATTGTCTCCAGTAATTTAATCACTTGTTTTTTATTTACTTTCATTCTTGCCCCGCCTTTCTTTCATAGAAAAAAACTTCTCTTTCAGAGAAAAGAGAAGTTATACTTTGCTACCTGTCTGCCATAGTTCCTTCACCTTTTCAGAAAGAATCGGTGTATCGTCTACAATTATTTTGCTGATTGATGATTTTTGCAGTGGCGTTTGTACTTGTTCAATCGGAAGAATTGTTCCAATAATAATTAAGACAAACAAAATAATGTACACTTCTAAAAAGCCAAGAAGTGCCCCAGCAAACGCATTCACCTGTTTTATAACTGGGATTTCTGTAAACATATTCAGCAAATTCCCAAGCAATGAAAGTGCGATTCTTGTAATAATAAATAATACAATGAACGCAATTGCTTGATAGAATACTGCTTCGATATTATTCGCATCAATCCATTCTGGAACAGATACATTCTTATCAAATGGATATGGAATAAATTTCTCAAACGTTGGTGCTAAATCTTTGCAGTACCAGTATGCAACAAGGTATGCGATAATAAAGCTTGTTAACTTTACAAGTTGCAGGACAAATCCTCTTTTTAAACCAAGGAAAAATCCCATAACAAGCAGTAAAATGATAATAATATCAATCATGTTTTATTCCATTCCTTTTTTTGTCATACTTTCTTTCAATTTTTCATGTTCATCTTTTAATTTTATGTAATCGTGTATGACGTTTACCGCCGTCAATACCGCTAGTCTACTCGTATCAAGCGAAGGATTCTTGGCATTGAGTTCGCGCATTTTATCATCCACAATCGCTGCTACCATGCGGATATGACTTGTACTTTCATCGCCAACAACTGAATATTGTTGACCATAGATTTCTACATTAATTCGACTTTTATTTCCCTTTTGTTGTGACAACTCACCGGCCTCCAATCACGTACAGAATCCTAAAGTTTATCATACCATGAACCATCATAATATGGAAACAGAAAGAACAATCCGATATGATAAAAATAACAATATAAAAAAAGGAGCGACTACTTTGTCAAATTCTATCGTAATCCAAACAAGTTCTAGAGCAATTGAAGACATGAAACAGCAGTATAAACAAGCTATTAGCCCAAAAGTTCCGCAAGGCGGTGTCTTTATGGCAAAAGTCCCATCTTGTACAATTACAGCCTATAAATCAGGTAAAGTAATGTTTCAAGGTATTCGTGCTCAGGAAGAAGCTGCACGTTGGCAAAATGTTTCTCAAGCACCTAAATCTTCTGTTAAGAAAACAGCAAATTCACACCGCTATGCTCCGCCTTCTTCCATTGGAACAATGTCTATAGCAGGATCCGATGAAGTAGGTACTGGAGATTACTTCGGACCGATGACAGTTGTTGCTGTATATGTAGATGCAAAGCAAATTCCATTGTTAAAAGAACTTGGTGTAAAAGACTCTAAAAATTTAAACGATGCGCAAATCGCTGAAATTGCAAAGCAACTACTTAGCGTTGTTCCTTACAGCTCTCTCGTTTTGCATAATGAAAAATATAACGAACTGTTCGAAAAAGGGAACAATCAAGGTAAACTAAAAGCGCTCTTACACAATAAAGCTCTTACAAATTTACTAAAAAAGATTGCGCCGACAAAGCCAGAAGGCATCCTAATTGACCAATTTACACAACCTGATACATATTATAAATACTTAACAAAACAAAAAGAAGTACAGCGTGAAAACGTGTATTTTGCAACCAAAGGCGAAAGTGTCCATTTAGCAGTTGCCGCAGCTTCCATTTTAGCTCGTTACTCATTCGTAAAACAGTTTGATGAACTAAGTAAAAAAGCAGGTATGCCACTTCCGAAAGGAGCGGGCAAGCAAGTTGATATTGCCGCAGCTAAATTGATTCAAAAACTAGGAAAAGAACGCCTTCCTGAGTTTGTAAAGCTTCACTTTGCAAATACGGAAAAGGCATTTCGTTTATTGAAAAAATAGCTATTTTTTAGTATCGACAATATATAAATGAACTAAACAAAATAAAAACATATAAATAAGAGTAGTCGACATGACTACTCTTATTTACATGTTTAGCTTCGTTTTTGCCTCTTATTTGATGAAGGTACTTTAAAGGAACCCGTTTCGTGTGTTGTAGTTCCTTGACCTTCAACTTGCGGAGAACCAAGACCTGCTCTAGAAGGATCTTTTTTTACTTTTTTACCCATTTTGTTCACCCCCAACGTTACTTTTTGCTTAGAGGTGAGAAACTATGCAGCCTAACAATCAGAATATACACTGCTTACTCAAGCAATAGAAAATCGCTCTTCCACTTTCATTTCTATTAACGCTAAGTATACTTTCCTGAGGAACGAGTCTGTTCTTCACTAATATCCCATAGACGCTTTGCGGCATCCATATCCAATGCAACCTCAGATGGTGTTTTCACTTGCCTATCGGCATAGTAACCGCCACTATGTTTGGTAACATCGATTGCTTCTGCCAGCCACACTAAAGTTTCAGCGCCCTCTTCAGGAGTACGAGAGAAAGGTTTCATTGCTGCCATAGTTAAGCGAGCTACAAAACCATTATCCTGATTGAAATTCGTGGCCACCAGTCCCGGGTCGAAGCAGTAAGCTGTGACACCTGTTCCCTCTAGCCGCCGTGCCAACTCAGAAGTGAATAAAATGTTAGCCAGTTTTGTTTGCCCATAACGCATCGTAGGACCACCCATTAATTTCTTAACACCACGATAAAGTTGTTCTGCATCTAAATCACTGAAATCAATTCCCTTTTTAGCCATTTTATGACCATGAGATGCGGTAGTAATGACGCGAGCAGGGGCACTTTCCTTTAAACGATCAAGCAGCAAATTAGTAAGTAGAAATGGACCTAAATGGTTAACCGCCCAGGTCATCTCCAAACCGTCCTCCGTAAGTTGCCGTGTTTGAAATAAAGCACCCGCATTATTAACTAATATATCTATTCTAGGGCACTTTTCTAAAATATCAGTAGCTACTTGGCGTATAGACCGCTGGGAAGCCATATCAGCTAGAAATACGTCTACCACTGTATTCCCATCCTCTAAACCCTTAATTTGAGTCACAATATCATTTGCTTTTGCTTCATTACGTGCAATGATTCCTAGCTTGGCACCACGCTCCGCAAGTACCTTAGCTGCCGCTAGACCAATACCACTTGTCGCACCAGTGATTACTACATACTTGTCACGCACCGTCCACTCTAAACGACTGGTAATTCCCCCCATCACCACAAAACCCCTCTCACGATTTTCATAATTGTTTCATTCGTTTTACTATATATGAAATGAAAAGGGAACTATGAACAATATTTTTTATCCTATCTCAAAATACTTTATAGATTTGAGCTCTGGTTACATCCTCTTCTAAATAAAAAAGCGAGAGCAATTGCTCTCGCTTTTTTATCTTAAAACTCCGAAGAACCTGGAGTTCTTGGGAATGGAATTACGTCACGGATGTTCGCCATACCAGTGATGTACATTAGGAAACGTTCGAAACCTAGACCGAATCCAGCGTGTTTTGTACCGCCATATTTCCTAAGTTCTAAGTACCACCAATAGTCTTCTTCATTCATGCCTAATTCTTTAATTCTATCTACTAAAACGTCCATTCTTTCTTCACGTTGGCTACCGCCGATTAATTCGCCGATGCCAGGAACTAGAAGGTCAGTAGCAGCTACTGTTTTACCGTCATCATTCATACGCATGTAGAATGCTTTAATGTCTTTCGGATAGTCAGTTACGAATACAGGGCGTTTGAAGATTTCTTCTGACAAGTATCTTTCGTGCTCTGTTTGTAAATCAATACCCCATTCTACTGGATATTTGAAGTCTGCACCTGACTCTTGAAGCACTTTAATTGCTTCTGTATATGTGATACGGCCGAAGTCAGAGTTAATTACGTTGTTCATGCGCTCTAGAACTGTTTTATCGACAAAGCTGTTGAAGAATTCCATTTCTTCTGGTGCATGCTCTAATACATATTTCATTGCATATTTCAGCATATCTTCTGTAAGATCCATTACATCTTCAAGTTCAGCGAATGCAATCTCAGGCTCCACCATCCAGAACTCAGCTGCGTGACGAGTTGTGTTTGAGTTTTCTGCGCGGAATGTAGGTCCGAATGTGTATACATCACGGAACGCTAATGCATAAGCTTCCGCATTAAGCTGTCCACTTACTGTTAAGTTTGTTTCTTTGCCGAAGAAGTCTTTTGATTCATCAACTTTTCCATCTTCACCTTTTGGCAAGTTGTTCATATCTTGCGTTGTTACGCGGAACATTTCGCCCGCACCTTCTGTATCACTACCAGTAATAATTGGTGTGTGAACATGTACGAATCCACGCTCTTGGAAGAATTGGTGGATTGCAAATGCTGCGATAGAACGTACGCGGAATGTTGCAGAGAACGCGTTTGTTCTTGGGCGTAAATGAGCGATTGTACGTAAGTATTCAAACGTATGACGTTTCTTTTGAAGTGGGTAATCAGAATCTGATAAGCCCTCGATATCGATTTTTTCTGCTTTAATTTCAAATGGTTGTTTTGCCCCTGGTGTTGCAACTAGCTTACCTTCTACTTTAACTGAAGAGCTAAGTGGAAGTTTTGCAATTTCTTTGAAGTTATCTAATTCTGTATCGAAAACGATTTGAACGCTTTTGAAGAAGCTACCATCGTTTAATTCGATGAAACCAAATGCTTTTGAATCACGTAAGTTACGAATCCAACCTGATACTTGTACTGTTTGATCTGCGTATTTATCTGTATCTCTATACAGACTTTTTACTAATGTGTTTTCCATAGTGAAATTCTCCTTTGCTGATATATTTGAATACAAAAAAACCTTTCATCCATAAAGGGACGAAAGGTTAAACTTCGCGGTACCACCCAATTTGTCATAAAGACCAACTTTAACTCGTATGTAT
>Ga0209025_1003877_pt1 | contig 13535 bp, 17 predicted proteins | sample AraplaMF_Col_mLB_FD_184256 | JGI IMG/M metagenome (GOLD analysis project Ga0209025, IMG submission 184256) | Arabidopsis root microbial communities from the University of North Carolina, USA - plate scrape MF_Col_mLB (SPAdes) (version 2) | ecosystem: Host-associated > Plants > Roots > Endosphere... | reverse complement strand
GCACTTAAGTTTTTCCAAAGTGGATCTTCTGTCCATTCTTTTTCAGTAGCTAATGCTGTATCATCACCTGTTGGCATGTAAGTAAAGTAGAAAAGTACATCGCCGTCCATTTTAGGAATTACTTCTTTTCCTACCTCAACAGCTAATTTTCCTAATTTTGCATTATCTTTAAATAGTTCCGCTTGCTCTGGTACACGTTTAAATCCTAATGAATCAAAAATAACGCCTGAGAATGAATCTGTATAGTAGATTCGAGATTTATCAGCCATAAAGCGTACGAATGACACCTCTTGATTCGTTTTATCGCCAAGCTTTTCTTTAACAGCTTGAACTTTATCATTATATTCTTTTAAAACTTCTTCGCCTTTAGCTTCTAGATTTACCGCTTTTGAATAAAGTTTAAAGTTATCTTGCCAATCACCGCGTAATGTCTCTGCGAAAACTGTTGGAGCAATTTTGCTTAATTTTGCATAGTCTTTCTCTTGTCTTATTTTATTTCCAATGATTAAATCTGGCTTTAAAGAAGCAATTTTTTCAATGTTAACTTCACTTTCAACTCCGACAACTTCTACGCCTTCCAATTTATCCTTTAAATGATCATACCAAGGATTACCTGAAAACGCTTGTACAGCCCCTACTGGTTTAATACCTAGAGCAAGAAGTGCTTCTGTACCTTCGTTTGTTAAAACGACAACTCGTTTTGGTGTGTCTTTAATTTCAGCTGTCCCCATTGCATGTTTGACACTGTAAGCATTACTCTCAGTTGAACTTTCTTCTTTCGTGTTTTCCTTGTCATTGCCACATGCAGCTAGTACAAACACAGCGACAACTGCAAGCAAAACTAGTAGTTTTTGAAATGCTTTTTGCATCTTTTCTTCCCCCAATGTATATGATAGAATGTTTAAGCAGATTCAGCGATAATGAGAATCACTTTCATCTACTTGAGAACGAAATTAATCATATTGTAAGAATCTATCATTGTCAATAATTTATTTAACTAATATGAAAACAATATTCTACTTGAAGGAAGCGTACAACTTTATATGATTTTAAAAAATAATTTTTCTAAAACAATTGCATTAATAGTAGGATCACTACTCCTACTCCTTTGTATGGGAATAAGTATTGTATACGGCTATGCAAATACGTCCATTCAAACGACTATTGAATCTTTTACACAGTTTAATCATTCTAACGAGCATATTATTATTCAAAATGTCCGTATTCCTAGAGCTCTAATCGCTACTTGTGTAGGTGCTTCCTTAGCTATTACAGGCGTGCTCATGCAGACGTTAACGAAAAATCCTTTAGCATCACCAGGAATATTAGGAATTAATGCTGGAGCTGGCTTCGCGGTCGTTTTTGCTATGATTTTCTTCCATGTGTCAAGTTTACAAGCCTTTGCATGGATTGCCTTTTTAGGTGCTGCAATAGCTGCTCTATCTGTTTATGCTATTAGCTCTGCTGGACGAGACGCGGTAACGCCAGTCAAAATAACTTTAGCAGGTGCCGCTATCAGTGCATTATTTGCTTCTTTTACTCAAGGATTACTGGCAACTAACGAAGCAGCACTCGAACAAGTATTGTTTTGGTTAGCTGGTTCCGTGCAAGGCAGAAAGCTTGAAATTCTAGTATCTGTATTGCCTTATTTAGTGATTGGCTGGATTGGTGCTCTATTAATCTCATCTAAAATGAATATACTTGCTCTTGGGGACGATATAGCGAGAGGCCTAGGATTACCCTTAGGATTCATGAAATTAATGGTAGGAATTATTGTCATTTTATTAGCAGGTGGTTCAGTTGCGATAGCTGGGCCAATAGGGTTTGTCGGAATTGTAGTACCCCATTTTGCGCGGAAGTTTGTTGGCACAGATCATCGTTGGCTCATTCCAATGGCGGCACTATTAGGTGGTATTCTTTTACTAATAGCCGATGTTGCAGCCCGCTATATCATTATGCCTCAAGAAGTACCAGTAGGAGTAATGACAGCGATGATTGGTACGCCATTCTTTATTTACCTTGCGCGAAAAGGTGGAAAAAAATAATGAAACAGTTAAAAACAGTACGTTTACTACAAAATAAAATCTCATTTTTACTTGATGTTAAAGCTTCTAAAAAACTTACTTTTATTAGCATCATTACACTAGCCGTTTTTTTCTTTAGTGCCTCATTTGGTGATTCGTTTATAAATCCTTTTACGGTGATCCAAACTTTGTTCGGCAAAGGTTCTGAGTTTGATCAATTAATTATTGTTGATTTTAGAATGCCAAGAATTTTTCTTGCTGCTTTTGCTGGAATGGCTTTAGCAGTGGCGGGTGCTATATTGCAAGGAATTATTAAAAACCCACTAGCCTCCCCTGATATTATCGGTATTTCTGCAGGTGGCGGAGCTGCGGTCGTTGGATTTTTAGCTATGTTTAGTGATTCCAATCATTCCTTAACAGTTAGTATTGAATGGTTACCCCTCGCAGGTTTTATTGGAGCGACCTTTGTTGGACTTATTGTGTACGTGTTTGCTTGGAAAGATGGAGTAACACCAACCCGTCTTGTGTTAATCGGTATAGGAGTCTCTGCATTTATGCAAGCCATTACGACGATGTTAATGATTATTGGACCTATCTATCAAGCTAGCGAAGCCAATAAGTGGATTACAGGAAACGTTAAAAGTGCAGACTGGAATCAAGTTCAAATTGTAGTTCCATTAATACTAGTCCTTCTACTTTTAACATTTTTTATTACTAGACAGTTAAATGTCCAAGAATTGGGTGATGATACGGCTGCTAGTTTAGGACAGTCTGTACAAAAATCACGACTCTTCCTAATAATTTTGAGCTCCAGTCTAGTTGCTAGTGCTATTGCGTTTGCAGGTGCGATAGGTTTTGTCGGCTTAATGGCACCTCATATTGCAAGACGAATTGTAGGGCCTTCATTCGGAGTGTTAATCCCTACATCTGCTGCAATTGGCGCAATACTTGTAATGGTTGCAGACATTATCGGACGAACAGCATTTAGTCCTTTAGAAGTACCAGCGGGTGTGTTTACAGCTGCCATTGGTGCTCCTTATTTCATCTATTTATTATTTAGAAACCCTAGAAAATAAAGGAGTCAAATTTCATGACTACAACTTTAGAAACTAAATCACTTACATTAAATTATGGTGATTCCAATATCATTGAAAATCTGAATTTATCTATTCCAATGAATGAGATTACTGTGCTAATTGGCGCCAATGGTTGCGGAAAATCTACACTTTTACGCTCCATTGCTCGATTATTAAAGCCTAAAAACGGTTCTGTATTATTAGATGGTCAAGATATTTTTAAATTATCGACTAAACAAGTAGCTAAAAAACTTTCTATTCTTCCGCAATCACCCGTTGCACCAGAGGGATTAACAGTACTACAGCTTGTTAAGCAAGGCCGTTACCCACATCAAAGCTGGCGCAAGCAATGGACAGAAAAAGATGAAGAAATAGTGTTAAATGCCTTAAAAGCAACAGGTGTTGATCATTTACAGGATAAACCGGTGGACGAGCTTTCAGGCGGTCAACGTCAACGTGCCTGGATTGCTATGACACTTGCACAGGATACAGATATTATCCTCTTAGACGAACCAACTACTTACTTAGATTTAACACATCAAATAGAAATTTTAGATTTATTATTTGAATTAAATCAACAGCAAAAACGAACAATTATTATGGTTTTACACGATATTAACTTAGCATGTCGATATGCTGACCACATCATAACTGTTCGAGACCAAGGCGTATTTCAACAAGGAAGACCTGAAGAAATTATGACGACGACGTTGGTAAAGCATGTTTTTGATCTAGATTGCAAAATGACGAATGACCCTATTTTTGGCACGCCATTATGTATTCCTTTTGGAAAAGGGCGTAAAATCACTTAATCCTAAAAATTATATTCCTATTTCTACATTAACATTTAAAACACGTAACTCCTCATAAGTACAAGATACTGAGAGGTTACGTGTTTTTTATTTCATACATTAACGGTTAATAGTGACGATTTATTTCTTCTCCATGAATAAACCTATCCATGACATGAAAAGTCATGAGTGGCTTACTTTAAAGCGATTACGGTCTTTATCGTAATTATTTATACACTACCTAAATATTCCACAACTAACTTTTCCTCCTTGATATCCTTATCCAAGGAGACCTTATATGCTTTACCATTTGGTTTTGAACTAACGATTTTATGAATTTCCTGATCGATAAAATGAACGGCTACTCCATCATCAACGGCAATTCCAGATGAGAGTTTATTCGTTTTCACCAAATTATGATAAGCTGGTCTTCGATTGATTTCTCCATCATAATGGGGACAATTACTACCTGGAAGAAACCCTAAACATTTTATCGGCTCTAAATCTCCCCCGAATGAATCTGTTATCCCTTCCTCAAACCAACAAATTGAGCCAGCACTAATGCCCGTTAAAAGGATTCCCTCATGCCAAGCCGTTTTAAAAATGCTATCTAACGACCATTCCTTCCATAAAGCCAATAGGTTTTTAGTATTTCCTCCCCCAACATAAATGATATCCTTTTCCATAATAAAACTTTCTAAATCTCGAGTTGGAGGAGAAAAAAGTGATAAGTGGGACGGAATACATTTTTGTGAATCAAAGAACGCATAAAATTTAGCAATGTAATTTTCCGAGTCTCCGCTTGCAGTAGGAACAAAGCAGATTTTAGGATTAACTTTGTTAGACTGCTGTAAAATATATGTATCTAATAAGGGATTATGAGGCTCCATAGAAAAGCCTCCCCCTCCTAATGCAATAATTTGTTTCATTTCTTCCCACTTCCGTTCTGTTTTAGTTTTTCGAAAATACTGAACTTAATTATACGATGCCACAAACATTTAATCCATTTTTTAACAACAATATTTGTTATGGTTAAAACAAATGCTTTAATTTTTGTACTTTTAGCTGTATACAAAACAAATAACAATCCAAAATGGATGTAAATAACGCTGCACATTCCAATGCCATAATGTTATATTATTGGGAAGGAGTGTGATTATTTTGATAATAAAGGTAAAAGAAGAGGATTTTGACTTCAACTGCTCCACTTTATTTGAAAGGTGCTTCGAGCCACTAAATCAATTATGCCTCGGCATAATTGCGTCCGGAATTTGCTTTGTGCTTGCACAAAGAACTCCTTTCCGATTCCGTGACATCCGCCGGAGGCTTTAACTGATTTCAGTGGGTGTTTGGACACCCGCAGAAATCAGTTAATAATTATAAGGTAAGAATGTCCGACGAAACGAATATCGGTGTGAAAGAACATTTTTATGAGGAACTTACAGAATGCCAAAGAGCATTATTTATGTTCAATGTTTATTATACCCATATTAGTGAATCTCTTATCGAATTTTATTGGTGGAGTGCTTATTTCATGGCTCAACCTAAAATTTGGGCAGCTATCAAAGCATGTTTTAATTATTTTGATGATGAAGCCTTTCTTTTACTCCTTGAGAAAATAGATGAAGAACTAAAACGACATAATCACCCTTGTACGTTAGAGAATTTTTCAATCACTCGTGATGAATTAAATCATAACATTGAGCTCCATGCATCATTTGAATCGCTTTATGTAATGTTCGAAAATACTTATCCAACTACTATAGAAAAAATAAATAATTTAATCGAAAAGAATTTACAAGAATTTATACAAATTGAAAATTAAATAAAGGAGTATTTTTTATGGCCACTATAGAAGACTTCATGAATCTTGATATTAGAATTGGTACAGTGATCCAAGCTGAGGAACTTCCGAAAGCAAGGGTACCTGCCATTAAAATGAAAATTGATTTTGGGGAAGAAATCGGCATCAAGCAATCTTCTGCTCAAATTACTAAACACTATACACCTGAAGGAATTATTAATAAGCAAGTAGTAGCAATCGTTAATTTCCCTCCCCGTCGTGTAGCAGGCTTTAAATCTGAAGTTTTAGTGATTGGTGGCGTTCCGGTAGAAGGAGATGTGATTTTATTAACGCCTGACCAATCTGTACCAAACGGAACTAAAATTAGTTAAGTCGAGGATTTTGAGATAGTGATATCCTATCAATTATGCCTCACACAATTGCGACCGGAATTGGCTTTTCGCTAGGCCGACATGATTTCGATAATACCACCGCACTTTGACTGCGTTCCTCTATTTCAACTGGTGTTTGGACACCTACTGTAATAAGTTTAGGCTGTTTTCGTAAAGATTGTTGCTCTTCAACTAGCGGAGCAGGTTAGTTGAAGAGTGTGTTTAACTTTTGTTCAACAATCGAGCCATTTTCTTGTGTAACACATTTGAAGGAAATCTTTTTGGAGCGAGGAAATTGTGAAGATTTTCATTTAAACTAAAGACGCAAGTTAGCAATACAATATTTATTGATTTAATTAAAAACACTTGCACGAAGCAACTTGTGAACCTATCGAAGCAGTGATAATGGAGGTATAGGATGAAGAAAAAACAAATTCGCGCAATAGCTATTTGTGTATTTAGGAAAGGCGATTCGATACTTGTCGCTGAAGGCATTGATGAAGTAAAGTGTGATCATTTCTATCGACCAATTGGCGGAGGAATTGAATACGGAGAGACAAGTTCTGAAGCATTAAAGAGAGAAGTACTTGAAGAAATCGAGGCAGATATAAATAACTTAAACTATTTAGGTACGATTGAAAACATATTTACATTTAATGGTGACCTTGGACACGAAGTAGTATTTGTATATGATGCTGAATTTGTTGAAAAGTCCTTTTATGAAAAGACTTCTTTTTTTGGGCAAGAAGATAATGGTGCAACCTTCAAATTGCTATGGAAGCCAATTAGCGATTTTACAAATAATAAATTGAGATTAGTTCCAGAAGGATTATTCGATTTCCTTTAGATCGCTAAATAAGTTAAGACCCTTCTTACTTGTACAAATTGAGCAGCATTCTCTTAATAAAGCTAAAATTGTGAAGAAATAAACTTAAGTTATCGAGTGCTTTAGTTAAAGAAGATAGATAAAAGAGAAGCAACAATATTTGAGAAAACAGCCCAAGTTTAAAAATAAATCTAGTTTGCAGGCACAAAACTAACTTTAATTGCTTCTACATCATATAAATAGTAGTGTAAAGCTAATTTAGCCTTACACCTCCTGACTAATGGTCACTACTATTGTGGTGGCCCTTTTATTATTTTTTTCATCCATTACCATATGTTACAATTTTCCTTACATAAAATTATAAGAACAAATCCCCTAATTTGGAAAGGAATTAATAAATGGAATTTTATTTAGATTGGTGCTATATCGTTAAAATCTTCAAATAAAAAATAGAAAGGAGCGTGATACATGAAGAGAAAAAGGAGAGAACATTATGAAAAACAGACAAGCAACAACGAATGACTATGAAACTATACTAAATCTTTGGGATAGATCCGTTATCAAAACCCATGATTTTTTAAGTGTCAAAGATAAGGAAGACATAAAAAAGGAAATCCCTATGTATTTCCCACATCTTGATGTGAGACTTTGGTTTGTGAAAAATGAATTGATAGGTTTTTCAGGTACCAATCATCAGCATTTAGAAATGCTATTTTTAGAACCTGCTGAAATTGGAAAAGGCTATGGAAAACAAATAATACAACAACTTATTAGAGATTTTAATGTAAGGTCTGTTGATGTTAATAAAGACAATGAAAATGCAAAGATGTTTTATTTGAAAAATGGTTTCACAATTGTCAGTGAAGATCCAACCGATAGTTCAGGTCGCCCTTACCCAATAATACATCTAAGTTTGAAGTGAATAAGAGAGGCCCCCATCTGCTATATGCATACTATCAAATAAGTTAATTTGAAATTAGACTGAAATCAAGCTTAAGTTTGACTTCAGTCTTTTTTTATTGAAATCCAAACTTATCGTGGCTCACCTTTAATATGTAAATTAAATCATGTATTTTCAATAAAACATTCCAATAAAATGCTATATATACATAACACGAAATGAGGAATGTGGATGAACACTGAAAAGAGCTATAAGTCCCTACTCATACTAATTGGTTGGTTAAACGCTTCTTTTGCACTTGTCTTTTTTCAATTGTTTTGTGGTATTATGGCCATTTGTATGGGCATCGTTTTAAGAAGTGATTATCATGAGGATAAGCATGGGCTTATCTTAATTATTGTTGGAATTATTACTGGGATTGCCGGATGGATCCTCAATTATTTATACTTGTAGGCTAGAAAAAATGTATAGCAAAAAAAGCACTAACATGCAGTTCGCCAGTGCTCTCTAAACAAAACGGTGCTCATTTCTTCACTTTTGAAAGTGTCATGCCGTCACCAGTTGGAATAATAATCGACTCTAAATGTGGATGGTTCGCTACTGCTACATTGAATTTCTTCATTAGTTCCGTATAACGTTTTGGTTGGGCATTTGGGTCTGCCACACTCCCATTAGCAAGGACATTATCTGTCACGATTATTGCATCGGGATTTGCTAACTTCACACAATAATTTAAATAGTTTTCATAATTATCCTTATCAGCATCGATAAAGAAAAAATCGAAACGCTCATTGCGCTGCTCCAGCTTTTCGAGGCTTTGCAATGCAGGTCCCGTCATATAGCTCACTTGTTCACCAAAGCCTGCTTTCGATAAATTACTGTAAGCTAACTGCGCGTATTTTTCCTCTAACTCTAGCGAAGTTAATTTCCCATCACTGCCGAACCCTCTAGCTAAACAAATGCCGCTATAACCCCCGAGAGCCCCTACTTCAAGAATATTTTTAGCGCCAGTCATCGAAACAAGCATTGTTAAAAGTTTTCCAGAGGAAGCAGAAACAGAAATGGCGGGCATGCCGTTTTCTTCAATGGATGTAATAACCTCCTCTAAAATAGAGTCTTGCGTATGAAACACTGAATCAATGTAAGTATTAATTATTTTCATTTACGTTATTCCCTTCTTCATCATGGTTTATAGATTTTTCATCTTGTTGATTGTCGCGTGTATCCAGCGTTTCACTTTCATGTATTTCAAACAATTGACTGAATTCATTGATGACCATATCAATGGCTTTCAATTCACCCACTAATATTGGCTGAATCGATTGAAACTCTGGTTGCTCTAATTGTTGCTTAATCGTTGCACTCTTAAGATTCATCATCTCTAAAAAAGCAATAGCTCTTCCACGTCGGAATGTTTTAGGTCCACGTTGATGAGAGCCATCTCTTCCTCTATGACGTCCCCCTCGATGATGTCCCTCTTCCCTATACTCTGTCATTTTTTCACTTCTCATTTTCATTCTCCTATCATTATATACATTTGTATACAATTTCGATTACTTTTATAGTGTATACAAATGTATACAACTTGTCAATTTACCTCCTCTATTCATTTCCCGTTTCCTAATTTCATACTTTAACAACAGAAACATTAAACGTTTTAAGGAATTATGTAATATGTACTTCCCTTTGTTCTTCCATTAAACTGTAAATAACAGCCATCACTATAAAACGGTAATTACTTGTTGTATGACTTCTAGGAGTTAAGGATTCATTTGTATTGAAGTAGAGAACTTCATGTTCAAAAGAAGGAGCGATAAAATGAAAAGGCCATTTTTAAAACTTGGTCTATTACTTGTTTTTGGCGTAGTGTTTTTAACTGGGGTGCAATCATATTTTAATCAACAGGAAATTAATCTAGCGAGTGAAAGGTGTCTAAAAGCAGGAGGAGAACCCATTGTAGAAAGAGATCTTCTTTCATTAAATTACTCCTTTGCATGCCACATCAAATAATTGATCTTACGAATAAATATTAATAAAGTTGTGGGTTTCCACCGACTGAATAAAGCGGGTGATATATTGAAGAAGAAAGACTATTTATTATTTGTACTATTGTTTAGTTTATTTTTAGTTGGTTGCAATGAAACAGGCACAGTAGATACTTTTACTTCTAAAAAACCTGACGCAGCAGAAGTTTTAAGGCTGAACAACAAAGCAGATATTTTTCAATGGGAAGGTAACATTTTAAAGACCAACATAGAATGGCTAGATGAACTTGATCTCAATGAAGATAAATATATGGGTGAAATAAAATTTAATGCCACTAAAGCTGCAGATTTTAAAAATGGTACTGCTAACCATTTACCGATTGGCGCAAAGATTTATTCAGCTAAAGAGCGTGATGATATTTTAATCGTGAAATATGACGATGTTGTTAAACGATATTTAGTTCAATCTGAGGGCTGATTTATTGAAAAGGAGATGGAAGATTTTAGTATTAATCGCTTAGCTTTGCCTTCAAGAGCTAGCAGAATTAGATGATATTACCTTGTGGCGAAACACAAACTATCAAGATATTATTTATCAACAGATAACCTAAATGGAAAACAAAAATGTATGATTCACCTATTTTTAATACAAAAGAGTACGCATTTTGTAAAACGAGTATTAACTTTCAAATCTTTTTGAGGTCACCTTTTTATTTTTGCAAGTGACCTTTTTTTCTATGGAAGAAAAGAAAAAAGACGTTTTTAGACACCTTTTCCTACTCAAGTAATATTCTAGCAATTTTCATTTTGTCTTACTGTTCATCTCATTAATTAGTAGAACAGCTTCATCTATATCAGACACAGTCAAAATTTTCATGTTGATACTTTGGCCCTTTTGAATCTGTTCTGCTTCTTCTGCATTTTTAGAGGGAATAATCATAAAAGGTAGACCGTATTTTTCGGCAATTTGAATTTTCTCTTTTAGTACCCCTACCGGTAATACGTCACCAGTATCGTTTATTGCTCCAGTGACTGCAATTGCTACATTGTTTTGCAAATCGCCTCGTATAATTAGTCCTGTTAAAGCTAGCCCTAACCCAGCGCTATTTCCTCCAATATTATCCTGATTAAAAAATTCATTAATACGTACATCTTCTTTACCTAGATACTGATTTACGTTGTTTTTCATTTGATCTACTTCACTCTTTTGAAGATGACACCACTTTAATATTTGCTGGTTTTTGCTCTGGTAAAGAACTAAATTGCTAATTTCAGCTACATGAATAAAAGGAACTTGCTGTTTATTTAAAAGCTCTTCAACGGATTCAATACTCTCCATAAATTGAAATTCTACTTTATTTACCCCTATTAAATAGATATCAGTACCTTTGGCATGTAATGGCTCTGTGTATATGTATGCGACATGCGAAGTTCCTTCATAAAATATAAGAGGTATTTCAAAGCAAAAAAGCAAAAACATAATGGAAGTAGCGAGCGTGATATTTCTTTTATAAGTTTTTTTTCTAAGTAAAATGCGAACAATTAATAAGATGATACAATTAATAAACAGTATAGCAACAAAAGAAATTCCACCAATTACATCTTGAAGATACAAAAATAGAACTACACCATAATAAAGGAAGATTAAAAAGATAGTCACGATATAAGGCAATCTTCTTTTTTGATTAGAAATATTCTTCACTCCTTATTGTCTTCCATACATTGCATTTCTCAGTATACATATTCCAGAAAAACCCTAAAAATCCTTCTTAATAAATCATCTTATATGTGCAATTATTTTCAACACATCTCAAGGTCAATACCAAAAACATTACCTTCACAACAAAAAAGCGTTAATCTTAGTTCGATTAACGCACATCCATACCTATTAGCTTTTTTCAAACTCTTTTTATCATCAGTAAGCAATACCCACTCGTGATTTCACATATTCATTACTCTGAATTTGTTGATAGGCAAACTCTGCCGTATCTGCTACAGATATTTCTCTCCCACCATCCGGTAAAATGTCCTGTTCAATGCGATAGGTACCCGTGTATTCACCGTCAGGTAAGTATGTAGGACAGACTATTGTCCAATCTGTGTCAGATTTCTTCAATAAATGATAGACGTTATGGTGCTCCTCTGCCGCGAAGGTTGATTTTCTTTTGGATTCGCTCGATTGATAACGTAAAATACTTGGTGTCAGTCGACTTTGTAGAATACCAGCCGTCCCAATCGTTATAATTCTTTTCACATGATGTTTTTCCATGGCTTCAAGAATTAGCGGAATACTTTTTGTTAATGTATTGGTGCCGTCCGTGTTTAATGCACTGATCACAATATCAATATTCTCCATGACGTTTTCTATATCTTGTTTTTTTAATACATTTCCTTGTACAATCTGTAAATTTTCATCATTTAGGTTTAGCTTATTTGGGGTACGAACTAAAGCTGTAACGCTATGTTTATCTTGTAAAGCTAGGGAAACAATGTGACTACCAACGCGTCCAGTGGCGCCTAAAACTAAAATTCTCAGAATGATCACCTCTTTTCTTGATTATAGCACACAAATTTTCTGTCCCTTTTTAGAAGTCTTTAACCACCCTTGTGTGTGGGATCAATAAGTCTAACATTAACGATAAAGTGCTGAAAATCATTTGTTTCCGCAATACTATTGACGATATTTTGAATTTCGCTTTCTGTACTCTTTTCTAATTGATCTAAATTATGTAATGGTATAGTGATTACTTGATTGTTTGGAGATTCAATTAAATAACCGATCGTACTATCTGGATAATAGCCTGCTGCTCGTAACGCTACGATTATTTTTTTTGTGAAATTCGTATTTTTTAATTTTTCACCGATTTCTTCATTATAGTTTGTATCGGGATCTTTTTGAATAGGTCTTTCAATTGAAGGTTGATTATACTTAATCAAAGCAGCAGCTATTACGATCACGGAAAATAAAATAAAAAGGCCTTTTATTAAACCTCTCATATATTCTCTCCATTTCATCTTTTTAATAGAATACGCTTCTCTTTTTAAATCATGAATTGATCCCATTTTTCCGTTATGCACAGCAATGATCGAAATGATTATGATCAATTTGCCAGGCTACCATTTTCATTTACCTGGCAAATTTGTAGTAAAGGATAAAATTCACCTATAAATTTATTTATTTACGATAACTTTCACAACAGGTTCTAATTTTCCTATATATGCATCTCCAAGATAATCTACATCTATGACTATAACTTGTGGCACGAAACGTTGAATACTTTCTAAAAGACGTGCAGTATTTCGTCTTTTGGCAAGCTGGAAAGGTGGAAGAGTGTCTAGTCTAAAACCAAAATCTCTGTACAATGGGCAAGAAATTACGAAAGTAGATAATATATATGCTACATTTTGTAATATTTCATCAACGCCGGAAGCATTAAAATCAAAATTGCTTTTGGCGGTTACTTGATGTGTCATCCTATCAACCTTTCTTCTACGATACATGGAAAGATGTCAGTAATCTTTCTGAATATGAGCTTTTCATCAAAAAAAGAGCACTTAGTTATTTATGCTAAATGCTCAAAAGTTATGAACGAGTTACACATTCGTTATTGTATGTATGCGATGCAATGTATCGCTAAACAATTGCACAGTGTCAGGTTCCATATGATTCCACTTCTTTGATTGGATTCTATTTAAATATTGCGTAATAAATGACATATAACCAGCTTAAACAACCATGTATGATGGCCCAGATGAT
>Ga0209025_1003872_pt1 | contig 13550 bp, 14 predicted proteins | sample AraplaMF_Col_mLB_FD_184256 | JGI IMG/M metagenome (GOLD analysis project Ga0209025, IMG submission 184256) | Arabidopsis root microbial communities from the University of North Carolina, USA - plate scrape MF_Col_mLB (SPAdes) (version 2) | ecosystem: Host-associated > Plants > Roots > Endosphere... | reverse complement strand
TACTTCTTTCCAACTTCATCATCATACGTAACGCCGTGTATCCGAAGAAAAATTTTTCTTCGTGGGTACAGGGCTTTTCCTGTTGACCCACGAAGCGTTCATAAAGCTATGTGGGTATTTTTATACCTGCATAGCTTTTTTTAATTTAAAAAAGGAGAGATTACAATGGAAATGAAAAATGTAAAAGGAACGAAAGACTATTTACCAGAGGAACAAGTATTACGAAATAAAATTAAAAGAGCTTGTGAAGATACGTTTGAACATTATGGCTGTAAACCGTTAGAGACACCAACGTTAAATATGTATGAGCTTATGTCTTACAAGTATGGTGGTGGCGATGAAATTTTAAAAGAAATATATACACTTAAGGATCAAGGAAAACGCGATCTTGCCTTACGTTACGATTTAACAATTCCATTCGCAAAAGTCGTGGCAATGAATCCGAACATCCGCCTTCCTTTTAAACGTTATGAAATTGGGAAAGTATTTCGAGATGGGCCAATTAAACAAGGAAGATTCCGTGAGTTCATTCAATGTGACGTTGATATAGTCGGTGTAGAATCAGTCATGGCGGAAGCTGAACTCATGAGCATGGCGTTTGAGCTGTTCCGAACGTTAAACTTAGACGTAACGATCCAATATAATAACCGAAAATTGTTAAACGGTATTCTCGAGTCAATTAACATCCCTACTGAACTAACGAGTGACGTAATCTTATCATTGGATAAAATCGAAAAGATTGGAATTGATGGTGTACGAAAAGATATATTGGAGCGCGGGATTACTGTAGAAATGGCCGATACAATATGTACTACCGTTTTATCTTGTCTAAAGCTTACAATTGCCGAATTTAAAGAAACCTTCAATAATCCACTTGTCACCGATGGAGTAGAGGAACTGCAACAACTACAGCAATATTTAAGCGCCCTCGGAATAAATGAAAATACGATATTCAATCCGTTTTTAGCAAGAGGACTCACGATGTATACAGGTACCGTGTATGAAATCTTTCTAACAGACGCTAGCATTACATCTAGCATCGGTAGCGGTGGTCGATACGATAATATTATCGGAGCATTCCGTGGTGATAATATGAACTATCCGACTGTAGGGATTTCATTCGGATTAGACGTTATTTATACAGCACTATCACAGAAAGAAACCATATCATCTACAGCGGATGTATTTATCATCCCACTCGGGACAGAATTACAATGCTTACAAATTGCCCAGCAATTACGTTCTACTACTTCCTTAAAAATCGAACTTGAACTAGCCGGGCGTAAATTGAAACGTGCCCTTAATTATGCCAATAAAGAAAATATCCCGTATGTACTAATAATAGGTGAAGAGGAACTATCTACAGAAACAGTTGTATTGCGTAATATGAAGGAAGGTACTGAAGTGAAGATTTCCCTCTCTTCCTTGGAAAATAACACATTTAATAAATATATATAATAAGCACCACCCTCATTTGGGTGGTTTTTCTAGTGCACAAATAAAGAACTATTTAGTTTACATAATATTATTATAGAATTCTATAAATGTGAATCACAAAAAACATATCCATTCACCACTATATTTGGTAACATATTCATACGTACATATTATTTAGGAGGAATTAACTTTGAGGGCAGTCGTAAAAACATTGAAGTGGACTACAGGTATCTCCCACCTTTTATTAATTCCTTGTTATTTATTTCAAGGACTAGTTGACTTATACGGGATACCACTACTTATAGTAATTACTTTACATATCATTACAATTTTATTAGCTAAAAAGGAAGGCATGAAAACCTATGCTAATTATATAGGAATCCTCACTATTCTAGTTGCTTTCTTTCCCTATATACAAATCGCTATACATATTATAGCGTCGATTTTCCCTCTATTAGATGCTGCTTCCGTGAAAACAAAAGAATTTTATGATTAAAACAGAAATTAGAGAAATATTTTTCAACCATATACAAAAAAAGAGGGCAGATATGCATCTCCCTCTTTTGTCTAACTCTTATTATTCTTGTTCTTGCTCGTCCAAAATCTTCTCAAACGCAGCAGATACTTTTTCAAATATCTCGTCACTCTCAATGTATGAGAATTCACTATCTTCTTCTACTTTTAAAAAGAAGATATCAATGTCTTCCTCAGTTTCTGTTTGAATATCTTCAACAAAGGCAACCGCAATATATTCTGCTCCTTCGACATCCATCGCTCCAAGTACTTCAACTTCTTGTTCTTCATTATTCTCGTCGCTAAGGCTAAAAACTTCGCCTACTTCAATATCTGACATATTCATTCTCCTCCTATTACACTCTAAAAAATAGAACGTTCAAATCGTATACTTACTAACATATCTTTCCATAAAAAAGTTAAATTCATACAGAAAGAACAACAAATTCTTGCTGGTTCAGCATATGTATTCCATTAATACTATAAACGATAAATATAAATTTTCATATTAAAGAGACTTATGCAGCAATTCCAGTACATCTTTCATCGCAAAAGGCCCATCTTTTTTCACATGCTCAGCGAATTCCGAAACGAGACGTAACGTTTTCACACTTTCGATTGGATGCTCCCCTGACGCACTTTCAGCAGAAAGCATAACAGCATTCGTTCCGTCCAGTACAGCTTGAAATACATCCGTCACCTCAGCTCTTGTAGGAATAGAATGATCTACCATAGATTGAAGCATTTGTGTCGCTGTAATGACATATGTATTCGTTCGATTACATTCACGAATCATCATTTTTTGCAAAAGCGGAATAAATTGATACGGTAATTCCACACCTAAATCTCCCCTTGCAATCATAATGCCATCCGCTTCTTTGCATATGTCTTGAAAATTCTCGATTGCTTCCATCGTTTCTATTTTTGCAATTAAATTAGGAGATGTTTCTTTATGTTCATGTATAAAACTTCGTATTTCCTTTATATGGCTAGCTTTTCGAACGAAAGAACACGCAATAAAATCAACTTCCTCTTCTAGAAGAAATTGAATATCTTTTTTATCTTTCTCGGTAATAGCCGGTAAACTAACAATTGTACCTGGTAAGTTCACCCCTTTATGAGAGGAAATATTGCCACCTGTTTTTACTCTTGTTTCTATTTTTTCCGTACTTACCTTTTCAACAATTAATTCAACTTCTCCATCATTAATAAGAATTCTACTTCCAACTTTTACGTCATTCGCAATCCCCACATAATCAACACTTGCTTCTTCTTTATTCCCTTGAACTGGATTGGTATGTAAAGTAAATAACGCCCCTGCTTCAAGTGTAATTTGTTCCTCTTTCATTTCACCCAATCTTATTTTAGGACCTTGTACATCCCCTAGAATTTTAATAGAATCGTCTAACGATTTTACTAAACGCATGATTGTTTTATGACTTTCATGCGTGCCATGTGATAAATTCAAACGAACAATTTTCATACCATTGTTTATTAACTGCGCTAATGTTTCTTCATTATTACTCGCTGGCCCAATTGTACAAACTCGATCAATTGTCATGTTCCCACCATCCTTTTTCTAATGTTTCCCATAAAATAAAGAGAAGATTCTTTTTATAGGAAAGACTGTGTAACTTAAAGATGCACAAAGGTTTTATATGAGAAGAAGCGATTGCTGAATAAGTAGCTTAAATTTAACTTTTTGACTTAATAGTTATTGTTAGTTTCGTTGCAATAGGGTACTACTAATAATAAATCTTGTTTACATACGAACGGTAGATTGGGATATCGAAAACAACCTATGGAGGAACCACAATGACTAATCTTCGTAAAAAAATAATGGGACTAACATTAGCGGGAATGGTAGCACTAGGTTCATTAGCAGCAGGAAGCATAATGAACGTTAACGAGGTAAAAGCTGATGTAAAGAAATCAGGAAAGCAACCCAAAAATGTAATTTTCATGGTTATAGATGGGACAAGTTCTTCTGCTACAACATTGGCACGTTGGTATAAAGGCTCCCCTCTTGCACTAGATCAAATTGTATCTGGAGGTGTTCGTACGTATTCCGCAGAATCTGCTATTACGGACTCTGCACCGGCAGCCACAGCTTTAGCGACAGGAAACAAATCAAATTCAGGTTACGTGGGCGTATTACCTTCTGTTGTGAATTCACCTGGCTTAGAACCAATGAAAGAAGAATGCAAGTTTCGTCCAGTTGCCAACGTCTTAGAAGGCGCAAAACGTTCCGGCCGCGCGACAGGAATCATTGCTACGTCAGAAATTCAGCATGCTACTCCGGCTAGTTTCTCTGCTCATCATGCTAACCGTAAAAATTTCGAAGTACTTGGTGAACAGCAAGTTTATCAAAATATAGAAGTTGTATTAGGTGGTGGAAAAGCAGCACTTCTTCCTATGACAAGCAATGGAATTCGTAAAGACAACGAAGATTTAGTAAAGGTAATTCAAGATAAAGGCTACGACTTTGTCGAAACAAAAGATGCGTTATTAAACTCCAAATCAAATAAAATCTGGGGTTCTTTCTCTAATACTGCCCTTGCGTTCGATATGGATCGTAAAATAACCAATCCTAAGCAGCCTACTCTTTCCCAGATGACAAGCAAAGCAATTCAAACATTATCAAAAGATAAAGATGGTTTCTTCTTATTCGTAGAAGGCAGTAAGGCAGATTGGGCAGCACATGCAAATGACCCAATCGGGATGATTAGCGATGTATTGGCATTTGATAATGCGGTTACAGAAGCATTAAAATTTGCGAAGAAAGATGGTAACACTATGGTCATTGCATTAGCGGATCATGGTAATAGCGGTATTTCCATTGGTAACAGTAATACAACAAAAGGATATGATACCACACCAGTATCAGCTTACATTGACCCACTAAAAAAGGCGAAAATGACACTTGAAGGTGCTACAAATAAACTAAAAGATGATTTATCTAATATAAAAGAGGTCGCTGCACTTTACGGTTTAGACAACCTAACTAATGATGAAAGAGAAAAGTTAAAAACTGCGAATAAGAAAACTAATGTAGGTCCAATCCTTACTAAATTATTGGCCAACCGTGCGAACATCGGTTTTACAACTGGTGGTCATACGGGTGAAGATGTATTCTTATACTCTTACGGCCCTCAAAAGCCATACGGTTTAGTCCAAAATACAGACATTGCGAAAATAATGGCCAAAGCAATGGGCTTTCAATTAGAAGAAATAACTAAAAAATTATTCTTAGATGCTGAAACATCCTTTAAACAAATTGGTGCAAATGTAACGATTGACAAGCAAGATGCACTTAATCCGGTGCTTGTAGTAAAGCGCAATAATACGGAGGCCAAATTGTTTGTGAATAAAAACATTATCTATATTGGTGGGAAAGATTATGAATTAGGAGGCATCGTTGTAGAAAGCAACGGGAAATTCTATGTACCTGAAAAAGCAATTCAACTATTCACAAAGCATTCTCGCTAAATTTAAATACAGACATAAAAAAACGCTATCCTTTCTATAGAAAGGATAGCGTTTTTTTCGTTATATGAATACAAATTTATCTTATTAAATCCATTCAACAATAGTATCCAAAGTTTGTCTTGTTTTATTAAATTTTGATTCTCCTTTACGGTATCCGAATGCAACCATAACTGACACCTCAAGATTATCATCTTTTAAAATTCCTTCATGACGAAGTAAAGAATCTACTTTTTCTTTATCGAATCCTTCCATTGGACAAGAATCAATACCGATTTGAGCTGCGCTAGTCATCATATTAGCTAAAGCAATATAAGATTGCTTTGATGACCAATCAAATACAGCACGTTCGGAGTCTAACAATTTAAAATCCGATTCTTGGAATTTTTTGAAGAATTCATATCTCATCTGTTGAGCTTCTTCAGGCAATCCAATAATATCTTTCATCATGTGCTGAATATACTCTGCATCATAGTGCATATCTTTGATGTTTCTTGAAAGAACAATGACAAAATGACTTGCTGTTGAAAGTTGCCCACCTGCTCCCCATGAATATGGTAATAGTTTTTCTCTTAATTCTTTATTTTGTACCACAATAAATTTCCAAGGCTCATATCCAAAAGAAGAAGGAGATAATCTTCCTGTTTCTAAAATAAACTTAAAATCATCTTCTGAAATCTTCTTCATAGGGTCAAACTCTTTACATGCATGTCTAAAGTGAAAAGCTTCCATAATTTTTTGTTTTGTGTTAGTCATAAAAAGTCCTCTTTTCATTAATTTATTATTCAACTAAATTATATTTTTTAAGTATCAACGTTACAAGTACGCACATTTATGTGCTATAGTATCAAAAAAGATACTATTGTTAAGGGAGAGTCTTTTTATGATTAGTTCAAAAGAAGATGATATAAATTATCCATTTTTAAATAAATATTCTTGTCCCGTAGAAGCTATCGTCGAGGTTATTGGTGGGAAATGGAAAGGAGTTATTCTTTATCATTTGTTAGATGGTAAAAAACGATTTAATGAATTAAAAAGATTAAAACCTAATATCACCCAGAGAATGTTAACACTTCAACTTCGAGAACTTGAAGCAGATGGCATCGTACATCGAGAGGTATATCGTGAAGTGCCTCCTAAAGTAGAATATTCGCTAACCGAACTCGGCGAGTCACTACGTCCAATTATCCTTTTAATGATGGAATGGGCGACTAATAATATGGAGCAGGTTTTGGAAAGTAGAAATAACACTAAATAGTATTTAAAACCTGTAATGAGCCATTACAAACAACTCAAAAAAGATTGCCTCTTAGGATACAGGTAATCTTTTTTGAGTTGTTTAGGTATGAAATTTTTGTCTTTGTAGCCTATATCCATCAAGTTAAAAGTTTTTTGTTCTCCATCAAAGAGCTATTTCTGTTTTGGCATTGTTCGCTATAAAACATATACAGTTCCATACGGTAACGATTGAAAATAAATTCCATCCTTGTGTAATCTACATCGGGTAATATGATTGTGATGGGTAATACACCTGTGGTGGATAATAAGACTGTAATGAATGATACGATTGTGGTGGATAATAACTGTGTTGCATGTGTTGCGCTTGTAATGCTTGTTGCTGTGCTTGTATAGCATGATGAACAGCTTGAATAGTGCTTTGCGCAGGACCGTGCCCTCCTAAAGGGCGCATTTGCGTTTCATTGTAAAAATAATTGAAAAACATTCTTTATTCACCTCACCTCTGTATATATTTTTGTCTTCATGTTTCATACTATGTATATTGAATTAAAGTGGATAATTCCTGAAACTTATCATCTTGCAATCCATAAATTTCTTTCTATTCAATAAAATGAATCAAATGTAAAATAAAAGTTAATTTCAAGACAAATCATTGAGAGTTTTAAAATTTTCATATATTGTTTTAATTAGGTTTAAACTCTCGAATGTAAGAGGTGTTATTTATGAAAAAGATATATATTATTATCGGTATTTTACTAGTTTCGATACTTATAATTTATATTTTGTTCAATACTTCATTTATACAGAGCCCGAATCTATCTCATGCACCTTCTAAAGAAAAGATGAAAACAGAAAAACAGAGAGAGCCACAAACTAACACCGTTTCTTATGGCTTAAAGGATGACCAAGGTCAACATATCGACAATGGAAGTGAAATTACTAGTGAGAATAATAAGATCAACGTATCGTTATCATTTGTACATAATATTAATGAAGACCGAAAATATGGATTAATTGTTTTAGAAGATTACGAACAAAAGCCTTTTAAAATAGATGACACTCCAAATGCGGTATCCCACTATTCTTTTGATATAAAGCCAAACAGTTCGATCACTACTAAAATCCATTTACAAATTTCTCCTACCGCTAGTGAATTAACCTTTTTAATAATTAAAAAACCTGAATATAAATTACAAGATAATGACCTAAATAAAGCCGCTATATTAGAAGAGGTTCTAAGTATGCGATATTCGATTAATACTCATCATAAAGATAATGAGAAAATAAAACCTACTCCTGTACAGCCGAAAACTGTTTTAAAAGATGATCTTTATGAACCATTATTTGTTACTAGAAATGAGGAAAAACTACAAGTGGTGCTTTCTGAGAATGAAGGTAAAGAGCTAACTATATCTAGCGGAAATGAAACGACAGAAGAAATGAGTTATGCAATCGTGGCCTTTAAAGATTGGGAGCAAGTTGAACTATTAAATAACAAAAAAGTTGCTTATACTACGGTCGCTCCTGAAACGAGACAAATTTTTAATTTCACATTACCTATAGTGGAACAAGAAAGTAATTTCCAATTAGTTGCTTTTCCATTTCCTTATAAAGTCAGTAAAAACAATTATATGAGTCAACAAGCCTTCGGTTCATTTCGCATCGTAATTAAAAATGAACAATAAATTAAGTCAGACTGGATGTAGTGAGCCACATATTCTACCCGAGCAAACTAAAAAGGCCTACTCACACGAGTAGGCTTTTGAAGCTATGAAAGCTTCGTTAATAATTGATTTAAATCCTTTTTCGTTTTTGTCGTTAATGACTTCATTTTATTAACATCTATCTTTTCTTTCTCCGCTCCTACAATTAACGGATACATACTTTGGCCAATTGTTTTATATTCAGTCGGATGTGATGCTTCTAACTCTTTTTCAATGACATCCCACTTCTCATTAATTTGTTTTCCAAGCTTATTCACTGTTTCTAATTTAGGATTTGCAGCTAATTGCTTGTCTAAGCTTTCAATTAATGTAACTACTTCTTTTACATTTGTTTTTACAGCTACACTTTTCTTCGGATCTTTCGTTGTCTTTCCGTTATTATTTGTGCTTGTGCTTTGATCTGTTGTTTTTCCGCTAGTCGTTTGATCATTTGTTTTTCCTGTCGTCTCTTTTTCTTTTGTTTTCACATTCTCGTTTTGAGTTGATGTTTTGCCGTTACTTTCTGTTCCTGATGATTCCTTTGTATTTTTTGTATCTTTATCTGTTTTTTCATTCGAAGAAGTATTTGTGTCTTTTTCACTATCTTTCGTTGTTTTTGACGCTTCATCTGCACTTGTCGTTTTTGATTGCTCTTCATTTTGTGTAGTAGCTTGATCCTTCTTCGCTTCCTCTTTATCTGTGAAGCTACTACAAGCTGCCATTGTAAGCATTGTACCAATTGCTACTGATGCGATAGCGACCTTTTTCATTTTCATATAAATCCCCCTATGTTTACTTAATTATTTATCCTCCCCTTTACGATTCTATTTCCCCTTAAAAAATCCCTTTTCACACGAATCACCATCTTTCCGACAGTAATCTTCATAATAATACGTACAAAAAACGATAAATTCATTTTAATATTCGAGTTTCTTCTACTTCATTTTTCTCCTCTGCAGCAAAAGAAAAAGAGTATATTGTCACATGAAGATTTGCAATCTACAAATGACAACATACTCTCCTATCAATTTTTTATCTTTCTTGACATTTTATTTATACAAAAAAATTAAATATTTTATAATATTTTTGTTTCTCAACACATGTTTACATAATATTATTATGAATAACCTCCGTTCGAATGAATGACTTGCCCAGTAATCCACTTCGCTTCTTCACTTACTAAAAAGGAAATTAAACGGGCAGCATCCACCGGTTCTCCAACTCTACCTTGCGGGAATTTCCATACTAAATGATGCTGTAATTCCTCTGTAATCCAACCTGTATTCGTTGGTCCTGGATCAACAGCATTGACTGTAATCCCCTTCTCCATAGCAACTGGTGCAACAGACTTTGTAAATGCTTCTATCGCTCCCTTTGTTGCTGCGTATGCCAATTCATCTGGCATTGGTTCCAATGATTGCCCAGAAGTAAGATTTATAATACTACCACTCGTTTTAAGTGAAAAATGTTTAATAAATAATGAACTTAATAACATAGTAGCCCGAACATTAACTGTATAATGTTTATCCAACTGCTCTACATCTAATTCCCCAATTTTCGTATGAGTAGAATACACTGCATTATTAATTAGAATAGATGGATCACCTAACCGTTCTGATACCATATAAAACAAACGATTTGGCGAATAAGACTGCGATAAATTGATTTCTGCCATTTCACATCGAACACCGTAACTTTCAATCTCCTTTTTCAGCAAAAAGGGTTCTTGATCACTCATTCCCCATGGCATCGCTTTATCATACTTTGGCCAGTACGTGAAAAAAATGTCTATCCCCTTTTGAGCAAGCACCTTGCATACAGCTGCACCAATTCCATTCAGACGAGTTGCCCCTGTTACAATTGCTATTTTCTTCACCTTTTTCTCCTCCATCTATACGTAGATCCCCTGCATGAATACAGAGGATCTATCTTCTTATTGAATATTTGACAGTATACGTTCAGCACCTAATTTTAACATTCTAATAAAGATATAGTTTACAATCGTAAACATTACAAATAAAACGATAAACATAATCCACAGTCCTACTTCAAGGAAGAAGTATAATACACCTACACCCGCTACAATAACTAAAGCTATTAAAATATTAGCTAAAAAATTCCACAAAGTTGTATATCGACTTTTAAATAATTTCTGTTCTGTATCCCAATGAATATCTGCAGTTTGTGCATCCCAGCGTGTTCCAATTAAATTAATTAATAACAATCCGTTCGCACTTAGTAAAAACCACAGTATCATGAAGACTGGAGAAATCCCAGCTACGATTGCCATCGTAATACCGAATACTGCTAAAATAATCACATTAATTAGCCAAGCAGTGATTGCTTTCGCAAAAAAGATATCCGAAGCCTTTACTGGTAAATAACGATTCACAAACCAAGAGCTTCCATCTCGTGAAAATGATGTTGTTGCAATAACGTTACTCCCCATTAAAAATAACGATGCACAAAGCCCTACACCAATCGCCAAACCTGCTGATTCTGGATTATTAATGTATCCTGTAATCCACTTTAAATTTCCATCTTGTACGAATAAAACAAAGAACAGCATAATCGGCATAACGAAAGTTTGTACAATGCAATTTAAGAAAAATTGCGGTGTACGGAATAACGTTTTAAATTCTTTTTTCACATATGCTTTTAAATGTGAACTTTGTACCGTTGATTTCTGTAAACCTTCCGACGTAATAATTTGTTTCTTTGCTGTACTCGTGGAAAGTCCAATTACCCCTTTTAAATATGTACGCTCTGCAATGTAATAAAACAACACAAAGAATACAAATGAAATAAGTGCAAAGATTATTATGTATAAAGGTCCCTTCCAATTTGCATTTTCTACTAATGCCACTGCGCCAAAATATGTAGTTGGAAAATAATTTGTCATTTGTACTAAAAGAGAAGATTGGTTGTTCGCAAGATAATTCGTAAGTGCATCTTCAGAAAACGAACTTTTATTTTTCCACTGTAAAAATACATTAATTCCTACAATAAATAGTATACTTACGATTCCAATAAATATATTGCCTCGATCTTTATTTTTCGCTATATTTGTATACCTCATAATAACTGTCATCAGTAATGAAGCTAATACTAACGGCACAATCGGGAAGAGTAAGTAAATAAAAATCATGTATATGTAATATGTAATAAATGCGCCACTTTTTAACCCGTACGTAATAAAGATTGGTAATAAAATGAATGAACTCATTACGTATTGTGTTATTAATACTGTTAAAAATTTTGCCGAAATAATTTGAGCTGGTTTTAATGGTAACGGCAATAACATTTCAATATCATTACTGTAGTAAAATACAGTTAAAATGTTCGTAATACTCATTAAAAATACCCATATACTAGCAATCGCAAGCCCCATTGCGATAATCATTCCTGGGTCTTGCCCTAATTGTTTCATACCTTCATACATTCCGTGCGTCATCGAACCAAATATTAAAAAGCCAACAAATAAAATGGCTGCAAATGAAAATACATACGCCCATCGCTTCTTCTTATCTGTTATAAAATCTGCATAATTTAATTTTAATAATACTTTCGTTAACGTCCAAATTTTACTCATTGCCCGTCATCTCCAAGAACATTTTTTCAAGTGATTCATTGGATTTAAAATGATCTCTCATTTCATCTAAATTCCCTTTAAACTGCAAATTCCCCTTATTAATAATCGCAACACGGTCACATATTTTTTCCGCCACTTCTAATACGTGTGTAGAGAAAAATACAATCTTTCCTTTATCCGCATGTTCTCTCATCATTTCTTTTAAAATATATGCGGATTTCGGATCAAGCCCCGTTAACGGTTCATCTAAAATCCATACATCTGGCTCATGCACGAGCACACCAATAATAACGATTTTTTGTCTCATACCGTGTGAATAACTTTGAATTTGATCCGATAAAGCATTATAAAGATCAAATTTCTTCGCTAAAGACTCGATTCGTTCTTGTCGTACTTCTTTCGGCATCTCATACATATCTGCCATAAAGTTTAAATATTCAATTCCCTTTAATCGTAAAAACATATCTGGACTATCTGGAACATAGCCAAACGTTTTTTTCGCTTCCATCGGCTCTTTCATAATATTTTTACCGTTAATCGTAATGGTCCCTTTATCTACCCCATGGATACCAGTAATCATCTTAATTGTCGTTGATTTACCAGCACCATTCGGTCCTAAAAATCCAAATATTTCTCCGCTAGGCACAGATAAACTTAAATCTTTTACTGCATAGGTAGACCCATTATAACTTTTTGACACATTCGTAATTTCAATCATTCCATCCAATCCTTTCCTTAATTACCAAATAACTATATTGATATTATAGCATACCTCTATTTTTAGATTTTTGTATTTTTCAGTTTTTTTAACCTTTAAAATAAATATACACGCCTAATCCAACGATTAAAACGACAGCTAGTATAATATAAATCATCGTAAGCCGTTTAATATTCCCTTTTGTCGCTTTACTATAATTCGCATCACCATTTCGCCCAATTAGAACCGTTGCAATTACAGTAATCACTACAAGTAATATAACGATCATGATCCCAGTTAACATTCCTTCCTCCCCCTCCTTACAACCATTTTACAATATTATCCTCTTTATTTCGCAGTATATTTTGTCTTTTTACTATTATTATGAAAAGAACTGGAAAACTATTATTACCATTCATATCCATATGTGATATATTTATAACATAACGTGATTTATCCCGCATTAACTGGCAGTAAGACTCCCACCTCAAAATTCGTCTGGAGTAAAGAAGTTAGGTGGGAGATCAACTGCCCGTAAACGCCCGATTGGTGAAGGCTAATAATCAGTGGGGGATGAACACCCCCACTGATTAAAGTTTCACTTTATTTCTAACATTGAAAGGAGAATCTATCGTGAAAACAACTTGGATAAAATATTTAGGATTTCTCGGTTTCTTTGGGTTTCTCGGATTTTTTTATGAAAAAGGATTGTTTACTATGTTCTGTTTCTTCTCCTTTTTCACAACATATAGAACTGTTCAACACGATGAACTGTTTGAACAAATCGTCAATAAATCGTGCCGCAATGCATTTATCGTTACATTACTAACTACCGCTATCATTATGTTTATTGAAATGTTATTTCCAAACCCGGCGCTACAAG
>Ga0209025_1003868_pt1 | contig 13572 bp, 13 predicted proteins | sample AraplaMF_Col_mLB_FD_184256 | JGI IMG/M metagenome (GOLD analysis project Ga0209025, IMG submission 184256) | Arabidopsis root microbial communities from the University of North Carolina, USA - plate scrape MF_Col_mLB (SPAdes) (version 2) | ecosystem: Host-associated > Plants > Roots > Endosphere... | reverse complement strand
ACCAGTTTACGTAGTCGTTCAATTCTAAAATCAATTCTTCTAAACTTGCGAAATGACGATCGCGAACGAACTCTGTTTTAAGAAGATTAATTGTTATTTTTATAGTAGAAGATGGTAGCAGCTAATTCACCATTCTCAGATTTCGCATAGTTAGGAATCCACCCAGCTTGAATATAACCTAATGAAGTATATAGTTTATTGGAAGGGTCTCCTTCTCTTGTATCAAGAACTAATAATGACCTATCCTTCTGTTTTGCTATTTCTTCAGCCCTTTGCATAAGTAAACGACCAATACCATTACGTCGATAATTGGGGTGTGTCATTAATTTTGCGATTTCAGCTCTATGGCTTCCATTCTGCTTCGTCGATAATTGTAACTGTACACTTCCAACAATTTGATTGTTTGATTTAGCTACAAATAAAATCACTTCGGGGCTAAGAACGGTTTCCCAGTACTTCTCTGCATCTACTTTTCCCATTGGTGGTAAAAATCCAATCGAAGCCCCATCTTCTACAACCTTTATTAAAAGTTCTGAAAGCTCATTAAGATGTTCTTCAATTAAAAATAATTGTTCAATTTTTACATCAATATCCAAGACAATCACCTCTATTTTAAATTAGCAGCTTAATAAAAATTAGGTGTATCTGTGTTGCCTATCTAATTTCATAAAATAACCATTCGGATATTTCTCCTCCCTATAACCAATTTTCAATATTATTTTTTTATTCATACGAATAGGTAAGAGTTTGAAGTTATCGCTCCCTTTTCCCCTCGTTAGCACCGTACGTGCCACTTTCATCGCATACGGCGCCCCAACTAATCCAAATTTATTTGCTCATTGACACTTCTGATACTGTGTATCTTCAGAGCCTCAATTCTTCCGTATTAATAAGTCGGTGCCTTTCGCAAAAGGTGAACCTCTATTAGTCTCACAAAAACCTTATTAATCGATAAAGATTTGCCTTGCATGAACAAATAATCCTTCATTAGTCTAGTGGCTATCCCTCCATGTGGATTGGACATTTCATCGATACTGTGCCACCACTTTCACTGATATAAAGAGAAGTTATACATTCGCTAATCTCACAAATGCTTTCCAACTCAACGCTTCAAAGGGAGTAAGCCCTCCACGTTATCAGCTTACAACGTTGAATTATATCTATTATAGAACAAACGTAGGTGCTTCCTGTGAGCCTGTTAATCTTCATATGCCTGTAACGTATCATGGATTTTCATATTAGCTAGTTTTACTCATCCACTACTAACTTCACACAAGGTGAGATACACATTTCTATGTATTACAGGTCTAGACCCGTACATTAGAAAGTTCGTCAGAAACCCCACTTCTTATTGTAAGGTGCATTGCATTCTCACCATATTTGTTCAACTCAAGCATCATAATTTACACCGCCCCCTCGGGTAAGGTTTTCGCCAGCTGATACTGTTACGGTAAATTCTCACGCCTATTTGCCGAGCTTATAACACGAAACTTCTTACTCAATGTCGTGCTATTCGACGCAGAGAGAGCCTTTCAAGGCGTTACCCTATCATTCGACTCTTCGATATAATCCTTCCGTTTCATCAAGATGAAACGGTCTAGCCTTTACCAGAGTAATGTGACCATTCTCCATTTAAGCTAGAAACATTTCGCACAACTATCCTGCACCTTTAGTGAAATAACAGAGTGTAGTTAATTTTGGTACATCTTTTTTATAAACGGTTTAACTTTCTTCAAAATGGCATGACTTTTTTATAAACAGTACAACTTTGTTTTAAGTCGACATGTCACATCTTCTGCTAAAGTTCTCTTATTTTTAAATTCTTCCTGTTTTCACTGCTCTAGCCCAATCTAAGCGACCGTTTATTTCACTTTTGTTAATTGCTCCATCTTGATTATAAGGAATATGTAATTGCTCTATCATCCAATCATTTTCTTGTTTTGTAACAATTGTATAATTAGCAAATGGTGAACCTGATTCCATTTTATGATAGATTGGTAATTCATCTTCATAGGCGGGTAGCCCAACACTTCCTGGATTAATAATTATTTTATCATTTGGAAGAGAAATGACTCTTGGTATATGTGTATGTGCACAAAAAATAAGCCTTTGTGGAATACCACTTACTAATTTCATAATATCTTCTGTCTTTTTAAGTACTGATCCACTAGAGTTCATTTCCTCTAACAAATATATTTCATCACTTGTCGGTGTTCCATGACAAAAATAGAAATCATCGGTTTGTAAGAAATTAGGTAAATTAGAAATCCACGTTTTATGCTCATCCTCTAATAAATTCTGTACATATTGAACTGTTAAATTAGACGTATTAGGCTCTAATAAAATTCGATCGCAATTCCCTTTAATACTTTGAATATTTTGGTTCATTAAAAGATCATAGGTTTCCAGTGGAAATAAAGGACCATATAAGCTATCCCCCAAATTATAAATAGATTGAATCCCTCGGTTATTAATATCTGTTAGTACAGCTTGTAAGGCATCTTTATTTCCATGAATATCAGCCATTATTGCAATTTTCATACCAATCACCCCTTCAGAATTTATAGTTTCACTTTTATTTCATCATAAATATGAAAAGAATTCTGTCCTTACCTTATATAGAATGAATATTCATACTATTATTGCACATTAATTGAAAAAAGCCGACACTAAATGTTATAGGTAATGAAGATGTAAAAGCACAGGGCATATTTAAAGCTTTAGAAGTCTACGTTATGAATCGTCAAGAGGAACCTATTACACTAAATAGCAAAAACTTTAAATTAATTGATGATCTAGGAAGAGAATATTACAGTTCTACTGAAGCTCAATTAGCACTTAAAGCTGTGAATAATGCTACATTTAAATTTGATACTCTTAATCCAGATTCAAGTTCGTCAGGAAAAATTGTATTCGATGTACCGAAATATGCTAAAGGATTAGTTTTACAATTTAATGGTGATATGTTGGATAAAGAGATTGATTTAAAAGTTGAATAGTCAAAAGAACTCGAAAAAGTGGTTTTTGAATGAAATACTGATTTGAATCATATTTCTCAAAAGTAAATGTGGATAAATATGGTAAAATGGTAATTGGATGGGAGTCCAATACATATTATTAAAATTAAAGTGGTTCAAGTCGGAGAAAGGCACCTTATGGTGTCTTTTCTTTATTTCTTAAAGGACCTGCTCATTCATCATTATAAAACATAAAGTAATGTAAACCCGTTAAAACACAAGAATGACCCAATGTTCTCCCCTCTTATCTAAAAGGAGGAACTGTTATGGGCTTTGGAGGTAGTTGCAGTAGTTTTGGTGGTGGATTCGCCTTAGTCGTTGTGCTCTTTATATTATTAATCATAGTTGGAGCTAGCTGCTTTTGCTGATTTACTTACTAGTAAAGAAAAGGCACTCATTGGAGTGTCTTTTCTTTATGAAAAAATCCCCACACAATGCGCAGGGGAAAGAGCAAACTGTTCAGTTGGATGAACATCTTCATCATAATGGCGTACCGCCCCATGCCCATCAACTTAAGAAAACAAATCCACCCCAAAACGAAAAAATGAGCTTTTTTATTACGAATTAGCACAAAATCTCGTTCTGGGGGTAGTTGTATTTTCTTAGCTTGATAGCGATGTGGTGCTACCGCTAATAGGAAAAACGAAAAAACTTTTTTAGGGAAAAAATCAAGATTACAACCAAATTTTTGCTAGTTGAGATACTCCTTTTATTATCTTTTCTTCACATAAATTACCCAATCCAAGTTGAATATGTGGATATCGTGGTATACATTTCGAGAAATATTTCGAGCAAGGATAAACTGCAATTCCGTATTCATATGCCCTTTCAATTAGCATTTTTTCACTCATTTTTGTTTTAACTTCAATAATAACGAAAATTCCGGAGCTACCACCTTTTATTTCAACATAATTCTTAAAGTGTTTTAGTAATTCCCTATTCAATAGATTCATTTTACGTTTATACAAAGCTTTCATCTTCCTTAAGTGTGAGTACCAATATCCTTCATCCATAAAGGTCGCCAGTGTTCGCTGATGAATAGATGAGGATGTTTGCTCAAGTAAAGGGAGTATCTTTTTATATTCACTTACTAGCCTCCTAGGTAAAACCATATAACTGACACGGATAGAAGGTAGCAGTGCTTTTGAAAAAGTTCCTAAATAAACCACCCTATCATTAGAATCTAAACTTTGAAGAGACGGTACAGGTTGATGGATGTATCGAAATTCACTATCGTAATCATCCTCAATAATATATCCTTCCACCCTTTTTGCCCATTGAATTAACTTTAATCTTTCATTGACGGGGATAGTCACTCCATATGGAAAGTGGTGAGTAGGAGTGACATATAAAAGTCTAGAAGGCGACTTTAAAAGGCGATCGACTTGGATGCCTTGTTCTTTTACCGGAATCGGATCAATGATAAATGACTGAAGAGCAAATAGTTCCCTTGCCACATCATAGCCAGGGTCTTCTACTGCCAGATAATGATAGTCTTGCTTTAGCAACAGCGACAAAAGTAATAACAAGTGTTGTGTGCTACTGCCAATAATAATCTGTTCAGCAGAAGTATTAACCCCTCTTGATTGAAACAAGTAATCTGCTAGTACCTTTCTTAATTTAATATCGCCTTGTTTTTCTCCGTATGAAAACATGCTAGAGTCTTTAACGATTTTGTTTGTAAGCATTCTCCATTTTTTCAAAGGGAAGTTCTCTTGATCCACTGTCCCAATCTTAAAGTCAATAGTTTTCATGTCAGTTTGATTTTTTTCATGATGCTGTTCTCTAATGGGTTCATAATTAAGCGTCTCATCCGATATAGTGGCCTCTACAAAAAATCCCTTTTTGTTCTCACTTCGAATATATCCTTCCGATTGCAATTGTTCATAGGCTACCTGAGTTGTGTTTCTGCTGACCTCTAATTGGAGAGCAAGTTGTCTAATCGATGGCAACTTTGTATTCCTTTCTAATTTACCAGATAAAATCTGGGTACGTATGTATTGATAAACTTGTTGGTACATAGGAGTGTTACTTTCTCGATTGATATTAAATATTAGTTCATTCATCATTGAAATACCTCATCTGTCATTTGTGTTTATTGTAAACTGTACCTTTTAGAAATGACAGTATAAATGAATAATGAATTTAGAAAAAATTTTGATCTGGGAGATAACTTATGACAATATTTATGTACATATTTTGTTTGATTGTATGGGGACTCAACTTTATTGCAGTAAAAATTCAAGGAACTCCTGTCAGCTTGGAATTATCCTTAACTTATCGTTTAGTTATGACAGCCTTTTTATTTTTGGTTCTTGTTTGGTTCCTTCGACCAAGAGGGAGGCCAACAAGAAAAGATATCCCATTTGTAATAGTTTTTGGTGTATGTAACTTTGCATTAAGCTACTTATGCCTTTATTACGCCACAATTTTGAGTTCTGCAGCAATCGTAACATTGATTTTTTCATTAAAGGTGATTTTGACCCCGATTACTCTCCGGATTTTTTTAAAAGAAAAGTTACATTCACACGTTTTGTTTGGGGGGATTTTTGGTGTATTAGGCGTATGTATTCTCATCTATCCGAATTTGAACAACTTTCAAGGGTCCAATGACATAAAAGGAATTATGGTTGCGATCTTAGGTACGCTTCTTACAGCAGTAGGTGATGCCAGCTCGGCACGAAATGCAAGTCACAAGGTGAATCCTATCTATGCAAATGCCATTGGATTTACAGTGGGCAGTATATTGATGGGAGTAATTGTATTATTTCAAGGACAAGAATTTATATTTCCAACATCGTTTTCATACTTATCTGTGTTGCTATATTTAACCCTGGTTGCTTCATTTGTAGCATGGTTATTCTATTTGAAGCTTGTAGAAAAAATTGGAGGAGCTCAAAGTGGCTATATGGTTGCACTTTTCCCGGTAATTGGAGGAATAGCTTCCGTTTTAATCGGTGAGTCAGATCCATCATTGTATTTGTTTGCTGGTTGCTTTTCTAGCTGTATTGGTGCTGCCATCGCATTAGGGTTTGGAACTCGGAAGCAAAATGCGAAATTACCTCTAAAAAGAGCTAATTAAGAAGGAATAAGTCTTGTGAACTTGAAAATAGAGCTCATTTATTTGGTTCTCAGGTTGTTGACCAAGAATGCATGAACACTTAAACAAATGGAATATAGACTATAGGGGTCACCATACATTACTATCAACCTAAGAGGAATTTGTATCCATAATTCATAGAAAGCGTTATTCTTTTTGTAGAAATATACAGAAAGGATGGCGTTTTTGTATGAATCTATCGATTCAAGATGAGTTTTATTTGTTCGCTGAAGAATTACAGCGATATCTATCTCCACATATTCTTCAACAACTTGCACAAGAGACAGGTTTTGTAAAACGAAAAAGTAAGTATGGCGCACGAGATTTGGCTCCTATTTATCCTAGTTCAGGAGGATGTGCACAAACAGCCGGTATTAAAATTCAGCTAGAGTATGATTTACATAGTGGAAAATTCCTCAATTTTCAAATGGATCCAGGTGAAAATAATGATAAAATCTTTGGTACAGATTGTTTAGATACTTTATGCCCAGGAGATTTATGCATCCGGGATTTAGGTTATTTTCACTTGAAAGATCTTCAACATATACAAGATAAAAAGGCTTATTATATCTCAGGTATCAAATCGAATACACGTATTTATCAAAAAAATCCTAACCCTGATTATTTTCAAGATGGCAGAATCAAGAAAGGTACAGAGTATATCCAGATAGATATGGAGGTTTTAATGAACTCTCTTCAACCAGGACAAACATGTGAAATATCCAATGCTTTTGTAGGAATGGTTGACTTACGCTGTTTCCATTCTTGATATACGGATATAAATCTATTATCAATCTCAATTTTCTTTCGACCAAATTTAATACCCTTAAAAAATCACTATTCTCCCATTTCTTCTAAACCGATGAGAGGATAGTGATTTTGAAACTTCTTCACCTGTTCAATTGAAATTTCCCGTTATTTATTATGGATTCATCGTGATTTCAATTGCTGAAGCCCTATCATTCCAATCCGCAGCCATATTAGCAGTTTTACCATACCACTCATAATGTCTAAACATGACTCCTTGACCATATCCCTGAGATGAAGTATGCTCCCACAGCGTCGTTGAGTAGCTTGCAGAAGGTGACGCCGTACTTAAGGAGGAAATTCTGTCATTCCAGCCAGAAGATAAGTTTGTAAACCCACTGCTCCAATAAATATACTGTCCACCTTTATTTATATGCTCATAGAAATCCGTACTTTCAGGACCACTACCTAGAGGCTTTATTACATTTTTAAGTTGAGGCTGTATTACATTTTTAAATCTTTGCTTATCTTTTTTAATGAAAGCCTCCAAGGTTTCTCTGCTCGTAAAACCATACGCTAACCAATCTCCCTTGTTATTCTGTTTAGGCAAAACCATGGTTATTTTTATGTCTTCGTTAGATTTGTTATTCACTTTGGCCAGGGAATCCACACTCTGTTCATCTACAGTTAAATACTCGAACGATTTAATCGTGTAATCTTCTTCTGCACTTGCTGATACCGTTCCCAATCCTCCAGTTAATGCAAAACCAGCTGCTAATGCTCCTACTACTAACTTCTTGAACATACAACCATCCCCTTTTTGCTTAGATTTTTGGTACAACTAAAATATATGTTATTTTTAGAATTATATAAATGTTTAGAACTTTAGAAATAAAAAAACGGAATATTCATTGTTTTTTATTTTAATTTTTAGGAAAAAATACATTATTGGGGTTTTATGGCATGCCCATTAAGTTAAAAGGTTCTGTTGCAAAGTTACCCAAAACATAGAGAATCTAGGATTGCATCGTTAAATGGTTATGCAACCATTAATAATTCCTGTCATTCATTATACGTTGAAAAACCGAAGTCTGAGCCAAGACTTCGGTTTCTTTTATATAGAGCATGAATGGTTTCGATTCCTTTTATCGTACGTGAAGCATGCCGAAGGTTTTGAAATCCTGCGGATTTGGCAAAACGCCTCTTGACATGCCTATGATCCTGTTCGACGAGATTGTTCAAATGTTTGATTGTACAATGAGTTGTATTTGAATAAAAACCTTGTTTTCTTAATTTCTTAAATGCGCAAAGTAATGCCGGCGCTTTGTCTGTTGTTAGAGCCGTTGGTTCGCCAAATGTTTTCATAAAGGCATAAGCAGCCGGATAATCCCGTTTTTTACGAAGTTGAATATCCAATGTATGCCCGTCTTTATCTATTGCACGATATAAATAACACCATTTTCCTTTGACTTTTATATAGGTTTCATCTAGCTTCCAAGATAATTGGACGTTTTTATTTTTCTTCTTCCAAATTTGATAGATAAGGTTTCCGTATTCATGAACCCAGCGCATGATAGTTGTTGGGTGAACTGAGATTCCACGTTCTTTTAAAATTTCAGAGACATCACGATAACTTAAAGAAAAACGACAGTAGTACAGGGCGGCTACCAAAATAATATCTTTCTTGAACTGTTTTCCTTTAAAATATCGCATTTGTGTTTCTCCTTACTCTTTTTTTCTAGAGTGTAGTCTCATTTAGAAAACTTTGCAACAGAACCCTTGGTAGCCATTTAGTGAAACTTTTTTACAAATAATTTAACTATGTTTCAAACCAACAATATTTTCTCTTTTTACAAATTATAGTTAAAAGGTTAGGCTTCAAACTCTTTCCTTTAAAAGTTCATAAAAATGTTTTAATATGTTTAATTATGCTATTTCCTTATTCAAGAAATTAGTCTATAATTTTCTAAGGAATATTATGGGGATAGAGGAGTTTATGCAAGAATATGGAGATGAGAAAGTTACATTATTTAATTGAAAAAAGAAAAGAAGAATTAATTGAGCTTGTTAAACACTATGGTTTTTGTCATCCTAGGGTGCTAAAATTTAGCCAAGATCTAGATAAATTAATTATTCATATGATGAAACAAAGTGAAATACGTGACATTATTACAAAAGCAAACAGTAATACATGTAAAAAATAAAAATTCAATAATTTTACCTCTTATATTTACATATCAATCTATACAGAATTTTTTTCATGAAATATTTATAAAATAAATATATTTCTAGATCCTTTTAACTGGTTCGGTTGAGGTGTAGGTACAAGCATTAAATAAGAACTGCATTCGTTAAAAATTAACAACGAAAATTAACATAACTAATAGCAAAAAAAGAAGCGGAAACCGCTCTTTTTTGTTCATTCTCTAAGCGTTAGCATAGCAGGTGAGTAGTTCACGAGATGCTCACAATCTAATTTTATTTAAAAATGAAATCTTATTAAGTGTAAATAATGCATAATCTAAAGTTGTAGTTCTAATTAATATACAATCTGATTCACCACTTTGTGTTCCTATCTTTACTAACTTTTTCTTTTCAGGAACATAGTCATTATCTTCAATAATCTCAACAATGTCCTCTAACAGAATATTAATTTCTGCAGTTTGCCATTCAATTGTTAATTGTTCATGTGTCTTTGTTACCTTAATATCTTGCATATAACTCTATTACCTACCTATTAAATTTAAATTTCATTATAAATGAATGTAACGAAATTATATCAAAAAGTTATAAAAACAGCTACAATTTTTTATTCTTAAACAAAGCACCAAGATTCCTATTTGTTAATTAAAAAACCAGGGATTATTACCCCTGGTGTCTCAAAAAAAATGTTTTAGACCCTAGAAAAAAGGGTTCTGTTGCAAAGTTTTCGAAACTCAAGTACACTTTGGACACAACCACCATACCTTTTTAGTGTAGCTTTGAAATAAACTTTGATCAAAAACAACTCGAAAACCTTCATTTTACAATACAGAAAATTCAAAATTCACCTGAGTAAACCTGTATATCGAATTAATAGTATCTTTTTTATAAAGAGTTTAATAATATATTATGGTTTCCATAAAATCCTTGGAAGATCCTTTATACCCTCTCCATCTATATATACAACATTCGTTTCAAATTTCACTTTTTGCCGTATTGCTTCTTTAAAATTTTTAAAATAGTTATCTACTGATTCTTCTGTAATACTAGATACGCCTTCATAATTATATAGGACTGCTTTTCTAACCTTTTCCGCCATCGCTTCATTAAATTGTTTTCCATCTTCACCTGTTAATTTACTCATTTTGTCTATATCTTTATCATAGAAGCCCACCTATTGTAAGTGATACTATCAAACTCATACCTACTAAATTTTTGGAATATAACATATTCTACTTCAACTCTTTTCTGTATAAATTATGAATTACAGTAATATGACACCATTATATCTCGGTGTTCTATAGCATATTTTATTTATATACAATTATTAAAATGTAAAAACCACAAAAACATCAAACCCTATTTTATTTCAAGGTGCGCCGTTATCTATAGCGCTGGAATAAAGTTTAATTAAAATGACCCTACTAAATCCCTATGCAATACACAAAAAGAAACCATTTTGAAAGATCTTTTATCAAGACCTAAAATAAAAAAAGATAGATAAATTAAAGGACATTACATATTTTATATGACTAATATGTAATGTCCTTTCTTATTCAACAATAGCGCTCTTTAACAGAAGACTCGATTTCAAGATAATCTTAACAGACATTAATATCGATCTTCAGTTACTGCCCCCTTATATGTCCTAGTGACAGGGTTCTTACCATAGACCGCAAAGCACCATGATGTCAATGATTCTCCTAATTCGAATGCTCTTCTTTTATGATTTAAATGTAATGAATTATAGTATTTCTATATAACCTTCTGTTCCATTTACTCGAATACGTTGCCCATCTTTTATCAGCTTGGTGGCATTTTCAACACCGACAACGGCAGGTAAGCCATATTCACGTGCGATGACTGCTCCATGGGTCATCAGTCCGCCAACTTCGGTGACAAGTCCTTTTATGGATACAAACAATGGTGTCCAGCCAGGGTCAGTAAAGGAGGTGACTAATATATCTCCATCTTCTAAATCAGCATCTTCCATGTTTAAAATGACACGCGCTCGTCCCTCTATAACTCCGGAAGAAACAGGCAGACCTAAAATCGCTTCGGCTGGGAGATTTTCTCGTTTGTACTCACCCGCAATAATTTCACCATCAGACGTGATAACACGTGGGGGAGTTAATTTTTCATATAATTTGTACTCGTCTTTTCGTTTGCTGATGATCTGGTAATCCAGTTTGTTTGTACGTACGACTTCGTGAAGTTCTTCAAAAGTGAGATAGTATATATCTTCTTTTTCGTGAATAACGCTGGCTTGCACGAGTTGTTCGGCTTCTTTCAGTAAAGCCTGCTTATAAATGAAGTAGCGATTAATCATGCCGTATTTTGGATATTCACGATAACCGATGAAATTCCGGATCAGGCTGATCATTCGTTTTGTCTCTTTGGCTTTTCGTTTACCATCCGGTAATTGCTTCAATCGATCTAATAACTCTTGTTCTTTTTTCAAAGCTTCCTGTCGCCCTTGCTCAAATTTCCGATTGCCAGAATTAGGATCAAATTCTTTGATGTTATTGAGAATCATGTGGACAAGTGTAGTTGGTTTTTCACTCCAACGAGCTTTAGTAATATCGATTTCTCCAGCACATCGCATTCCGTATTTGTTGAGATAAGCATAGATAGCATCTTGGATTTCCTGTCCACCATCAAACTTAACCAGTTCATCCAAAAAGTTATCATCTTTTACATGTTGTAAATAATTGATTACTTCCGGATAAGGACGAATCACATCTGCAACATCCAATAGCGCCAGACCCATTTCTGAAGTAATATTGTTTGGTGCAGATAGAGAAAGCGTGTCTGCTACGTTTTTTTCACCTAACCACTTGTTCATTTTCTCATTGATCCATGATGAAGCATCTATAGCAGCCATAATTACACCCAAACTTTGTGGGTCAAATAAAATCGTCTTTAATTTCTGGATATCTTCTAGAATACAATCAAATAAATCTGATCCTGATTTCGTTTGGATGTCTTGTTTTAACTCTTCTATCGATGTTTGACTACTCTGAATCAAATCAGAAACGATTGTCGGATCGTTTTCGATTTGTGCTTGAAAACCCGAAGACGATATACCTTTATTGCTTTTACTAGAACTCGGTACTTTTTTACCATCTGGTGACGATTTTATAAAATCTTCTCGCTCTATTATAGTCATGAGTGCGTCTTTTATAAGCGGATCGGATTGCCCCAAGGTATCTATTATCGTTTTTCTACTGACAGGCGAAGCCAGATTATGCGTGATATCAACAAATAACCTTCCACCAGCTTTAAACCTGGGTCCAAAAGATGTTAACTGGAATAAAGACATTCCCAATGGTTTCAAGGGATCGATCATCATTTGTTGGTGACCGACAGATACATAAACGTGATTTTCCTGATCATCTACTTCAGGGACAGGGTATAAAGTAGTGATGGGACGACTTTGCACGATATAAAATGTCTCGTCAGCCAGACACCATTCGATATCTTGTGGGCAACCAAAATAAGCTTCAATCTCTCTACCTATGCGTGCGAGCTGTAAAATTTGTTGTTCAGTAAGTGTTTGCGTCTTTTGCCGATCAGGATCGATCTGCTGTGTCTCTGTTCCGCCTTCTTTTAGTCCATAGATGGCCAATTTTTTTGTTGCTATCATCTTATCGACGATTTTATCTTCTTGCACCTTATAGCAATCCGCAGATACCAAGCCGGAGACAAGAGCCTCTCCTAGTCCAAAGCTAGCATCGATCGATAGTAGCTTTCGATTGGAAGTAATCGGATCAGCAGTAAATAAAATTCCTGAAGCCTGTGGGAAAATCATCCGTTGAATGATAACGGATAGGTAAACCTGGCTGTGATCAAATCCGTTTTGGATTCGGTAAATTACTGCGCGATCAGTAAATAGGGAAGCCCAACATTTACTGATGTGTCGCAATATTGCATCTTTTCCGATGATATTTAAATAGGTGTCCTGTTGACCAGCAAAGGAGGCAAATGGAAGATCCTCGGCTGTAGCACTTGAACGAACAGCATATGCATGCTCGAAGCCAAAAGTTAAGAGACATCGATCGATATCTTCTTCGATCCCCTTCTCGATCTCGATCCCCTCAATCAGCTCACGAATCTTCCTGCTAATTTCACTAATTCTTTCTCGTTCGTCCACTTTTTGAACTGCTAGTTGATCCAGTAATTGATGAAGCTCCTCATTTTTCCCAACGACTCTTTTATATGCCTCAGTGGTAACACAAAATCCCTCTGGTACAAGTATTCCTTCAATCCTCGAACATTCGCCCAAATTCATCCCTTTGCCACCAACCACCATTTGTCTCGTTTTATCGATCTCACGAAACTCTAGTACATATGGTTTCATTTCTTTCCCTCCCATTTATCGCTCAATACCAAGACGAATCATATGACAAAAATTGTTCATCTGATCAACCAATTACGCTGTCCACTCGTTCTTGCTCCTCGCGAAGTTCCATGTTCATATCAAACACTCCTTTAAAAAAATAAAAA
>Ga0209025_1003867_pt1 | contig 13578 bp, 12 predicted proteins | sample AraplaMF_Col_mLB_FD_184256 | JGI IMG/M metagenome (GOLD analysis project Ga0209025, IMG submission 184256) | Arabidopsis root microbial communities from the University of North Carolina, USA - plate scrape MF_Col_mLB (SPAdes) (version 2) | ecosystem: Host-associated > Plants > Roots > Endosphere... | reverse complement strand
CGGAACGCGTATTCGCCCGGCTTTTCGACGACACCGACGACATAGATCGGCCGATATTGGGCGATCTCGACCGCTGCGGCCGGTGCGTTGACGAGTCCGGCCGTTCCCTTCAACCGCTCCGAAATAAGCGCAGCGATCTCGGCCGGCGCTTTTCCGTCGACGGAGAAGGTTCCGACCACCGGCAGCGAGAGCATGCCCGTCGAGCTGACGGCGAACTCGCCGCTGAGCGCCGACCATTCGAACAGCTCGCGCGAGTTCGGCCGCCATTCCGAAACCTTGATCTTCAGCCTGTCCTGTGCCGCAACGCGGTACTCGAATTCGCTGGCGCTCACTTGCAGGCCACCCACAAGAAGCGGCGACAACGCCGCGGGCAGCAGGGTGAACGCCCGGGCTGCCGCCCGAATCCGCTTGAGAACAAGGTAGTTAGAGAGGGTGAGATATCTCACGAAACACTCCACGGCGGACCACTCTGGCCACCACCAAGCAAATCCGCTGCCAGCTCGGAACGGGCCATTAGCGCGGCCTTAACCATGAAGGTTCAGGTTGGTGGATATCTCTCGCGCCCCTGAAGCCTTTCTCGGGCAGCGGAGCAAAGCTATAGTCATTGGCCGATAGCGAGCCGCGAAAGCACGAGTGATGCTGATCGTCTTCTTCCTGGCTGCCATCGCCAGCGGCGCGCTGACCCTCTGGTTGATGTGGCCGCATGGCCTGCTGCTCGCGTTGATCGCCAGCGCTGCCGCCGCCAGCGCGACCGTCGGCGTTTGCGCGGTGCTTGCTGCTGTCCTCAGGTCGCGCGCCGCCCCTGGCGACGAGCCGCGCCCGCGCGGCGTCCTCGACATCCTGGGGCCGCGCCAGCCGCGCTGACCGCCGCGCGAGCGGCATCTGGCACATGAATTGCTGATCATCCCCGCAATGGCGGTTCGCGCAATCGCGTGTCGTACCGCTGCCTGCCATTGCGAGGGGAGACGGGGCAATGACGCTTCCTGCCCGGTTTCGTAATTCGGGTCGGGACCGCCAGACGGATCTCGACCGACTGGGACCGCTTTATCTGCAGATCGAGCGGGCGCTCGCAGGCATCGAGCGCGAATCCACGGGGTTGACTCGCCGGCTCGACGAGGCCCGCACCCGCGCGGCTGTGCTGCTGGGCAATGAGGACGGCATCTATTTCGAACGCGAGCCGGCTGACGAGGCCAGATTGGTCGAGGCGGAGACCCAGATGATGGCGGCCTTTCACCGGCTCGAGCAGTTGCGCGGGCAGAAGGCGATGATCGCCGGCTGGCGAACCGAGATCGAGGATTCGGGCATCGGCCGCGCATTGCGCGACGAGGCAAGGCCGGCCGGACGGCTCGCCCGCGTCCTGCGCCTGGTGCGAGGGCGGATGGCGGCGATCCGGCGCCTGTCACGCTTCTCCGGCTGGGCGCTGATGCTCGTCATCATCTACGCGACCCTGTCCGGGATCGAGCAGCGGCCGTCCGTGGCCTGGCTGATCCCGGATATCGAGCGCGGCCTCGCATTCCTCGCCGCAGCCACCGCCTTCGCGATCGGCTATCCGCGGCAGCGCCCGCTCATTTTCGCCGCCGGTCTCGCCGCGGTGATTTCGCTCGAACTCGCCCAGAACTGGTCGCCGACGCGGCACGGCACTATCCATGACGCCTGGATCAAAGCCGTCGGCCTTGGGCTGGGCTTTGCGCTCGTCTCGGGCGTGGAACGGCTCAAACCACCTGCGAGGAGCTCGTGAAGATCGACCCGATGACGCAGGCTTCGGCGATCGCGGCCGCTCCGTCCCCTGCGGCCCGCGCCGCCACGATCGTCCCCGTCGTGCTGTGCGGCGGCGCTGGATCGCGGCTCTGGCCGGCTTCGCGCGAGGCGTTCCCGAAGCAGTTCATTTCCCTGCTCGGCGAGACGTCAATGTTTCAGCAGACGCTGGGCCGGATCCGGCACCCGCTGTTCGGTGCTCCAGTGATCATCACCCATGACGATTTCCGTTTCCTCGTGCTGAGCCAGATGAAGCAGGTCCGGATCGAGGGCGAGATCCTGCTCGAGCCCACGCGCCGTGATTCCGCCCCTGCCATCGCCGCGGCGGTGAGCTTCATCCAGAAGCGCGATCCAAAGGCGCTTGTGCTTGTGCTTGCCTCCGACCATCTGATCGGCGACCTGCCGGCCTTCCGAAGCGCCGTCGAGACCGCGGCAGCCGCCGCGACTGAGGGCCAGCTGGTCACCTTCGGCATCGTCCCGGACAAGCCCGCTACAGGCTATGGCTACATCAGGCCTGCCGTCGGCATGGGAGAGGCCCGCAAGGTGCTGAACTTCGTCGAGAAGCCCGATGCGCCGACCGCTGCGCGCTATGTCGACGAGGGTTATCTCTGGAACAGCGGCATGTTCCTATTCCGCGCCGACAGCTTCATGGCGGAGCTCGCCAGGCACGAGCCGGCGATCGCGAATGCAGCGGCTGCCGCCGTGGCACACGCCAAGGAGGATATCGGCTTCCATCGCCTCGACGCCGAGCATTTCGCTGCCGCACCCCGCAAATCGATCGACTATGCCGTGATGGAGCGGACCGAGCTTGCCAGCGTCGTCCCCTCCTCCTTCGGCTGGTCCGATGTCGGCAGTTGGTCCAGCGTGTGGGAGGCCTCGCCGCGGGACGAGGCCGGAAATGCCGGCGGAGCCAATGTCGAATTCGTCGACAGCAGCAATTGCTACGTCCAGAGCAGCGGCCCCCTCACCGTGCTGGTCGGCATGGAGGATGCCGTGGTCGTGGTCGAGAATGATGCGGTGATGGTGACCAGGCGCGATTGCGCCGAGCAGGTCAAAAGCGCCTTCGAGCGGCTCAAGGCCGGCGGACATCCGGCGGTGGTCAGTTCGCGCCGTGTCGACCGGCCCTGGGGCTATTACCAGACGCTCGACCTCGCCGCGCGTTTTCAGGTCAAGCGCATCGTCGTCGATCCCGGCCAGAAGCTGTCCCTCCAGAGCCATTATCATCGCGCCGAGCACTGGGTCGTGGTCCGCGGCACCGCCGAGGTGACGCGCGACGCCGAGACCATCCTCGTGCACGAGAACGAGTCGATCTACCTGCCAATCGGCTGCGTCCATCGCATGGCCAATCCGGGCAAGATCCTGCTCGAGATCATCGAGGTCCAGTCTGGCTCCTATCTCGGCGAGGATGACATCGTCCGCTACGAGGACGTCTACCGCCGGGTATGAGCGCCGGCGGCAGCCATGGGCTCAGGCTGGCGCGGCTGTCAGGCCGCTTCCAGCGACAGCTGATCGTGGTTGGGCGCGACCATCGGCGGCAAGCAGAGCTCGTGCATGGGCATGCACGACCTTGTCGAGGCTGAAACGATCGATGTAGTCGACGCGGTACTGCGCATGGCGGCGCTCCGACACGACATGGTCGTGATAATGCACCATCGCCGTGACGAAACCGGCCGTGTCGCCCAGCGGAACGAGCCGGCCGAGCCGATCATCGCCAACGATGTCGCTCGGTCCGAATTCGCAATCGAAGGCGACTACAGGCAGGCCGAAGCGAAGCGCCTCGCAGATGGCGAGAGACCAGCCTTCCCAGCGTGCGCCCGACAGATAGACGTCGCTGTTCGACAGCGGAATGGCCGGGCTGTCAGGGTAGTGTTCGATCGTGACCCGGCCGGCGAGGCCGAGTTCGTCGATCAAGGCGCGGATCGCCGGCTCCTCCTCGCCATAGCCGACGAGCGCAAGCTCGGCATCCCTGCGCTTCTCGCAAAAAGCGGCAAAGGCGCGCAGAAGGATGTCGTAGCCCTTCTGATAGGCGAAGCGACCGACCGTGACGAAGCGGATCGGACGGTCGATCGCGGGCGCGGGCAAAGGCGCAGGCGTATCGAAGGAGCGCACGGGATTGGGCACCCAGACATGTTCGACCTTGCTGGGATAATCGCTTCGGAAGGCGTCGAGCTGGCGCGGCGACGTTCCGAAGACGCGCGCCAGCCGCGGCAGGACCAGAAACCGCATCGCCTCGAACAGCAGGCTCGCCTTGAAGCAGCGCCGCTCAAGCCTGGGATTACCGTGAAGGTAGAGGATGAAGCGGCGCTTGATGCCGAGACAGCAAAGCCAGAACACGGCCGTCGCCTCGACCTGCGGCACCACGACGAGATCGAACCGTCCGCCGGCGATCGTCTTCCGAACCCGCCGCAGCAGGTCCAGCCGACCGTCGGAGAAGCTGAGAATGACCTCATATGGCCGGGGCTGGCCGACGATCTGCTCGAAGGGCGACGTGTAGAGGACGGAGATGTCGAGATCGCCCCCGTACTCGGTCGCCAGCGCCGCGCAGATCGAGTCGGTGACGCGCTCGATGCCGGCGAACGACCGCGTCGGCGGCACGATGTAGAGGACCCTGGTCTTCTCGCCCGACATCGCGCGTTCGCTCGCCATCATGACGGGCCGCCGGCTGGCGCCCTGCGGTATGGCTCTTGCAATGTCCGCGCCAAGGGGGCCGTTTCGTCGCCCGTGGCGAAGACCAGTCGCCATGGCGAGCAGCTTCCCGGCTTGAGGCTTCAGCGGAGCGGCGCATGACCGGTTCGACCACCAGGCTCGCGGTGATCATCAACTGCTACAACTATGCGGAATATGTCGAGCGTGCGATCCGCAGCGTACTCGCGCAGGGGCACGACGACTGCGAACTGATCGTCGTTGACGACGGCTCGACCGACGCCTCCTGGGACGTCATCAGCAGGACGGGAGTGACGGCCTACCGCATCGAGAACGGTGGCCAGCGCCGCGCCTGCGTCTTCGGCCTCGACCGGACGACGGCGCCCTTCGTGCTGTTCCTCGATGCCGACGACGAACTCGCTCCCGGCGCGCTCGATGCGATCATGCCGCACCTTCAGCCGTCGATAGCCAAGCTGCAGTTCTGCCTCAGCCGGGTCGACGGCGACGGCAACCGCCTGGGCTCGGCCGTTCCCGAGCCCGATCTGATCCGCACGACGGGCGACCTCAGCGAACGTGTCCGCCGAACCGGCGTCTATGTCAGCCCGCCGACCTCCGGGAACGTGTTCAGGCGCGACCTCTGCGAATTGCTGCGCGATGCCGATTATGACGACGCAGTCGATGGGATCATCGTCCTGGCAGCCCCCTTCTTCGGCGAGGTCGTCTCCCTGCCGGAAGAGCTCGGGCTCTATCGCGTCCACGATCGCAACATGTCCGGTGTCGGGCGGGCGATCGACACCGGCAGGATCGAGCAGCACATGCAGCGTTTCAGGAACCTCATCGACCACCTGAACCGGGTCATGGCCAGGGATTCGAAGCCACAGCAGCTCGATGTCGAGCGCACCTTCTTTTACCTGGAGAAGAAGCAGATCCTCGCCTCAATCAATCGCCGTATAGATCGCTACCGGCAACTCCCGAGACTCATCAGAGTCATCAGCGGAGATTATTTCTCTCCGAAGCGAAAGCTCGCCCTTTCGCTCTTCCATATCCTAATCGCTGTCCTGCCCATCGGGATGTCCCGGCATCTCATCGAAGTCCGTTATCGTCCGGAGCATCGATCCGCTCGCGTGTTGGCGAGGGCACTGATCGGTAGCGTCAGCTGAACTCGGCAGCGACTGGCGCTGGCTCTGGACCTGCCGACGATCGCTGATCGTCGTCCTGGAATTCTGAAAAGCCGGTTCCAAAGGATCGGCTTTTCACCGCGTATTTTGGTCAGACCGCATCCCTGCCGCTCTTCACCCAGCCGTCGAACGTCGCCTTGTTCTGGCTGATCCAAAACGCTCGCATTTCGTCACCGCGACCTTCCAGATCGCCGATGCGCCGGGACCGGACGAGATCTTGGTCGCGATCGGCGCATCCGATGGTGGCCGCATCCATCCGCGTATCGCCGATCGCTTCGAGGACATGAAGGAGAAGGACAGCGAGAAGGCAACAGGCGAGGCGGTGCCTGCGTAGGCCTGGACACAGCGGCACTTCGGTAGCGGGCAAGTGGATGCCAGGCGATCCTGGATTTGCGAATCGCATTTCGCGACGGCCTTAAACGACAGGCATGATCTCGGCTTGGAACCAGCCTTGGCCACAGGTGCTTCAATCTTGCCGCTATCCAAATAAGCGATCACGCCGCGAGCGGCTGGATCTCGTTGAGCGCCGATCCGGCCGCGCGCGGCCAACCTCCTAGGTCAGCAGTTGCGTGGCCTGGCCCTGCCTGGATAGCAGCTCGACCGCCTTCTTGTCGAAGGACACGAAGGTTTCGCCGCCCAGCCACTTGCCCTCGTGCGCCATGATGCCGTCGGCGAAGTCGCCTCCGGCGTCCAGCAGAGCAAGCCCAGCCTCCACGGCGGGCCGGTTCATGACGACGTTGCCCGCGGCGAGCAGCGCCTGGATAGCCGTCGACACGTCCTCTTTCGGCAGCTTGGCCCCCTGTCGCAATATCCAGACAAGTTCGCACAGCGACGGCAGCGACACGGCGATCAGCGTCGCGTCCTTAAGCAAGTTGCGCGCCTTACGGCATTGCTCAGCGTCGTCTTGCAGAATCGCGCGAGCCAGCACGTTAGTGTCGGCGGTGATCTTCATTCGCCGTCCAGTTGGCCCGCCCAGCCTGCCGCCGCGATCTCGTTCATTTCCTCAATCGTGAGCGCCTTCTTCAGCTTTACCTTGCCGTCCAGCGCGTGGAAAAAACCGTCAATCGTACCGCTTGGCCGCGCCGCGCGCACCTTCAGTTCGCCATCCGGCAACTTTTCAAACTCGACCCGTTCCCCCGGCTTGATGCCGAGGTGCTGTAGCAAGTCCCGCTTCAGCGTGACCTGCCCTTTCACCGTGACGGCTAGGGATGGCATCGCAATCTCCTGCTCTCTATCCTCAATGTAATGTAGTTTTCAATTACATTCAAGACCCAGGCCGGCGGACGGGTGGCCGCGCAGAGATGGAAATCCGCCCAATTGATATTCCTGCTCGATAGCCCTTTCACACGATGCAAAGAGCTTTCGGCTGGACAAATGTCCGATCAGCGGAATTTGGCTGCGAAACGACAATCAGTAGCTAGCCCGCTTCCGACCGTAGCGGACGCGGAAACACGCCAAATTGCCTTGCGAAAACATCCCGCGGCGCTAGCCGCTCTTGCCGTTGCGCTATGGTCGGCACGGATAGGTTCGGCCTACTTTTCGAGATATCCGGTTGCGATGACGAGTTCGATCGAAGCGCCATCCCGGTTCCAGGCGTAACTCAAACGCCCGAGTTGGCGCGCCGTCGCCTGGACCAGTTTCGTTCCAAAGCCGTTAGATGTCGGCGCTTGTGTCACGGGGCCGCCGCTCTCCTGCCAATGAATGACAAATTCCGCATTCCGGCGGGAGCAGGAGATCAGAACAATTCCGTCGGGCGCGGAAAGGCTACCGTATTTCGCTGCATTTGTCGCAAATTCATGAAGAAGTAGCGACAACGGCGTGATGAGATTGGCGGGCACGGCAACGTTGGGGCCCCGGATTTCGAACCGGCGCCTATCGCCCGCTTGATAGGGAGCGAGAATCGTTTCGATCAGCGTGTGAAGGGCCGTGGTGCTGGTCCCGTCATCTTCGGACAGTCTCATGGTAAGGGAGTGAGCTCGCGCCAAGGTGCTGAGACGTTCGGAAACGACCGACGCCCATTCGGCAGAGCCCGGCAGGGAATGCGCGCTCAAGTGAACGATGCTGCTCGCGATAGCGAATAGGTTTTTGATCCGGTGGCTCATCTCATGCATGAGGAGCAATTGCTGCTCCTCGGCACGGCGCCGGTCCGATATGTCACGGGCGATTTTAGATGCGCCGATGACCTGCCCGCTCTGATCTCGGATCGGAGAAATCGTCAGGGAAATGTCCACCAAACTGCCGTCCTTGCGGCGGCGAACGGTCTCGTAGTGATCGATCCGCTCTCCGCTGCGGATACGCTCGAGGATACCGGGCTCTTCGTGCCGGCGGTCCTCCGGGATGATCAGCATGATCGATTGGCCAACGGCATGGGCTTTTTGATATCCGAACAGTCGCTCTGCTCCCGGATTCCAATCGGTGATGATGCCGTTCAAGTCCTTGGCGACGATCGCATCGTCCGATGATTCGACCAGCGCGCTCAGGCGACGCGCCGACGCATCGCCAAGATAGCGGTCGACTGCGAAGCCAAGTTGCCGCGAGATGGTCTGCGCGACAAGCCGCTCGCGTTCGGTGAAGACACGCGGCGTATCGTAATAGACCATGAATTTGCCGAGTAGCTCAGCGGTGTCCGCGAGCGGGATGAATGCCAGCGCTCGGATACTTTCGGCAAGGACAGTCTCGACAAGAGCGGGGTCTTCTCCGGATGTCCGGATGTCCGACACGAAGATCGGATCGGCATCGCGCTCCCAGGGTTTCCACGGCGAGTGCCCCTCGACAGCGCCTCTATAGCGCTCAGAGAGGCCGCGCCACGCCACGAAACGCATGATACCGTCAGTATCAAACCGTAGAATCGAGGCTCGCGAACTTGTAAGCCCGTCGCAAATCGCATCGAGACCCGCTTCATAAATTTCTTGGAGCGTCTGGGCGCGGAAAAGGCGGTCGGTGAAGCGATACAGAACCGCTGCTTCGCTGGCCCGGCCCGACGAGGCTGTCATGGTCACGTGCAGCGTAGCAGTCGCTTCTGTTGGCGATAACCGCTTCGTCACCACGGCACCTCGCTGCATCCGCCATGCAGTCGCAACCCCCGCCCCAGCCAAAACCAAGAGCCGCCCTCCTGTCAAATTTAAGTCACGATTTTTCCACGCGGCATCCCGGAAAGTTAGGGAGCGGCGAAGCCCGTCGCCGATCTCCAGGCCGACATAAACCGCTATGCCGTGCTGAAGACGAAGAGCTTGCGCGCCTGCGCCACCCAAATGCGCAATTCTTGCAACGGGTGGCCGCGATCGGCTTCGACCCGCACAAAGCCATCATTGAGCTTCTAAAAATGCCCGAGTGATCGATCCGGCCGCGCCTGCCGCAGTTCCCAGCCGAGCACTCGGCAATATTGGAATGTTGGGGCGATCACGAAGATCGCCACTCAAAAATGTAAACTTTTGAGCCGCTTAGCTCAGAATGAATGGCGGACAGAGAGTCCCCACCGGGCCCGTGCCATCGCGATCGCGTTGCGCGAAAGCTTCTGCGCTAGCCTCACCGTTTCGGTCCGGTGCGCTGGCCCCTCTGCGACTGCGCCTCGGCACGCTCGCTCACCTCGATCTCGCGGATGATCTGCCCCTGCTCGGCGCGCAGGCGTGCCAGGGCATCGGTCTGGATCAAGGCTGGCGACAGCGGCTGCGCGGGGTGTTGTGACACGGCGCGAGCTGCCTCGTCGGCAGACCCCGCCTCCCGAGCTTCGCGAGCGGCAGCCTGCTCTGCACCTGATGCGATGGTGCGAGCGGCACCGAGCTCCCGCTGGGACGCCGCCGAAATCCCCGCGGTGGTCTCCTGCCGACGCTCGGCCGCTACAGCGCGATCGGCGAGACGGGCGGCTTCCACCGCCTCGCCTTCTTCACGCTGCCGGACAGCGTTGGCCCGCTCGATCAAGCGATCGGCGTTGACCCCGGCAATGGCTTCGACCTCGGCTCGGGTCAGGCGTTCGACACCGCGCTCCTGGGCCCTTTGCAGATCGATGCGATTGGCGAGCGTTTCGAGATAGCGCGATGCGGCCTCGCGAAATTGCTGCTTGGTCGCGCCGTCGAGCAGATCCGTGGTGCGCGACACGGCCTCGTTCAGGAGGCGTAGATCCTTGACCATTTGCTCCGATGTCACCGCCATATCCGGTCTCTCCTGCGTCAGTTGCTCCACGCGCTTGCCGATGGCGCCGAGAATGCTCCCGAGCGTCTGCGACATCATCAGTCGCTCGAGCATGTCCTTGGCGGCGGCATTGTCCGGCTGCTCACGGGCGACAACACGCCAGGCCTCGATGCTCTCGTTTACAGCCTTGCGATCCGCCTTGGCTTCGGCCATGCGGATCGGGTTCGTCCGCGCCAGGTCGATGCGCTGCCGCGCATTCTCGATCACAGGGCGGTTTGCGGGATCCGCGGCATAGGCGCGATCGCGCGCTTCTCGATCAAGCCGCGGCCGATCCGCCGCTGCGACGATCGCCTTGTCCCTCGCCCCATAGCTTTGCCAGGAAGCCCGCTCGCGCGCAGCCGTCGCGACGATCTTCAGGCCTTCGGCCTGCGCATGCTCGGCGTAGGATCGCCGCCAGTCGTTGAAGGTCTCACGGCTGGGATGGAGTTTCTGCCCCGACTCGGATCTTACCGCGATCACGGCATGGGCATGAATATGTCCCTCCGCCTCCTTGTCCCTGTGGATTCCGAACATGAATTTGTGATCGGCGAAGCGATCATGCAGGAAGGCCCGCACTGCTCGCGCGAACGCCGCGACATCGGTTCCCGCCTTGGCCGAGACGATCAGATGCATGGTGTCGCGTGCGGATTGAGACCGAAGCGACGCTCTCCACTCACGCGCCGCGATTTTGCTGTCGGCAGCATTGCTGATCGATTGACCGCGATCGTCACGTGCCGGCCCCCTCGCGATCAGTTGGTTCAGCCGATGCGCCACGCCGTTTTCGCCATGGCTCGTGGCGCCAGGGCGCAGCTCAAACTGCTCGGGCAAAAGTCCGGTCGCCGACACCCGTTCATTCATCGCAGCGGCAGACTGCGCATCGAGACGGCGTGGCCGCGCCTCGTAATGCTCGTCAGCGGCCTGCGCCTCGCGGATCCGAAAGCGCTCCTTGCCTTGCCCCGCCATCGCCGCGACGACATAAGCCTCGAGGCCGCCATCTCCATCAGGCTCGATCCGAACCGCATGGCGATGACCGGCGAAAGCTGCCGCAACCGCACTCTCGGCGAGTTCCCTCCCGTCGGCATTGTCGACCATACCGGGCAAGGTCATCCGGAAGATACCGGCATCCTGGCTCTCGACCCGTTGTACGAAATTCACCGACCAGGCCTTGATCTCCGCCGCCACCGCCTCGCGGTCGGCTCGCAGCCGACCGTCATGGGTTTCGAGCGCGACCTCCTCACGCTGAATGTATAGCCCGGTCGCCGTCGCGCGGGCGGCACCATGAGCATAGGAGACGACCTTGATCACAGCGGGCTGATAGCCGGCGGCGAGCTGCCGGGCTCGCCCTATGGCAGCGGCCAAGCCGCCCAGGTCTCCCTCGATCCACGACGAGCGCCCGGGACCCGACGCCGACGGGGGCTTGGCGCCGCCGCGGCTGCGGGGCGCTTCCGGCAACCCACGGCGACGCTCCGCATCTCGGATGTCGCCGATCGTCGCGGTCGCTGGTTCGGACATTCGAGCCGGGGAAGACGAGCCCATCCCGAGCCGGCCCCGGACCGATCCGCCCTCCGAGACCCTAGCGCGTGGGCGCCGACGCTCGTCCCGTTCCTGCGCGACACGAACGTGGATCGCCTCGACCCGCTCCTCCCACCAGGCGATCTGCGCGCTCCGGCTCACGGTCAATCCGCCTTTGCCGGGCGTGCGAGTCCGGCCTCGCGCCGCAGCTTCGAACCGTACGCTACCGTCATCTCGGTGAGCTCGTCGTTGATCGTAGCGATCGCCTCGTGCAGCCCGCGCCAGACCGCTTCGGTATCGGCCATGTCAACCGACTGGCCGCGATGGATCGCGTTGAGCACTTGAGCGAGGTTTCGGCCGACTGCGCGCAGTTGCTGTGCAAGCGCGACCACCGCTTCGGTGTTCTCGGCCGACAGCGCAGGCCCGGCCTGGACCGCAGCGCGGATCAGGCGGCGCACCACCTCCGCTTTCGGCAGGCCGAACAGCGTCACCGCCTGTTGCAGCCGCTGCTCATCGGCTGCGGACAATTCCGTCCGCAGCCGGGCTTTCCGTCTCGGAGCCGTTGCACAACCCGCCACGCTCCGCCTCCCCTCCCGGTCGAAACCCGACCTCAGACCAAATCACGCACCGCGCCGACGCTCGGCGCCCTTTCGGCTGCGCTCAGCAGCCGTCCCGAGTTTGTGGCCTACAAACCGGTATCTTGTCAATCAACATCTATTATAACAGACTAGTATAAATTGGAAGCCGCCGACGCGGCGCAGGCGCCCCCCACAGGCTTCTTGCCTCGCCTGGACTCCTCCCCGCGCGGCCCGCGGATCGGATACCCAATGACCGCAATCCCCTATGACCGCATCTCAACAAGGCGCACTTGCGCCATGTCAGCAGTGTTACGTTTCGTAGATCAAGGAATATCGGATTCCGGCATTGCTTGATGGCATGCCGCACTATTCCAGCTTTACGCTATCGCGGCATCTCTAAAATGCAGAGTGACCATATTCGATCAATCAAATGTGTTGGTAAGCGCGCGAAGCCGTATCGCCCTGCTGCGACATTTCACTGCTTCGACAAAGCAGGACTGCGGGAGTCGCGCATCACGGTATTGGCGCCTTGCGGCCACCCAGCAACAGCGGGGTACGCTCTTACGTCGATATAGAATTGCCTAATATCCATTATAATGTACACTGTTCAGGAGAGTCCGCTGTCCCGGGGAGCACCGATGCCCAGCATCTTCGCCGTCGCCAATCCCAAGGGGGGAAGCGGCAAGACAACCGTCGCGATCATCCTGGCCGGTGAGTTTGCCCGGCACGGCTATGCAGTGACGATCCTCGACGCGGACCCGCAAGGGTCGTCCTACCAATGGCATGCGTCGAGCACTGCGCGCGGGATGGCGCCTCAGGGAATCGATCTGGTTCGCGCTGCCAACGAGACGGAGCTCTTCGCGGCGATCGACGACCTCGATCGCTACGACGTCGTGGTGATCGATACCCCGGGCTATTACGGCAATGTTCTGATCCAGACGGCGCTTCGGGCCGATCTCGTGGTCCTGCCCTGCAAAGTCCACACCTTCGACGCCTCGCAGGTCGTGCGCACCATTCGCAATCTCGAGCAACATGCCACGGCATCGGCTCTGCCGATGAGCCAGCATCGCGTGTTGTTCAACGAATATGACAGTCTCGATCGCAACACGCGGCCACTGCGCGAAGTCGTCGCCTATCTTGATGCCGAACGGGTGCCGATCTGCTCGAATGTGCTCTACCGTCGTGTCACCTTTCGGACGATGACCAGTGGCCACGGCACGCTCTACCAGATGAGCGATGGCGACGGGTCGGTTCGCAAGGCGCGCTATAATGCCGACCAGGTCGTGCGGGAGTTGCTCTTGGCGAGCCAGGGCACGGCAGCCGATGAAGCGGCCGATTGAGATGAGCGGCCCTGATGCCAACGGCAAGCCGGAACGGCCTGCCCTGCCCCGCGACGCATTCCGATCTCAGCGTGTCGCCACATCCGGCGCTGAGACGCTTGGGCCAATACCTGTCGTGGTGACGCCCGCCTATGACGACACCCACACTGAAAATGCTCGCCCCCGGAGTGTCTCGCCGGGTCGAGACAGCGATGCCGAAGCGCCGACACGGCGACCAGCACGGTCGAAGCCCGAGCGGAACCCATTCGCGGCCTATGGCGAGCGCTCATCGTCCCGGCCATACGCGTTGCGTTTGCCAGATGCGATCGATCTCGTCCTTCGCCGGATCGCCGCCGAGGAACGAACCCACCCGCTGCGCGTGATCGACCGGATCCTGTACGACCATCTGCAGCGGGTCGGCCGCCT
>Ga0209025_1003855_pt1 | contig 13613 bp, 19 predicted proteins | sample AraplaMF_Col_mLB_FD_184256 | JGI IMG/M metagenome (GOLD analysis project Ga0209025, IMG submission 184256) | Arabidopsis root microbial communities from the University of North Carolina, USA - plate scrape MF_Col_mLB (SPAdes) (version 2) | ecosystem: Host-associated > Plants > Roots > Endosphere... | reverse complement strand
GATATTGAACATAGCCTCTTTTTACAACCAGATTATCGACCAATGATGCATAGTAACTTTTTATAAAGAAAACAAGGAGCCAGTCCTTTGCAAGTGGTTTTTTTATTAAGTATATAAAAGAACTAATACCAAAGAAATAAAGGAATTTTATAAGGTTTATTTCAAATTTCCGCCCCAATGTTTAGCACCTCCACAAAGATAGTTTATCTTTGATATAGGAGGTTATACTAAGGAAATTTCAAAATTAATTCAGTAAACAGTGAATAAATAAGGTTCTATTTTGATATAAAATTGTTTCCCAATTGTGAACATTTTCAATTAAACTAACGGGTGGCAAATGTTTAATATGTACAATCCTTTTCACTTATTTGAAATAAAAACGGTCACCGTGAAAAAGAACCTAATTTGGGTTCTTTTTTCCACTAAATTAATTACAGAAAACGACTATACCATTGTACGGAAGTGCCTATATTATAGGCGATGTGAACGAGAAGTACTTAAAAGAAGAAAAATAATTGTAGGGATTTGCGATTTATGAGATATCGATATCAGATTCGATTGGGGATGAGTCGGGGAAATTGAACGGCAGCAAGACCAATTTTGACATTATTGATGATGTTGTCATGGGCGATGCTTTCTTTATTGGTGGAGGAATGTACTTAAAGTAATGGGGCAGGTTAGTTGAAGAAGGAATTCTTTCCTTGGCTATGGATAACAGATGTTATAAAACTATACAGAACCCGAAGGGACAAAAGCGGAAGCGTGTAGATGAGAGGCGTGACTCTAGACAAGCTGACGAGAAAATTTGCTCTTTAGTCTTCTTGACGGATTGGCTTATAACCGCGCTGGAGCTGGACACCTCATAAAATATAAAAGAATAATCACAGGGACAGCTCTACTTTTTCAAAGAGGAAAGGATCCGTCCCTATAATTAAAAACTTATTTTCTTTTGAGAAGCCAGTCTTGAAAATCGGTGGCAACTATCCTTTCACCTGTGATTCCCTCTGCAGCAGCTGATGCTAAAAAAACAATCGGCTCAGCCATAACCCTTGGATCTAATAGCTGGAATTTTGATTCAATCTCTTTTCGAACTTCGTTCGGAATCATCCCGGTAGTAGTGGCACCACCCGGTAAAAGCATATTCACCATAATTCCGTATTCCTTTAAATCTTCGGCCATTATATATGAGAGTGATTCAGTAGCTGCCCTCGATGGTCCATAAGGTACAAAACCCTTTCTTTTCATAGTCTCATGATTCATAGAAATATTAATCATTCGCCCATGACCTTGTTTCATCATTAAAGGAGCAAACCCTCGGGCTACTAAAAAATATCCTGTGAGATTGGTATCGATTAAATCTCGAAACCCCTCTGCTGTTACTTTGAAAAATGGCTGAGGCTCGACTAAAAAACGCGGGTTTACTGTCCTCATCCCAATTCCCGCATTATTGATGAGAACATCGAGCTTCCCCCATTCTCTTTTCACCCATTCGACCGCATTATTGACGGATTGTTCTGATCGAACATCCAAAGGAATTCCAACAGCAGGATAACCCTCTAGCTTTAATTTCTCTACTGCTTGATCCAATTTAGTTCCAGCTCTAGAAGCTAACGCCACCGTGGCTCCAGCTTGAAGCAAAGCCTCCGCCATGGAAAATCCTAGACCGCTTGAAGCACCTGTTACGAGGACATGGATATTTCTTAACTCTTTTGTATTCATTGGCATTTTCCCTCCGAAATGTTATTAAACCACTGACTGATACAGTATTCTCGGTAATCATCACTTTATACGTAATTTCTTTAAAAAGCAAAGCTATGATAAAAGAGTAGTGAACTTAAATTGCTAAAGAGGCAGTTTAGCTTAAATACATTTCTTCATAAAGTTAAAAAAGAAAATTTCCCTAATTTCTTATTTATAATTGCTTAACGTTGATTCGAGAATATTAAACTTCGCTACCTGCTAATTGAATTCTACTTCATATGGAGACCTTTAAATTAAAGTGTTTCCTTTCTTCTGACAGACTTATTAAATTTCGAAAACAATCAATGCAATCATCTTTTCGTATAGAAAACTTACTAAGAAACATGCATTAGAAAAACTATAAATCATATATATGAGATATCCCGTTTGAATGTTTGAGGAGGATATTATGAAACCTATGTTACCTAGTGAAAAACATTTCGGTAATTTAGAACTAGTTTATGCGTTTTATGGGGCTATGCCTACAGGTGTTACTGTTTCAGAAACCGGTCGTATATTCATTTGCTTTCCGAAATGGGGAGACGATGTTAAATTTACAGTGGCGGAAATTGTTCAGGGTAAATTGCAGTCCTATCCTAATTTACAAACCAATTTGGTTAACTCCGAAAACATCACAATGACTTTCATCAGTGTCCAAAGTGTAGTTGCTGATGGAAGGGGAACGCTTTGGATATTAGATACAGCAGCACCCAATTTTTCTGAACCTATTAAGGGGGGAGCGAAATTAGTCGCTGTTGATTTAGAAACCAATACAATAAGAAAAGTATATACCTTTACAGAAGATGTTGTTCTACCTACAACTTATCTGAATGATGTCCGTTTTGATTTTCGTGTTGGAAAAGCAGGTTATGCCTATATAACAGATTCTTCTTCAAAAGGACCAGGAGCTATTATTGTCGTAGATTTATCAAATGGAAACGCGTTTAGACGGTTAAATGGAGCAAAATCAACTTCACCCGATCCCTATTTTTTACCGAAGGTAGAAGGTGAAATTTTGATGAATAGAAACATAGATGGATCGACTTCCCCATTTAGGTTGGCTTCTGATGGAATAGCGATTTCTCCCGATGGCAAAGTTTTATTTTTTTGTCCACTAACCAGTCGTCATCTTTTCTCGATTTCAACAGAAGTTCTAAGAGACCGAACTATACCAGACAAAGATTTAATTTATCATGTGGAGTATTGGGGAGAAAAAGGTGCGTCTGATGGAATGATCACCGATGAAAAGGGAACTGTTTATGCTGGAGATTACGAAAACAACAGTATTCGTAAGATATTGCCAAATGGTATAATGGAAACTATCGCACATGATCCGAGAATTTTGTGGCCGGATACTTTTTCAATTGGTCCGGATCAATATTTGTATGTCATTGTAAACCAATTACATCGGCAGCCTAGATTTCATTATGGAAAAGACTTACGAGAGAAACCTTATAGTTTACTTCGTATCAAAATTGATGAATATCCTGCTCCAACCTTTTCATAATAAAAATAGTCAATTAATTGTTTTCATTATATAGTGTAAAACAAACACGAGTAAGTAAGAATTATTAATCTTATTTACTTCTGCCAAATAAAATCAAAATGCTTTAATAGAAACAGTTTATTTGGTTAGTGTTAAAATGCTCCAAGGATTTTTTTATAATATCGGTAAATTCAATGCTGTATTGATATTATTTAAATCCAAACCGATCTGTTCGTTTGTATCCCAAACATTGTAATCCTTATAAGCTTATTTAATAACATGAATACCGCATATATATCTAGTCAACATAATGGATTTTATGGGTAGTCATAACACAAAGTAAGAGACATAAAATACAATAAGGAACTATCAGCCTGATCTTTCCTTAAGAAAAAACAATCCAACTCCCACGGATTGTTTTTTCTCTTTTTATATAAACGATTAATTTTTTTACATATTGAGCAAACTACCCAAGATGGATGAATCATCGCTTTACGACTACCTTTCAATAAACAGAAAAACCACTGATTAGGCCCAGTGGTTTTTCTGTTTTTACGCTGTATAAGATATACAAAGTTTGTTAACATAATACCTCTTTCCGGAACAAACACAAAAAACGATTCCTTGATACATAAGGGCTCGTTCGCTTTTTACATTTATCATTTATGCAGCTTTTCATACACCCTTGATACACGGGGCTTCTCATTAGGAGGATCAACCACATAGATGCATAAAAAGAGCACCTTTTATTCATATGCTAGTCTTTTAAAATATAGCATCTTTAGAGAAGGAATGAGTATTTTATCTATACTCTAAGTAATTTAAAAATTGTTTGCTAGCAAGAGATAAAGTTTGATTTTCTCTGTATGCTAACCCAATTTTTCGGTAAGCAGGTACTTCCAATTCTTTTGTGATAACGTCGTAAGAAATGCGTTGTAAAACCAATTGCGGTAAGATACTAATACCTAAACCACTCTCTACCATAGCCATAATGGCATAGTCATCCCATGTCGTAAAATTGATTTTGGGACAAATATTCCACTTTTTAAGCAGTTTAGCCACATCAGAATTCCCTTCTTTTTCTAACAAGATAAAAGATGACTCAGAAAGTTCAGCAATTGGAATTTTTTCGAGATCTGCAAGAGGATGGCTTTTAGGCAATACAACAATTAGGTTATCTTGTTCTATAAATGTTGTTTCCAATTCTGGAAGAGTAGGAAGTCGTAAAAAACCAAAATCCACACGCCCTTCTATAATCCACTTTTCTATTTCGTGGTAATCACCTAAAAGTAATTCAAAATCAATATTATGATAATCAGTTTTAAATTGTTTTATTATTTTTGGAAGCCAATGCGTGGCTACGCTAGAGAAAGTGCCAATCCGAACCACTCCCGATTGTAACCCGTTAATTTCTTCTATCTGATGTTGTAAGTTTTGATATTCTGCAAATAGTCTTTTAGCAGCTGGAAATAAATTTAATCCGTCTGAAGTTAACCGCAAACCAGATCGGCCTCGTTCAAGTAGAGTGACTCCCCATTCTTTTTCTAAATCGTTAATCATCCTACTTATGCCAGACTGAGAATAATTTAAATACTTTGCTGCTTTTGTGAAACTTCCCAATTCCACTGTTTTAACAAAAGCAATATATTTTTGTATATTCATGTCCATAGTATCACAACCTTTGTATCTGTTTTTGTCATGCTTATTATGACAAATATTCGCTTTTGTAATGCTGTTTCCCATGATAATCTACATTTATTAAATATACAAAACAAAGGAATGAAAAAATATGTTTTTTATTAGTAAGGTTTATACCATGGCTCCAAGAAAAGGCTCCACACCTTTACAAGAAAGTACGTATCTTGCTTTACAACAATTAAATATTCCTTTTCAACGTGTTGATACAGATGAAGCCATTACAATGGATGACTGTACTCTTATTAATAAAAAGTTGAACATGAAAATGGTTAAAACCTTGTTTTTATGTAATCGACAGCAAACTTCTTTCTATCTATTTATCACTAAAGGAGAGAAGCCTTTTCGCTCAAAAGACTTCAGTAGTGCCCTAAATATAGCTAGAGTCTCGTTTGCTCCTGAGGAATTGATGAAAGATATGTTAGGAACAAAAATTGGAGCAGCAACTGTTTTTAGTGCACTATTTGATAAGGATAATAATGTACAAATTGTTTTTGATAAAGATGTAACTAATGAAGAATGGTATGGATGCAGTGATGGAACAACAACCGGATATATGAAAGTACGAACAGAGCAAATTATGAATGATTTTTTACCTTATACAAACCATAAGCTATCGATTATAGAGGTGTGATATGTATTTATATAAAAATAGAATAGCCATAAAAGTTGGAACTTCTACGCTGACAAATAAAATAGAGCTAAATAATCTAAAATCGTTTGATCAAATTGCCTATGGGTTAAGTAGGTGAAGGCAGTGAAATATAAGATACAGTTTGTTTTATCTATGATTATTTTCGGTACAATGGGCTTAATTGTAAGGTATATTGATTTGTCTTCGAGTGAAATAGCTTTACTAAGTAGTTCAATAGGGTGTTTATTTTTAATGATTGTTTTTCTCATGAGGAAGAGAACCATTTCATGGAAATTGGTAAAAGTTAATGCTTGTATCTTATTCTTTTCAGGTATTGCATTAGGAGGAAATTGGATGTTTCTTTACCAAGCATATGATCATACAACGCTCACTAATGCAACACTAGGCTATTATTTTGCACCTGTATTCGTCATGATCCTCTCACCATTTATCCTTAAAGAACAATTACCTGTCAAAAAAATTATTTGTATCGGTATAGCGATAATAGGTATGTTAATGATTGTTGGAAATGGTGTAAGTGCCTCTGGAACAGAAGATTTACTTGGAATCGTTTTTGGATTACTAGCAGCTGCATGTTATGCTACATTGATGTTACTCAATAAATTTATTCGCCTCATGGGTAGGCTAGAGATTACAATTATCCAACTTGGAATAACAGCTTTACTGCTCTTACCATATGTATTTTTGACGGAAGGATTCGGTGTCTTTGAAGTATCTAAATCGTCCGTGCCCTTTATAATAATTCTGGGGATTGTGAACACTGGTGTTGGATTTTGGTTGTTTTTCTCCGGTATGGAGAAATTAAAAGGCCAAAGTATCGCTATGCTAAGCTACGTAGATCCATTTGTAGCCATATTGATTTCTGCAGTTATCTTGCGAGAACATATGACAATTGTTCAAATAATAGGTGGCGCACTTCTTTTAGGATCGACATTTATAAGTGAGAATAAAGTGATTAATTTTCCCAAAAGAGGTAAGAGTGTATCGACCCTATAATATGCGAAGCAGTAGGAAGTATTAGTTTCCTACTGCTTTATATATATTTAAAAACTTTTCATGTTGATACTGAGGGATTTTCCGATAATTAATTCCGTAAAAGTATATCTTTACGAACTTTTCATTTTTATAAGAAATCTATCATTTTTATTGTTCGCTTAAGTTCTAAAAAATGATTACGAACGTCTTCTGGAATTCATATACTTTTACGAACGTTTTTGTTAAAAAAAGAGGTAAATAAAATTAAAATAAAAATTATTGGCACCGAAAAGGAAATTTAATCTTGATAATAAAAAAAGTTCATACCATTTAAGCGATATGAACCTTTTTAAAACATAGTTATATACCAATAGGTATTTCTTATAATAAAATTAATCCACCTATTATAAAAACAGCACCAAGCATAATACGGAACCCCGAAGACGACACTGGATCGGTAACTATATCGGATGCTACTGCTAAAAAAACTAAAGTTTTTTTAGTCTTTCCTTTTGTGTTTTTATCTTTTACGATGATTAAAATTCCCGAGATTAATAGATACAAACCAACTAGTAAAACTAATATAGGTATAAAAATTATTTCCACCTGCTCTTATGTATTATAGTGTATTTATTTTGTATGCTTTTTATAACGTACATAGCTCTTTGTGTATGTATAAATAAACCATTAGAAAACATTCAATATTGCTCCAATAATAATTGCTATTAAAAAATATATCAGGAGACTAAATGATAGTAAATATTCCCTAGTTTCTCTGTTATATCTCCACTCCATAAAAATTCGGAAACTTAAATAACATAAACAGAAAATAATTAACATGATCCACATAGGAACCTGATCAAAAGCAATAAAGAGTATAATAAAGACAACATAAAAACTTTTTTCTACCCATTTATGCCACTTGTTTAAGTGATTTTTTTCAGTGTCGCGGTCATCTTTAACATTTAATTTTATAGCAAGATACTTTGTAATAAGAGATGCTACTAACAATAATAGTAAGAGGTATAAAAATGTTTTTAGCAATAATATTCAACTCCTATTTAAAATACATTTAATAAAGTGCCAACTCCTATAGAAGCTAAATAAAAGAAGAAGAAAATAACGGCTAAAAGGTGTTCCTTCGTTTCTCTTGCAAATTTCCAGTCCATAAATATATTAAATCCCTGATAAACAATACAAAAAGCAGCTAAAATAATCCACATAGGAACTTGATTATAATAGCTTAGGGAAAATAAAAATATTATGTATAGTACAACTTCTATTCTTGAGTGCCACCTGTTTACTTTTTTTCTGTAAATCTCTGGATCGCTCTCTAAGTGCATCTTTTTCCTTAAGTATTTTTCAACATAATGAGCCATATAAAACGCTACTATAATAAAAATCAAAAATTTGCACATAAATACCTCCTAATATCCAATAATATCATTTTTTTCTATTTTAATTAAATTAATCCACTTATTGTAGAATTAATTATATGATTTAAGGCAGATTTCATTGAACAGTAAGAAGAGGTTTCACTTGTGAATAAAGATATAGTAGCAATTGAAAGTGATAAAATTGCGTTTTACAAAGATTTAAAATATATGTTACTGGGGAAGATGGTGCAATAACCAAAATAACCTTGTGATTAAAAATGCGGAAAATTAACAAGCTCTTGTATATCAAGAGCTCTTATTTTTGTAGGGTTCCGGTAATACTTTGTACTTTGCAATTAGAATCTATTTTTTAATTAAAAAGAAAGACCAAAACAGAAAAACGGAAAGTTAATTTATATTTTCTATCCTCATTAGATAGCAATAATCGGGAAAACTTTAGAGTTTATATTGAATAAAGAACACTTGTTCTTGTATAATAAAGAGAACAAGTGTTCTTTTGTTTAAGGAGTACTTCCAATGGATTATGGGCAGCTACCAGACAGAGTCATTATTTGTCTAGACATGAAATCGTTTTTTTGCCTTGGTTTCCTCTTTCATATGGGGATTAGATCCGTTGAAAACAAGGCTTGCGGTGGTAAGGATATCAAACGGTCGGGATCGATTGTATTAGCTGCCACACCTTTATTAAAGAAAGAAGAGATCAAAATAGGAAGTCGTTTTTTCGACATTCCTAAAAGGAAAGATACCCATGTAGTGAATCCATCCATGGAGAGAGATATCAAGGCTGTATTTATTTAAACTCTATATTTGAACCTGAGGATAACGCGTTAATAGTGGATATTGAACGTTGCAAAGTTAATGGAAATGTAGCTGAAGAGATAACAGGAGAAAGGAATTCCTCTTCGTATGCCTCTATTGATGTGGATTACGCACTCCCTATAATTCGACTTACATTTGATTGGTACATTGCATACTCTGTTAGAAACGAAAGTTTTACTGTAATAGATGAGTATGAAATGTATAAAGGAAGCGCTTTTGCAGTTTATTCAAAGTCCAGATATCTAGATTTTATCGAAATTGGTACCATAGCTGACGATATACACCCTGGCCCGTTTAAACACTATGGAATACATGCTTTAAATCATATAATTGATGTGGTTTCAACTGAACCTCCAAGTATTTCAGTAATACAAAGAGATCGCGAACCAAAGTGAAAAAATGAGGTTAATATGTAGCACATTAACTATATTAAGAGGGTAGCAATGCTTAAGGGATCAAGAGGTGTTATAAGACGAGAATAGCTTCGCTATAACATTTTGGAATATTTAAGATATTTAGACGCAATTTCGAGGAGAGACATACAAACCACTTACTATTAATTGAAGAAGCCTATAAACATAAGAGGTAAAAACAATGAAATTTTATGAGGCGCTAACCTATGTAAATGAGAACTTTTATAAACCCAATCACTTCGCTATAAAAGCTATTCGAGAAGAAGCTCAAAATTCGGATTATGGCGCTGGTATCTTTCAGTTAAATTCAAAATCTATAAGATTTAGGGTGGCGAAAACTACCCCTAATAAGGTAGGGCAGTTTGTATCTTTTTGGGAAAAAGATGCCGCTCGTAAAAACCAAGCCTTTTCGTATGAAAAAGCTACCGATTTATTGGTTATTAATACCTTTACTAGTACAAATAGATTTGGACAATTCATTTTTCCAAAAGAAATTCTTTTAAAACAAAAAATCCTTAAAACGGCTACCACAAAAGGTAAGATGGCAATTAGAGTGTATCCGATATGGGATAAACCAACTAGTAAACAAGCTATGGAAACACAAAAATGGCAGTTAGAATATTTTGTTGAGACGAATGATGCGAACAATTTGCCCCGCCAAAAATTATTAAAGCTATACTTCGAGAGTCCCAACGATTAAAGTCTTACATACAAATAAACAAGTGTACCTTACGTACTATAAGAAAGGCCAATGTGTAACAAAGACAGGATTCATTCAGTTTGTTGATGCTCTTAGTAATTTATTTATTTTCATGGATCACATGCAGTTAAGTGAACTAATCGATGTTCGCTTTGTATAGTGAGCGAACCTACTTGAAATGTTTATAATTTTAATAACTATCGAGTCGATTGAAGAAGGGCATTTCCTACATTTGAAGAATAGTAACACCATTAAATGAATTGACGGCTGACTATATCATTGCTAGAGCCACAGATTAAAAAATTGAATAGGAGTGTTCCTTGATGACAAATAGCAAAATGAATCCTAAGGTTGATGAATTTTTAACTAAAGCTAAAAAGTGGAAAGAAGAATATGAGACGTTGAGAAAGATTGTTCTTGACTGTGAGTTGACCGAAGATTTTAAGTGGATGAATCCTTGTTACACGTTCGAGAAAAAAAACATTGTTTTAATGCATGGATTTAAAGAATACTGTGCGTTGCTGTTTCCTAAAGGTTCTCTGTTACAAGATTCTCATGGTATTCTAATCCAACAAACGGAGAATGTACAAGGGGCACGACAAATTCGGTTTACCAATGTTCAAGAAATAGTTGAAAAGGAAGCAGTCTTAAAAGCTTATATCTATGAGGCTATTGAGGTGGAAAAAGCCGGATTGAAAGTCAAATCTAAAAAGCCTGAAGAACTCATTATTCCTGAAGAGCTACAGCATAAATTTGATGAAATACCTGCTTTAAAAACGGCTTTTACTACATTGACTCCAGGACGACAAAGAGCATATATTCTTCATTTTTCTGCTGCCAAACAATCTAAGACTCGAGAATCAAGGGTTGAAAAATGCATTCCAAACATTCTTAATGGAAAAGGATTAAATGATTAGTACACTTTATTTAAAACATGGCTAATATAAATTGTTAATGTATTTGAGTCAAAAGTGAAATAAGGTTAAGTGAACTGACTGGTGTTCCATTTGTATAAAAGTAGAGTAAATTAAAAAAATTTTATTTGAGGAGAAGATGCTATGGAAGTTTTTGCAGAATATTTAGCGCGTATAGACAGCCCTGACCACCGTGACCGAATAGAGGAGGTATTGGCTTGGATTGCTCATACTTTCCCGAATTTGGAACCGCAAATCAAATGGAATACGCCAATGTTTACTGAACATGGAACATTCATCATCGGCTTTGCCTCAGCGAAACATCATTTGAGCGTTTCACCTGAAGAAACAGGGATTGCGCACTTTAATCATGACATCGCCCAGGCTGGATACAGCGCTACCAAAGGCCTGTTTCGAATTCTATGGAATGAGCCAGTAAACTATGAATTACTTAAGAAAATAATCGAGTTTAATATTTTAGATAAAAAAGACTGTTCAACTTTTTGGCGGAAATAAAAAGCAGATTATGAACGGAGAAGAAGGAGGGGACAGAACGATGGATTTTGAAATGGTTATGAAAGAACTTGAAGCGCTTGGTACGGAACGAATTAAAAAGACTTACATAAACAATGGTGCACACGATCCACTTTTTGGAGTGGCAACAGGAAAAATGAAGCCTATTGCAAAGAAAATCAAGAAAAACCAGGCTTTAGCTGAGCAGCTTTACGCTTCTGGCAATTACGATGCTATGTATTTTGCTGGTATCATTGCAGACCCAACAGAGATGACTGCGGAGGATTTTGAGCGTTGGATTGATAAAGCGTATTTTTACATGCTATCCGATTATGTAGTTGCAGTCACTTTGTCAGAAACCGATTTTGCGCAAGTTGTTGCTGATAAATGGGTGGCAAGCGGTGAAGAACTTAAAATGTCGGCAGGTTGGAGTTGTTACTGCTGGCTTTTAGGTAATCGTCCTGACGATGAATTTAGCAAAAGTAAGATTGCCGATATGCTTAATCAAGTGGAAAACACGATTCACGATTCTCCAAATCGAACCAAATCGGCTATGAATAATTTTATCTATACAGTGGGTGTTTCATATTTGCCACTTCATGAGAAGGCGCTTGAAATCGCAAGGGCAGTAGGTCCAGTCGAAGTTAAGAAGGATAAGAAAAAAAGTAGTATTCTTCTTGCTTCCGAAAACATTCAAAAGGATATAGATAGAGGACGGATTGGTTTCAAACGTAAACATGTAAGGTGTTAGCATGATTTGTAATGGAGCTACACTATCTGAAACGAGACTAACAAGCATTTAATAATAGTTAGCTTACTATACGCATGATGTTCTGTTTCTCCATAAATCATCCATTGAAGAAGTGGCAGGGGATAAAAGCTAAAAAACTCTTGAGAAAAGGAGAGATTCAAAATGAAAACCCAAAAGGGAAATCTAAGAATTTGTCATAAAGGACACAAATATTATAAAAGCAGTAACTGTCCGACCTGCCCAACTTGTGAGCAAGAAAACAAATCTGAAGATGGATTTCTCTCCATGCTATCAGCACCAGCAAGACGAGCATTGGAAAACAACGGGATAACTACTTTGCAGCAGTTATCAACATTTAGTGAAAAAGAGATATTACAATTTCATGGCATGGGGCCGGCTTCTTTACCTAAACTTAGAACAGCTTTGCAGACCAATGGGTTAGCCTTTAAAATTTAAACATTAAGGATAGTTAAAGCAAGAAATAGATCTGGATAAAGTGTATGACTATGCTGAATTTCCGCATATGGAAGGATGTTAAGAGATAAGGAGTGGGAAAAAGAAGGGCTGGAGATTTAGATAATGAATAACAAACTAGATAAAGCATTAGCGTTACGAAAGAATGGAAATCACAAAGAATCTAACGAATTGCTAAGTGAATTAGTTAAGGAATTTCCAGACGATGCTTTATATAACTATCAATGTGCTTGGAGCTTTGACATATTAGGGGAGGAAGAAAAGGCAGTGTCCTTTTATGAAAATGCCATAAAGATAGGGTTACCTTCTAAGGATATGGAAGATGCAGTATTGGGGTTGGGCAGCACATATAGAGCCTTAGGGGAATATGAAAAGTCAAAAGATATATTTTTAAAAGGCATGGAATTATTCCCCGATAATCATGTAATTAAAGTGTTTTATTCCATGACCTTATACAATTTAAAAGAACATAGCAAAGCGATGGAACTGATACTGAAATGCTTACTAAATACGACAAATGACAATGAAATACTAAGTTATAAAAGAGCCTTAAATTTCTATTCAGATAAACTGGATCAGACTTGGAAGTAGTTTATAAAATTTACTGAGTATAAGTTCTTTTCTTGAAACGAGGAGAGGACTTTTTTTGTAACAATACTGGCAGGCTTCCTGTGATAAAATGACTTTTAAAATGATAGATTGTGAAGAAATACATTTAAACTATAGGGTGCGTTTGTTGAACAAGAAAGCCCTTACATATTATATATGTCTAATATGTAAGGAGCCCTATAAGAATTACATTTGAAATAGGAGATTTTTGCTTTGGATCTTGCGCTTCTTTCTTTGTTGAAGCACTTATGTTTGTACCACTCTATCCTTACTAAACTCTTCTTCAATTAGCTTATCCATTAGAAAATGATAAAAAACGTGATAATTCGTTTTAGTTAGTTTGTCCAGTTCCTGGTGAGTGATGATATTATGTTGGATTAGTAAACCTATAGCAGCTGATATACAATTTACTTTTAAATCTTCTTCCCCTAACATATAAATCACCTTCCCTTATTTACTAAGTAACCCATTC
>Ga0209025_1003852_pt1 | contig 13624 bp, 13 predicted proteins | sample AraplaMF_Col_mLB_FD_184256 | JGI IMG/M metagenome (GOLD analysis project Ga0209025, IMG submission 184256) | Arabidopsis root microbial communities from the University of North Carolina, USA - plate scrape MF_Col_mLB (SPAdes) (version 2) | ecosystem: Host-associated > Plants > Roots > Endosphere... | reverse complement strand
GGGTTGCTGACGGGCACGGCGCGCGACGCCACACCACAGGAACTCGCCATGCTGCGCAGCACCGGCACGATCTCGGGCGAAAAAGCCGCCATACGCTTTGAGCACCAATCGCCGCCGCTGCTGGAGGTCGTGCGCGACATCAACAAATACTCGAACAACGTGATGGCCCAGCACCTATTTTTGACGCTGGGCCTGCATGCCAACCTGGGCCAACCCAAGAGCGGCACGCTCGATTCGGCACACGCCGCGCTGTCCGCCTGGTGGAAAAAAAACCTGCCGGGCACTCCGCTCCCACTGATAGACAACGGCTCCGGCCTGAGCCGCCAGGAGCGCATCACAGCGGCGGCCCTGTCGGCGCTGCTGCAACACGCTGCCAAAAGCCCGCTGGCCGCGGACCTCGCTGATTCGCTACCCGTGGCGGGTGTTGACGGCACGCTGCGCGAACGCGGCAAAAGCGTCGCGGGGCTGGCCTCCCTGAAGACCGGCTCGCTGCGCGATGTGAGCGCCATTGCGGGCTACGCCAACGGCCACAGCGGCACGCGGTATGTCGTCGTGGGGCTGATCAACCACCCCAACGCCGGCGCAGCCCGCCCGGCGCTGGACGCGCTGCTGGAATGGACTGTAAAGGAAAGCGCTCGCTAGCCAATGGGCGAGACGCCAGCAAGAAAACTTATCCCTGACGGTTGTGGACAAGGCTGTTGATGACCCTGCGGCTTGCCGGCCAAAGTGCCATCTGACGCGGCTTGCGCCACAATGCCTCAAATTTGGGCAGTGCCTGCCCGGTGTGGCAGGCTGAACCGGAGTGCCACCATGCAAGCAGCGAGCCATCCCGCCGACAGTAACAAGCTGTACTGCCTTGTGCTGACCGCCACCGCCACGGCGCAGGAAGCGCAAAGCCTGGCTCAGGGCATTGTCGAAGCCCGATTGGGTGCGTGCGTGCAGATCCAGCCCATCCAGAGCATTTACCGCTGGCAGGGCGCGCTGTGCAATGAAACGGAATTTCGCCTGTCGGTTAAGACATCACAAGCGCGGTATGCGGCGCTCGAACAGTTCATACGCGTGCACCACAGCTACGAGACGCCGGAGATCGTCCAGATACCGATCACCGCAGGCTCGGCAGCCTATTTGCAATGGATCGATGAAGGCACACAAAGCGGGCCGGACGAGCCTCAGCCCGAAGGACAATTCGCGTTGCCTTAGGCCTTGGGAATAGCGTCTAAGACCGCGCCTCACGCAGGGACGCGGCCAGCAAGCCCAGGCCCAGCGCACCCACAGCCACCGAGGCAATTCGGTCAGCGGTGCCCCGCGTACGGGCATATGCCAGCCGCACCCGCTGGCGCGAAAACAGGTAGGCCAGCAGCGTGTGCCAGCACAGCGCATTGGTCACGATCATGGCCACCGCGGCGCCCTGCAACACAGGACTGGGTGAAGCCGGAAACGAGGCAGCAAACACGCTGCCAAAAAAGAGCGCCGATTTCGGGTTGGTGATGTTGGTCAGAAAACCCAGCCGGAACGCGGCAAGCGATGAGACTGACGGGCCGCCTTCGCCCAGCGCAAGCCCACCCGAGCGCCAGAGCCTGCTGGCCACATAAAGCAGGTAGAGGCCACCGGCCACCTGCAACGCCAGGCGCAAGCCCGGGAATACCTGGAACACGGCATTGACGCCCAGCACCGCGCACAGCGCCCAGATGGCAGCGCCCACCGTCACCCCCAAGGCCGCAAATACCGCACTGCGCGCCCGGTCACTGGCAGCCAGTTGCGAGACCAGCAGCACATTGGCGCCCGGGCTCATCATGGCCGCGACGTGGAGAAACCAGATGGTGAGAAGGATGGAGAGCATGGGACGACCTTTTGATGGAAGTATGCCGGCCCATGATAGCGGCACTACGCGAGCCGTGCTTCAGCTTGCAGCAGCGCGCCCCAGCCTGTCGCGCACGCCGTCCCACTCGGCAGCGAGCGGCGGGTTTTCGACCCAGATCAGCTTGACACCCTTGGCGTCAAAATCACGCAACACGGCAAACAGTTGCTGCGCGGTGGCCAGCGCGTCGTCCGGCATGCGGCGGTACAACACGCGCTCGGACTTGATGCGCACAATGCTTCTCGCGTAGATCGCGATGTGAGCCGCGTCAGTGCCAAGAAGGTCAAGCGCGGTCTGGATCGAGCCGGCGTCCATCAGGCGCACCTTGGCGTCGGGCGCGTAATGCGCCTCCAGCGTGCCGGAGGCGCGTGGCGCGTCACCCAGGTCCGCGTCCTCTTGCATTGAATCACTCTTGTCGATCACTGTCTCGCCGCAGGCAGCCTGAAGCTGCGCGCGTGTAAGCACCCCCGGACGCAGCAACACGGGCCGGCCGCGCGTGCAGTCGACGATGCTGGATTCGATGCCGACATCGCAAGGACCGCCGTCCAGCACCAGCAGGCCGTCACCAAACTCCTGTTGCACATGCTGCGCGGTAGTGGGGCTGACGCGGCCGAAGCGGTTGGCGCTGGGCCCTGCCACGCCGGTCTTGCAGGCCTTGAGAAAAGCCAGCGCCACGGGGTGCGCGGGGCAGCGCAAACCAATGGAGTCCTGGCCGCCGGCCGCTGCGGCCGCCACACCGGGCTTGCGCGGCAGGATCACGGTGAGCGGCCCAGGCCAGAAGGCGTCCATCAGGCGAGCGGCAAAGGGTGGAACGCTTGCGGCGTAATCCGCCACCTGCGCTGCGCCGGCCACATGCACGATGAGTGGATGATCAGCTGGCCGGCCCTTGGCCGAAAAGATGCCGGCCACCGCGGCGTCGCTGGAGGCGTCGGCGCCCAGGCCGTACACCGTTTCAGTCGGGAAGCCGACGAGCTCGCCCGCCTGGATGCGGCGCGCGGCCTCAGCAATGGCCTGTGGATCGGTGCCGGACAGAATCATCAGATGTCTTCAAGGCCGGGTAGCCCCAGGATGGCGGCCGCCTGGCGCGCCGTGGCCCTGACCGCGGCGATATCGGTGCCGGTGATATTGAGGTGGCCCATCTTGCGGCCGGCGCGCGCTTCAGTCTTGCCGTAAAGATGCAGATGCGTGCCGGGCATGGCCAGCACAGCGTTCCAGTCGGGCGTGCGCACCTGGCCTTGGGCATCAAGCCAGACGTCGCCCAGCAGGTTGAGCATGATGGCCGGCGAATGCTGTCGCGGCAGCGGCAGCGGCAGGCCGGCCATGGCGTGGACCTGCAGGTCGAACTGCGAAACGTCGCAGGCATCCATCGTGTAATGGCCGCTGTTGTGCGGGCGCGGCGCCATTTCATTGACGACCAGTGCGCCATCGGCACTACCGTCGTCGACCAGGAAAAATTCGACGCAGAGCACGCCCACATAGCCGACATGGTTCGCGATAGTGTGGGTGGCTGCCAGCGCACGCTGCGCCAGCGCAACCGGCATATTGCCTTCATAGGCCTGGGTGACAGCCAGGATGCCGTCGACGTGCACATTGCGCTGGGGCGCGAAGCTCACGATGCGGCCGTCCCAGCCGCGCGCCACGATGACCGAGCACTCGGCCTTGAGCGGCAGCATTTTTTCGAGCACGCAGGGCGCCTGCTTGAGGCCGGCCCAGGCGGCGGCGAGTTCAGCCGCATTCTTGACGCGAACCTGCCCCTTGCCGTCGTAGCCCATGCGCGCGGTTTTGAGGATGCCGGGCAGCAGGTCGGCCGGCACCGCGCGCAGCTGCGCTTCGGTTTCGATGACCGCGTAAGGCGCGCAACTGACGCCGGCCAGCGCGCCCGATTCGGCGGCGCTGGCGGTGAAGTGGGATTTTTCCTCGATGCGGTTTTGCGCGATGGCGACAGCGCCCGCCCCCGGCGCTACCGGCCGGCTGGCAGCCAGCGCCTGCAGCGCGCCCGCCGGCACATTTTCAAACTCGGTGGTGACGGCAGCGCACAGCGCGGCCAGTTGCTTGAGGCCTTGCTCGTCGGCATAGCCGGTCTGGATGTGGTGATGGCTCACCAGGCCGGCCGGGCTTTGCGCGTCGGGGTCGAGCACCGCGGTGAAATAACCCAGGCGCTGCGCGGCGTGCACAAACATGCGGCCCAGCTGGCCGCCGCCCATCACGCCCAGGGTGGCGGGCTGGCCGGAGGGGGAAACAGTGCCGGGAAAAACAGGGAGGCCGGAAGGAAGGCTCATGCGGGTGGCAGGGTCATGGCGTGGGCGGCGGCGGTCTGCTCGGCGCGGAAGGCCTGCAATTTGGCGGCCAGCGTTTTGTCGTGCAAGGCCAGCATGGCGACGGCGAACAGGGCCGCATTGGCCGCGCCGGCGTTGCCGATGGCGAAAGTCGCGACGGGAATGCCCTTGGGCATCTGCACGATGCTGTGCAGCGAATCAACGCCTTGCAAATGCTTGCTGGCCACCGGCACGCCCAGCACCGGCACGGTGGTCTTGGCGGCCAGCATGCCGGGCAGGTGGGCTGCGCCACCGGCGCCGGCGATGATGGCCTGCAGGCCGCGGCCTGAAGCGGCCTCGGCATAGGCGAACAATTCGTCGGGCATGCGGTGGGCGGACACCACGCGGGCTTCGTGCGCCACGCCGAACTGCGTGAGGATCTGCACCGCGTGCTGCATGGTCTCCCAGTCGCTGCTGGAGCCCATCACCACGCCCACGAGTGGGGCAGGGGCGGCCGGATTGTTTGTCGTCGTCATGGGGACCTTCTGGGTCTTGGGGTTTGCAGGCTGCTCGCCCGTAACCCCTGATTTTAAGGGTTGGGAGCGCATGCTATCGTTTGGGCCTGCTCCCGGGCCAGGCCGACCGCGCCGCGCCGGTTGAAACTCCTTATTCCAGCCCCAATTTCATTGAACCATGATCGACGTCACCATTGCCAATTTCGAAGCGGAAGTCGTTACCGCTTCCATGACCACGCCCGTACTGATCGACTTCTGGGCGCCCTGGTGCGGCCCCTGCAAGTCGCTGGGCCCGATTCTTGAAAAAGTCGAGGCCGAATATGCCGGGCGTTTCAAGCTCGTGAAAATCGACTCCGACCAGGAGCAGCAACTGGGCGCGGCCTTCGGCATACGCAGCATCCCGACCTGCATCCTGATGATGAACGGCCAGCCGGTGGACGGCTTTGCCGGCGCCCTGCCCGAAGGCAAGGTCAAGGAATTCCTCGACAAGCACCTGCCGCCGGCCGGCGAGCCCGAGGAAGCCGAACTGGCGCTCGAGGAAGAAAGCGCGGACCCGGCCGACGTGCTCGAAAAACTGCAGCACGCCGTGGCCGCCAACCCGGCCGATGACAACGCGCGCTTCGACTACGTGAAGCTGCTGCTGCAGATGGGCCGCGAGGACGATGCCAAGGTGGCGTTTGCGCCGGTGATCGCGCAGACCACAGTGGTGCGGCGTTTTGACTCGCTCAAGCGCTGGATGGACGCCATGGATTTTGTGGCCACGCAGGGCACGGGCTCCGCTGCCGGCCTGGACGCCAGGATCACGGCCAACAAGCGCGATTTCGAGGCGCGCTTTGACAAGGCGCGCGGGCTGATGGTGCAGCAACGCTGGACCGACGCTCTTGACGAGCTGCTGGAAATCCTGATGCGCGACAAGGCCTGGAACGAGGAACTCGCGCGCAAGACCTATATCGCCATCCTCGACATCATGGAAGCGCCCAAACCCAAGGTGGCTGACGGGCAGATTCCGCCCGAGGACCCCGTCGTAGCCACCTACCGCCGCCGCTTGAGCAGCGTGGTGCTGAGCTAGGGAACCAAGGACTACTGGCCGAACAGCCAGCGGGTCAGGGCGAAGGCAAAACCGAAGAGCGCGGCGTAGCCGGCAACCTCCAGGCTGAATTCGCGGCGCGATTCGCGCCAGGCGCGCAGCCGCTCGACCAACAGGCCCGCCACCACGGGCGCCAGCAGCAGGTTGAGGATTTGCAGCCAATGCAGGCGTATCGCCAGCTGGGGCACGACCAGAACAGTCAAGATGCCGGCGGCAATGCCGGTCATGACGGACCATGCGGCTTCCTGCGCCGCCGTCAGTTCATGGTCGCGGCCGCGCAGCTTGTACCAGGCGGCCTTGAACGCACCGCCGAACATCTCGCCCAAAAGCTGTAGAAACAGCTCGCCGAAAAACTCGAACAGCAGTTCCAGCAGGAATTCCATCGCGGTGCTGGACCGGCTCTGGGTTTCAGACCGTGAGGCGAGTCAGCGCTTCTTGATACTTAGCGGCCGTCTTGGCGACCACATCGGCCGGCAGGTGCGGCGAGGGTGGGGTTTTGTCCCAGGGCTTGCCGTTGATGCGCACGGCTTCGAGCCAGTCGCGCACAAACTGCTTGTCATAGCTGGGCGGGTTCTGGCCAGCGGCATACGCGGCTTCATAGCCTTCAATGGGCCAGTAGCGCGAGGAGTCGGGCGTCAGCACCTCGTCCATCAAGGTCAGCGTGCCATTTTCGTCGAGCCCGAACTCGAATTTGGTGTCGGCGATGATGATGCCTTTGGTCAGTGCGAAGGCGGCTGCCGTGCTGTAGATCTCTATGCTGATCTTTTTGATCTGCGCGGCGAGTTCCGGGCCGACAATCTTGACCACCTGTTCGTAGCTGATGTTCTCGTCGTGCTCGCCGGCTTCGGCCTTGGCCGCCGGCGTGAAGATGGGCTCGGGCAGCTTGCCGGCGTTCTTCAGGCCCGCGGGCAACGGCACGCCGCAGACGGACTGGCTCTCTTGATATTCCTTCCAGCCGCTGCCGGCCAGGTAGCCGCGCACCACGGCCTCGACCGGGATGGGCTTCAGGCGCTTGACCAGCATGGAGCGGTTCACCACCTGCGGCACTTCGGCCGGCGTGACCACGCTTTCGGGCGCCTCGCCGGTCAGGTGGTTAGGGCAGATGTGGCCCAGCTTGCCGAACCAGAACAGCGCCATCTGCGTGAGCAGCGCGCCCTTGCCGGGAATCGGCTCGCCGAGGATGACGTCGAAGGCGCTGAGCCTGTCGCTGGCCACCATCAGCAGCCTGTCCTTGCCCACGGCGTAGTTGTCGCGCACCTTGCCGCGCGCGAGCAGGGGCAGGGAGGTCAGGGCGGAGGTGTGGAGTGCTTGGGTCATGGTGGAAGGAGGAATCAAAGTAAAAAGCCCGCGACTCGCAAGAGCCGCGGGCTTTGAATTATCGCCAATCCGCGCGGGCGGCCGGCGAAATTTTCAATGCACCACTTGGGCCAGCTCGCCCTTGGCGTATTTGGCGGCCACGACCTGCAGGGTATCGCCCTTGATCTTGGCGCCCTGGCCTTCGCAGCCGAACTGGATGTAGCGCTGCTTGCAAATCTGCTTGGCGGCTTCGCGGGCGGGCTTGAGCCATTCGCGCGCATCGAATTTTTCGGGATTTTCGGCCAGGAACTTGCGCACCGCGGCCGTCATGGCCAGGCGGATGTCGGTGTCGATGTTGATCTTGCGCACGCCGTGCTTGATGGCTTCCTGGATTTCCTCGACGGGCACGCCGTAGGTTTCCTTCATGTTGCCGCCGTACTGGCGGATCAGGGCCAGCAGCTCCTGCGGCACCGAGGAGGAGCCGTGCATCACCAGGTGGGTGCTGGGAATGCGCTTGTGGATTTCCCTGATGCGGTCAATCGCCAGGATGTCGCCGGTGGGCTTGCGGGTGAATTTGTAGGCGCCGTGGCTGGTGCCGATGGCAATGGCCAGCGCATCGATCTGCGTGCGCTTGACGAAGTCGGCGGCCTGCTCGGGGTCGGTCAGCAACTGCTCGCGCGTCATGGTCGCGTCGGTGCCGTGGCCGTCTTCCTTGTCGCCCTTCATGGTTTCCAGCGAACCCAGGCAGCCGAGCTCGCCTTCCACGGTGACGCCGTACTTGTGGGCCAGCTGGGAGACCTTTTTGGTCACTTCGACGTTGTAGTCGTAGCTGGCGATGGTCTTGCCGTCGGCCTCCAGCGAGCCGTCCATCATCACCGACGAAAACCCGAGATCGATGGCGCCCTGGCAGACGTCGGGGTTCTGGCCGTGGTCCTGGTGCATGACGAGAGGGATGCTGGGGTACATCTCGATGGCCGCCTGGATCAGGTGCTTGATGAAGGGCTCACCGGCATATTTGCGCGCGCCGGCGCTGGCCTGCAGGATCACGGGCGCGCCGGTTTCCTTGGCCGCTTCCATGACGGCTTGCACCTGCTCGAGGTTGTTGACGTTAAAAGCTGGAATGCCGTAGCCGTTGACTGCCGCATGGTCCAGCAGCTCGCGCATCGAAACGAGTGCCATGATCAGAATCCCCAGAAAGTTAAAAACGCTGCCGAAAAGGGCGAGTTCCCGGCGGAAGGCCGCGCAGCACGAGGGCTGCATTGTGTGGGCCGTAACCGCGAGGTAACCGGAGCCACCATTCTAACGTTTGAGCAAAACCCCTTTATTCAGGGAATTAGCGGCAGAACCATGCGGTAACAGCGTGTAAAAGGCGCGGACGCGGGTATTTGCGCAAAGCGGCCGCCATGCACGTCCATCACGCGACCTACGATCTTGTGGCCCAAACCCAGCCTTTCAGAGGAAACCACCGCAGCACCCGGGCGGGCCTGGCCGTCATCGCAGACCTGCAGCCACACACCGCCGGCGTCACGGCCCCATTGGACGCAGACAAAAGTGCCTCGGGCGGTGTGCTGCAAGGCGTTATCAACAAGGTTGCGCAGGGCCAATTCCAGCAGCAGCGGATGGGCGAGTACCTGCAGCCCATCTTCGCCCTGCACGCTGAGCGTGTGTCCGCGTTCCCAGGAGTCCTGCGCGCAACCGGCCACGACCTCCCGGGCAAGCGCGCCCAGGTCCAGCCGCTGCATCTGCTGCTGCAGGTCGGCGCGGCTGGCCCGCGCCAGCGCGAGCAATTGGGCGATGACATGCCCGGCGCGCATCGCGTCGGCGCCTATTTGTGCCAGCGCCTGCTCGCGCGCCTGGGTTGAGAGTTCGCCGCGCAAGGAGGCCGCCTGCAGGGCAATGGAGGACAACGGGGTACGTAATTCATGGGCTACCTCACTGGCCAGCTGCCGCTCGCGCTCCAGCGAAGCCTGCTGCTGGCCCATCAGCGTATTGATGGAGCGCACGACCGAGTTGAATTCGCGGTAAGGGTGACGCGCTTGCAGGCGCTCGGCCTTGTCCACCTCAAGCTCGGCCACGTCGCGGGACAGCGCCTGCAGGGGCCGCAGGCCGCGCCAGATGGCCGCGCCCAACGCGAGCGCCACCACGGGCAGCAGCCACAGGCCCGGTTCGGCAAGCTGCCCGGCGACGTCGGCCGCCATCTCGTCGCGCTCGTCGGCGCGCACCAGAACCATGACCTGCCGTGCGTGCGAAGCGTCCCATTGCGAAAAACTGCGCCAGGTGGCCGACGGTGCACCTAGCTCCAGGTCGGCGAAGCCGGCTTCTTCGCGGAACGGCGGCAGGGGCGCATCGCCCGTTCGGGCCAGCAAGCTACCGCCAGCGTCACGAACCACAACGCTGAGGGAGGGTTGGTAATCGTGGCTTTTCAGCGCCGGAATGAACGGGCGGGCGGTTTCATGCGCCGCGCCCACAAAAGGGGGCAGGTCCAGATTGAGCATCAGCGCCGCCGTGCCGGCCAGATGCCCATCGGTCAATTCGCCCGCCTCATGGACACCGGTGCGGTAACCTACCACGGCGAAGCCGGCCCACACAATCAGCAGCGCCGCCAGCACCCACAGCAGGAGGCGGCGCGTGAGTGAGGCCTGGGACTGGGCAAACGCTTTCATTCACCATCCTCCCGCGGTATGAAATAGCCGACGCCACGCAGGGTCTGGATCAGGCCCTCGCCCAGCTTGCGCCGCAGGTGGTGCACATGCACTTCGATTGCGTTGCTGCCGACGGCATCCTCCCAGTTGTACAGGCGCGCTTCGAGCTGCTGGCGCGACAGCACGCGGCCGCGCGATTCCAGCAGCAGGAGCAGCAGGGTAAATTCGCGCGGCGCCAGCTCAACAGCCTGCCCATCGCGCAGCACCGTGCGCGCGGCCGGATCCACCACCAGTCCGCCATGAACCAGCAGGGGATGGGCGCGGCCCGCTGCGCGCCGCAGCAATGCGCGCATGCGTGCCTCCAGCTCATCGAGGTCAAACGGCTTGCTCAGGTAGTCGTCAGCACCCAGGTTGAGCCCCGAGATGCGGTCGGCGACCTGATCCCTTGCGGTCATGATGAGTACGGGGGTAAGCGGGTCGGGCAATGTTGCCGGTGCGCTTTTGCGAGCTTGCCGCAGCCGCTGCAGCAAGCCCCCGCCGTCGCCATCGGCCAGGCCCAGGTCCAGCAACACCAGGTCAAAGGGCTCGCTGGACAAGGCAGTCCATGCGGCGGCCAGGCTGTCGCAGGCATCGACTGCATAGCCCCGCTGCTGCAGATTGGTCCGCAGGCCCAGGGCAATGCCGGCATCGTCTTCCACCACCAGTATTCGCATGGGGCCATTGTCGGCGCTGCGGGCGGCGGCGGGCGACTATACGAGCCGCCGGCAAGGCCTTAAGGATGAGTTAAGACGCTCCCGATACCTTGCGGTTTCCCTTGGCCACCCGCCTGCGCGAACCCCATGACTGCCACACCTTTTACTGACGACGGCAAAACCCTCGCGTCCCGCGTTTTCCTGGCCACACTGATCAGCCTTGCGCTGCTGCTGGCCTGGGACCAATCAGGCCTGGACCTGTGGATGGCGCATTGGTTCGGCTCCGCTGCCGGTTTTGCCTATGAAGACCACTGGTTCTGGCGCGGCACGCTGCACGACGACATCCGCTGGCTCCCGTGGGGAGTTGAACTGGTGCTGCTGGCGGCCATGGCGCGGCCCTTCGGCGCCCTGCGACAACTGGCCGTGGAGCGCCGCGTCCAGTTGGCACTGACCACCCTGGCCTCGCTGCTGGTGGTGTCCACCCTCAAGCTGCACAGCCTTACCAGCTGCCCCTGGGAGCTGCGCGAGTTCGGCGGCACCGTGGCCTATGTGTCGCACTGGGCCTGGGGTGTGCGCGACGGCGGCAGCGGCGGCTGCTTTCCGGCCGGCCATGCCTCGGCGGGTTTTGCGTTTCTGGGCGGTTTTTTTGCGTTCCGCCACACCCTGCCCCGCTCGGCACGGCGCTGGCTGGCAGGCGCATTGGCGGCGGGGTTTGTGCTGGGCCTGGCACAGCAGGTACGCGGGGCCCACTATATGAGCCACACGCTCTGGACCGCCTGGCTGTGTTGGGCATCGGCGGCCCTGGTGGACAGCATCGTCAGCCAGATGATTTCACAAAGACCGTCACCCGCTCCAGCACAGGCGCCCGCCCTCTCAGCACCGGGGCCATAGAACCCAGCAGGGTCGCATGCCCGACGCCGGCCAGCAATTCCGACTGCACGCGTGCGCCGCTCTCGCGCAACCGCGTTGCCAGAGCCACGGTGCTGCGCTGCGGGTTGACGGTGCGATCCTCGGCGGCCGCAAGCAGTAGCGCAGGAGGAGATGCCCGGGAAGCGTGCGCAAGTGGCTGGCTGTCAGCGGGCGTGACCGGCCACTCGAACGCCACCCGGGCCTTGGGATCGACGATTGGCAGGAAGTCGTAAGGGCCGGCCAAACCTATCCAGCCGGCCAGCTGCGAGGGTGCCATCCCCTCGGCCCGCAGCCAGCGAGCATCGAGCGCGAGCATGGCGGCGTTGTAGGCGCCGGCACTGTGGCCCATGACAAAAACACGGGCCGGGTCTGCACCGAATTCAGCGGCATGGTCCCTGGCCCAGCGCACGGCGCGCGCGCTGTCCTCCACAAAAACGGGGTAGCGGACCGCCGGGCTCAGCCGGTAGTCGGCGATGACGGCGACGATGCCCTGCGAGGCCAGGGCTTCGCCGACAAAACGGTAATCGGCGCGCTCGCCGGAAGACCAGTTGCCGCCGTAGAAAAACACCACCAGGGGCGCGTTGCGGCCTGCGCCAACCGGTTGGTAGACATCGAGCCGCTGGCGCAGCTCAGGCCCGTAGGCAAGCCCTTCGCTGCGGCGGTAGGTGTCGGTGGGCACCGTGGCGTTGAGGAGATCGACAGCCGAGCACGCTGTCAGCAGCGCGGGAAGCATGGCAAAAAGCGAGCGTCTGGGCAATCTAGAATCTTTGTTGGGCATGGACTTCAGAATACGCATCCCCAGTCTTAACGGATTCAGCCGATCTTCTCAGGCTCTATAGGACAAAAGCGCTTTGGCAAGCGCGCTGACGCTTCAAATCAGCATGAGTCGCGGAACCGGCCTCGGCCTGTCCTGAGCCTGCCGAAGGGCCGGGCCACAGGCGGGCGGCCCCCGAGGGGCTGGAGCCCGCGGCTCCAAGCCTGCCTGCGCAGGCTTGGACGGGCGACAGAGGCGAAGCGTCTCGCGAGCCGCGGCCTGCAAGGCCTCGGGAGCTACACGCAGTGAGCGACCGTGGGGGCCATCTCTAGGCCACCCGGCAAATTTTCAGCATGTTGGTGCCGCCAGGCGCGCCCATGGGCTCGCCGCATGTGATGGCGTACACATCACCGCTTTGCACGATGTTGCGGCGAAGCAGGTGGCCTTCAGCCTGCTCGAGCGCGGTGTCGCGATCGGCGCTGGTGTCCATCAGCAGGGGCCGCACATTGCGATACAGCGCCATCTTGCGCTGCGTGGCCAGGCGCGGGGTGAGCGCGTAGATGGGCACGCGGATGTCGTGGCGGCTCATCCACAGCGGGGTGGAGCCGCTGTCGGTCAGCGCGACGATGGCTTTGGCGCCCAGGTGGTGGGCAGTGAACAGCGCGCCCATGGCAATGGATTGGTCGATGCGGCTGAAGGTCTTGCCGGAGAAATCGCCTTCAAGTTCCTTGTATTCGGCTTTTTCGGCTTCCTGGCAAATCTTGGCCATTTCCTCGACGGTTTCCAACGGGTACTTGCCGGCGGCTGTTTCAGCGCTGAGCATCACCGCGTCGGTGCCGTCCAGCACCGCGTTGGCGACGTCGCTGACCTCGGCGCGTGTGGGCACCGGGTTGACGATCATGGACTCCATCATCTGGGTGGCGGTGATGACGACCTTGTCGCCGGCGCGCGCCATCTTGATCATGCGTTTTTGCAGCGCCGGCACGGCGGCGTTGCCGACTTCCACGGCCAGGTCGCCGCGGGCCACCATGATGCCGTCGCTGACGCGCAGGATTTCTTCCAGTTTCGGAATGGCTTCGGCGCGTTCGATCTTGGCGATCAGGCCGGGCTTGTGTTTGTAGGGCGCGGCGGCCACGTTGCACAGCTGGCGCGCCATTTCCATGTCGGTGGCGTTCTTGGGAAAGCTCACGGCAACGTAATCGGCCTGGAAACTCATGGCCGTCTTGATGTCTTCCATGTCCTTGCCGGTCAGCGCCGGGGCCGTCAGGCCGCCGCCCTGCTTGTTGATGCCCTTGTTGTTGGACAGCTCGCCGCCCAGCTTGACGGTGGTGTGCACCTCTTCGCCGCGCACCATGTCGACGGTCAGCACGATCAGGCCGTCGTTGAGCAACAGCACGTCGCCGGCCTTCACGTCACGCGGCAGTTCCTTGTAGTCGAGGCCCACGCCTTTCAGGTCGCCGAGCTCGGTGCGGGACGCATCGAGGACGAATTTTTCGCCGGGCTCGAGCTGGACCTTGCCTTCGGCGAACTTGCCGACGCGGATCTTGGGGCCCTGCAGGTCGGCCATGATGGCGACTTCGCGGCCGGCGCGCTGGGCGGCTTCGCGTACCAGCTGG
>Ga0209025_1003849_pt1 | contig 13629 bp, 7 predicted proteins | sample AraplaMF_Col_mLB_FD_184256 | JGI IMG/M metagenome (GOLD analysis project Ga0209025, IMG submission 184256) | Arabidopsis root microbial communities from the University of North Carolina, USA - plate scrape MF_Col_mLB (SPAdes) (version 2) | ecosystem: Host-associated > Plants > Roots > Endosphere ... | reverse complement strand
AAAAATCCTGCTTGTTTTTGCTTTCTAGTAGGAAAAACTAGAAGAACAATGGTACAATAATACATCGTGAGAGGAGGGAGAAAATGAAGAATTATCATGATGATCCACGCTTTCGAATCGCCCATAGGGAAGCGTTAATTGGTCTTGGACTTGCTATTATTAATTTTATAATATGGTACGGATTTGCTTATGGGCTTGGTAGTAAAAATCCAAGTGAATATACATATATATTCGGTTTTCCAGCATGGTTTTTTTATAGCTGTATCGTTGGATTTGTCGTTATGGTTATTTTACTTAGTTTAGTTGTTCGTTTTGTATTTCAAGATATTTCACTCGATGAGGAAGAAAAAAGTGAGGAATAATAGATGAATTGGTATGTAATCATTCCAATGATAATTTCATTTATCGTTGTGTTTTTAATTGGTGTATATGCTTCAAGACGCGTACAAGCGACTGCTAATAATAAATTTTTACAAGAATATTTTCTTGGTGGGCGTGAACTTGGCGGTTTATTATTAGCGATGACAATGATTGCTACGTACGGTAGTGCTAGTAGCTTTATTGGTGGTCCAGGTATTGCGTACAATATGGGCCTCGGATGGGTATTATTATCTGCGATTCAAGTTGTAACAGGGTATATCGTTTTAACGGTTATCGGTAAAAAGTTTGCAATTATCGCTAGGAAGATGGAAGCCATTACTCTTATCGATTATTTAAAGGGAAGATACAATAATAAAGCAGTTGTTATACTTTCTGCGTTATGTATTATTATCTTTTTATTTTCAGCAACAGTAGCTCAATGGGTCGGTGGTGGCCGATTAATTGAATCACTAACGGGTCTATCTTATACAACAGCACTATTTTTATTTACTTTTTCTGTACTTGTATACGTATTAATTGGTGGATTTCGTGCAGTTGCTTTATCAGATACGTTATTAGGAATCATTATGTTAGTTGGAACGACAATCATTTTAATTGCTACTGTCATTGCTGGTGGTGGAATTGAAAAGATTATGCAGGAGCTTATTCAAATCAATCCAAATTTAATTACACCATTCGGAGCGGATGGTAGTTTAACGAAATCATATGTGACATCATTTTGGATTTTAATTGGAATTGGTGTTGTTGGTTTACCGCAAATTAGCGTGCGTGCCATGTCTTATAAAAATTCAAAAGCTATGCACCAAGCGTTAATAATTGGAACGGTTGTTGTAGGTACAATTATGATTGGTATGCATTTAACAGGTGTATTTGCGCGAGTCGTACTTCCGGGTATAACAGTACCGGATAAAGTCATGCCGCTACTCGCGATGGAAGTGTTGCCACCTTGGTTAGCTGGAGTTTTCTTAGCTGCACCAATGGCAGCGATTATGTCTACAGTAAACTCGTTATTGTTACTTGTAAGTTCATCAATTATTAAAGACATATACGTAAATTACATAAATAAAGATGCAGCAGACAGTACGATTAGAAAAGGAAGTTTGTGGATTACTGGTATCGTAGGGCTGCTCGTTTATGCAGCAGCAATTAAACCACCAGATTTTTTAATATGGTTAAATTTATTTTCTTTCGGTGGATTAGAAGCAGCATTTATTTGGCCAATCGTATTAGGGTTATATTGGAGAAAAGGAAATGCAACAGGAGCGCTTGCCTCTATTTTAGTTGGGGTAGGCTCATATATGTGTATTCATCTTTTCTATCCAAATCCGTTCGGTATACATACAGTTGTCTTCCCAATTTGTTTTGCGTTTATCGCTTATATTATTGGAAGTATGAGTGCTATGAAGAAGAACAGTATAGGTTAGAGGAAGAACGTAGTCCTTATAGAGGACTACGTTTTTTTGTGTGAATTTATTCTTTTTTATTCTGTATATGTAAGGTTATTCATAAATTAATAACAATTGAGGGGATGGAGTTGAGGTCGATGAAAAAAGTGTTATTTTTGGGAGACCCAGGAATTGATGACTCTTTAGCCATCATGTATGGAATTATGCATCCTGATATTGATATTGTTGGTGTTGTAACGGGATACGGAAATGTAACACAAGAAAAGGCAACGAGTAATGCGGCGTATTTATTGCAAATGGCAGGAAGGGAAGATATACCTGTTATTAATGGTGCGAAAATCCCTTTATCCGGGGATTTTGTGACGTATTATCCGGAGATTCACGGCGCAGATGGCTTAGGACCTATTAAACCCCCAAAAGCTTTTTCACCAAATATAAAACCCTTTTGTGCATTTTTCGATATTCTTGAAAAGTATAAAGGAGAATTAATCATTGTTGATGCTGGCAGGTCAACGACACTAGCGACAGCATTTATTTTAGAAAAACCGATGATGAAGTATGTGAAAGAGTATTATATAATGGGCGGTGCTTTCTTAATGCCTGGTAATGTTACACCAGTCGCGGAGGCGAATTTTCATGGTGATCCCATTGCGTCGCAATTAGTTATGCAAAATGCCAAGAATGTGACATTAGTGCCACTTAACGTTACATCTGAAGCTATTATTACGCCGGAGATGGTAAAGTATATTACGAAACACTCTAAAACAAGTTTTAATAAGTTAATCGAACCGATATTTACGTATTATTATAAAGCTTATAAAAAGTTAAATTCCAAAATAACAGGTAGTCCAGTACATGACGTTGTTACAATGATGGTAGCGGCAAATCCATCTCTTTTAGATTACGTGTATCGCCGTGTGGATGTCGATACGGTTGGAGTTGCAAAAGGAGAAAGTATCGCTGATTTTCGCCCGCAACCTGATGCGAAAGCATTGAAAAATTGGGTGAGAATTGGTTGGTCATTACATTATAAAAAGTTTCTTGAAGATTTTGTGAAAATTATGACGTAGACATAATAGGAACATACAAGTTAAAATAATGGAGATGATTATTTAAATAATCATCTCCATTATTTTGTTTTTAAGAGATAAATAGAGAAGAGTTACACAATAGGAGAGGAATTTTACTTGAAAAAAACTATAGTATGCGCAGTGATTTTGGGTATTTTTGTTTTGCTGATATCGGGTAACTTTTTAGTGGAAAAGGTGTGGAGTTCAAATAATGATGATGCGCAGTACATAGCATCCTTTATTGAAGAACATAAAGATGAAAAAAATAGCGCTCTTCTAGTAAAGAGAAATGATAAAGTTGTGTATTCTGTAAATCCAGATGTTGTATTGCCAGTTGCTAGTACGATGAAGTTAATTGTGGCGCTTGAATATACGAAACAAGTTACAGAGGGGAAAATCGATCCGTCTAGTTTCGTTTCAATTAATGATGTGAATCGTTATTATGTGCCGAGTACAGATGGTGGTGCACAAGATAGATGGCAAAGTTACTTGCAAAAAAAAGAAAAGATAACTGAAGGAGCGGTTTCTTTAGAAGAAGTTGCAAAAGGAATGGTTAAGTTTAGTTCTAATGCAAATACTGAATATTTAATGGAGGTATTAGGATTAGACAATATTAATCGGAATTTACAAAGTTTAGCGCTTCCTGCACATCAACCGCTATTTCCGATTGTTTCATCTTTATACATTCCGGGATATTTGCATAAAGAATTACATGTTCCAAAATATAAAATAGAGAAAAAGTTAAAAGAAATGTCTCAAGAGCAATATCGTGAATATGCTATGATTATTCATGAACGCTTAAAAAAGAAGGGGCCATTATTACAGAAGGAAATTCCTCTTTATTTAGAGGAACGATATGATAAAATTTGGTCGGATAGATTGCCGGCTGCTTCCGCTAACGATTATATGGTACTGCTTCAAAAGGCCAATCATCAAGGTGGTCTTACAGAAGCGGAAGAAAAAGTGTGGGCGAATATCGTTGAAACAGATATGAGTGCGAAGAAATATCGTAAAACATTCAGGCATGCCGGGCAAAAGAATGGTTATACACCATGGACGGTAACTAAAGCAGTTTATGCAATGGATAAACGCGGAAACTGTACAGAAATTGTTTTCTTGGCAAATAATTTAAATGAAGATGACAGTGCTGAAATACGTAAACATTTAGCAAATTTACATTTCCAAGTATTGCAAAGTGATAAGTATGATGCGACTTTTATTAAATAAACTCGGTGCTATGAGCGCCGAGTTTATTTTTACGTACAAGCACTTTTTTTTCATCCCTGGGTATGATGGGTAGTAATACTTAGGCGAAAGGGGAAAAGGTGATGAAACAGAGTAAAGAAGAGTTTATTAAAAATGAAGGCGCTGATTTCCCTGGGAAAACATATGTAGACTGTGTACTACAGCATGTATTTGATTTTCAGCGTAATTATTTATTGAAAGATATGTTTCAAGTGCATAGGGCACATATTATTATGTTAACAGAAGAAAAGTTAATGAAAAGAGAAGAAGCGAAAGTTATACTAACAGCGCTTAAAAAGGTAGGGGCAATTCCAAAGGATCAGTTGCTATATACAGAGCAACATGAAGATCTTTTTTTCTTAGTTGAACATTTACTTTCTCAAGAAGCAAAGTGTGAATTTGTCAGTAATATGCATATCGGTAGGAGTAGAAATGATATGGGTGTAACGATGTATCGCATGAGTTTGCGGCAATATGTATTACGGTTAATGGAACATCATTTATTGCTGCAAGAAAGTATGCTGGAGCTCGCTGAGGAACATATGGAAACAATTATGCCTGCGTATACACATACACAACCAGCGCAACCAACAACATTTGGTCATTATGTTTTGGCAATTTACGATACGATGCAAAGAGACTTAGAACGAACGAGAAAAGCGTATCATCTTGTAAATCACTCTCCAATGGGGGCAGCGGCCCTTTCTACAACAAGTTTCCCGATTAAGCGAGAACGAGTGGCACAGCTACTGGGATTTACAAATGTAATTGAGAACTCATATGATGCTGTCGCTGGGGCAGATTATTTATTAGAAGTTAGTTCGTTGCTAATGGTTATTATGACGAACACAAGTAGATGGATTCATGATTTTTTACTATTAGCGACGAAAGAATATGGTGGGATTACTGTAGCGAAGCCATATGTGCAAATAAGTAGTATTATGCCGCAAAAACGAAATCCTGTTTCAATTGAACATGCCCGCGCTATTACGAGTAGTGCTTTAGGGGAAGCCTTTACTGTATTTCAAATGATTCATAATACACCATTTGGCGATATTGTCGATACGGAGGATGATTTGCAGCCGTATTTATATAAAGGAATCGAAAAGGTGATTCGTGTTTTTTGTATTATGAACGCAGTTATTCGAACGATGAAAGTAGAAGCGGAAACGTTAAAAAGCCGTTCATATAAACACGCGATTACGATTACTGATTTCGCAGATGTTTTAACAAAAAACTATGAAATACCATTCCGGCATGCACACCATGCAGCAAGTGCGATTGCGAATATGTCTATGCAGCAGAAGAAAGAATTACATGAATTACATTTCAAAGAAGTAAATATGTACTTGCAAGAAAAGTTAAGAGTAAATTTATTAGAAGAAGAGTGGAAAGAAATTATATCACCAGAAGCTTTTATTCAAAAAAGAAATGTATATGGTGGTCCGAGTAAAAAAGAGATGGAGCGTATGATTCAAAAACGCAAAGAATCTTTTCGAAAAGAAGAAGAGATATTTGAGAAGGAAAAGAAGAGAGTGTTGCATGCTGAAAATGATTTGAGCACATTAGTTTCAAATATTATTGAATCGTAAAAGGAGGATTTAATGAATTAATCGCCAATACTTAATTAAAATATAAATTGAGGGAAGAGATTGTCGATGATTCAATTACACGTATATGAAGAGGTTCTCCGTTTTAAAGAAGATGTTACACCATTTTTAGAAAAGAATGAGCAGGAGAATAATTTAATATTAGGCGTTTTACAAGTTGTTCAAGAACCGATATTTATGGCGGTAGCGAAACAAGGAGAAGAAATTGCAGTTGTATTTCTTCAAACTGTAGAGAAACAAATGATTGTTGCTACGTCTGAAATTGCGGAAGAAGATATTGTGGAACTTGCAAAGAAGTTAACGAAAGTATATCCGGATATTCCTGGTTTCATTGGTAATAAGAAAGTCATACAGAAGTTAGCTGAAGAGATTGCGATATTAGAACAGAAAAAAATTGTAGTTGGAATGGAGCAAGGTGTATATGAATTAAAACGAGTAAAGAAGAAGTGGAACAAGGATGAGATCTTTCGTACGATAAATAGTGATGAGCTACCATTAATAGAAAAATGGATATATCAATTTTGCGAAGACGTGAAGCTACCTACTACGAAAGAGGAAGCGAAGCAAACCGCACATACATTAATAACTACCAACCGTCTATTTGGTCTGGAGGTTGGCGGGAAATTAGTCTCTGTAGCTGCAAAAACAAGACCAACTACAAATAATATAACAGTTAATTTCGTATATACGCCGAAAGAAGAACGGAAAAAAGGGTACGCATCAAATTGTGTAGCTGCACTTAGTCAACGTATGTTAGATGAAGGTTACAAAACAACGACATTATATACTGACCTGGCAAATCCAACATCGAATAAAATTTATCAAGAAATCGGTTATGAACAGATTATGGAGTCTGTACTTATATTTTTAGAGAAGTAGAATGAAAAGGCACACTAGTATAGCGTGCCTTTTTGTTATTCATCTATTCGAATTACCTCACCCTGCGGGAAGTCCTCTGTTTCTAGTAAGCTACGAATAGCTTTCGCCACATATTCAGGTGATAATAGCTTTCCTTCTTCTTTTAATGTGATGAAGCGGTCTAAATTTGTGAAGTCTTCTTTATTTGTTTCGCGAATTTGTGCTTGCATATTTGTATCCACAACACCAGGTGCAAAAGCGACGATTTTTACTGGATATTCTTTTTCCTCTTCTTCAGTCGCTACGCATTGTGTAAACATATTTACGCCAGCTTTCGTTGTACAATAAGCGCCCCATCCGAAATAAGGATTTTTTCCTGCGCCAGATGAAATGTTAATAACGCGTTTATCTACTTTCCAGTCTTTCGTATGTTTCATGAACGTAGATGTAAGGATCATAGGGGCAAGTAAATTAATGTGAACGTTCGTAATGAATTGGTCGCTTTCTGCTTTTTCAATCGGCTTCATAGGTGCAACTGTACCCGCATTATTAATTAAATGAATAGAAGATACATTGTCTTCTTTAATGGATGAAATGATTTCGTTAAAGTTAGTTTCTAAATGATGTACATCTTGAAGATCTAAGGAATGGAAAATGCAATTACTGTTATATTGTTCTGCGAGTTTAGTAAGCTCTTTATTTTCTCTTCTAGAAATAGAGATGACCGTTGTATTTTCTTCTAACAATTGCGTGGCGATGGCCTCACCTAAACCTTGGGAAGTTCCTGTTACGATAACGTAGCGCATAGTGTAATAAACTCCTCTCCATATATGTGGAATTTTGTTGGACAACGTACGTTGCATAGTTTGTCTACATTTTATAGTATAGAGCACTTTTTACTATAAATGAAATGAAATGAGATGATTGTGTGCCTTTTATGAATCGCTTTACGACAACTGTAACTGGTGCCGTCACGTTCACTGGGAACACGTTGGGACTAAGTCCTACATCACCTGCACCAAACAATAACTTCGGTACGATTAATGTGTTTACAACGATAAATACATCGCTTCAAATACCTGGATTCCCGGCAGGAACAACGAATGACTGGCCATTAAATTCTTCAAGTGCAATTTTGAACCTTCCAGCAGGGAGTAGTGTTTTATACGCAGAACTAGTATGGGCCGGCACATACCGGACCGATACAGAGGATGTTACAGCATTTTTAAATGATAATATTTCATTTACAACACCAGCAGGAACATTTTCTGTTACACCAGATCCTGCAACGGCGCAGCAAGGTTCGGTAGGAAACCAGTTTTATTATGCTCGCTCTGCTAATGTAACGAATCTTGTAAGTGCAGGTGGGGCAGGCACATATACAACAGGTGCCGTGCCAGCTGCAAGAACTTCAGCTGATCCAACAATCAGTCGTTCAGCTGGCTGGACGCTTGAGGTAGTTTATCAAAATGCAAGTTTACCACTTCGGAATTTATCAGTATATGCAGGTCAAGAAATTATCGATGCTTCATCCCCGCCAGTTGATGCTACTATTTCAGGATTTGCTACTCCGGCAACAGGAGCTGTTACAGGAAGAGTGCTCGTAACTGCTCAAGAAGGTGATTCTAACATTGTTGGAGATCAGCTTCGCTTTGGACCGAATGCAAATGCTACAGTCGCATTATTCGGACCGAGAAACCCCGCGAATAATTTCTTTCAATCACAAATTTGTAATGATAGTGGCAATCTAGATACGAGCGGCACATTTGGAGATTTGAATCAGCCGTTAGGAATAGCTTTAGCGGTCCGAAGACAAGGGTGGGATATTACGAATGTAGATGCCTCATCTTCTTTAGTAAACAATCAGACGTCAGCAACTGTTCGCTTTGTCACAAATGGAGATGGATACGCTGCAGCTGGTTTTGGTGTTCAAATTGATGCGACAGGTCCAATCATTAATCCTGTTAAATCGGTTAATAGAACAGTTGCAGGGGTAGGGGATACTCTCACCTATACGATTACGGTCCCGAACACAGGAACAGGAAGTGCAGAAAACGTTGTATTACAAGATAGTATTCCGAACGGAACGACATTTGTAGCAGGTAGTGTAACGGTAGGTGGAGTAACACAACCGAGTGCGAATCCAGCGAATGGAATTAATTTAGGTACAATCCCAAATAACACGCAAAGAATTGTTACATTTCAAGTTCGAATAACATCGTTCCCGAACCCAAACCCTATTCCAAATCGTGCAATGGTGTCATATCAATTCCGTCCTTTTGTCGGTAGTCCCCCTATTACAAGTACATCTTCTTCAAATACAGTACAAACGACAGTGAATCAAGCAACTATAAGTATGCAAAAATCTGTAGATCTACAGACGGCAACGCTTAATGACGTATTAACGTACACAGTGAATGTCACGAATAATGGGAATGTTGCTGCAAACAATGTTATTTTTGTTGATAGTATCCCTGCAGGAACAACATTTGTTCCAAATAGTGTTACCGTAAATGGAGTAGCGCGTCCAGGAGCGAATCCATCAAGTAGTATTAATCTTGGAAGTATTAATGCTTCGCAAACGACTGTAGTGCGCTTTCAAGTTCGAGTGACATCGAACCCTCTTGTCAATCCAATACCGAACCGTGCAAGTGTAACATTTAACTTTACTCCAGTGCCTGGCCAACAACCAATTTCAGGTCAAGCGACAAGTAATACTGTATTTACTACTATTAATATAGCTGATATAAGAACGAGAAAAACAGTGGATAGAGCTTTTGCGACAGTGAATGACGTTCTTACGTACACCGTTACAATTGAAAATACAGGAAATGTACTTGCGACAAATGTTATTTTTCAAGATCCGATCCCAACTGGAACGACTTTTATTCCAAATAGTGTGACTGTAGATGGGGTTTCACAGCCTGGAGCAAATCCTGCGACTGGGTTTACAGTAGCGAATATATCTCCAAGTGGAAGTAGAACGGTGACTTTTCAAGTACGAGTGACATCTACCCCATCAGGAGGTACGATTGCGAATCGCGGTAATGTATCTGCTAATTTCGTCGTTATTCCGAATCAACCGCCAGTAACGATTAATAGGCAAACGAATACCGTTGTAACACAAGTTAATACAGGTGGTTTAAATGTAATAAAAGAAGTAAATACAGCTCAAGCGGCAGTAGGTGATACTTTAACATACACGATTGCCGTCCAAAATACAGGTAACGTTCCGTTAACAAATGTATTTTTCCAAGACACTACTTCTTCAGCGGTTTCTTTCGTTGCAAACTCTGTAACAATTAATGGAACACCACAAAGTGGACTAAATCCAAATTCAGGATTTTCTCTTCCGAATATCCCTGCGGCTCAGACAGTTGTAGTTACATTTGAAGTATTAATTGAGCAGGATCCGCCAAATGAAGATATTTTAAATCAAGCAAATGTAACAGCAAGTTTTCAAGTGAATCCGAGTGAACCACCAGTAACAATTAATGTTCCTAGTAACATTGTTAATACAACTGTACAATCAGGGAATTTTGAGGTTGTGAAATCAGTCAATACGGATGTTGCAACGGTAGGGGATGTTTTAGTATATACAATCGAAATAATTAATGCGGGTAGTGTACCAGCTACAAATGTGTTTTTCCAAGATTCAATTCCGCAAGGGACTTTATTTATTGAAAATAGTGTATTGGTTAATGGTGTTTTACAAGAAGGGGCAGATCCAGAACTTGGATTCCCACTAAATAATTTGCCTACTGGTGCGAGTGTAATTGTGTCGTTTGAAGTATTAATTGATGAAATTCCCCAAGGAAATAATGTCGTAAATAATGCGAATGTAACTGGAGATTTCCTTGTAAATCCAACAGAGCCACCAATTACTGTAACAGTACCAAGTAATACTGTTATGACAGTTGTGAATTCTTCAGGGCTAAATGTAATGAAAAGTGTAAGCGCTACTGAAGCAGGTGTAGGAGATACGTTAACGTATACAGTTCGTATACAAAATAGTGGAACAGTAGCAGCAACAAATGTATCATTCCTCGATCCTATTCCATCTGGAACAACGTTTGTAGCAAATAGTGTAACAATAAACGGAACACCGCAGCCAGGTTTAAACCCAACGACTGGATTTCCGCTTGCCAATATTCCAGTAGGAGGGATGGTAACAGTTGCTTTTCAGGTGACGATCACGAGTGTACCACCAAATAGAGTTCTTCCGAATAATGCGAATGTGACTGCTGATTTTCAAGTAAGTCCTTTGCAGCCACCAATTACAATTGTAACGATTAGTAATATTGTTGTGACGCGAGTGAATATAGGATCACTTAATGTAATGAAGAGTGTAAATACACCACAAGCAGGAGTAGGAGATACGTTAACGTATACAATTCGCATTCAAAATACAGGAACTGTTCCTGCAACAAATATTATTTTTCAAGATCCGATTCCTGTTGGAACAACGTTTGTTGCGAATAGCGTAACGATAAATGGAGTCGTTCAGCAAGGCGCGAATCCTATGACAGGTTTTCCAGTACCAAATATTCCAGTCGGGCAAACTGCTACAATTACGTTGCAAGTTACAGTGACGAGTGTTCCAAGTGGAGGGAATATAAGAAATCAATCGAACGTTACTGCAAGTTTTCTTATAAACCCAGCAAATCCTCCAATAACAACTGTTACGAATAGCAATTTCGTCGTGACGCAAGTAAACACAGCACAGTTAAATATACAAAAATCTTCATCTGTACAACAAGCTGTACTTGGAGAAACTTACACGTATTCTGTTGTCATTAGAAATAATGGAACGGTAACAGCGACGAATGTTTCCTTCATTGATCCAATTGCTTCAGAAACAACATTTGTAACAAATAGTGTAACGATAAATGGAACGCCTCAACCTGGATTTGATCCAAATATAGGTTTTACGCTTCCTAATATCGCTGCTGGAACATCATTGACTGTAACGTTCCAAGTAACAGTAGTTGCGCCATCCACGCGCGGAGCCGTACTAAACACGGCATCTGCTACAGCCACTTTTTTATTAAATCCTTTACAGCCCCCTGTAACAACGACAAATTCAAGTAATACGACAGTAGTTACGATACCGTTACCTCCTCCTGGTGAAGTAACAGCAATCAAAACAGTTGACGTTGCAACTGGAGCGGTTGGGGATGTATTAACGTATACCGTGCTAATTTCAAACGTAGGAATTATACCTGTTACAGATGTGTTCTTCCAAGATGTCATACCAGAAGGAACGACATTTGTAGAAGATAGTGTAACGATAGGCGGGGTGCAGCAACTTGGTTTAAATCCAGAAATAGGATTTACAGTTACTCCATTATTAATTAATGGTGGAAGTATTGAGGTAACGTTCCGAGTGACGATTACAGAAATTCCAGATAATGAAGTCATATTAAATGATGCAGACGTTACATTTACTTCACAACCAAATCCGCAGGAACCACCGATTACGGAAACGATATTAACGAATTTAGTCGTTACGACAATTAATATAGCGTTTATTTTTCCATTAAAATTAGTAGATAAAGAAGTAGCCACTGTAGGAGAAATTTTAACGTATGATGTATTAATCTTTAATTTCGGCACAGTGGCAGCGATCAATGTTGAATTTATCGATACTACTTCCGCCGGTGTAGCATTTGTACCGGGAAGTGTGAGCATAAACGGGGTGCCGGCACCAGGATTAGATCCTTTCATTGGTTTTACAGTTCCAAATATACCTGTAGATAATTTTGCACTTGTCACATATCAAGAGATGGTGACGAGCATACCGGAAGGTGGAACCGTTGTTAACTTTGTAGACGTTACAGCTACATTTGCTGTAAGTGAAACAGAGCCACCTATTACTGAAACAACGACAAGTAACACGACATTAACGAAAATAAATGAATCTGGTTTGAATGTTTTAAAATCAGTAAGTGAGCCAATTGTTGCAGTAGGCGATACAATCACATATACGACAGTAGTTCAAAATACAGGGACAGTGACAGCGACGAATATTCAATATAGTGATGTATTACCTTCCTCTATAACATTCGTACCGAATAGTGTAACGATAGGTGGTGTGATACAACCTGGGTTCAATCCTAATAATGGATTCCCACTTCCAGATATAAATCCAGGGGGAAGTGTAGAAGTCACATTCCAAGTAACTGTTGTTAGTGTCCCATTAAACGAAACAATTGCCAATACGGCAAATGTTACTGGAAGCTTTATATTAGTACCAGGAGAACCACCAGTTATAGTAAATCAGCCAAGTAACACAACGCTTACAACTGTAAATAGAGGACGCTATACTGTTATTAAACAAGTCAATAGAGCTGCTACCTTAGTTGGGGATGTATTAACGTATACAGTGCAAATAACGAATACAGGAACAGTAACAGCTAACAATGTTCAGTTTATTGATACGATTTCAGCAGGAGCGTCATTTGTCCCAAATAGTGTAACGATAAATGGAGCCCTGCAACCAAACTTAAATCCGGTTACTGGGTTTGAAGTTGGAGATATACTCGTTGGTGAAATGGTAATAGTGACGTTTCAAGCGACAGTTACAAACATCCCGTCATCAGGAACGATTACGAACGTTGCAAATATAACTGGAAGTTTTACTTTAGTGCCAGGAGAGCCACCGGTTGTAGTGAATCAGCCAAGTAATACGACGATAACTAGGGTAAATAGAGGACGATTCAGCGTTATAAAATCTGCAAATAAAGACGCGACACGTTTAGGAGATACGTTAACTTATAGTGTGCAAGTTACAAATACGGGAACGGTAACAGCGACAAATGTTCAGTTTATTGACGTCCCATCACCTAGTTTAGAATTCGTTCCAGGAAGTGTACAAATAAATGGAATTCCGCAGGTAGGTTTAGATCCTTTTGTAGGTTTTTCATTACCGGATCTTGCAGTAGGGGATAGCGTATTAATCACATTTGAAGTAAATGTAATCGCAATTCCACCTTCTAGTAGCATTATGAATACAGCGAGAGTAACTGGTGATTTCGAATTGATTCCAGGAGAACCACC
>Ga0209025_1003845_pt1 | contig 13645 bp, 2 predicted proteins | sample AraplaMF_Col_mLB_FD_184256 | JGI IMG/M metagenome (GOLD analysis project Ga0209025, IMG submission 184256) | Arabidopsis root microbial communities from the University of North Carolina, USA - plate scrape MF_Col_mLB (SPAdes) (version 2) | ecosystem: Host-associated > Plants > Roots > Endosphere ... | reverse complement strand
CCACCTACTCAAAAATTCTCCATCTCCTATCATACATGTTTTTACACGCTATGAGAATGAAATTTCTTTGACAACTTTGTAAATCTATCGTCTACTGCATAGACAATAGAGGATTTCCTTGCAATATGAATGAATATGTATAGTGGAACTTATTTCATATTAAAGGGGAGACACGATGAAACAAGCATTATTAATTATCGATGCGCAGCAAGAATTAATGGATGGGAATGAACAAGAAAAAGAAGTTTTTCGTAAAAAAGAGTTATTATCTACACTAAATACAGCCGTACAGAAAGCGATAGATTCAAATGCCCTTATTGTTTTCGTAAGAGATATCGATGTTGCTTCTGGCAGCGGAGAAGGATTTGAAGTACATAATAAAATTAACGTACCTCAGTCTGCAATCCTTATTAATAAAGCAGCAACAAACGCATTCTATGACACTTCTTTACTCGAACTTTTGAAAGAAGAAAAAATTAACCATATCGTTATCGGTGGATGTAAAACAGAACATTGCATCGACACCGCTGTTAGAACAGCTACTGTACAAGGATTTGACGTTACATTAATTAAAAACGGTCATTCCACAACTGACTCTAACGTATTATCTGCTGAGCAAATCATTGGTCATCATAATAAAACTCTACACGGTCATTATAACGTTGATCATTTTTCTATGGTGAGAGATATCGAGGAAGACCTCTTTCAACCAACTCACGACCAATATCGTGATTAATAAAAAGAATCCTTCATTCAGAAGGATTCTTTTTTATCCAAAAATTTGTGCTGCAATGCTATATAACTCATTATTCCTTTTTAATAATTGATTGCTATTTTTCATCATTATTGGTGGTGTATTCACCTTTTGAAAACCAGCACTCTCTAACTCTTTCAGAAAATCGTCCTTTCCTTTTGGTACATCCATTCTTAATCTCCCATCATGCCCTCTTGCTAAAGCATGTACTATTCTCATTGCCATTGCATCATTTTTAGCAACGATCGGTCCTATTATTTTATTTTCTGGCGTTTGTATACTTATACCGTATCCTACTACATTTTCTATTGTATCCTTTACAACGACACACTGATCACTTTGCATAATTCTTTGTTTTAAAAACTCGTTTCGACTTGTTCCAAATGCGCCTTCATCTATTTTTATTATCTCTTCTAAATCCTCCTCTTTATAACCCATCATATATTCTTCAGCTTCTGCACATTTATGATTCGCATTGTACGAGTTACATATGTATTTAGAAACATAGCTTACTGCCCTAAATCCTAGTTTTTCATATAACGGCTTTCCTTCATCCGTAGCAATAAGCATAATGGGAGTTTGAACCGATACGCTCTTAATGCATGAATTCGTTATCGCCTTTCCAATCCCTCTCCCCTTATAATCTGGATGTACAATGACCATTCCGATAGACGTTAATTTCTCCCCATATAATATTATTGCCGCGCTAGCAATTAGTTTCTCCCTCTCATTCCACACACCATATACGATACCTGAATCAAAAATAGTCTCAATTTCTTCTCTGTTATAATCCCACCCAATATAAGAAGATAATGCTACAATATCGTCTATTTGTTCTCTCCTAAGACGCTCCACCCTAATTTCCAATTCAAGCATATTCCATCCCCTTATCTAGACATTTAAATCATTATTCCCAAATCAACTTGTACATGTTTCACTTTATCTGTCACACACATATCCTATTTTGACCAAGACTATATTGTAAATGAGGTGACAACATGCCCATTACGAATCGATTTTCTACCACCACTAACGGCGCACTCGCTATTACAGGTAATACTTTAGGCTTAAGTAAAATTAGTAATCAAAACCGTGCTGGTACAATCGGGGCAATTGGTGCATTCGCAACTACGAATACCGCTTTACAAGTACCTACTTTTCCTGCTGGTACAACGTTAAACTATACACAAAATAGTTCTACCGCTATTTTAAATATCCCTGCTGGTAGTACTATTCTTTACGCAGAACTCGTTTGGGGTGGAAACTATTTATCTCGTGATCAAAACATTACGAGCGTATTAGGGAACCCAGTTTCTTTTACAACACCTGTGTCAACATACTCAATTACCCCTTCAGCTGTTACAGCTTCAAATCAAACATTCGTTTCTGGATCTGTCACATTTGGATTTTATACACGATCAGCAGACGTAACAACTCTTATTCAAGCTGGAGGTTCTGGTTCTTATACTACGGGAGCTGTCCCTGGACTTGTAGATCCCATAGATGCTTCTAATGGAACAATTAATTCAGCTGGATGGACACTTATTGTCGCTTATCAAAACGGGACATTGCCTGCAAGGAACTTAACAATTTATGTAGCTGGTAACCGTGTTTCTGCAGAAACTGGTAGTGCCGATGTATCTGTTTCAGGATTTTTAACACCTTCAGGGGGACCTGTAAGCGGGAGATTATTTTTAAGTTCTACCGAAGGAGATGCTGATTTAACCGGGGATCAAGCATTATTTGGACCAAATTTCAGTTCATTAAATGCATTATCTGGGCCAAATAATGCTGTAAATAATTTCTTCGGTTCTCAAGTAAATAATGCTGCCGGAAATTTAGATACAACAGGGACATTTGGAACACGAAATCAAAGCGCTTCTACAAGTACAAATATCTCTGCAGGAAGGCAAGGCTGGGACATTACTTCTATTGATATTTCTCCTTATTTAACAAATTCCCAAGTATCCGCCGCAATCCGTTTAACAACTAACGGAGATGCATATATGTTAAATACAGTCGGATTACAAATTAATATAAACTCACCTAACATACAAGCAACGAAAAGCGTGAATAAAAGCGTCGCTGCAATTGGAGATGTTCTCACTTATACCGTTACTATCCCTAATACCGGGCTCCTTCCCGCCAATAACGTTATTTTTATAGACAGTCTTCCTAACGGTACCTCCTTTATACCTGGCACTGTAACGGTAGATAACGTACCACAAACAAATGCAAATCCAGCTGCTGGTATATCTCTTGGAACAATTAATAATAGCGCTTCTCGTACAGTAACTTTCCAAGCAACTGTCGTTTCTCTTCCAAGCCAAAACCCTATCTCTAACACTGCGAATATTACATTTCAATATACACCAATTGCCGGTGGAACGACTTTTAATGGTCTTGCAACAAGCAACTCTGCAGGAACACAAATTAACCTCGCAGATATTAATGGCACAAAATCAGTTAACAAAATCTTTACTGATATTGGCGAAACGTTAACTTATAGTATCGCCTTAGCTAATATAGGAAATATCGCCGCAACGAACGTTTTATATACAGATTCGATTCCTAGCGGGACTACTTTCATTCCAGGAAGTGTAACTGTTAACGGAGTTACTCAAGCTGGTGCAAATCCCGCTAATGGTATATCCGTCGGAACTATTGCTGCTAATTCTACGACTACTGTTTCATTTCAAGTATTCGTTCCTTCTATCCCGCAAACAAACCCAATATTAAATAGTGGTACAACAACTTATCAATACACTCCTGTGCCAAATCAGCCGGCAGTAAGTGGGACTGATACGACCAATATCGTATCTACTCAAGTGAATAACGCTACTGTAACTATGGCAAAGACAGTAGATAAAAATTTTGCAGATATTGGTGATACATTAACTTACACCGTTTCCTTTACAGGTACAGGTAATACGAATGCGAACAACGTTATTTTTACAGATGTCATTCCTACCGGAACAACTTTTGTCCTTAACAGTTTAACAATAGATGGCACGACACAAGTGGGTGCAAATCCCTCTAACGGTGTGAACATTGGATCGATCTCAACTGGCTCAACAAAAACTGTTTCATTTCAAGTAGTAGTAAACACAATACCCACGTCAAATGTCGTATCTAATGGTTCAAGTGCTTCTTATCAATATACCGTCAATCCTAGCCAATCACCTACTACAAAAAACATTTCTTCTAATCTCGTTTCCACTCAAATTAACAATGCGAATTTAACATTAACAAAATCAACAAATAAACAATTTGCTACAATTGGCGAAACAATCAGTTATACAATTCTTATTACAAACAGTGGAAATACAGCTGCAACTAACGTACAACTAACAGACCCACTTCCAAATGGAACGATATTGACTCCTGGTACTGTAACACTAAACGGATTTTTGCAAAATGTAGATTCTCTCGTCGCTTTACCGATTGGTACAATTCCTGGTGGAGCTACTTTTATCCTCTCTTTCCAAGTAACAGTTATCAATCTTACTGCACAAAACCCTATCATTAATAATGCTTTCGCTTCTTATCTTTATACTGTAAATCCAAGTCTGCCACCCACTTCAAAAACAGCAAATTCTAATTCCGTTACATCAACAATTAGACTAGCAAATCTTCATGCTACTAAGTCTGTAGATAAAACATTTGCGGAAGTTGGAGATGTATTAACTTATACCTTTGCTCTTACAAACGATGGAAATGTTGCGGCGAACAATGTAGTACTATCCGATTCAATTGCGAATGGTACTGCCTTTGTACCGAACAGTGTCATAGTTAACGGCATTACTCAGCCAGGCATTACACCAACTAGCATTACTATTGGTAGTATTAATGCTGGTACTACAATCACAGCTTCATTCCAAGTATTAATAACTAGCATACCAAATCCAAATCCTATTTCAAATAGCGCTTCTATTGCCTATAACTTTATTGTGGATCCAAATGCTTCCCCTGTAAGTAAGAACACAACTTCAACCACTACATTTACTCAAGTGAATGACGCAAATGTCATTTCAGACAAAGCAGTGGATCGAGCGTTTGCTACCGTAGGAGATATATTAACTTATACCGTTACTTTGACGAATGCAGGAAGTGTTACAGCTGATAGTCCTACTTTCGTAGATACGAATCCAGACGGTACTACCTTTATTCCAAACACTTTCCTTATTAATGGTCTGCTCCAAAATAACGCAGATCCAAATATAGGTGTTCCGTTACCTTCCATTCCTGCTAACAGCTCACTTACCGTCTCTTATCAAGTAACTGTCACCTCGTTACCAGCACAAAATCCAACAATAAATTCATCTAGTACACAGTATAGTTTTATTTTAAATCCAGGAGATCCACCAACTATAGAAACATCTTTAAGTAACACTGTAAGTACACAAATTAATTTAGCAAATGTAGTTATTGTCAAACAGGTAGATTTAACTATTGCGGATGTTGGGCAACCAATCACATATACAATTGCCTTAGCTAACCCTGGAAATACTCCAGCAAATAATGTAGTCGTTACCGATATACTGCCTTCTGGTACTACTCTCGTCCCAAATAGTATTTTTATAGGCGGTACTTTACAGCTAGGTGCGGATCCAAGTGCCGGCCTTCAAGTTGGTACGATTCCAGCTGGCGGCATTACAACGATCGTCTTTCAAATTAGTGCAAATAATTTACCTTCACCAAATCCAGTTCAAAACAGTGCTGCACTTCAATATAGCTTTATCGCAGATCCAAATTTACCTGCTGTTGTTAGAAATGCTACTAGTAATATAGTAACGACACAAATTAATACCGCTAATATTGTTGCTACGAAACTAACGAGCACAAATTTCGCTGATGTTGGTGATGTCATAACTTATGCAACAGTTTTAAGTAATAATGGCAATATACCTGCCTCCAATGTAACGTTTACAGATATCATTCCAGCTGGTACTATCTTCCTTCCTAACACTGTAACGATTAACGGTGTTCCTATAGCAAATGCAAATCCTGCTAACGGGATTCTTATTGGTACGATAGGAGCAAATTCATCACGTACCGTTTCATTCCAAGTTTTTATACCAACTATTCCTGCGGTAAATCCGATTACGAATCAATCAGGCACTACTTTCCAATATACGTACGATCCATCCAAACCAGCCGTCATGCAGATGGTGGCCTCTAACACTGTACAGACAACTATTAATAACGCCTCTATTACCGCTACAAAATCTGCGGATAAACAGTTTGCGAACGTAAATGATATTATTACGTATACGACTACTTTAATGAATAACGGAAACACACTTGCATCAAATATAGTATTTACAGATGCTATTCCAAGCGGGACTTCTTTTATTCCAAATAGTGTAACAGTAAATGGTACTCCACTCTCTAATGCAAATCCAGCTAATGGCATAGCAATTAATCCAATAAACCCCAATGCAAATACGACCATCTCGTTCCAAGTGCAAGTAAATTCCATCCCGAATCCGAATCCAATCCCAAATCAAAGTAACATAACGTACCAATATGTCGTAGACCCGAACTTACCTCCAGCATCCGCCAATGCATTAAGTAACGTAATAACAACTCAAATTAACAACGCTACGATTATCGCTACGAAATCAGTGAACACACCGAATGCTGCAATTGGAGATATCGTTACTTACACGATTGCAGTTACGAACACAGGAAACATCCCTGCTAGTGCAACTGTTTTAACAGATGGACTTGGACCAGGTGCATCCTTCATCCCAAATTCCGTTACGATAAATAACGTTTCCCAACCTGGAGTAGATCCTTCATTAGGTATTCATTTAGACGATATTTCACCAGGAGGCACTACTTTCATTACATTCCAAGTGAAAATCCTCGCTATTCCACCTAGTGGAAATTTAACGAATAATGCTCTTGTAAACTACGAATATACAGTGAATCCAACTGAAACACCAGCTGTTGGTAGTACCATTACAAACACAACAGTTACACCGATTGTTGACGCTACTTTAGTAATAAATAAAAATGCTAGTACAACTTTCGCTACAATTGGAGATACGATTACATTCACCTCAGTTGTTACAAATACAGGAAATACTACCGCTAACAACGTTGTTTTTACAGATTCTATTCCAAATGGTACCGCCTTTGTCCCAAATAGCTTTAAAATAAATGGTGTAACAATCCCGAATGCAAATCCACAAAACGGTATTACTATTGGTAACTTGAATTCAAATGCATCGGTTACACTTAGTTTTCAAGTAAATATTACAACTCTTCCAGACCCTAATCCAATTCCTAACAAATCATCTCTTCAATATAGCTTTATTGTTGATATAAATGAACCGCCTGTTTCACGAACAGTTCAATCCAACAAAACTTTTACACAAGTAAATACTGCCTCCGTTATCGCCACAAAAACTGCGAGTAGTGCATTTGCCGCTGTTGGAGATACAATTACGTATACAACAACTCTTACTAATAGCGGAAATACTTCTGCAAACACACCTGTTTTTATCGATATATTACCACCTGAACTTTCATTCGTTCCTGATAGCGTACAAATTAATACGATCCCACAACTCGGCTTTAGACCAGATAGCGGAATTTCTTTAGACGCAATTCCAGTTGGAGGAACGACAACAATTAGTTTTCAAGCGATCGTCGGCTCAATACCAGCTACAAATCCAACTTTGAATCAATCCAGCACGACATATTCTATCATTGTGGATCCTACCCAGCCGCCAGTGACAGAAACAGCTACAAGTAATCCAACTTTAGTGCAAATTAACGAAGCAATCATCCAAGCAACGAAAAGCGTGGATCGTCTATTTTCTGACATCGCACCTGGAAATTCATTTTTAACGTATACAGTTTTATTAGAGAATACAGGGAACACAACCGCTACTAATATCATTTTTACAGATCCGATTCCAAATAATACAGTATTTATAGAAGATAGTGTTCGAGTAGGCGGGGTTTTATTACCTGGGGTAAATCCAGCGAATGGGATACCAATTGGGGATATTATTGCAGGAGATTTTATAAACGTTACCTTCCGCGTACAAGTAGTTAGTATCCCAAATCCTATTTTTACAATCGGACCTGGAGGACCAAACTCACCGGTTGTAAACGGCGCTTCTATTAATTATCAATTTATGACAGGACTTAATTTACCACTTGTTTCACGAAATACGACATCTAATTCTGTTTCGACACAAATAAATTCTGGGGAAGTTGTGGCAATCAAATCTGTTGATAAAACTTTCGCTACGATTGGCGATACAATTTCTTATACAATTACATTAAGTAACCCTGGAAATGTCACTTCACAAAATATAATTTTCACAGATATTTTGCCTGATGGAACAACATTTATTTCCGGAACTTTAACAAATGATTCTGGTGCTCAGCAAATTGGAAATCCCGGGAACGGGATTCAGATTGGAAATATAAACCCTGGTAGTACGGTTGCTATTACGATAAATGTACTTGTTACAAACATTCCAAGCATAAATCCAATTTCGAATTTTAGTTCTGTACAGTTTGCACATGTGGTCGATCCTAGCCAGCCTGCTGTATCACAAACGAATATATCTAATACAGTTTCAACAAAAATTAAGAGTGCTATATTAACAACTACAAAAAGTGCCGATAAATCCATTATTTCTGTCGGAGATACAATTACGTATACAACTACGATTACAAATACCGGTAATACACCAGCAACGAATATAACATTCACAAGCGCTATTCCAGCTAACACTACATTTATACCAAATTCGATCACAATCAATGGTCTTCAGCAAATTGGTGCACAGCCAGCACTTGGGGTAATTATACCAAATATCGCTCCTGGTGAAACAGTAACTGTTACTTTCCAAGTAAATGTTATTTCAGTGCCACCTTCAAGTTCGATTATGGGTAATGATACGATTTTATACTCTTATACTGTTGATCCAAGCGCAGCTCCTGCTACTACTTCTACATCAACGAATATCGTTACAAATCCTGTACTAGATGCTATGATAACAATGGTAAAATCGGTCGATCAAACACTTGTAACGCTAGGTGATACCATTACCTATACGACAATTTTAACGAATAGTGGTAATACAAACGCAACTAATATTACGTTCACTGACCTTATACCAGATGGTACAACGTTTATTATTGATAGCGTTACAATAGATGGTATCACGCAAATTGGTCTTAATCCTAATACAGGTATAACGATTGGTGCAATCGCTCCTAATAGCTCAATAGCAATAGCATTTCAAGTTACCGCTACTTCTACTCCTGTTCAAAACCCTATTGCCAATTCGGCTAGTGCTTCTTACACATTTATCGCTAATCCTAATGCCCCTATTGTTTCAAGGAATGTTAATTCAAACACAGTGTTTACTACAATTAACACAGCTACCATCCTTTCATTAAAACAAGTCGATAAATCCTTTAGTCGTATTGGAGACACACTCACTTATACTGTTACCTTAACAAACAATGGAAACTCCTCCGCGCAAAATGTTATATTCACAGATACTGTGCCGAACGGAACTACATTTATTACAAACTCATTTTCTATTAATGGAATTCCTCAAAGTGGCGCGAATCCAGTGAATGGTGTAAATATCGGACCTATAACCGCTGGGACTACAGTAACAGTTGCGTTCCAAGTTACTGTAACGTCATTACCAACCGAAAACCCCGTTGTAAATTTCTCATCAACATCGTATCAATTAGTCTTACCGCCTGTTGTAGAAACTTCAATTAGCAATCCTGTTTCAACGCAAATTAAAGAAGCTATATTATCCATGACGAAAAATGAAAGTGTATCCTTTATAGACGTCGGGCAAACTGTTTTTTACACTACTTCTATTTCGAATATAGGAAATACAGATGCAGCCAACATTGTATTCACAGATGTATTACCGAGCGGACTCACATTTGTTCCTAACACATTAACTGTTGATGGTATTTTACAACCTGACGCAAATCCGAATACAGGTGTATTACTTGCAACACTTCCACCAAATGAAATATATAGTATCGTATTTCAAGTTACAGTTAACAGCATCCCACCTATTAATCCTGCACCAAATACATCATCAACGACGTATGAGTTTACTGTTGATCCTGTTAATCCTCCCGTTTCAAGTACAGCTAATTCTAACACGACGCTTCTTCAAATAAACAATGCAACTATTATTAGTACAAAAACAGCAGATCTTACTTTTGCGGATGTTGGTAATACTATAACATTTACACTTAACCTTCCTAATACTGGGAATACGACCGCTACAGATGTAACCATTATTGATATTCTTAATAACAATCTCACTTTCGTCCCGAATAGTTTCACAGTTAACGGGCAAACCATTCCAAACGCTGATTTATCTACTGGTGTAAATATCGGCGCAATTAATGGTGGAAGCACATCAATTGTCACATTCCAAGCCATCGTTTCAACCCTCCCAATTAACAATCCTATTTCTAATTCAGCTCTTACCACTTACCGTTATATTGTTGATCCAGATCAGCCGTTCATTTCAACTTCTAATCAATCTAATACAACGACGACACAAATTAATAGTGCTATCCTTACTGCACAAAAAAATTCAAATGTGTCAACAGTAGATATTGGGCAAGATATTATCTACTCCGTTACAATTACAAATAGCGGAAATGTTAGTGCGACGAATGTTATTTTTACTGATATGATTCCAGACGGAACCTCCTTTGAACCGAATAGTTTTACACTTAACGGAACTACCATCCCAAATGCAGACCTAATTACAGGCGTTCCAATTGGCGATATCGCGCCAAACCAATCTGTCATCGTAGCATTTCATATTAATGCTAATGAAATCCCGCCTATAAATCCAATTACCAATCAAGCTAGCGTTAGCTTTCAACATATCGTTAATCCAAAAAATCCTCCAGTTTCAAAAAATATTACTTCTAATAATGTTACAACAACAATTGAAAGTGCTATTTTAACTACTACTAAAATCGGAGATAAAGCTTTTGCAACGATTGGTGATACAATTACGTATACAACTACGATTACGAATACAGGAAATATTCCTGCTAATAACGTTATTTTCTCAGACCCGATTCCATCGTGGACACAATTTGTTGCAGGATCAGTTATTGTTGATGGCACACCATTAGCATCTGCTTCTATCATTGACGGTATTGGCATAAATACAATCATTCCAAATCAAACTGTTACAATCATGTTCCAAGTTCAAATCACAAGCAACCCAACAACGTTCACACCTGAACTCCAAAACTTAGGATTTGTGAACTTCCAATATAACGTAGGAAATGCATTACAGGCCCAGCCTGGCAATGTGGAAACGAACGTCTTCGTTACTTCTATTAATTCAGCGATACTTTCAGCTGTAAAAACTGCTAATACAGCCTTTGCAAATATCGGAGACACGATCACTTATACGGTCCTTATTCAAAACAGCGGCAATACAAACGCTACGAATCTAAATTTCTCAGATCTTATTCCAGCTGGAACGACCTTTGTTGAAAATAGTTTTTCTGTAAATGGAAGTATCATTCCAGGGGCAAATCCAAATAACGGGGTTAATATCGGAACCGTGAATGCTGGTAGTTCCTCAGCCGTTACGTTCCAAGTCATAGTTACATCTACTCCACCTTCGAACCCAATTACAAACGTTGCAGCTATTCAATACGAATTTATAGTTAACCCGACCTCTCCTCCTGTTACAGGCACAATAACTTCTAATAGTGCTTCCACACAAATTAATAACGCGACTGTTACAACTGTTTTAGAAGCAAATCGTACAATCGTATCTATTGGAGATATCATTACGTATACAGCAACATTAACGAATACTGGAAACTTCCCTGCAAATTCTGTATTACTCATTAATGGAGTTCCTGAAGGGGCATTATTTGTTCCAAATAGTGTCACGCTTAACGGGATTTCACTTCCAGATGCAAGTCCAACTCTCGGTATTCCAGTTGGTATTATCGCACCAGGTGATTCTGCTACTATTACGTTCCAATTTCTTGCAAGTTCTATTCCACCGCAAGGAGCGATTATAAATCAAGCACTTACAAGTTACACTTATATTGTCGACCCAAGTCAACCTCCAGTTACAGCAACATCTTCATCTAATACGGTAAATACAGCTGTCGTTGATGCATCGCTATCTGTAATTAAAAATACAGATTCTCTCGTACAATCTACTGACGGTACAATCACTTACACTGTAGTCGTTCAAAATAACGGAAATACAACTGCAAATACAGTTACTTTAACAGATTTGGTCCCAGAAGGAACTGCATTTATTCCGAATAGCGTAACCACAAATGGCGTTTCAGCCCCAGGTGCTGATCCAAACGTAGGAATCTCCTTAAACGCCATTGCACCTTCAGAAATCGTCACCGTCACATTCCAAGTTATCGTTCAATCCATTCCAAGCGTGAATCCAATTTCTAATATAGCCCGTATTGACTATACTTTTATCGCCGATCCAACCGCTCCTATCATCTCTCGAACCATTACGTCTAATCCAGCTTTCACACAAATTTCGGATGCGAATATTCTTTCTTTAAAAGCAGTCAATGCACAACAAGCAACAACAGGTGATATTTTGACCTATACGATAACGCTAGAAAATACCGGAAATATTCCAGCTACTAATCTCATATTTTCAGATACGATTCCAGAAGAGACTACATTCGTAGAAAATAGTTTTACACTTAACGGAACAGCTATACTTGGTGCAAATCCAAATGCAGGTGTTACTTTGCCTAACCTAGCAGCAAACGCTACTCACCTTATTTCGTTCCAAATTCTTATTAATGATTCATTCTCGCAACAATCGATTACAAATCAATCTAATACAACATATACAATTCAACCAGACCCAGGGCAACCGCCTATTACTGAAACATCTACAAGTAATATTGTCATTACAAATTTCGTGCAAGCACAATTGACAGTTACAAAAACGTCCAATCCAATCACTGTAGATATTGGCGGAACTATACTTTATATTTCTGAAGTGAAAAATACCGGAAATGTTGACGCAATAAATATTACTTTTACAGATGCTATTCCAGCTGGGACTACATTCGTTCCAGACAGTGTCACAATTAACGGTGTACTTCAGCCTGATGCAAATCCTGAAAACGGAATACCAATTGGAACGATTCCACCAAATAGTTCCAAAACGATACTATTTCAAGTACAAACAAATAATCCACCTACTGAAACCGAAATTGTAAATCAATCATCTGTAAATTACCAATATGTAAGTATTCCTACAGCTCCACCAGTGAATCGCTCTGCAAATTCTAATATTGTTACAACATCACTTCAAAATGCAAATATTATTTCTGTTAAACAGGCGGATGTTACTTTCGTATCCATCGGGCAAAATATTACCTACACAAATACACTACAAAATATAGGAACTGTTCCAGCTAACAATACGTTGTTCATTGACAACATTCCAGAAGGTACTATATTCATTGAAGATAGCTTATCAATAAATAATGTTATTCAGCCTGGTGTGAACCCTGAAAATGGAGTAACCCTCGGCACGATACAACCAAATGAAACAGTCACTATTTCATTCCAAGTACAACTTACAAATATACCAGAGGGCAACACAGTCATTAACATTTCAGACACTTCGTATGAATACCAAATTGACCCTAGTTCTCCGATTATTCAGCGTAGATCATTATCAAATGCAGTAAATACTGAAGTGCGGACGGCAAATGTGAGTGCAATTAAATCCGCTAACAGATCTATTACACGCATAGGTCAAATCATCACATATACAGTCGCAGTTACAAACGCTGGTACAGTACCTATTACAAATACTCTCCTAATTGACGCAA
>Ga0209025_1003843_pt1 | contig 13649 bp, 11 predicted proteins | sample AraplaMF_Col_mLB_FD_184256 | JGI IMG/M metagenome (GOLD analysis project Ga0209025, IMG submission 184256) | Arabidopsis root microbial communities from the University of North Carolina, USA - plate scrape MF_Col_mLB (SPAdes) (version 2) | ecosystem: Host-associated > Plants > Roots > Endosphere... | reverse complement strand
TAGCATCGGCCGAAATACTGTATGATAAAATCTTCGGTATGGACGATCATGCATCAGCATGGAAACTAGCAGAAAACGTTTATCAATGTATTGCATAGAATTTTGCATTAATATAAAGGCAACGGGCAATGTATAAAGTACATAACCAATTAACAAACCATGAAACCCATATACCGAAAACAAAGGCTGACCAAGTATCTTCGTAATAATCCCTTGATTGCCAAAGGTATAAATCAGCACAAAGCCATATGTTATGGTTGGCAATAACATTGGTAATGTAATACCCACTTGGACAAGCTTTTTTGTAAAGCGATGCATCGTTGTAAAATGAACAGCATAGGCCAATAAAAAAGCCAAAATTGTCGTGATCAAAGCTGCTATTAAAGAGACTTGAAAACTATTTAAAAACGCATCACGAATCTCCACATTTTGCAATGTTTCCACATAGTTTTGAATGGTGATGGACTTTCCCTTTTTTAAAGACTGCCAAAACATATACAGTAACGGAACAATTAAAAAGAATACAAAAAAGAAAATAATCGGTAGAAAAATCAATTTCATTATTTTATTTGTTTTAAGCATACAATTCTCCAAATAGTTGATATATGTTATGACGTTTTATATGAAGCTGTCTTAATATAAAATCTTCAACAAATTGGTTTTCTGGTGTATTTAATATTTCTTGAGGCGTTCCAAATTGCGAAACAGTTCCCTCATTAATAATTAGCACTTTATCTGATAGTGTGAGAGCCTCCTCTGGATCATGCGTTACAATAATTGTCGTTAAATTAAATTGGCGAGCAATAGATTGAATACGCTCCTTAATTGATTCTTTTATCACGCCATCAAGCGCACTTAATGGTTCATCCAGCAATAAAATTTTAGGTTGCATCACAAGTGTTCTAGCTATAGAGACACGTTGTTTTTGTCCACCTGACAACTCATGAATCTTTTTATGCAAATGCGGGGTCAGTTCTAAAAAGTCAATATATTCCTGGACCTCCATTTTTGACATTGCTTCTTTTTTGTTTTTCAAACCATACACGATGTTGTCATACGCATTTAAATGCGGAAACAACGCAAAGTCTTGGAAAACAATATTAAACCCTCGATCTTGCATAGATTGTTTCGAGATATCTTGTCCATTGTAGAAAAGCTGTCCATTCGTTTGTTGAGTAAGACCTAAAATAATATTGAGCAAAGTTGTTTTTCCACAGCCACTCGGTCCTAGCAACGAAACTATCTCACCCGATTGAATGTTTAAATTTATATTCATTAAAACTTTTTTATTTTTATAGTTTTTCGAGATATTTTTTAGTTCTAACAAATCGTTCACCTCTCTTAAGTTCTTAAGCTTAGTATAGGAACAATTTGTAAAGGAAATTGTGGACTTGTGTAAATTTTGAGTAAATCTTGACCAACTGTTGACAAAGTTACAATCATTTTGATTATTATTTAATAGAGGTGATGAAATGTATACAATAGAAAGGCAACAACATATTTTGCAATTTGTCCGAAAACATAAGGTAGTAAAATTAGTAACGTTAACAAAAGAGTTCAATGTATCAATGGAAACAATCCGTCGTGATATTCAACAGCTTGTGCAAGATAAGAAAATAGAGAAGTTTTATGGCGGTGTTAAATATATCGAACCTGCCGAGGGGTTAATGGATAACCGATTCCATGAACAGTTACCAGAAAAAATCGCGATTGCAAAAGCTTGCGCTTCTTTAGTACAAGATGGGGAGTGTATTTTTTTAGATAGTGGAACGACCACATATCAAATGACACCATTTTTATTAGAGAAAGAAAAATTGACCGTTATTACAAACTCCCTTCCCATAGCCTTTGATTTAATTGGCTCCAATGTCGAAGTGATTATTATCGGCGGTAAAGTTCGTCATTCCGAAAAATCTGTAACGTCTAATGATTTTCTCTTCCGCTTCGATCACCTTAATATTAATAAAGCGTTTATTTGTGCTAGTGGTGTATCGATTGAAAAAGGAATTTCAGATTTCAATCTAGAAGAGGCTATCACTCGCAAACAAATTATAAATATTTCCCAAGCCGTATATGTAGCAGCCGACTCTTCAAAATTTGATAAAGATGTTGCTATTCAAGTTTGTACAGTAGATGAGGTAAATATGATGATCACAGATTACGGACTCTCTAAAGATACGATCACTCATTTCACTAATAAAGGTGTACAGCTAAAATTAGTAAGAACGAACATAGACACTAAATGAAATTTACCAAATAAAAAAGCAACTAGCTAAGGTAATACCTCCAACTAGTTGCTCCTCTTTTAATTTCTTAGATTATATTTAATTGGCGCATGATTTTAGCAAGACCGTCCTCATCTACATGCTCCGCAACATGGGTAGCAACTGCCTTTACGCTCTCATGTCCATTCCCCATCGCCACACCTGTCCCAACAGCCTGTAGCATTTCTATATCATTGATACCATCTCCAAAAGCAATGGCATCATTTAGTGTCAGCCCCATTTTATCAAGGACTTTTTCAATACCGGCAGCCTTCGAGCCTCCCTTTGGTAAAATATCACAAGAATAGCGATGCCAGCGTACAAACTGCACGTTAGGAAATGCTTCACAATATAAATGTTCATCTTTTTCTTCCATAAAAATAAGTGTTTGATAGACATCGTTCTGCATATAATAAGTTGAGTCTAAATTTGGATACGGGTATTTTAAAGTATTTAAGCTTTCTGCTACCATATCGTTATTTTTAACAGATGCAATCATTTGCTTGTCATCTAAAAATACTACAGGTTCGTTTCTCGCTTCACCAAAGGCAATGATTTTGGCTAGATCGTCTTTCTCAACACCATTTGTATAAACAACTTCACCACGATAAACAACATATTGCCCATTAAAAGTCACATACGTATTAATATCTAAATCTTCTAGTAAGGTTTGAATCATAAAAGGTGCACGGCCAGTTGCAATCGCTAGCTCGTAGCCATTACGACGAGCTTCAAAAAGTGCTTCTTTCGCAGAAGCGGGTAATATTTTCTCACTATTATAAAGCGTACCATCTACATCAAAAAATAATATTTTCTTCATCTTATAGTCCCCTTCATTATGTACTATCCTGCAAAGGCCAATGACTTTACAGAGGTATTATTTTTCATTATAATGAACCTAAGGAGTGATGTGCCATGCTGAAGAAACTCAAACGCAAATTGTTGAAGCAACTTCGCGGCATACTCGGAAAAAAATCAATTGCCTAACATTTGCCCTTCATTATTTGAAGGGCTTTTCTTTATTTTAGAGTAACTGCGTGATAATATAAAGGAAATGCATTTATTTGGCTATGTGCAACCACTGTCTCATTGCTTTATTCAATTGCACCTTGTTGTAATTACGTCTGAATTGAAACACTGAGATACAAGATTTTCAAACGCCTAATTTCGCCATTAATATACTAGAAATTCGCTGTTTTTTCTTGTAGTACGTGCGTGGTATTAGTCAAAGGGGCAAAAAATTGTACGCAATAAAAGGAGAGCAAACTATGATTTACAAAGTTTATTATCAAGAAAAAGCAAATGAAATTCCAGTTCGCGAAAACACTAAAAGTCTATACCTTGAAGCTGCTTCAGACCGCGAAGTACGTGAAAAGCTAAAAGACCGAAACTACAACATCGAGTTCATTCAACTGCTTGAAGGTAACTATTTAGATTACGAACAAGCAAGTCCGAACTTCGTCTTGGAGGAAATTTAACAAACATGAAGTTTGTTAAAAATGACCAAGCAGCTGTTTTCGCGCTCGGCGGACTGGGCGAAATCGGCAAAAACACTTACGGCGTTCAATTTCAAGATGAAATCATTTTAATTGATGCCGGCATTAAATTCCCTGAAGACGACTTACTCGGTATTGACTATGTTATTCCGGACTATACGTATTTAGTACGCAACGTCGACAAGATTAAAGGATTATTCATTACACATGGACATGAAGACCATATTGGTGGTATTCCTTACTTATTACGTCAAGTAAATGTCCCTGTCTACGGTGGTAAGCTTGCACTTGGCTTATTACGCAATAAGTTAGACGAGCATGGCTTGCTACGTACAACAAAACTTATCGAAATTAAAGAAGAGGATGTTATTAAGTTCAGAAAAACATCTGTCAGCTTCTTTAGAACTACACATAGTATTCCAGATGCTTACGGAGTTGTTGTAAAAACACCACCCGGTAACATCGTGCATACAGGTGACTTTAAATTTGACTTTACACCTGTAGGCGAGCCAGCCAACTTAACAAAAATGGCTGAAATCGGACGTGACGGGGTACTATGCTTACTTTCAGATAGTACAAATGCAGAAAAACCGAATTTCACTATGTCAGAGCGTACAGTTGGAAAAAGTATCGACGAAATTTTCCGTAAGGTTGATAGTCGTATCATTTTTGCAACTTTCGCATCCAACATTCACCGTTTACAACAAGCAACAGATGCTGCTGTAAAATACGGAAGAAAAATTGCTGTCTTCGGACGTTCAATGGATAACGCCATTACAATCGGTCGTGAACTAGGCTATATTAATGCACCAAAGGATACATTTATTGATGCCCAAAGCATTAATCGTCTTCCTGCCAATGAAGTAATGATATTATGTACAGGCTCTCAAGGTGAACCGATGGCGGCCCTTTCTCGTATTGCAAATGGCACACATCGTCAAATCCAAATTCAGCCTGGTGACACAGTTATCTTTTCTTCTTCGCCAGTACCAGGAAATACGGTAAGTGTAAACAAGATTATCAACTTACTTTTCCGTGCAGGTGCAGAAGTTATTCATGGTGCACTTAATAATATCCATACGTCTGGTCACGGTTCTCAGGAAGAACAAAAATTGATGCTGCGCTTAATGAAGCCTAAATTCTTTATGCCAATTCACGGTGAATTCCGTATGTTGAAAATGCATACTCATCTAGCAGAAGATTGTGATGTTCCACTTGAAAATTCATTCATTATGGAGAATGGTGACGTGCTAGCATTAAGTGCCAATGAAGCACATGTTGCAGGTCGTATCCCTTCAGGAGACGTTTATATTGATGGCAATGGCATTGGAGATATCGGCAATATCGTCTTACGTGATCGACGCATTCTTTCTGAAGAAGGTTTAGTGATCGTTGTTGTAAGTGTGGATATGGAAAATCAAAAAATGGTTTCTGGCCCAGACATTATTTCACGAGGCTTTGTTTACATGCGTGAGTCAGGTACGATGATTAATGAAGCACAAAAAATGCTAAATCGTCACCTGAATGAGTCAATTCAAAGCAAAACTCCTCAATGGACTGAGCTAAAAAATGAAATTACTGACGTATTAGGACCATATTTATTTGAAAAAACAAAACGTCGACCTATGATTTTACCGATTATTATGGAGGTTTAACCTCATTACAAAAAACTACGCAAATTTGCGTAGTTTTTTTATTTCCATTTTTCTGAAACCTCTTTGCTATTTGTTTCGTATATAGTAATAACAACTCAATTTTACTCCCTAGACTATTACATAAACTCCACTAACATTTCAATTTTTCGTACGAACACTTAATTTCAATAAAATAGGATTGTTCACCCTTTAGAGCGAGCAATCCTGTTCCATGCCTAAATATTAAAGTATTTAGCTATTACATAACCAACCCATCTATGGTCTGGCTGCAAGCGTATATTTTCAATCAAACCTTTTAAAATCGGTTTACTATAGGTTGTATTTTCGACTTGAACTTTTAATAATTCAAGAGACTCGCGTTCTATAGACTCTTCTAATCCGTCTAGATGTTGTTCGATTAATTCTAGTAAAGATTCCTGTGAAACTTCTTCATTACAAGGTTTTGCTGTCAATTGAATGAGCTCTTCGGTTATAAACGGAATCGTCGTATGCCGTGCAATAATTTCCGTCTTTTCAGCTAGAGATTTAGCCAATAGCTCTAAATCGAGCGGTATATCAGAAAAAATAAAAAGTTCTGAATAACTTTTCATAAATCCTTTAATACAATATATGACATCATATTTTGTCTCGTGGAGTTCATCTTGATATAGCTGCTCCAACATATAGATAATTGACTTAGATATATCCGCATCATAAGCCATTATTTTCTGAAACAACTCGTTTTTTGCAAGAAGTACTTTCTCATTAAAAAACACACGGGCAGATGCAGCATTTTTTTTAAATGCTTGAAAAACACTTTTGTAAAACTCTACTAAAATGATGTCTTTACTAAGTGAACTTCTGACCACTTGGTCAATATCAGTGACAAACTGTTGTAGATAATACTCTACCATGGAAATTAGAAGCTCTTCTTTTGTTTTGAAAGATAAATAAAATGCACCTTTTGAAATCCCACATCTTTCTGTAATTTGCTGTACAGATGTAGCTTCAAAGCCTTGTTCTGAGAAAAGCTCTAACGCTTTCTCCATAATAAGTTGCTTTTTTAACATACTTTTAATTCTCTCCTAATGTATATCGTTGACAAATGACCGATTAGTCATTAGTATAAATAACTGAATCAAGTTAGTCAATAAAGGGTAGGTGTGAAGGTGAAAGGTTTAGTTAATTTCGTATTGAAAAACAAATTGGCAGTGTGGTTATTAACAATTATCATCACTGTCTCTGGTATTTATTCAGGTACAAAAATGAAAATGGAATCCATACCTGATATTTCTATACCATATTTAATTGTAATGGGTGTTTATCCAGGCGCAACACCTGAACAGGTTATGAATGAGCTTTCCATGCCATTTGAAAAGTCAATAGAAAGCTTAGAAGATGTAAAGGCTGTTTACTCAAACTCCTCTTCAAACGTAGCACAAGTTCAAGTTGAATACGACTACGGAATTGATATGGATGAGAAAAAACGCCAATTAGAGTCCGCTCTAGAATCTATCAAATTACCTGAAGGTGCTCAAAAGCCGACAGTTATGGCAATCAGCATGAATATGATGCCTGTTGTCGCTTTATCAGTTAGTAGCTCTAAGGAAGATATTGTTGAATTAACGTCAACAGTAGAAGACATTTTACTTCCTAAAATCGAAAAAATTGATGGCGTTGCTTCAGCAACTATCAACGGCCAGCACATTAATGAAATATCATTTAAATATGATCAAGCAAAAATGGCTGCTCTCGGCTTAACAGAGGATTCTGTCAAGCAAATGATTCAAGCAAGTGATATGTCACTATCACTTGGTTTATATCAATTTACTGTTGGCGAACAGGCCATATCAGTAGACGGTAAAGTACAATCTATCGATCAGTTAAAAGACTTATTGATCCCAGTCACACCTTCAGCTACAAATCCTTCACCATTCGTTCGCTTAGGCGATATTGCAACGATTGAAGTCGAAGGTAAAGTACAATCTGTATCACGTACAAATGGCGAAGATGCGATTGCGATTCAAATCGTTAAAGCTCAAGATGCAAATACGGTAAAAGTCGTAAATGCAGTGAAAGATTTAATGAAAGACGAAGAAAAATCATTAGACGGCTTAAAAGTGGATATCTCACTTGACCAAGGTAAACCAATTGAAGATTCAGTCTTCACAATGATTGAAAAAGCGGTATTCGGTGGTGCCATTGCCGTATTAATTATTTTACTATTTTTACGTGATTTCAAATCAACAATTATTTCGATTATTTCTATCCCAGTTTCAGTATTCATGGCATTACTACTATTAAACTGGATGGATATCACATTAAACATTATGACTCTCGGCGCGATTACCGTGGCGATTGGTCGTGTAATCGATGACTCCATTGTAGTTGTTGAAAATATTTACCGACGTATCCATTTAAAAGATGAAAAATTAACTGGTCGTGCTCTTATTCGTGAAGCGACAATTGAAATGTTCAAACCAATCCTTTCTTCTACATTAGTAACTGTGGCAGTATTTGCTCCACTAATGTTTGTAGGCGGTATGGTTGGTGAATTATTCATGCCGTTTGCGCTAACAATGTCATTTGCGCTAGGTGCTTCATTAATAGTAGCGATTACAATTGTTCCAGCTTTATCCCACTTCCTATTCCGCAAAAAAATATATGGTGAGAAAAAAGAAAGTCAACATAAAGAAGTTGGTAAACTAGCTCTTTGGTATAAAGGTGTATTAGCGAAAGCATTAAATCACAAAATCATTACATCAGTTATAGCGATTGTAATGCTTGTTGGTTCTCTTGCTTTAACACCACTTATTGGCTTCAGTTTCATGGGCTCACAAGAAGATAAGGTTATGTACTTAACTTATACTCCTGGTACAGGCGAGCTATTGAAAGATACTGAAGCAAATGTTGCAAAAGTAGAAAAAGAATTAATGAAACGTGATGACGTTAATATTTTACAAGTTTCTATCAATGACCCTAAACATGTTGATCCTTCAGCAATGATGATGGGTGGCGGTGCTGGTGGTGCCTTAATGTACCTCATCTTCGATCCAGATATGAAGGACTTCCCTGAAGCACGTCAAGAAGTAGAAGACTATGTAACTAGCATCGGTCAATCAGGAGAATGGAAATCTCAAAACTTCTCATCAATGTCGACTTCTTCAAATGAAGTAAGTTACACATTATATAGTGAAGATCTAGATAAGCTTCGCACAGCAGTGAAACAAGTGGAAGGTGCATTAAAAGAAGTTGACGGTTTAGAAGAAATTAAATCTGATACTGAAGATCCATTTGTTGAGAATACCTTAAAAGTAGAGCAAAAAAATGTTCTACAATACGGTTTAACTACTGCACAAATTGTAATGGCTTTAAATGAAAATACATCACCAGAAGTTCTAACTAAAGTTCAGTATGATGGTGAAGATATTGATGTTATTGTACAACGTGAAGAAAAAGCTGCAGCTAAATCTCTTGACGATGTATTAGCTACTAAAATCCAAACAGCTTTAGGCACAACAATGACGATCGGTGAGTTAGTAAAAGTGGAAGAAGGTACTACATTAAACTCATTATCTCGCTCAAAAGGTGAATACTTCGCAAAAGTTTCTGGTACAATTATCGGTGACGATATTTCAAAAGCAACTTCAGCTGCTGATAAAGAAATCGATAAATTAGATCTACCTAAAGGTGTAACGACTGGCGTTGGAGGCGTTGCTGCAGACATGCAAGAAACGTTTACACAGCTTGGAATTGCTATGTTAGCTGCTATCGCGATTGTTTACTTCATCCTAGTAGTAACATTTGGTGAAGGTTTAGCACCATTTGCTATTCTGTTCTCACTACCATTCGCAGTAATTGGTGCATTTGTCGGCTTGTACGTCACAAATCAAACAATCTCTGTTTCTGTTATGATGGGACTATTAATGCTGATAGGTATCGTTGTAACGAACGCCATCGTATTAGTAGACCGCATTATCCACATGGAACGTGACGGACTTGTTATGCGCGAGGCAATTTTAGAGGCTGGTGCAACTCGTTTACGTCCAATCCTAATGACTGCCATAGCAACAATCGGTGCGATGATTCCAATGGCAATTGGTAATGGTGGCAGTGGCCTAATTTCAAAAGACCTAGCAATTACCGTAATCGGTGGTCTACTATCTTCAACATTATTAACATTAGTAGTTGTACCAATCGTTTATGAAATGCTATCTAAAATGTTAAAGAAAAACCGAAAAGACATTAAAGATAATTAATAAATGAATGAAAAAAGGGCTCTCCATTGAAGGAGGCCCTTTTTTCTATGTATTGATATCATTACCGTAGCGTGAGTTAATTTCCGTTACAACTGGGCGCTTTGTCGCTGTCGCGCAGAGCAAAGCTTTCCTGAGGGCGCCCGATTGTGGAAGATCGTTATTTGAAAAAAAGGGCCAGTATCATTGATTTTTAAAATCAGATTTATCATTTGGTACATCTAACGTATGACCGTTTATTACCACTGTATTATTGTTTGTAGGGTATAACTGAGTTGTTTTTTGACACCGTAGTTACTTGTTCTAGGGTTTTCCATTCAACAATTTTTTCATATTCTTTTCCGTTGATACTAAAACTAATTTTTATTCTTCGCTCACTGTCTTCATTTACCTCTTCTCCTAATACTAATTTAAGCACAATTTTACCATCACCATCTATTTCTAAATCTTTTATATTTTTCAATTCTCCAACATCTGACTCATCATTTAGCAACAATCTTTTCTTTTCATTTTCAATGCAAAAGATTACTTGATGAGGCCGAAGATGGCGACTTGATTCACATTGATGAGGATAATGAAGAAGTGGCAAACGGTACTGATGTTGATGTGATGGCATATTTGCATGTGTATTAAATAATTTTGTGATAAGGGTTAAGGAGTAGAGACTCCCCAGTAGGTGTCAAATTGAATGAATGAGGGTAATTTGAGAAGGATCAATCTTGACAAAGAGTAGCGATGCAAACGCTTAGAACATATAAAAAGGAGTAGCATAATGCTACTCCTTTGCTCTTTTATTGATGATAGAACGCCTTTTGAGTTCTGATTCGAGTTGTTGAATAAATATAGGGTCAAGTCCTAATTTTTTAGCGTTTAAATAAGCTTTTAATAAAAGGTCATTAGATAATTTCTTCATTGATGTTTCTCCTCTTTTGTAAAAACAAAAGAATTTTTAACACATTTTTATAAAACTTGTAAATAAAATACTTTTTTCGTGTGATAAAAGCGATATTTGTATAAACTGCCTTCTGCCTTCTGCCTTCTGCCTTCTTCCTTCTGCACAAAGGGAGAAGATGGTTTTTTATTCTTTTCTGATGAGAGTAGCAAAAAGCTACTATCCTTTTCGTTTTTCCAACGCGATTTCCTTTCCCTTAGGAGAATCATCGCAAAATTAGGGCATATGCTCTAAATGATTTTTTATCAAGTAACTATTTTTTTGTTATTTTTTTTACCAAAGCAATTAATAGACCTATAACTCCACTCAATAAAAATAAATAGCCCATAGGAATTAGAAAAAATGGTTCATGTAACATGCCGTTACTATCTACTACTGGCTGTCCAATAAATGCTTTTGCTAAAAAGCAAATTGCTGCGATTGTTAACAAAATGATACTTATTAAATTCATTTTTGCTTTTCTTACTTCGCTTCCGTCGTTCACCAATTTGTTTGTCATAGTATTATCCCCCAAAATTAATTGATCAAGGGAAAGATTAAATGTTTGAGCAATTTGGACCACCATTTGTAAATCAGGTAAATTTCGATTGTTTTCCCAACTAGAAATTGTTTGTCTTGATACATTTAATTTTTGTGCTAACTGTTCTTGAGTTAACTTACTATTAGTTCTTATCTTTTTTATTTGTGTTCCAAAATCCATAGAATCACTTCTCCTTGTCAACTAATTTATAAATGGAAAATGCTTATTTTTAAAGATTGAGTAACAAGCATTGGCTATATATCAAGGCTTGCATTACTGTCATTCCAAATTTTAACAGATGTTCATTATAGCAATTTGATTTTTACTTCGGGCTAGATACATTGCTTGACGGTTGTCAATTTAAGTTTGCGGTACCGGACCGAAGGGAGGATAAGGAGCAAATTTAGATTGATAACCTTACTTGAACAAACCAAATTAAGATTTTGATACTCCTACTTGTTGAAAAGAATGTTTGTGCGTAAAATATAAACAAACAAACGTTCGTAACTAAGTTGCGGAGTTTTTTTAAAACAAGCAATCTAGGTTATGTTCATGGTTTTTCAGGAGATTAAAACTACCGATGATCAAACTTTTTTACAAACACACATCTGATGAACAAAACAGACAATCAAATTTAAAACTGTTGGTAGAAAACACAAATGATTTGATGTAATAAACCTTAGTAAAAATTTGAGAAGCTAATCTAAAATACTACATATACAACCAAAAATAAAGTGGAATTCTTTGTTCAACTAAACTCCCTCTATAAACATTGATGTATCAACTGTTTCCACCACTTCGTGATGAAGAAAAAATATTTTTTTAATTGATTTATAAACATTATTTTTAATTTATAGTTATAATTTACAATCTGAGTTTACGCTTCGCTAAAACTAATGGGAATCATTAGCTTTTTAATCCACTATGTGATGCACAATGGATCTCTGCGATACTTATGACGACGTACCCTCCCATGTCTCTTAGCGTCATTTGCGCTTACATTCCTTCGTTCGGTCTATTCATAAGGCAGAGGCCTGCTATGCTGCTCCGGAGACTCATAGTCTGAGTTTAGTTATTTTGCTGGCTTCTCCGTGTCATCCTTCTTTTTATAGTTCGATGAAAGAATTGATTACGCTGCCTCTACGAGACAGTAGAGGTCCTTCATCATATGTTGCTCGTTAAAAAAGACTTTCTTTTTGCATATTCCATGTAGTACCTTCAGTAATTTACCACTGAGTATCACCATTGACTGCTTTCCCCTTAAGGGATTTTGTTGTCTTGTTGTGTAATATTCATGAAGCTTTTTAAACGCTTCGTTATGACGAATAAGCGGGACTATAACCTTGAATAGAGTGTTTCTAAGCTTCTTTCGTCCTCGTTTAGAGATATGTTTTTGTCCCTTATGTTGACCAGACGAGCTTTCACGTAATGTTAATCCCGCTAGTTTTATAAGTTGGCGTGGATTTTCATAAAGTGAGAAGCTTCCTACTTCTGATAGTAAATCAACGATTGTCGCGTCTCCTAAACCAGGAACTGAAGCCAGTATTTCATATTCGATTGTCGTTTGTGCCATTTCAGCTAATTGATTATTTACAGTTTCAATTTCTGTTTCTAATAACCGATACTGACGTAAGAGCGTGGCGATTTCGTGTTGGGCCATCTGTGTTCCTTCTGTCAGTCCGATAGAGTTTTTCGCGGCTTCGATAAGAAGCTTGGCTTTCGGTAACTGTGGGGCTCTCATTCCCTTTACCTGTCGGTAAAGAAAGACCAGCTCTTCAGCTGTTTTCTCTTTAATATCTTTTGGTAATGGCGTCATTTCTAGTGTTGCAAGTGCCATCTTCCCGAAATTAGGAAAGACTTGAGTAAACTCTGGAAAGTAGCGATCAAGCCAACGAATGATTCGATTTTTAATACTAGCCAAATCCTCCGTCAATTTTGAACGAAGAGTAGAACCAATACGAAGCTCAGCCTCAATGTCTTTCAGTATACGTGGATAACTGAAACGTCCATCCTTTAATAAGCGAGCGATGACTAATGCATCTTTTTTATCGTGCTTTGTCGGTAAGTTGTCATCTAGTTCTTTCGAACGTCTTACGTGCATTGGATTCACCATGACAAGTGGGATTCCGTATTGATCTAAGAAATAGGCTAAGTTCATCCAGTAGTGGCCTGTAGGCTCAATCCCTATTATTACTTCAGTTTTCTTAGCTTCCTTCATCGTTTGAAGAATCTTTTCATACAAGTTTTCGAAGCCTTCTTTCGATTGATGTACGGCAAAAGCTTTTTCTATTACTCGCCCGCGTTCATCGACAAAGCATGCGTAATGAATATGCTTTGCAATATCCATACCGACAACGAGTGTATTTTCAGTAACTTGATTAATTTTATTATTCCATTTAAAATGCATAAAGGAGTCCTCCTTGTTTGATGATGGGTCAATGGTCGTTGACACTCATGCATCATACTAGAGGGCTCCTTTTCTTTCAAGACCTCGAACATCCTTCAAACAGGAATGCTGCTCCGTTAG
>Ga0209025_1003842_pt1 | contig 13649 bp, 17 predicted proteins | sample AraplaMF_Col_mLB_FD_184256 | JGI IMG/M metagenome (GOLD analysis project Ga0209025, IMG submission 184256) | Arabidopsis root microbial communities from the University of North Carolina, USA - plate scrape MF_Col_mLB (SPAdes) (version 2) | ecosystem: Host-associated > Plants > Roots > Endosphere... | reverse complement strand
CCCGATTTTAATGAGTTTTTAATTAAATCCACATAATTTATTCTTCTATGCGGTGGAATGTGATGCAAACAGCCCGAATCGTATACAAAATCAAATTCGTTTTGAACCTCTAAATTAAAAATTGAATCACAAATAAAATGAATTGCTACCCCTTTTGCCAATGCCCTTTCTTTAGCCCAATTAATGCCTTCTACAGATAAATCCACTGCTGTTACATCAAATCCTTGAATCGCTAAATAAATGGCATTTCTACCTGGACCACATCCAAGTTCTAATACTTTCCCTTTTGAAACTCTCTCTTTTTGTATATACGAAACTAGGTTCTCATCTGGAACATTTTCAAAAAATGGAACATCCTTTTCTCTATTCTCATAAAATTCATTCCAAAATGGTTCTGCAGGTCTTAATAATGAATCAAGCATTTTTAAAATGTCTTCTTGTGTGTGTAACGTTTCATTTTTCATTAATACCCCTCCACGAATTAATAGTCAGAAAATTATTATATATCTTTTTGAACTTTCAAACAAAGAAAAAACTCCTACATTCAATAGGAGTTTTTGTCTTTAAAATACGAGTACAGCTAACCATTTTAACAACTTCTCTTCTCGCGCTTTTAAATCATCATTCCTAAACTTACCTAGTTGTATTTCACTAACAACTTCTCCGTCCGCCATAAAAAGAACTCTTTCTGTTTTCGCTGCTACCTATACAACATGAGTCACTTAAGAAGATTACTTTACTGAAAAATCAAGCTGATTTCGTTAAGGCGTATTTTTGCTAACGCCTCTTCTTTCATGCATGATATTTCATATAATCATACTTTTCTAATAAAATAACGCTTTTGTTAAAATTCCACTTCAATCTTATTCATATATAGTAATTTAATTTATTTAATATTTGTATCACTGGTTTTAATTATTTTTGCTCCAAAAGGTATAGGAAGGAATTTTGCTATTATAGTTTTTATACTTGTAAGTATTTTCTAACCCTTCTTTTCCATTATTATTGCTACTATCATCGGGGCTATGTTTTGGGCTAGCTGAAATACATTTATAACAATTCCATTTACCCTAAATAAAAATTTTATTACATAATCATTTTGATTCATTTTCGCAATGGTATAATCTGCATAATTCACTTTTTAAGAAGGGATAACACAATGAGAGAATACTTTGGTTTCATTTCAATGTTTTTAACTGGATTCTTATTTTTCAATCTATATTTTGCTGGTCCTTTTTTAATTTTAATACCTATCTCAATCGTTTTAGCTATTTTTGCTCCGAAAGGTACAGCTAAAACGTTTGCTTTTGTTGGTTTAATAATTTTCAGCATTTTCCTAGCCACTCCGCCATGCCATTTACTACCTGCCCCAAAGTCATCTATAACAAAGCGCTCACTATCTGACTTTAGAGTTCCTGTGTTTTCACCTTCGTCAGTATTTGGACCATTTTGAGTCCAACCAACCATTGTTTTCATTTCATCGTGCATAACAAGCTGTTCTTTCTCGACTGTTCGTTCTTCCACAGAAACAGGGTATCCCATACGAAAATGTTGAATTTCTTCTTCCTTTTTTCGTGAAATATCAATAAAAGTAGAGGGATTTTCTACCTTAACTGTGAACGTAGGATCAGAATATTCACTCCCATTATTCGATATATTTGTAATTAATCTACTTCCTTGTAATTTGAAATCTATTTTTCTCCTTGGGCCTAGTTTATAAGGCATTGGACAAATGAATTTTAAGGTGCCTTTTCCTAAACTCACAAAATTATCAACATTAAAATCTTCAACAATAACAGCTATATATGTCCTATCTAGTTTTGTATCAAAAGTTAGCTCGGCTGCTTGTTCAGTAATTAACCATGTCGCTATTTCTTCTTTTAACGTTTCTAAATCTGTTCCATCTGGAACGATAATTACCACAGGGACAGAAAGTCGACGAGGATCTGTTTCCGTTCCTAATAATCTTGCGCCTGGATATCCAGGCGTGTTTAAAAATTTACGTTTTAGAGGTGCCCATGTTGGCGGGCTCCATCCTTTTTCTAGTTGGATATATTCTTTTCGTTGATTGTTGAATGTAAAAGAGCTCATTTTGACACTCCGTTTCTTTATAAAATAAAAGAAACCCAAACCTAAAAGGCTGAGTTTCTCTTTTCTTCTCTTTCTTGATACTCGGTTGTATAGCGATAAGTACCGCGTGCCACGTCTCTTCCTTCTAAATTTACGGGTACTTCAATAACTAAATCTCCACCAAGCATTGGAATAACTCCACCGCCAGATGATCCGAAAGAATTATTAATGACTTGATTTGATACACTATTTGTCATGGCTTGTCTACTGTTTGACATACTTCCATATACACCACTCATGACGGTCTTTAATCCTCCTAATTGGCTTGCGGAACTAGCCATCATACGGCTCATATTATCCATTAATTGATTTTATAGATTATAAAGGTATATTATGAGTTGTGTTTTCCATCACTTCTCACAATACAAATATATCACGTTAACTCCAAAACGACCGGCACATTTCCTGCCAAAAAAACGGCCATAACCCTGTCACTTTTTATCATCTTATTTACATATAATTACAATAAAAAAAATACAATTATGCTCAAAAAAGAAGGGATTATTTTTAATCCCTATCTTTTTTGATTGTAGTATTTATGAAATTAGAGCTATCAAAGAGATGTATATAATAAAGGCTGATGTTAGTTTTCATCTTTATCATTTTCTGATTTCGTAGCAGTATCTTTAAAAAAATCACCTGCTAAATTAAGTAGTTTCTTTCCACCTTCACTATTCAAAAGATTCATTAAAAATACCGGATCTTGAACCTTTTGAATAAGAGCTTGCATAAATACGGATTTAGCAACACCTAATATCTCTGTCGAAGTTATTTTTATATTAAAATAAGGAATGTTAATTTGGAATGGCGAATAATCAGATGAATTATTTTTCTGTTTTTTTAATTTTTCATCAGTCGTTCCATTGATTGCTTCATTGGTTGTTTCATTATTCGTTTTGGGAAGTGTAACAGCTTCAGCCGCTATTATTCGACTTTTCTTCTGAGTTACTGCGGTTATTGGAATAGATGAAGTTTGATACGAAACATTTTTATTAAAATATGGGCTAGATCCCATTTTTTTCTCCTTTCATAACGAACACATTATATATTCTAAACATATATTAAACTATATTAATGAAGGATTACTTCACACTACGTGAAGCAACCCTTTATTTATTCTTGGTGATATAAGAAGGTTGTTACTTAAAAACCACCATATCCGCACCAGCTTGCACCAACGATAATAAGCAAGATAAACAATACGATTAGTAATGCAAATCCTCCGCCATAACCACAACCACTTCCATATCCTTTTTCTGCAGCCAAGATACACTCCTCCTCTCTAGAAGTTCATAAACTAGCAAAAACAAGTTGCACCAACGATAATAAGCAAGATAAACAATACGATTAGTAATGCAAATCCTCCGCTATAACCACAACCACTTCCATATCCTTTTTCTGCAGCCAAGATACACTCCTCCTCTCTAGAAGTTCATAAACTAGCAGAAACAAGCAGCGCCAACGATAATAAGCAAGATAAACAATACGACTAGTAATGCAAATCCTCCGCTATAACCACAACCACTTCTATATCCTTTTTCTGCAGCCAAGATATTCCCCCCCGATCCTATAACAAAGATGCGTTTCATAATAACTAACAGAAGTTCTATTAATTTAACTCGTAATGAAAACAAGCTAACAGAAAAATGATTTTTCATTGCAGTCATGTTGTACTTGCTTATCACTACACTGACACTATATGTATTGGGCTGTAAACGGTTATGTGCTTTTATATCAACTTTTCCATTTTTGAGGAAAATGTCATTGACCATTTTTAAAATCGTTATATTTATATTAATAATTTTATAACCCCCATTTGAATTTAATCATTCGTATCTTTTTCTCTACTTTGACGATTTGAAATCATTATCTTCTTAATCCATACTATTTTCACAAAGTAATTAATATATCATTTCAAGTTCTCTATGACTTACCTATATCTTATATTGTGTGTAACTGCCCCCTTCGCTGAATCCCTTGGTATCATTGAATTTCTAATACTTTCTTTTTTGAGTTACATAGTACAAAATTTATGAGTAACTGTAAGGAGTACCACCACATTGCTATCAAGCTAAGAATATGAATTTTATTAATCCATCTTTTTCTTTTGCATATTGGCTAGTATAGAACAAAAAGGTTATCAAATGCCGAGCGAACTCTCAGCAGATGATAACCCTTTGGACTAGCGTATCAATGATTTAATTAGATAACCTCACAAATATATTATTGAACCACTCCAAATACATTAATTTCAGCGGCACTTGTCCATGGATTGTTGTTTACCTCGCTTAATGCACGTAGTTTAATATAACGACCTGTCTTGTTTGCAAAGCTGACCTCTTTCAAGTTAGTATTGTTTGCAAAAGCACCTATGGATACCGCTGTTCCCCAGTTTACTCCATCACTACTGACGTAAAACTCATAGTCCTTAATCGTTCCGTTAATTTGGCCGTCTTGCCTTGGCAAGTAGCTGAATTTGGAGAGGTTATAAGTTGCACCTAAATCAATTTGAATCTCGTGCGGCATTGGAGCTACGGGGCTCCAGTTTGTATGCCAAAATGTGTCTTTGTTTCCATCAAAGGCATACGTACCTAAATTGTACCAATTATAGCTATCTACATATTTTAGTGTCCAGTTTGTTTGCGGAATTAAACTAGCTTCTTTTGTTGTGACTGCTACATTCATAGCAGAATTACTTGTACTTGTAGTTGTAATCGTTACTCCTGATTTTTCTCCCGTATAGGTATTACTATTCGGATTGGTGTCTGGACCAAAGGAAGCAGCATGATTTTGATTCGTGTAATAGAACGGGTCTTGGTATTCACTGACTGATTGCTCTATATCAATGAAGGGATGAGGATCACTGGAATTATTATTCATGGATTCATCAATATGCCAAACCGCAATACCACCAGAATTTGTTGGTAAGCTCGCATCATACCCAACCTTTGCGCGATTCTCAACTAAAAAATACGTATTATCCTTTAAAGGAATCTTTAACACATTATAGTTATTTGGAATCGCATTTAGAGTAAAGTTATTAGTGGTATTTACTACATTTGGTGTTACAAATCCTAATTTTACTTTTGACCAAGCATCCATATGACCGGGTGTAGCTCCATAATCTTCTCCTTGAAGATTATTCCAAGATCCATTACCCATTATACTTAGGCTACCCACACGATTATTATCACCATATAGATCTGGAAGACCAAAGGAATGACCTAACTCGTGCACAGGGATACCAATCGTTGCCATATGACCATATTGTTTTTCACCCTGCGCCGTATACATGCCTGATACAGTAACACCATCGTGATTTGTATTGGGAGCATACGACTGATGTGCCCAAATATAAGGAAGTGGGGCACCAGGAGCAGCCTGTTCATTACCAGCAAGAAAACTTACAATGTAGAAGCCATCTTTAGAGTCAATGACTTGATCATTATTAGTATCAAGACTAGCAAAATTCACTTGAGAATCAGCTTTAGCCAGTGCATCTGTTATAACCGTACCCATACTTTTTCCCGATGTACTCGGATGAGCGTAATCTAATTTCACTTTAACCACTCCATCATTTTGAGTACCATATGTTTCAGGAGCTGGAGTTATCTGTACTTTTCCGTTACTTACTTCATTATAGTAATTCTTAACTGACTTTTGATTTGTAGAAAAGAATTTGTTACTCCAATCGTTATCGTTATATGCAATATCAACATCTGTAAACCCAATTAACAAAACAAGTAATTTTTTGTTTCCTAAAACTGGAGTGACAGTTCCATCAATATTTTTTGGTGATTCTTTTTGTAATTTATTCATGTGCTCCTGTTTTTTCTTTGCTTGAGGGTTGTAATTCTTTATCCATTTGTTCAAATTGTTCTCATTTACCGCCATTGAAGGCTTCTTATCAATTTTATATTTTTTCCCCGTCGATTTCAGTTCATCTGATGTAAGCTCCACGTAATTCCAATACCCCTTCTGATCTTGTAAAAGTACGTCGCCATCCTTTGTACTTACCCAATGGAACCATTCATCTCCATGTAACGTGCCCTCAAAAGATTCGCCTGAAGGCTGCTTCATTTTGACAACTCCCTCGTATGCTGGTGCGGCAAAAGCATTCGTTTGAACATACAAAACACAAATCAAAGAAAAAACGGACATGAACAGGAATTTTAAAATTCTTTGCATAAACTTTCCCCCTTTTTCAATGGTGTGTGGAATATTCTGTTGATTGCCAGACTAGATTCATACATGGAATAGATCGACAGATACATTTGTATAACACTAACAGAATACCTTTAATTATAATTACAGGAAATTGAAAAAATGTTAATTTTTTATTCAGATGAATATTTTCTCAAGATTATCGAACAGGAGTGATGATGATAGTTCTTCAGAGAACTAATATTTTTCTGCCTAAAATGGATCTTAACGTAACCTGCAAATCTTTTGCTGTGGTGATCCCGTCCCAATCAGACTAAGAATTTAAACTATCCTAAAAGAAAAAGTAATGATTAAATTTTAAACCTAGTCATTGCCTTATCCATTGCATCTTGATTTACACCTATATAACGTAACGTGACTTTCTCTGACGAGTGATTAAATATCCCCATGAGCAATGCTATGTTTTTTGTTTGCATATACATATGATACCCATATGTCTTTCTCAACGTATGTGTCCCTATTTCATCTAACCCAAACTCTGCCGCTGCTCCGCATAGATATATGACTACCTTTGACATCTCCTACCTTCAATTTCAAAATGTCCGAGATTCTCAGGCCTGTATTGATTCCCATAATGAAGAGAATGTAATTACGTAAGCACTTTTCTTTAAAATATTCTTTAAGCTGTTGTATTTGCTCTGGATCACGTATTGGCTGAACAAAATTCATTATTCATTACCTCCAGTTTCTTCTGTCTCGTAAACTTCTAATCTAAGAGCAAAAGCAAGTTTATAAAATACTCTAGCCTTAACACGTCGATAAGTACGCTCGCTCATGCCGATTTCGTTATATACCATATAATTACATACATCTTCATCTTCTAAATAACGCTTAATGATAATGTCTCTTTGATCCTTTCCTGCACGTCCATTACCCAAACGACTAAGAAACTGGTCAATACGAAATGATGTTTGCTTAATCCACTCTTCTCTTTTACTTTGTTGAATATTAGCCATCGCTATATCTTCTAGTGGCTTCCCTATATCATTTGTAGGCCCGTGATATCCAATTTCATAAGAAGGAGTGACTTTCATTTCTTCACGCATCATTCCAAACTGCCTATACAAACGCACACTTTCCAGAACACCTTCTAATTTTTTCTGCGTTGCTACTATATCAATTTTTGGTAAGAAAAATAATTGTTTATTCATGTAAGACCACTCCTTTTTATTTTTAAATTACTTTTGTCTTATTGCTCCGCGTCTTCGTTCATAACAAGGTCTATGCATCCCCATTAAATCCCCAATTTCACGAGTACTTAATTTCTCTTTTTGTTTTTTCTTATTTTTCTTCTTTCCTTGCTTGGATTGCTTTTTCCACTCGCGTAATTGTTCTTTTAGTGCCTTCATATTTCTCCATCCCTCTTTTCAAAATAAAAAGGACACCTATTCCTAAAACAGCTTTAATTGCTGCTTTAATGAATTGGTGCCCTCTAGTTTTCTAGCCGGACTATATTCTGTTTGTTTTACTTTAAAAGGATTATTTTGTTAAAAAATTCATTCTAATTTATAAACACTATCTTTTCCTTATATTTCCCATTAAAATTTAATAGAAATATTCCGATAACAAAGGAGCAACCTATGAAACATAATATAAATCTATGGTCCTTTATTTTTTCATTCGTTTGCATTACTTTTTTTCTTTTATATCTTGAAGTATGTACACCTGAAATAAATGCATCTTTTATAAACGCCGTTTATTTTTCGTACTCATTTTTTCAATAGGAACTTTTTTTGCTGGTATTAAAGGATTCTCTAAAATAGATAATTGGATATCAATGCTTAGAAGCATAGTAACAGTTCTACTAACACTGTTATTATCAGTGTTTTTAACACTAACTTTTATTATGGGCTATGCATTAAGTTAATCGTAGTTCCTCACGAATAAAAACCAATATTCCGTCAATACTGTAGACACATGGTTATCTTTCTCCGATTTCCTTATATGAGCAGTTAGCTTTTGCTAGCTGCTCTTTATTTGTACAAGGTACTCAATTGACTGGCGCACATATAATATCCTGAGTTCCTTTCTTTATAAAATAGTCGTTATAAAATGAGACTCGTCACGAGAGCACTTTACTAAGTGCTCTTTTTATATTCCAACTTAATACAAAATGAAAGTTTGATTAAGCTTATTTTTACTCCCGCATAACATGTTTAATTCTGCTTATAATATAGTTGTAACTTAAAGTTACATATCATTTACTTGTAGGGCCTAATTTTCTTTTGTACAACAAGCAGTTAGCTAATTAAGCTGGCTGCTTTGTTGTGCAAAATGAAGTTTTTATACGATTTTAAACACATTTAAAAATAAATTCATATGATATTATTCCTCTCTTTTACAAAATGGATTTTGGTCAGAAGAGCACTTTTACGAAGTGCTCTTTCCCATGGAATTAAAGCTCTACAAAATAGCGTTTTTGTTCAAATTAACGATCATACAATTGGACGGATTTACCAGTATTTTTACCAAAAAATTCATGATATGGTTAATTAGTCGAGTACGTCATTACTTGGCACTTACCCTTAGAAGCCCCGCGGACAATCGGGGTTTCTTTTATCAATATATATTTGTCAAAATAGTTAGTTGATTGTTAAAATATCATAGATTCTCCTTAGGGAGTTTTCATGTAATTAAATAAGAGTTTACAAGTTCTCGAATCTTAGCCCCTTGGAGTGCCCTTCAAGGGGCTGAACTAATTAAAATAACGATTTTGTTCACTTTTTTGATACATTTATGAAACATTCATGTGTTATCTTCAGTACGTTCTATTCTTTTTATAAAATCGTGTGAGATATACCAACACAAGAAGCCCTAGAGCCCTAACTCTAGGGCTTCTTGTTTTCAAATAAGGATTTTGTTAAAAACTGCACATTTATTAAGAACATGCATAAAATATAATGTGGTATTCTTTTTCAAGATTATTTTTTATCCGAGAGCGCCTTGAATGGCGCTCTTTAATTTCTAAATAACATTTTCAGGTAATTACGAGAGCGGATTTTATTATGTCGTACAAGCACTACTTCACTTTATTAAATAGACTATATAGATATCTAAAAGAAGGGAGCTTTAAATTCATATGGCTGATTACTTTTATAAAGATGGTAAAAAATATTATAAAAATCAATCGCATTCCAACAATCAAAAAAACAACTGTTTTATTGAAACTCATACGATAGCTGGTTCTGCAGAAAATGCAAATGGAAATATACCTGTATCTGTTTTCCTTGAAACCACCGCTCCACAAACTGTATTTGAGGATTTTACAAACAATCATAATAAAACATTAATTCAGTTATTCGTTGTCGGTATGAGTGCACCCGTTCAAGTAACTATTCTAACAAGAAGATCTAACGTACCAATTACTACTACATTACAACCTGTTCAAACAAAAATATTTCAAGTTGAAGATTTTCAAAGTCTTACTCTTACAAAGCAAGAAGGTTCTACTAGTGTAGTTAGTTTATTTGTTCAAAAAACATTCTGTATATGCTGTAACGATAATAACGATTCATGTGATGAATATTACCACGAATGTAATTGATAGATTAAATCACCAGAAGAACCCTTTATATAAAGGGTTCTTTTCCTTTCACTCCCCCTCATTTTCCGGTTTTTATTAAAATAACTATTTTGTTAAAAATCTTTCTTCATTCTTTTTAGATCAAGTAACATATCTTACTAGATAAGGATATATTCCACAAAATTTTGAAAGGAAGACTTTTTATTAACACTACTTTAATTTCTCATTTTTATAACGAAGAGTATCTGCTTCCGTGGTGGTTAATGCACCACACAAAATTATTTGATTATGGCATTCTTATTAATCGTGGGTCTACTGATCGTTCGGTTGAATTATGCAAATTATTTGCACCTCATTGGGAAATCCGTGAATCAAAGATACTAGAGTTTGATGCCATTTTAGTTGATCAAGAAGTAATGAACATAGAAAAAGAAATTACGGGATGAAAAATGGTACTAAATACCACTGAATTTCTTTGCTGTGTTGATAAGGAAGCCTTTTTCTCATCTCTTGCCAATTTAGGGCAAAACATGTATGCTATTAGAACTATTCTGATGGTGGATGACCCTGCTCACGGTTATACCAATCTCAGATATGGAATTCCCCTTGTCAAACAGCGTTATCATGGGAGAATAATCCCTCCTAATCCACCTGCTCCATACTATGGCGGTAGATTAATCCACCATTATTCGCATGGTAACTATTGGGCAGGGCGACATTGGTCACCTCATCCATTTATCATTTACATGTATCCTGCTTTCATTTTAAAATTCTTTTACAGTCCCTGGAATACTGCTATGAAAAACCGAAAATTACAAATTGGGTCTACTCTTTCTAAACATAGCATCCAGCGTGGCTTAGGTACTCATCATCTGGCAACACTAGATAAATTAGAAAAAAATTATATACACTTTACAACCTCAACTACTGATCTTCGGTTAAACCCGGAATATCAAGTTTTATTTCCAGATTTATGTTTTCCTAACTTACAGTAATGTCCTTAAAAAACATTCATATATATTTATCAGATGCACTTTGAAATCCCAGAGTATCGAATACTTTTATGAGTCGACTGACCAACAATATTCGATTTATCTTTAAAAATTTATTAAAAATAACTTAGATACAAAAAAGCTACGTTTTATATAAGATAAAAAATTTTTTACGCAAAGGAGCTTGATTATTTGTGAATTTCCAAAATGATAACAACTCTAACATTCACAAACCTTGTTCTTGTCCATCCCCCACGGCTAACAGTTTAAATGTTGTTCAAACTACCCCATCAATAGTTTCTGTAAATTCCGCGATTCCACTAGATACCGTGGTAAATTCTAATGGTACGGCAATTTCGTTCGCACCACCAACAACTGTTTTACTTGAAGGTGGAAGAACCTATTTAGCAATCTATGAAGTGCAAGTTATCATTCAACCAGGAGGTAATTCGGCAGGTATCACTATGTATCTGAATAATAATCCAATCATTGGATCTGGTACTTCTCTGGGATATACTGCAGGATTCACTTCTGTATCAGCACCCGCAATTTTCACTACACCTTCAGGTATAACAAGTGCTCTTACTGTTAATGTAGGACCATATTCTAATACATTAAATACGTTGGGCTTGACTCTTGCTGTTGTAGCATTAACATAGTTAAATCTAATACTTTCTAAAATAAATTTCTTTGTCCTTTAACTGCGGTTTGGAGTTAACCTCTTAGAACTCACTATAACTACATATAGAAAAAGATTATTATCTAGATCAATAGTATTGGGTGACTCGGCTGACACAATTGCTGAGTCACCCATTTTTTATAATAAATTAACGCTTTTGTTTAGTTCTAATTTTTATAGTTAGATTAGATAAATTTGTTTCTTATTATCTCAAAATACAATCACACCCAATTCATATCATGCATCTACTGGATATAATCTGATATTCTTAGAGAGGATGATATACATATGTCTAGAAAAGACAGATTCAATTCACCTAAAATAAAATCTGAAATTTCAATTTCTCCCGACCTAGTCGGGCCTACTGGCAGCACCGGGCCTACTTTTAACATTAATTTTCGTGCAGAAAAAAATGTTGCACAGTCTTTTACTCCTCCTGCAGATATTCAAGTATCGTATGGTAATATAATATTTAATAATGGTGGAGGGTATTCTTCAGTAACGAATACATTTACAGCCCCTATAAATGGTATCTATTTATTCAGTGCCAGTATAGGATTTAATCCAACTTTAGGTACGACTTCTACTCTAAGAATAACTATAAGAAAAAATTTAGTATCCGTTGCTAGCCAAACAGGAACAATTACTACTGGTGGTACACCTCAACTTGAAATTACAACTATTATTGATTTATTAGCTGGCCAAACAATAGATATCCAATTTTCTGCAGCAGAAAGCGGAACTTTAACTGTAGGCAGTAGTAATTTTTTTAGTGGCGCATTATTACCATAATGAAAATCTTAAAATATAATAGCTACAACAAATCTCATACATATAGGAGGACCTTAATGATCCTAGCTCAAGAAAAGAACATAAAATTAATTATGTATTTTCTTACCTTATTATCTTTTTTTTTCTTATTTTCTTTAGCATCACAATTTTTTATATACCGTTGATTTTTTATTTTGTATACAAATCACAAAACATTCAAAAAAATATCCTTGAAGCTGTGTTTTATCAACTATTCATTTGGATGATTACAGTAATTTGGAATCTTTTCGCAATAAGAATCTTAATGCTATCCTTGTCTAATTTAGACTTGACTTCAAATAATACTTTGATTATTTTCGGCATAGCTCCTTTATATCTAATACTGTTCCTTTTGTTAATTTTCGGACCTATAAAAGGGATTTTATATGCGCTACAAGAAAAAGAGTTTCATTATCCTATTATTTCTAAATGGATTAACAAATAAAATCACGTGTAGAAGAATTCAGAGTTTTACTGAATTCTTTTTTTATGGACCTTTCAAATTCTTTTACATATTCCCCCGTTCCTTCTTTTAAATAAAATCCAAATCCCATACCAATTAATTTACTTAGATTTAATTTTTTGGGATTTCATGATAATATTTACCTATAAAATCATTACCCTTATATAAGGAGCCATGAGCCTTTCCACTCATGGCTCTTTTTTATTACGATTTTCATTTCACATCTACACGATTTTGACTAGCTTCTCGACTAAATCCGTCTGGATATCTTGTTGCTAATTTAGATATATTCATTTGAGCAATATCTCCTAGGGTATATCCCCTTTCGTGAGACATGATTGAAATGTAGTACAAGATGTCCCCTATCTCTAAAGCGATTTTATGTGTATTTCCTTCTTCTCCTGGACAATAAGCTGGATCAAATCCATGACCATGAAAAATTGCTTTTTTTACAACATCAGCAACCTCACCAGCTTCTCCCGTAAGCCCTAATGCTGCATTTAAAACACCTCTACCAAAATCGTTATTTGTATTCCATGTACGTAATGTCGCTTCTTGATATTGATCTAATTCACAAATTTGATTGATATTCATTACAGCTTGTCCTTCCATTGATTCACTAACTAATCTGGTTGTTTCATATACATCGTTTTCCATAGCGTTCATTTTATTTTCCCCTTCCTATTTAGCAAATTCCTAATCCTTTTTGAGGTAAGTTCGATGACTGGTATAAATCTTCAAATTCATTTATCTAATTTACATCTGTTAACTGAAATTCAATAAGATATTCTCTTTCTCCCAAATTTCGTTTTAATCTTTCTAAGTCTT
>Ga0209025_1003838_pt1 | contig 13679 bp, 10 predicted proteins | sample AraplaMF_Col_mLB_FD_184256 | JGI IMG/M metagenome (GOLD analysis project Ga0209025, IMG submission 184256) | Arabidopsis root microbial communities from the University of North Carolina, USA - plate scrape MF_Col_mLB (SPAdes) (version 2) | ecosystem: Host-associated > Plants > Roots > Endosphere... | reverse complement strand
TAAAGCCTGTAGAAGGTCCTAAAAACCTTGTAGCGTATTCTTGAAAGGAACCTGAAACCGGCATTGCTACCGCTAGCTCTCCTAAACAAAGCATAACTAAGTACATGAGGAAGCCGCCTATTATATAAGCAAGAATGGCTCCTCCCGGCCCCGCCTGGCTAATAGTAAAACCCGAACCTAAAAATAATCCTGTCCCAATCACGCCTCCTAACGCAATCATAAATAAATGTCTGCTTTTCATTGTTCTCTGTAATTGGTTTTGTTCTGTATGTCTATTCATCGGTACCTCCATTCTTCATTTTCTTATAGGGTGTTTGTACAAGGATGACCACTTTTTAATATATGAACAGTTGTTTCTTGAATCAACTTAGGAAGGACGCCGAACGAATAAGGCTTGTATACTCGCTCTGTCCACTTATGTCCGTCTTTCCCATATACTCCTATATTGATGGACGGAATGTTTAACTCTCGAATTTCACGGAAAGGAATCGACCCTGCAATCCCCCACCCCGGAAAGTTACGTGTAAAAGCATCAATTTCCTCATCTGTCTCATGAAGAGATAAAAAACTGCCATCCGCTAGATAAGGGAAAAATTTTTTAAACTGAAACGTCTCTCCCGTCTGTTTTCCAACCTTCTCCACAGCCGCTTGTAAAGGATAAAGAAGCTGCTGATCTCTGCTTTCGTCTTTCTTCAAGTGATTATGAGGCAGGTAAGGCGGTGCAAAAAAGACAATTACGCGCGGACTTTGATGAGGATCTAATTTTTGAAGTTCTTCAATTACTTTAAAGCACCTTGTTCTAAGTTCTAAATGCGCATACTGTTCGAAAGCTTGTTCAATACAAGCCTGAGTATCTATCCCTTTTTGATCCAATTCTTCCAGATAATCTTCTAGACTCACGACATCCACTTTCCAAGACAAGTTTCGCTTCGGTAAGTTCGTTCTCTGAACAAAAAGTTCGTAATAATCAGAAAGTTTTTTCTCCACTTTTTCACATGCTTCGATTGATGTTCCAATTAATTGACTCATCACTTCTTTTGCCGTTCTTTCGTAGATGAAATAGTTAAAATACAAATGACTGCTTACAGCGGTTTGCACATTATAAGCCTCTTTATTATCTCGCTGATACAGGCAGGAAGGCGGCAGTACCAGCTCTCCTTCAATATTTTCAGCTAGGTTAATATTGTTATGGATGCTTCTCGTAATCTCAGATGCAATCAAATTAGGATCTATGCCAGCAAGCGTATCTCCTACATGCACTTCCCTTCCGTAAATATAAAAACATGGAAGCAGTTTCCCAGCGGCTCCTGTATAAATATAGCGCGTGGAATCTCCATCGTAAAGAGGTGTAATAAAATCGGTATTAATCGCTGCTGTATACGAAAGATTTTTTTCTTTTTTCAAACGGTTCAGCTCAGAAACAGCAGAAATAATTCCAGCATGCTGACTTTCCTCATCTGGATTGACCATAAAAAGCACGTTTCCTTCTAATTGATTTTGATGCTTAGTAAAATGCAGCACATTAGCTAAATGTACAGCAATTCCACTTTGCATATCAACGGCTCCTCTTCCAAACATCCATTCACCCGAGCGAGCATCTCGCTGTACATCTTCATTAATATTATGCATAGAGAAATAGCGCTGAAGTGCTTCTGGATCTAACGCTATGTCTTTTAATGAACCAAAATCTTCAATGCCAACCGTATCTAAGTGAGCGTGATAAATAATTGTTTGAGCATTTTTTTGGTTGCCTTGAATAAAAGCAAATACATTTTTTCTGCCTAGCGTATCGCCATTAATTTTCTGTTCCCAGATGTGAAGCGAATTTTCTTTGAAATAAGGGAAACTTTGAAGCGTGTTTTTAATAAAATCAGCAATCTTTACTTCGCCGCTTGTCCCATTGATACTTTTGATTTTCACTAACGCTTTTGTTAAACATTCAACTTGCTCTTCAATGCTTAGCCGTGAGAGTTGGGTATACACTTCTATTCCTCCTGCCTATCAAATAAAAACGTCATTTAGCTGCATATGAATAAAAATAGTACGATATATACATATCGTACTATTTTTATTTACTTTAAACCGATTACTCAGCAAATACTTTTTCAATTCGTTCAATTGCCCAGTCCAACTCTTCTTTTGAAATCGTTAACGGCGGAGCAAAACGAATAACCGTACTGTGCGTTTCTTTACAAAGCAAACCTTGGTCTTTTAATTTTTCACAATAAGGACGAGCCTCTTCGTGTAATTCTACCCCTATGAATAGACCGCGGCCGCGCACTTCTTTAACAACTGGATTGCTTAAGCTTTGGAGCTTCTGTTTGAAATAAGAACCTAGTTCTAATGAACGCGCTGGAAGTTCCTCGTCTTCAATTACTTCCAAAGCAGCTAATGATACGGCACAAGCAAGCGGGTTTCCTCCAAACGTTGAACCATGAGAACCAGGGTTAAAGACACTTAAAATGTCTTCGTTAGCGACTACGCAAGAAATAGGGAAAACTCCTCCTCCAAGCGCTTTACCTAAAATCAGCATATCTGGTTCTACGCCTTCCCAATCACAAGCAAACATTTTGCCTGTACGCGCTAAGCCAACTTGAATTTCGTCAGCAATAAATAGCACATTATGTTCTTTACATAAGTCAGCTGCAGCTTTTAGGAAGCCTTCTGGAGGTAAAACAATACCTGCTTCGCCTTGAATTGGCTCCATTAAAAATGCGGCCGTATTTGGTGTAATAGCGGCTTTTAACGCTTCTAAATCACCGTAAGGAATCGTTTGAAGCCCTGGAAGCATCGGTCCAAAACCACGTTGATATTCTGCTTCAGATGATAATGAAACAGCTGTCATTGTGCGACCGTGGAAGTTGCCCACACATGCGATGATTTGTGCTTGATTTTCAGCAACACCTTTCACATCGTAAGCCCAGCGGCGTGCAGCTTTAATGGCTGTTTCTACCGCTTCTGCTCCCGTATTCATTGGAAGAGCCATATTTTTATTTGTCAATTTACAAATCTTTTCATACCATGGGCCAAGCTGATCATTATGAAACGCTCGTGACGTTAACGTTACTTTATCAGCTTGGCGTTTTAATGCTTCAATAATTTTCGGATGACGGTGCCCTTGGTTAACAGCGGAATAAGCACTTAGCATATCCATATATTTATTATTTTCTGGATCGTGTACCCATACGCCTTCTGCTTTTTCAATTACTATCGGCAGCGGATGATAGTTGTGTGCTCCAAATTTTTCTGTTTGCTCAATGATTTTCACCGTTTTTTGTGTTTCAGTTGTCATATTTATTCCTCCTTATTTTCCAATTAGAATGTTTCAGATGTTGTTTTTGCTTGCATGTGAAGAACAAGATAATCCGGTCCCCCTGCTTTTGAATCCGTTCCTGACATATTAAATCCGCCAAAAGGCTGGTACCCTACAATCGCTCCTGTACATCCTCTGTTAAAATACAGATTTCCAACATGGAACTCTTCACGGGCGCGTTCAATATGCTCGCGGTTATTTGATAATAAAGCGCCTGTTAATGCATATTCTGTATTGTTTGCAATCTCCATCATATGATCAAAATCTCGCGCTTTAGAGAATGCTACTACCGGACCAAAAATTTCTTCTTGCATGAGACGAGCTTTTTCATCTACATCCGCAAAAATAGTTGGCTGAATGAAGTATCCAGTTGAATTGTCTGCTTCTCCTCCCGCAACGAGACGCCCTTCTTCTTTTCCAATTTCAATATACGATAATACTTTATTGTACGAAGCCTCGTGAATAACAGGTCCCATATAAGTCGAAACTTCTTCCGGGTTGCCAACGGTTAATGTTTTTGTTAGCGCAACTGCTTTTTCAAGCACTTCCTCATACACATCTTGATGCACAACGGCACGAGAACCTGCGGAGCACTTTTGCCCTGCAAAACCAAATGCAGAGTATACGATTGAAGAAGCCGCTAAATCGAGATCTGCATCTTTGTCTACAACCACCGTGTCTTTTCCACCCATTTCAGCAATAACTCGTTTTAGCCATTTTTGTCCCGGCTGTACTTTTGCTGCCCTTTCGTAAATGCGGCAACCTACTGCGCGCGAACCGGTAAATGAAACAAAGCGTGTTTTTGGATGTTCAACTAAGTAGTCACCGATTTCAGGTGTAGCACCAGGAATAAAGTTTAATACGCCTTTCGGTAATCCCGCTTCTTCCATTACTTCTACAAATTTCGCTGCTACTACAGGAGTGGCATCAGCTGGTTTTAATAAAATCGTGTTTCCTGTTACGATAGCTGCTACCGCTGTTCCAGCCATAATAGCTAACGGGAAGTTAAATGGTGAAATAATAATACCTACGCCAAGCGGAATATAATTGTACTGATTATACTCACCGTCTCGGCTCTGTACTGGGGAACCATCTTTTAATGTCAAGACTTGACGTGCGTAGTACTCTAAAAAATCAATGGCTTCTGCTGTATCAGCATCTGCTTCATTCCAAGGCTTTCCTGCTTCTTTTACAAGATAACTAGAAAATTCATGTTTTCTTCGACGGATGATGGCCGCTGCGCGGAAAAGAATATCTGCGCGATGTTCTACTTTCCATTTTTTCCACGTTTCAAAAGCTTTTAGAGCTGACTGCATCGCTTTCTCTGCTAGATCTTTATTTACTGTAGAGACATATCCAATCACTTCTTTTATATTCGCTGGGTTAACAGACGTAATTTTCTCTTCAGTCTCCACTTTTTCACCGTCGATCACAAGCGGGTACGTTTTGCCAAGCTGTGTATTTACATATGTTAATGCTTCTTGAAATGCCTTTTTATTGTTTTCGTCCTTAAAATTTGTAAATGGTTCATGAGAATAAGAAACTACCATGATATATACCTCCTAGTATGCAAATCTTTGTTTACTTTATAGTTATGCAAATAGCGTGCCAACTTTTAATAAAACTTTACAGTCTATTTGTCATCAAGGTTTTCACCACTTATATTATTCTTTCTTTTTAATAAATGAAAAAATAATTGGCGTGTGTATATTTTTTTTGCACTTTGAATGCCAATATATTTGGCACAAAAATATATTGAGACATACCTAAATCAGTCCAATCTAAAAACGAAAAAATCCGAACGAGTTTGATTCTCCATCAAGAATCAAACTCGTTCGGATTTTCTTTCAACTACAATACTTTTGTTCCAGCCTCTTTTCTATTTGTTTATAAAGTTATCTCTTCTTCATTTGAATGGTTTTACAGGACTGTCTTTTAATCATTTTGTGAGGAACGCGCACTTGTTCTGCAACAGCATATGGCGTTTCAATCTGCTTAATCAAGCAGATTACGGCCTGATAACCAAGTTCAAAAATATTAATATCAATTGATGTAAGAGCTGGTCTAGCCATTTCAGCGATTAAGACATTATTAAAACTGACAATAGAGATGTCTTCAGGAACCGAAATTCCCATTTCATCCAATGTATTTAAAACGCCTAATGCCATTAGGTCATCTGCTACTACTAGAGCCGTTGGACGTTCTTTTAGAGATAAAAGTTCGCAAACAGCTTCTTTTCCTCCCTTCTGTAGAAATTCTTCATGAATCACATACTCGTCCCGGTAAGGAATGTTTGCTTTTTGAATCGCTTTATCATAGCCTGTTAAACGGTCAATGGTAACGACTAATTCAAGACTTCCACCAATAAACGCAATACGCTCATGACCAGATTCAATTAAATATTCCGTCGCTTCTTTTCCAGCTTTAAAATTATCATTATCAACAAACGTGATGCTTTCACTATGCTTAAACGGCTTTCCAATAACTACAAACGGCACGCTCTGTTCTTGCAAATAAGAAAGTACTTGATCATCAACTTTGGAGTACAGCAAAATTAATCCATCCACTCGTCTTCCCTGTACCATTTGAACAACTTCTGCAAAAATCTCTTCTTCCGTTTCTCCAGTGGACATATAAATCGCTCTTTTGTTTTCGTGAGCTCCGGTGCTGATTCCTCTTAGCACTTCTGGAAAGAATGGATTTTGAAACACCTTGTCTGCTGAGCTCGGCATCACTAGGCCGACTGCCTCTGTCGTTTGATTTGCTAGACTTCGCGCAATAATATTTGGGTGATAACCAAGTTCTTTCATAGCCGATCGCACGCGCTGTTTTGTTTTTTCACTAATTCTTGAGCTGTCTGCAATGACGCGAGATACCGTCGAAGGGGCTACATTTGCTAAATTTGCCACATCTTTTATTGTTACACCCATAATTCCACCTCTTAATTATGTTTTCTTCATTACTACTTATCCAATATAGTTTGACAACTACGACGCGCTGTCCTTTTTATGAGATTGAGAAATTTTCTTTTCTTTTCTTCTTTTTGACGATGCTTTGTACAAAAAGGTTCCAAATCCCGTATAAACAGCGGCAACCGCTGCGATATATCCAATATTAACACCTGACTTTTTCACTACTTTATATACATTTGTAGTCTCAGGCTCCAATGAAATGTTGTATACATCGTCAACTGGTCGTATAATTCCTTCCGTTATTAACCCTCTTAATTCATTTTCTTTTCCAACTTTTTCAAGAGGGACATTAATGGCCGACGTTTCCTTTGTATTATTAATCACAACAAACGTCGTTTCATCCTCATACATTCTCTTGTATACAGCCACACCTTTTTGCTCAGATACAAGGGTAAAGCTTCCTTTTCGAAGAGAAGGGGATTTTGCTCTAAGTTCAGCCAGTTTTTTTAAATGATCTATAATATCGGGATTAGCTAAAAAATTCATCATGCCATAATTTTCTGCTCCCTTTCCCCCATTCAGCGCAATTTCCGTTCCATAAAAAACGATTGGTACAGTCGGCGAAGTATAAAGGTAGGAAAGCCCTTGCTTTGTTCGGGCTCCAGGATGGTTTTCACTCTTTAATGCTTTTGCTGTAAAACGTGTGCTATGAACATCATCTAAAAAATTGGCTAAAGGCAAATTACTTCCTTTTTCCCACTTGTCATACAACATTTTCTGCGGATGATTAGTACCGCTAAACGTAGCAGCAGTGGCTTCGGCTAGCGTTCTATCTACAAGCAAATCCATTCCTAATGAATCAGCCTGCTCACTTTTTTTTAATGAACGTCCGTTTATTTCTCCTATTAATAGAAAGGAAGAATCCATGCTTTTTAACGTCTGAGAAAAGGATGAAATAAATGCAGAAGGAGCTTGATCGATATCTTTAACGTAATATCCGTCAATATCTGCTTGTTTGCTCCACCAAGCAGCATTTTTAATAAGGTATTTCTGCACGGCGCTTTCTTTTAAATTAAGGTGAGGCAATGCTTTAATTACTTCGTTATCTGTACCGGATTCATTACTTATCCATGTTTGTTTTCCTTTATCTGCTATCCAGGTATGATTGTTACTGATTGTCAAAGGAAATTCGACCATAATTTTTATATTGCGCTCATGTGCTTTCTTCACAAGATTTTGTAAGTCTTTTAACGTTCCAAAATGATCGTCTATTTTATAATGGTTGGTCACCGCATATCCATGATAGCCTGTCTCATCATTTTCCATAAAAGGAGTTAATAAAACAGCGGTAAATCCCATCTCTTGAATATAGTCTAACTTTTGTGCTACTCCCTGTAAATCGCCTCCATAATAGGCATCTGAGCGCTCATAGTTCACATTTCGATCATTCTGTTCACTTCCGTTATAAAAACGGTTAATCATCAATGAGTATATCACCTCATCACGTATATCTTTATGATCTTGCGCTGAGGCGCTGCTTCCAAAAAGCAATAATAGTATAAGTAGCATACTTGTCCTTTTCCATTTCATCTATTCCCCTCCTATAGACGAACTGTTTCAAACTCACTTTTGTTTCCATTATAACGTTAACGCTTACATTATTGTTAAATAAGTTGATAAAAACAAAAAAAGTGATTAAAAGTTTTTACTTTTAATCACTTTTTTCCATCTATATACTGTTATACCGTCTCATTTACGTTCGATATCTGAGGTTTATCCGATACTTTACTCACTTTATTTAATCGATCAATCAATCCAACACCAAATTCAGGCTGGAGATTACCTTCTCCTGTCGCTACAAAACTTTCACGAAATTCGTATGCGGATGAACCGTGTTCAGCAAAATCTAAACCAGCAATTTCTTCTTCGCTTGATACTCGAATAGAAGAAAAACGCGTGAGGACAAACAAGAAGAGCCCAACCGTTCCAATTGTCCAGCCCATCACAGCTATAATTCCAAGAGCTTGAATACCTAATAGCTGTACGCCGCCGCCATAAAATAAACCATTAGCTGTATCAAACAGCCCCACTGCTAATGTACCCCAAATACCGCAAACTCCATGAACAGTAATAGCACCAACTGGATCATCTAACTTCATTTTGCTATCGATAAAATGCACAGCTTCTACTAGAATAATTCCCGCAATCAGCCCAATGACGATCGCGCCTGGGATCGATACGTTTGCTGTTCCAGCTGTAATCCCTACAAGCCCAGCTAAGGCACCGTTTAATGTTAAGCTAGCATCAATACGTTTGTAGCGAAACTTTGTGTATAAAGCAGAAGACAGGACTCCGCATGACCCAGACATTAATGTAGTGGCGATGATTCCTGGGACAAGAGCAGGATCGGCTGCTAATGTACTTCCTCCATTAAATCCAAACCAGCCAAACCAAAGGATAAATACACCTAATGCGCCAAGTGGAATGTTATGCCCTTGAATAGCATTGACTTTTCCATCGCTTCCATACTTTCCAAGACGTGCTCCTAGAAAAGTAACTGCTACAGCCGCACCAAGAGCTCCAGTCAAATGAACAACCGCCGACCCTGCAAAATCTACGAAGCCTAGTTTGGACAACCATCCTCCTCCCCATACCCAGTGACCTACAACTGGATAAATCACAGCTACCATAGCAATTGTGAGCATCATATAGCTGGATAGTTTCATACGTTCCGCTACCGCTCCTGAAATAACCGTAGCGCACGTTGCTGCGAAAACAATTTGGAAGACAAAAAAGCTCATTTGATCGCTTTCTCCATTAAAAAAAAACCGCTTGAACCGATAAATCCTCCTTTTGAATTTCCAAACATAAGGGCAAAACCAATCACAAAATACAATACGGAAGATACAGCTACCGTTAGCATATTTTTCATTAAGATATTAAGCGAATTTTTAGAACGAGTGAAGCTTGTTTCAACCATCGCAAACCCTGCGTGCATTAAAAACACAAGTACTGCCCCAAACATTACCCACATCATGTCAATTGATGCACTGACTGATTCGACAGTTGGATCAGCAGCATTAACGCGTGTTGCCGCCAACAGACTAATAAACAAAACCGCACTAATTTTCTTTTTCAACGCTTAACTCCCCCTCTATTAAAATAACACTCTCTTTTTATAAAATAGCCTCTACACCTGCCTCTCCTGTTCTAATTCGTACAGCGTCTTCTACCGGATATACAAAAACCTTTCCATCACCTATTTGATTCGTAGAACAAATTGATTGAATGATCTTAATGACTTCATCAACTTGTTCTGCTTCTAAAATCATTTCTACTTTGACTTTAGGTACTAATTTGATTTCAAAACTTTGTCCCCTGAACAGACCCTGCTCTCCTTTTTGCTGACCGCAGCCTGCCACTTCTGAGACCGTTAATCCGTTTATTCCTACTTCCTCTAATTTTACGCGCAGTGCTTGAAATTTTTCTGGACGAATGATGGCTTCTACTTTTTTCATCGTAATCCCTCTTTCATGTCAGTTTTATTAACATTTAATGTTATGTACATTATCATATAGGTGATTTTCTGAATATTCAAGTTAATATACGATAAAAATAAGACTTTTTTCTTATTTACATAATAGTTAACGCTTTCATATCTTTTCAAAAAAAAAGTAACGCAAAGGAAAAGTAATCCCTTTGCGTTACCCTGTAGAAATAGATGTCATAATTTCCTTTTTCACTTGACTTGTGACAAAGTGCTTTTCTGTAAATACGTCATAATTTTCTTTTCGAATTTTATCAAGAATCGCTCGGTATAAATGCGCCGCTCCTGTAAGAGGTAAACGAGAAGCCACGGGATATTTATGAATCGACTGAAGCCCTTTTATATAATACATTTCCGCTTCTTTGGCCAGGTGCTCCCACATTTCTATAAATTCAGAAGTGACCCACCGGTTCTCTAACAGCGTGCGCGTATATCCGTAAGAGTTCATAAAGTCTTTCGGTAAATAAATACGCCCTCGCTCTAGGTCTTCTCCCACGTCTCTTAAAATGTTAGTCAGCTGCATCCCAATGCCTAATGCAACTGCTTCTTCTTCTAATTCTTTATGAGTAGTTGGAGCTAAAATCGGTAAAAGCATTAACCCTACCGTACTCGCTACGTGATAGGAGTATGTTTTCACTTCATCAAGCGTATCGTATTCTTTTTTTACTAAATCCATTCGCTGGCCGGTAATCATATCATCAAACGCTTGAACATTCATCTCATATTGTTCAAATACATTTCGCAGAGCTACCCACATGGGGCTTTCGTTTAATAATTTTCCATTTTTAAAACGGACAAACTCTCCCTCGAATTGCTGCAGCTCTATTTCAGGGTTGCTTCCTTCATCTACAATATCATCAACTTGACGGCAAAATGCATAAACCGCCCATACTGCTTTTCTTTGTGTTGACGGCAGCATGGAAAAAGCTTTGTAAAACGTTTTTGAGTTTTCTTTAATAATTTCCTCACACTGATTGTACGCTTTGTCTAACGAAATGTTCATCATATAGGACCCCTTTCTCTATTAAAGGATAAACCATCATTTCCTTATGGCTTCACAAGATCTTAAGAAAGCTTTGCAACCGTTTGAATAGACGATTGTTCAATAAGATGATCAGCCAACATTTTTGCTCCTTGCATAACAATTGGCACGCCTCCGCCTGGATGAATAGATGCTCCGACCGCAAAAACATTTTTATATTCGTACGGCTGGTACTGGGGTCTGAATACGCCTGACTGAAACAGCTCAGGAGCAATACCAAAGCTTCCGCCTTCGTAAAGTCCAAATGCTTGAGCATCATTTGGCGTGCGTACTTTTACCCACTCTATTTCTTTACGCAGCTCTCCAAATCCTTTTTCTTCCAAAGTCCGAATGATTCCATCAACAAAATCTTGCTGGTTGCTCCAATCAATGTGGCTACCTGATGGAACTGGTACAAGTGCGTATAGCACGCTTTTCCCTTCAGGAGCTAGCGATGGATCCATAATAGAGGGATTAAATGTATAAATAGCGGGATCTTCAGGAATCGTTTTATGCTTAAACACTGCTTCCATATGTTTAGCCAAATCATTGCCCATAAAGTATTGATGCACGTTGTGATGATCATATTTTCTCTTCAAACCGAGATAAAGCAGCAGACAGCTGGACGAAGGCACATACTTCTTTTCTTTTTTTTGAGCAATTTTCGCCATATTAGGAAAGTCGCCATTTAAAACCACTTGATCAAATGGATGAAGTTTTTCGTCAACAATAACCCCTTCTGTCTTGTCTCCTGATATAGAAAGCTCTTGAACCACCTTATTCAAATGAATGCTTACACCTTGCTCTATCAGCGCCTTTTCAAGAAGTGGCACAAGACTTGCGTATCCCCCTTTTACGTAATAGATGCCATGAGCATGCTCACTATAAGGAACAAGAGAATAAATAGCTGGTGCCGAATAAGGATTCCCTCCAATATAAAGAGATTGCAGCGAGTAGGCATCTACTAGACGTTCATCCTGGAAATACGTTGAAACAAATTTTCTCATTGATTTATTTGCATTCATTTCTTTTAATGCCTTAATGTTTTGCCATGTCCAAAAATCTCGTTTATTTACAAATGTTTTTTCCAAAAATGCCTTACTTCCTAATTCAAATCGCTTTTTTAATTCAGTCATAAAACGCCGGTAGTTTTGTTCTTCGCCTGGAAACAAACGGCTAATCTCCTCTAACTGATCTTTTTCAGTTGCTTTTTTTGTATAGGTCGTACCGTCTGGGAAATGAATATCATAAAGTGGATCACAGCGTATTAGTTCATATTGAGAAGCAGAAATGCCCGCTTCATCTAAAATACGTTCAAGCATTAAAGGCAGCAAGACAATCGTGGGACCTTCATCAATTTTATAACCGTCTTTTTCTACAAACGCCAACCGGCCGCCCAGTTTGTTTTCTTTTTCGAAAATATCAACAGAAAAACCTCGTTTACTTAATAACAAAGCGGTAATTAAACCGCCTATGCCGCCTCCAACAATTGCTGTTCTCATAATGCACTCTCCATTTCCTTCATGGTTTTAAACGGCTCATTCAGTAATTGTCCGTCTCTTTTTAAGATGAGCTTTGTCGTAATGCGAGATGATTCCAGAATAGTTGGTAGACCGCTCCCTGGATGAGTTCCTCCTCCAACTAGCCAGCAATTTTCTAATTCTTCAAATTTATTATGCGGACGCAGTACCATCATTTGAGTGAGCTGATGTCCAAGGTTAAATGTCGCTCCTTTATAGACCAGCACGTCTTCTTCCCACTGCTTTGGTGAAATGATTTTTTCAACTTCAATATGACTCTCTAAATCTTTGAAACCCGTTTTCTTTTCTACGATTTTTAATACTGCATCTCGAAAAGCTTTTTGTTTTTCATCCCAGTTTACACCGCTGAAATTATTCGGAACCGGCGCTAAAATATAAAGAGCAGACTTTCCTTCTGGTGCTAAAGTTGGATCTGTTACACTTGGGTTTTGAATGTAGATGGAAGGATCTTCTGAAAGAGCTAACGTTTTTGTGATCTCTTCTACATTTTTTTTATAATCTTCAGCGAACACAATCGTGTGATGAGGCAGATCTTTGTACTGTTTGTCTATGCCTAGATAAATCATGAAAGTAGAACAAGAGTATTTTTTCTTTTCAAGTTTTTTAACTGCATATTTTTTAAGCGTACCTTCATCTATTAAATTCGTCATCGCATGAGCAAAATCTCCATTGATAATGACGTCGTCTGCTCCTATTCGCTCTCCATTTTCTAGAATAATTCCTTTTACTCTCTTCTTTTCAATCCATAGTTTTTGAACACCTTGGTTTAAGTGGATGTGTCCTTGATGTTCTTCTACTACTTTTGCCATTGCTTGAGATAGCTGATTTACTCCTCCTATCGGATGGAAGATACCGTAAGCATGTTCCATAAATGATAAAATAGAAAAGGCTCCTGGACATTCCCAAGGGGACATTCCCAAGTACTTCGATTGAAAAGTAAAAGCTAATTTCAATTTCTCATCAGTGAAATACTTACCAAGTACATCGTAGAGCGTTTTACCTAAGGATAAATGCGGCAGTGCTCGAATTGCTTCAGGCTTTAAATAGTGATGAAAACGATTCATCTGGCCCTGCAATAAAGGCAGCAAAGCCGCCATCTTTGCCTCTGTTTCTTTCATAAAGCGCTCATAGCCTTCTCCGTTTCCTGGATATAAACGTTCGATTTCTTCTTTCATCTTTTTATGGTTATCCGTCATCTGAATCTGCGCATCATCAAAGATAAGCTCATACATGAGATTTAGACGTTTTAAGTCCATATAATCATGCGCATTGCGATTAGCAGCTTGAAATAATTCTTCAAAAATCTGTGGCATGCTCAAAAATGTAGGACCCATATCAAACGTAT
>Ga0209025_1003835_pt1 | contig 13686 bp, 13 predicted proteins | sample AraplaMF_Col_mLB_FD_184256 | JGI IMG/M metagenome (GOLD analysis project Ga0209025, IMG submission 184256) | Arabidopsis root microbial communities from the University of North Carolina, USA - plate scrape MF_Col_mLB (SPAdes) (version 2) | ecosystem: Host-associated > Plants > Roots > Endosphere... | reverse complement strand
CGGTGGCGATCGCCTCGACGCGGCTTGCAAGGAAGCGATTGGCCCGGCCGATCACCGCGTTCTGCTCGTGCAGGAGTGTCGGCACGCCCATCAGCGCCGCGGCGAAGACCGGCGGCACCGTCGGATAGCCGCCGAAGCCGACGACGATGGCAGGCCTGAGTTGCTTGATCGCCTGCCGCGCCGCCAGCCCGCCGCGCAGCAGCACCAGCGCCGCCTTCGCCATCGCAACCGGCGACTTGCCCGAGGGCGTCGCCGCCGGCACGGCATGGATCGATTCCGCCGGGAAGTTGCCGGCGTATTCGGCGGCACGCGTATCGGTGATCAGCGCGACCCGGGCACCGGCGCGGTGCAGAGCATGGCTCAGCGCCTCCGCCGGGAAGAGATGCCCGCCCGTGCCGCCGGCTGCGAGCACGACGAGCGGCGCCTGCCCAGCGCTCATGAGCGCCGCCCCGGCTCGCCAAAGCTCTCGGAGCGCGGTCGCTTACGGGTCAGTGCCAGCAGGAAGCCGGTGCCGAGCGCCAGCGAGATCAGGGAGGAGCCGCCATAGGAAATGAACGGCAGGGTCATGCCCTTGGCCGGCATCATGTGCAGGTTGACCATCATGTTGATCGCCGCCTGGATGCCGAAGAGCAGGGCAAGCCCGGTGACGCCGAGGCGCACGAACGGATCCTCGGCCCGCTGCGCCACGAACAGCGCCCGGAGCACGATGACGGCGAAGAGCAGCACCAGCGCCATGCAGACGACGATGCCGAACTCCTCGGCCGTCACCGCGAAGATGAAGTCGGTATGCGCGTCCGGCAGGATGCGCTTCACCGTACCCTCGCCCGGCCCCTTCCCGAACCAGCCGCCCTGGGCGAAGCTCTCCAGCGCCGTATCGACCTGGAAGGTGTCGCCCGAGCCCTTGTCCATGAAGCGCTCGATGCGGGCGCGGACGTGCGGCACGAGCTCATAGGCGATGAACAGGCCGACCGCGCCGATCCCGCCCAGCCCCATCACCCAGAACCAGTGCAGGCCGGCGACGAAGAACAGCCCGGCCCAGACCAGGGTGATCAGGATGGTCTGGCCGAAATCGGGCTGCAGCACCAGCGGCACGATCGTGATCGGCAGCAGCAGGAAGGCGATGATCGTGCCCGGCAGCTCGGGCCGGCGATGGCCCTCGGCGAAGGCCCAGGCGGCGAGCACGACGAAGGCCGGCTTGACGAATTCAGAGGGCTGGATCGAGCCGAGCGGCCCGAGCGTCAGCCAGCGCTTGGCGCCCTTGACCTCGACGCCGAAGAACAGCGTGCCGACCACGCCGGCGAGCGAAAACAGGAAGATGATCAGCGCGATGCGTCGCACCTGGCGTGGCGCCAGCAGCGAGGTCGAGAGGAAGATCGCCATCGCGACCAGGAGGTAGACGACCTGACGGTTGACGAAATGGAAGGTCGACAGGCCCAGCCGCTCAGCGACCGGCGGGCCGCCCGCCATCAGCAGCACGACGCCGGAGACCATCAGCGCCACCAGCGTCGTCAGGATGATCCGGTCGATCGACCACCACCAGCGGCCGCTCAGGCTCGGTTCTGCGCGCGAGACCATCGTTCCAAGGCTCCGTACCGAGCGGACAGATCGAGGGCGCCCGCTCCAGCGAATCACTCTGTCAATGAATGGTTAACCGATTGATTCCGATGCCGGTGATCGTGCCTTCACGCCTGCGATCGCTGCGCCTTGTCCACTGCGGCCTCACCCCGCTCCGCCAGATAGGCGCAAACCAGCCTGACGAGTTCGTGCCGCAATGCCGGCTCGCGCAGCCTGCCACGGCGCGCCGCATTGTGGATCACGCCGTCGATGGCGTCGGAGATGACGAGCCCGGCGGTCGCGGCTGGAACGGCATGATCATGCGCCCCATAAATCGTCGCCGCCTGCGTGAAGAGCGACTGGTACTGCGCCTCGATCTCACTGTTCTGGTCACGATAGGCCTCGAGGCCCGGCGCCTCGTCCAAGAGCACCCGATGCAGCCCGGGATGGATGCTGTGCGCCGCAATGAGGTTGCTTACGAGGGTCTCAACGAACTCCGCGAGGGATCGCGTGTCCGCAAGCGCATGCCTGACGGCATCGAGACTGTCGTCGATATGTCGCCGCCTGATCGCGTCGACGAGAGACAGCTTGTCGGGGAAATACTGGTAGAGCGAGCCGATGCTGACGCCGGCTGCATCGGCGACCTTGTTGGTGGTGAAGCCGGCCCAGCCCTGCTCGCTCAGAATGCGAGCACCGGCCTCGATCACCGCCTCGACCGTCGCTCGCGAGCGCGCCTGACGCGGCTCCTTGCGCATCGAGAGCTGCCCCTTGGCAATGCGAGTAGACAAATTGGCTGCTCCGCCGCCGAATATGAGGAAATTACTCACATTTCTCGAGTGGAGCCAACGGCCATGAGCGAGATACTGCAGACCCTCTATGGCTATCAGGCCTGGGCCAACCACGACCTGCTCGACAAGCTGGCTTTGCTCGACGGGAGGACGCAGGCGACCGAGCGCGACACCGCGCTCCGGCTGGTCAGCCACTACCATGTCGTCGCCCGGATCTTCGCCGCGCACCTGGCCGGCGCGAACCATGGCTACACCTCGGACAACACGGCCGAGACGCCATCCCTCGACGAACTTCGGGCCTCGGTCGCGACGACGGATCGCTGGTACCAGGATTATATCCGGACGGTCACGCCGCAGGCGCTGTCCGAAGCGGTCGCCTTCAGCTTCACCGATGGCGACAAGGGCTGCATGACGCGCCAGGAGATGCTGCTGCACGTCGCCCTGCATTCGGCGGTTCACCGAGGCGAGGCCTGCCGCATCCTGTGGCAGCTCTCGATCACGCCGCCCTGGGACACCCTCGCCGTCCATCTGCACCAGTCGGAGCCGGCCCGGCGAAGCACTCCGACACGTATCAAGTAGGCGACCGCTCCCGACGCAGCGGGTCAATCCCTATAGTCCGGAAACCGAACTCTCAGCCACGAGCCAGGTCGGGTCGGGGCGCAGCCGATAGACAATCCGCCCAACGATATCCGAGAAAGGGACGAAACCGACGCTCCGATCGCGACTGTCCAGCGAGTTGTCGCGATTGTCTCCCAGCACGAAACAGGCGCCTTGCGGCACCAGTGTTTCCGTCATCCGATCAAACACCGAGCCATCGCCATCGGTCTCGATAATCTCGTGCGAGGCGCCACCAGGAAGGGTTTCGCGATAGCGTGATACGGAACGTATCGCGCCGCTTCCCTGCGTCGAGGCAAAGGCTGGCAAGGGCTTGCGATCGACAATGGCACCATCGATGGAGAGGCGACCATCGATCATGGCAATCCTCTCGCCGGACAGGCCCACGACCCGCTTCATCCACTCGGCCTTGCCATCGCGCAAACGAAATACGATCAGATCCCCGCGTGCGGGCTCCTGGCCTGCCGAGCGCAGATCGGCCAGCACCACATCTCCGACACGGAGCGTCGGCTCTTCACTGCGGCTGCTCATCGAGAAGCTTCGGATGGGGATGCCCGCATTGGTGAAGCGAAACGTCATCGTCAGACTAGAGAGAAGATCGGCAGGCCCCGCGATGGCCGCTGCCGGCACCCCCGAAGCGCAGGCACCGAGCAAGAAAGATCGACGATTCACCATAGGTTGATCTTCGAGCGCAGATTCACGTTTGGCAAGAACGCCGCGCTCGAAGACCCTCGCTGGCATTATTACCCCGGATAGGGCGTGCCATCCTTGTGCAGGAAGCGGCCATCGCTGCTCGGGCTCATCATGTCGATGTCGGAGCAGGTGATCACGTCGTCCGGGGAGCGGTTGCCGACTTCGAGATAGACCGCGACTTTGTCCGCGCGGTTGATCATGTGGTGGCCGTTGCCGCTGTTCTTGGCGAAGGCGGCGCAGTCGCCGGCGCGCAGCACGGTCTCGCCGGAGTCCTCGACCAGGACCAGCTCGCCTTCGAGCAGATAGACGAACTCGTCCTCATGCGAATGCCAGTGCCGTTGGCTCGACCAGCCGCCCGGCGGCAGCTGCATCAGGTTGACGCCGAAATCGCTCAGGCCGCCGGCATTGCCGAGGCGTTTGCGGATACGCTCGGCGCAAGGGACGTCGAAGGGCTTCGGATAGCCCGAGCCCTTGCGCTCCGGCACGGCCCTAACATCGATCTTCGGCATAAGCAGGCACTTCCAGACGGTGGCTGCCTGCAAGCTATCACACGGCTAGCGTGTTGCGACCGCCTCGAACCCCGGCAGCGCCTTGACCAGCGCCCGGAAAGCCTCGCCCCGCACCTCGAAATTCGGGAACTGGTCATAGGAAGCGCAGGCCGGCGAGAGCAGCACAGCGATCTCGCCACTTCCCTGCTGCGCAATTGCTGCCTTGGTCGCAGCCGCGACGGCGACGTCGAGCGTGCCGCTGCGCTCGTAAGTCACGCGGCCGTCGTCGTCGAAGGTCGCGGCGAACAAATCGCTCGCCGCGCCAATCAGATAGGCGCGGGCGATGTTGGGGAAATAGCGGCGGAGCGACTCGATCCCCCCTTCCTTGGCCTTGCCGCCGAGGATCCAGAAGATCTCGCGGAAGGAGGTCAGCGCCTTCTCGGTCGAGTCGGCATTGGTCGCCTTGGAATCGTTGATGAAGACGACGCGGCCGATGCGGCCGAGCTCCTCCATCCGGTGCTTCAGCCCGGGATAGCTCCTGAAGCCGGCGGCGATCTCCTCGGCCGTGAGACCCAGCGCCGCGCAGGCGGCGAAGGCAGCCGCCGCGTTCTGGGCGTTGTGGCTGCCGCGCAAGGAGCCGATACCGGCGAGATTGGCGACGACCCTCGGTTTGCCGTCCCTGACCTCGACGATCCGCGTATCGAGCTGGCCGGCATTGGCGGTGACGCCGGCGAAGACGCCTTCATCGAGCGGCTGCTCGCCGCTGATCTTCACCAGAGGCTTGCCGGAGGTGGCGCGGCGGCGCGCCATCTGCTTCGACGGCTCGTCGTCGACACCGATCACCGCGATGTCGGAAGCCGCGACGAGCCGCTCCTTGATCGCGCCATAGGCCTCGAAGGTGCCGTGCCGGTCGAGATGATCAGGCGTCAGGTTCATCTGGATACCGACTGTCGGCTTGATCGAGGGCGCAAGATCGATCTGAAAAGTCGAGCACTCGACCACATGGATGCGGTTCTCTGCCGGCGGTTCCAGCGCCAGCACGGCGGTGCCGATATTGCCACCCATCTGCACGTCTCGCCCAGCCGCCTGCAGCACATGCGCGATCAGCGCCGTCGTGGTCGACTTGCCATTGGTGCCGGTGATGCAGATCACCGGCGCGGCGGGCGCGAGCTTCGCCCGCTCGAGGAAGAACAGTTCGATGTCGCCGATCACCGGGACATTCGCAGCTTTCGCCTTTTCGACTGTCCAATGCGGCGCGGGATGAGTCAGCGGCACGCCGGGCGAGAGCACGAAGGCGGCAAAGCCCGACCAGTCGGCGGTCGCGAGATCGACGACGGAAAACCCTTCGGCCGCCGCCTTGTCGCGGCTCGCCTGATTGTCGTCCCAGCAAGCGACCTTGGCACCGCCCGCCACGAGCGCGCGCGCCGTCGCGAGGCCGGAGCCGCCGAGGCCGAACAGCGCAAGGGTCTTGCCGGCGAAAACGGTGACGGGTGTCATCAGCTCAACGCAGCTTCAGCGTGGCGAGGCCGACCAGCGCCAGCACCACCGAGATGATCCAGAAGCGGATCACCACCTGCGGCTCGGTCCAGCCCAGCTTCTCGAAATGGTGGTGGATCGGCGCCATCAGGAAGACGCGCTTGCCGGTGCGCTTGAACACTGCGACCTGGATGATCACCGAAAGCGCCTCGACCACGAACAGGCCGCCGACGATGGCAAGCACGATCTCGTGCTTGATTGCGACCGCGATGGTCCCGAGCATGCCGCCGAGGCCGAGTGAGCCGGTATCGCCCATGAAGATCTGCGCCGGCGGCGCGTTGAACCAGAGGAAGCCGAGCCCCGCCCCCATCATCGCGCCGCAGATCACGGCGAGTTCGCCGACACCGGGCACGTGGTGGATCTGCAGATAGTTGGCGAAGATGGCGTTACCGGCGAGATAGGCGATGAAGCCGAAGGTGCCGGCCGCGATCATCACCGGCACGATCGCGAGCCCGTCGAGCCCGTCGGTCAGGTTCACCGAATTGCCGGCGCCGACCACGACGAAGGCGGTGACCACCGGGAACAGGATGCCGAGCGGGATCATCAGCTCCTTCAGGAACGGCATGGCGAAGCCGCTGGCGATCGAAGGCGGACTGACCTGCATGATCGCCGTGCAGGCGGCGAGCGCGATGACGATCTCGAGGCCAAGGCGCGCCTTGCTGGAGAAGCCCTTGTGCGACTGCTTCGTCACCTTGAGGAAGTCGTCATAGAAGCCGATCGCGCCATAGCTCGCGGTGACGCCGAGCACGATCCAGACATAAGGGTTGCGCAGGTTGCCCCAGAGCAGCGTCGCGACGAACAGCCCGGTCAGGATCATCAGGCCGCCCATGGTCGGCGTGCCGCGCTTGGCGAGATGCGATTCCGGCCCGTCGGTGCGGATCGGCTGGCCCTTGCCCTGCTTGATCCTGAGCCAGGAGATCGCCGCCGGCCCGAAGAAGAAGACGAAGAGCAGCGCCGTCGCGGTCGCCCCGCCGGCGCGGAAGGTGATGTAGCGGAAGACGTTGAGGACCGGGAACGATCCCGCGAACTCGGCAAGCCAGACCAGCATCGAACCTTGTTCCCTACTCAGTCGTCGGCCTGGACGACCGGAAAGCGAGCCGTCATCGCCTTGACGATCGGCCCCATGCGCGTACCCAGCGAGCCCTTCACGGTGATGACGTCGCCGGCGCGGACGGCATCGAGCACATAGGGCTCGAGGCTGCTCGCCTGTGCGGCATAAGCGCCGCGGCGGTGCGATGGCAAGGCATCGTAGAGGGTTCGCATCAGCGGGCCACAGGCGAAAACGAGATCGATTCCGTTGCCGGTGACCGCGTCGGCGAGCCCCTTGTGCAGCTCCGTCGCGGTTTCGCCGAGCTCCAGCATGTCGCCGAGCACGGCGATCCGCCGCCCTCGACCCGAAACTGGCATGCGCCCGAGATTCTCGATCGCCGCCCGCATCGAGGCGGGGTTGCCGTTATAGCTCTCGTCGATCAGCGTGAACGAGCCGGCGGGCGCGTGCAGCACCTGCCGCGCACCGCGCCCGGACGGCGGCGTCAGATCGCCGAGCGCCAGCGCGGCCAAGGCGAGATCGGCGCCGAGCGCCTCGGCGGCCGCCAATACTGCGAGCGAGTTGAGGACGATATGCTTGCCCGGACTGCCGAGCTTGTAGGTCACCGCCCGGCCCATCACGCTGGCATTGGCGGTCGAGACATCAGGTTTCAGCGAGCAGCCGAGCAGCCGCACGTCAGCCGCCTCGTTCTCACCGAAGGAGATGACGTGCCCTGCCCCGGCGGCGAGCGCCAGTTCGCGCAGGAGACCGGTCTGCGGAATGTCGGCATTGATGATCGCGGTGCCGCCCGCCTTCAGCCCGCTGAAGATCGCCGCCTTCTCGCGGGCGATCCCTTCCAGCGACTCGAAGGCGGCCAGGTGCACCGGCTGGATCGTGGTGATCACGGCGACATCGGGCTGCACCATCTTCGCCAGCGGCAAGATCTCGCCGGGCGCGTTCATGCCGATCTCGTAGACGCCGTAGCGCACGTCGCGCGGCGTCCGGGTCAGCGTCAGCGGCACGCCCCAATGGTTGTTGTAGGACGCGACTGGCGCGTGGGTCTTGCCCTGGCGCGAGAGCACCAGCCGCAGCGCCTCCTTGGTGCCGGTCTTGCCGACCGAACCGGTCACCGCGACGACCCTGGCGGAGAGCTCCGCCCGGCGCGTCATGCCGGCTTTTTCCATGCCGCGCAGCACGTCAGGGACGATGGCGAGCGGCACATCGGCCGGGAAGGCGCCGGCATGCGCCTCGTCGACCACGGCGAGCGCCGCGCCCTTGTCGAGCGCCGTCGCGACGAAATCATGCCCGTTGCGCGCCTCGCCGGTGATCGCGAAGAAGGCCTCGCCCGCCTCGAGCGTGCGCGTGTCGATCGAGGCGCCGTTCACGGCCGCCGGCACAGGCCCTTGCGAACGGGCGCCCATCGCCTCGATCAGGCGCGCGCCGGTCCACAGCGGTTCGGTGGTCATCCCAGTCTTCCCCCAGCCAAGGCTGCGATCGCCTCGCGGACCACCTCATGGTCCGAGAACGGCAGCGTCCGATCGCCGATGATCTGGCCGCTTTCATGGCCTTTTCCGGCTACGACGAGGACATCCCCAGGCTGCAGCATGGTGACGCCGGCCGCGATCGCCTCGGCCCGGTCGCCGATCTCCCTGAGGCGCTCCGGCGCCGCGGCCAGCACCTCGGCGCGGATCGCCGCCGGCTCCTCGCTGCGCGGATTGTCGTCGGTGACGATGGCGATGTCGGCGCCATTAGCGGCGATGCCACCCATCAACGGGCGCTTGCCGCGATCGCGATCGCCGCCGCAGCCGAAGACGCAGATCAGCCGGCCGCTGGCATAGGGCCGCAAGGTCTTCAGCACAGCGGCCAGCGCATCGGGCTTGTGGGCATAGTCGACCACGACGAGCCCGCCATTATGCTCGCCGACCCGTTCCAATCGGCCGGGTACACCCTGCAGGCCGGCAATGGCGCGCACCGAGGCCGCCGCATCCTCGCCGGTCGCGATCGCGAGCCCCGCCGCGACCAAGGCATTGCCGGCCATGAAATCGCCGACCAGCGGCAGCACGACTTCAACCGTCGCGCCATCGACCGCGACCGACAGGCGCTGCGAGAAACCATCACGCGCTACATTGAGCAATTTCAGACGGTCGCCGCCCCGGCCGATCCCGATCACGGGATGGCCGCCGGCCTTCGCCGCCGCCTCGGCCTGGTCGGCATAGGGCTCGTCGCGATTGATCACCACCGGTGCGCCGGCCGGCAGCAGCTCCCAGAGCCTCAGCTTGGCCGCAAGATAGTCCTCGACGCTCGGATGATAGTCGAGATGATCGCGGCCGAGATTGAGGAAGGCGCCGGCCGAGAGCCTGACGCTGTCGAGCCGGCGCTGGTCGAGTCCGTGCGACGAGGCTTCCATCGAGAGATGCGTGACGCCATCGCCCGCCAGCCGGTCGAGCGAAGCGTGCAGCGAAAGCGGGTCGGGCGTGGTCAGCGAGCCGTAATCGGCCCCGTCTTCGGTGACGATGCCGATCGTGCCGACGCTCGCGGCCTTGCGGCCGAGCGCCTTGAAGATCTGGCGGGTGAATTCGGCGACCGAGGATTTCCCGCTGGTGCCGGTGACGGCGACGACCGTGCCGGGCTGGCGCGGATGCACCTTGGCCGCAGCCAGCGAGAGCGCGAGCCGCGGATCCGCGACCTGCGCATAAGCGATCTCGGCCGGCAGATCGGCGGGACGCGGTCCGCTGGAGACGATCGCCACCGCCCCGCGCTGGACCGCATCGCTGATGAAGCGGGCGCCGTCGGCCTTGGCACCGGCGAGCGCGACGAAGGCATCATCGGGCGCAACCTTGCGGCTGTCGAAGGCGACGCCACCGACGCGGCGCTCTCCTGCGTCGGCGAAGGCTCCCGGGAAGAGCTGGTCGAGGCTGAAGCTGGTGTCAGTCAAAAGCGCAATCCTTGCCGGGCGCGGCATCCCGCGCGTCAGTCTCGGGCGAAGCCCCCGGGTCCGACCTTCGGTCGGCCCAAGGATGAACTCCGCGTAGACCCGAGAAGCTCATGCAGGATCAAGCTCCCTTCCGTCCAGAGATGCTCGGGCCGGGCCCGAGCATGACACTCCCTACCGCGAGCCCCACGCCCCGAGCTTCGCCATCAGCGGGAACGGCGCGACCGGCGGCTCGAAGCGCGGTGCGAGGCCGAGGATCGGCGCCGCCCGCTCGATCACCTTGCCCGTGGTGACGCCGGCATTCCAGGCCGCGGTCGAATAGCCGCCGCTCTCGGCATAGCCCTTCGGCTCGTCATAGATGGCGAGGAAGACGTAGCGCGGCTTGTCCGAAGGCGCGATCGCCGTGAAGGTGGTGAAGTTCTTGTTCTTGGCGTAGCGGCCGTTGATGACCTTCTCGGCCGTGCCTGTCTTGCCGCCGACGAAATAGCCGGGGATGTCGGCCTTGCGGGCAGAGCCCTTCTCGCCGTTGACGCGCATGATGAAGCGCATCGCCTCCGAGGTCTCCGGCTTGATCACCCGGACGGCGTCCTTCTTGGCCTCCTCCTCGGAGCGCTTGAGGAAGGTCGGCTTGATCAGGTAGCCGCCATTGACCAGCGCCCCGACCGCCGCCAGCGCCTGGATCGGCGCGACCGCGAGGCCGTGGCCGAAGGCGATCGTCGCCGTGTTGATCTCGCCCCAGCGCTGCGGGACGATCGGCGAGGCGCTTTCCGGCAGCTCGGTCGTCATGCGGTCGAGCTGCATCATCTTCCTGAGGAAAGCCTTGTGGCCCTCGACGCCGACCGAGAGGGCCATCTTGATCGAGCCCATGTTCGACGAGTGCACGAACACCTCCGGCACCGTCAGGGTGCGGCCGGTGCCGTGGTACTCCTTGATGACCTGGCGGCCGAACCGCATCATGCCGCCGGCGGTCGAATAGCTCGAATTGATGTTGGCCTTGCCGGAATCGAGCGCCATCGCGATGGTCAGCGCCTTGAAGGTCGAGCCCATCTCGTAGACGCCGACATTCATCCGGTTGATCCGGTCCTTCTCCAGCGCGTCGACCGGATTGTTGGGATCGAAATCTGGCAGCGAGACCAGCGCGATCATCTCGCCGGTATTGACGTCCATGATGGCGCCGGCGGCGGCGATCGCCCGGTATTTCTCCAGGCCCCTGACCAGCTCGTCGCGCACAAGGTGCTGGACCCGCATGTCGATCGAAAGCTGGACCGGCTTGAGGTCGGAGGCCTGCACGGCAAAGCCCGCGCCGTTCAGGTCCTGCAAGCCTTGCGTGTCGATGTACTTCTCGATGCCGGCGATGCCGATATTGTCGACATTGGCGAAGCCGAGCACATGGGCGGCGACATTGCCGTTCGGATAGACGCGCTTGTTCTCGGGCACGAAGCCGACGCCGGGGATGCCGAGGCGGTGGACCTCGGCCTGCTGGCGTGGCGTGATCTCGCGCTTGACCCAGACGAAGCCCTTCTTGGTGCTGAGCTTGTCGCGCAGCTCCTTGGCGTTGAGGTCTGGCAGGACCGCGGTCAGGAGCTCGGTCGCCTCGTCTTTGTCGAGGATGTTGCGCGGCTCGGCGAAGACCGAGACGGTGCGGATGTCGGTGGCGAGCTGGATGCCGTTGCGGTCGAGAATGTCGGGGCGTGCCGCCGAGATCGCGTTCGAGGTCGCGCGGCGCAGGCCGACCTGGTCGCTCGGGAAGGCGCCGAGCATGACGAGCCGGCCGACGATCGCCAGGAACAGGCCGCTGAAGCCGAGGATGACGAGGCCGACGCGCGGCTCGCTCTTTTCGCCGCTCATCCGGAAGATGTCGCGCAGCCATTCGGTGCGGAAACGCCATTTGCGCTTCACGACGTCCGGTTTCGCGATCGTGGCGGCGGCGACCTCGGGTGCCCCGGCCGGGTTGTTGACCTCCTGGCTCATGGGCGGGCTCCCGGCGTCGCTGTGTTGCTCTTGCGGTCACGCGGTGTCTCGGTCGGCAGGCCGAGGCCGAGGTCCTCGAGCTTGCGGCCGATCGAATCCACCTTCGGTCCGCGATTGGGGATGTCGGAGAGGCGCACGATCTGGGTCGTCTGCAGCGGCTGCAGGTCGAGATGCTTGTCGGCCAGCGCCTGCAGTCGCTCGGGGCGGTTGAGGAACTGCCATTCGGCCTTCAGCACCGCGATCGCCTCGCGCTCGCGCTGGGCCTTGCTCTTCAGCTTCTGCAGCTGCTCGGCCTGCAGCGTCGTCTCGTATTTGATCGAGTAGGCATAGAGCGCCGAGGAGACCAGCGCGCCGATGGCTATGATGTGCAAGAGCTTGATCACGCTCAGCTCCTCCGGCGGGTTTGCGGCGCGGGCACGACGGCGAGCCCTACGAGATCAGGGTCGGGCGCGCGCGGCGCCGCCTCGGTGCGCTCGGCGGCGCGCAATTTGGCCGAGCGGGCGCGCGGATTGGCCCGCGTCTCGGCCTCGGAGGGCGTGACTGGCCCCTTGGTGACCAGCTTGAACGTCGCCTGCGGTGCGGCCGTCGCCGGAGCGTGGCGCGAGCCGCCCGGCGCCCTGCCCGAGCGCTCGGCGAAAAACTGCTTCACGATCCGGTCCTCGAGCGAATGGAAGGTGACGACCGAAAGCCGCCCACCCGGCCCGAGCACGGCCTCGGCCCCATGCAGCGCCCGGACCAGCTCGCAAAGCTCGTCGTTCACGGCGATGCGCAGGCCCTGAAAGGTCCGCGTCGCCGGATGGGCCCCGCCCGGCTCGCCCCGGACGATACCGGCGACGAGGTCGGCGAGCTGCTTGGTCGTGGTGATCGGCGCCTTGCGCCTGGCTTCGACGATCGCCCGCGCCACGGCGCGCGAACGCCGCTCCTCGCCATAATGGTAGATGATGTTGGCGAGCACGCCCTCGTCGGCTTCGTTGACGAGCTCGGCCGCGCTCTGCCCGCCCGCCTCCATGCGCATGTCGAGCGGCCCGTCATAGCGGAACGAGAAGCCACGCTCAGCCTGATCGAGCTGCATCGAGGAGACGCCGATGTCGAGCACCACGCCGTCGAGCGGCGCCATCTTGAAGCGCTCGGCCTCCTCGGCCAGCGCACCGAAGCGTGCCTCGGCCAAGGTCAACCGCCCACCCATCGCCGCGACGAGCCCTGCGCCACCGGCGATCGCGCTCGGATCGCGGTCGAGCGCCAGCAAGGTCGCCTTCGGCTCGCGCTCCAGCAGCGCGCGCGAATAGCCGCCGGCCCCGAAGGTGCCGTCGAGATAGCGGCCGCCTGCTTTGAGAGCGAGCGCGTCGAGCGCCTCCTCCATCAGAACGGGGATATGCGGCTCGCTGGTCATGCCGGCCTCGCGCCCAATGTCCGCCGGACGTCGCGCAGCTTCGCCCTGGCCTCCTCGAGATGCGCCTTGAAGCGCTCCGGCTCCCAGATCTGGAACTTGTGCCCCTGCCCGACGAAGGTGACGGTGTCGCCGATGCCGGCATGCGCCTTCAGCGTCTCGCTCAGCATGATCCGCCCTTCCGGGTCGACCTTCAACACTTCGGAGGTGCCGTTCAGCGCCGTCGAGAGCGACTCCCACTCCTCCGAGAAGGGCGAGAACTGCGACAGGATCTCGTCGATCGTCGCGCGCAGCGCATGGCCGCCGCAGTCGAGGCTGAACTGGTCGAGTGCCGGATAGACGTAGAGCCCCTCGTAGCCATCCTTCGCCAGAACGGCGCGGAACGGAGCCGGGATCGAGACCCGCCCCTTGGCATCGAGCCTGTTGGTGAAATGGGAGACGAAGCGGTCCGTCAACGCCGCCTCCAGGTCGGACTTCCAGCCGCGCCGCAAGAGCGCGAAGCGAGCCGGCAGGAACCGGCGATCGATACTCCCGCCGATCCCGACATGGCGGGGCCGTCAGCCAGAATCCGCGCGGCACACGGGCCCTGACTTGCTGCTTGCCTGTCGGTCTCGACGGGATGATTTGGGATAGCATGGGACAATATGGGCGTCAACGGATCCAACGCTGCGGACACGGGTCTGCCCGATCCTTCG
>Ga0209025_1003833_pt1 | contig 13692 bp, 12 predicted proteins | sample AraplaMF_Col_mLB_FD_184256 | JGI IMG/M metagenome (GOLD analysis project Ga0209025, IMG submission 184256) | Arabidopsis root microbial communities from the University of North Carolina, USA - plate scrape MF_Col_mLB (SPAdes) (version 2) | ecosystem: Host-associated > Plants > Roots > Endosphere... | reverse complement strand
TTCATGCTGTTTAAACAACCGAATCAAATGCTCCGACGAAACACCTGCTTGACCGGCCAAATCATGTAGTGTAATTTCGTCTGAATAATGCTCATTGATCCATGTCAGAGCGGTATAAAGGGCTGGATGTTTCTCCCGCTGCAGAAGGAGTCGTCTCGTTTCAGTCGGGTAAAGATGTATCGCTGCGAGTCCAAGACTGAGGATCGTTATATCATTAGAGGGCACATGCCGCAGCATGCTGAGCATAAGATCAGTCAGCTTGTTCATCTCTTCCGTGAGCGGTAGCAGTTCCGGGAGCAGATGCAGCGTATTCCTCATCTCTTCTGACAGTGGTGAGACGTGCACAGAGATCCAACGATGCCAGGTTTCTTCGGTTTTCGAGAAAGCAAACAATTCCTCGTGACCCGGCTTCAAAAGCACGACATGCCCAGGTTGTACATGTAGGGGGCGCCCATCAATGGTGACAGTCATCTCTCCTGTGTACAACAGAACGAGCTGAAGATCCTGCTGAATGCGGGGCCCATATCGACCGCCGGGCGGATATACAATGGTTCCTGCATACGCATTTCGTAATGAATCGAACGGAAGTGACAAAGATACCGACATCATGCTTACAAACCTCCATTCATCTCCACTATTTTCTCATTTCATAAACATATCAATTACAGATACAATATTGCAAATTTGAGACATTGTTGCAAGTACGAATACAAGGTAAGCTGAATAGCAAAACAACGCTCACGAAGAAAAGGAGAATTCGAAATGAACACAACAATACCAACACTATTAAAACCGTTCAATGAGGATCAAATCGATTTTTTCAGAGAAAATGGATATGTATTACTCAAGGGAGGATGTTCCTGCGATTTAGCAGATGCCTTTAATGGACACATCTATGATATCCGTAACCAGTCACCAATGCCGGAATGGGCGGCTTGCGAAGAAAGCAAGAAATATGCTGTGCGGCTGTTCAATCCCCACAAGCATGATAGTTTCTCTCGTCAATTGATGAAGCTTCCAGTAATCCGTGGCGGTCTGGTCCAATTGATGGGCAAAGAGGCCGTATGCGTTCAAAGCATGTATTTCTATAAAGAGCCAGGAGCACCCGGACAGGCATCGCATCAGGATTATTACTACATTAAGAACGATCCGATGACGATGATTGCCGCATGGACCGCGATGGAGGATTTGGTTGACGAAGAGAACGGATGTTTATGGGTCATTCCGGGCACCCACAAGCTTGGCTTACTGCCGCATGGCGCCGTCAAAAACTTGGAGGAGCATGAATCGTGGACGGAGGAGACTGAGGGTATCGATACGAGCCATCAAATTCCAGTGATCATGGAGAAAGGTGATATTCTCTTCTTCAGTGAATTGCTGATACACTCTTCGAACAAGAACAGGAGCAAAGAACGCTGGCGCCGATCTTATGTATGTCATTATATCCGCGAGGATTCCAATGTTCTCCATCGGGAAGATCTTCGGCAGAAATACCCGCTTTATTAATAAGTTTTCTTGATCCTCATATGTAAACTTTTGAGAAAACACGTGTTCTTCCGGCTCCCTATAGACACCTCTTGCATACATGCCCATTCTGGGAGCCGTAAAACACAAATATAGAGTACTACGGATAGACAATAGGATTAATCGGGCTTGCGGCGACATCCCCCGGTTTAAGTCCTGGAAACCACCTTGCTAAGTCACTTCTTCGTGCATTGCTATCCGGTTCAGCAATAGGCAGTCCATCCGCAATATAGATGATAGTCATCACTTCGCGCATGCGATCCGTTGGGTTACCGGGAGCGCTGTGGAGGGTCCAACCAGCGTGAAAAGTAGCGTCCCCAGCTGCCATAGCGCCGTATCTTACCATTTCTAACCCTTTTCCCTCAATGTAATCCTTCAAGGTTCGATGTGACTCATCAGAAATCTCCTGCTTCGAGATATAGCCATTGAGATGGGAAGCGGACGCAAAGGTCATAGATCCGACTTCCTCCGAAACGGGAACAAGAGGCATCCATAAGGTTATTGTTTTGTCGGTATCCAATGGCCAATAAATTTGATCCTGATGCCATGGCGTATGTCCGCCCCCAGGCTCTTTGAATAATGCTTGATCATGATAAATTCTTACTGACGGTACTCCCATCAGATCAGCGGCTACTTTTGCAAAACGGCGCGCCATAACAAATTTTTTAACGGAATCGCTCATTCTCCATAGGTTTTCGACCTGAATAAAGGCTTTGCCATACGTGTCCCTTTCATGCAACGGTTTTGTATGGTAGTTATGTTCTTGTACCATCTCACTGATGATCTCGCGATAGATGGACACTTCATCGTGTTTCGCCAGTCCTCTTACAATTGTATGCCCATCGCGCTGATAATGAAGGATTTGCTCTTCTGGTAGATGATACGCCTCGTCCAAATTAGGCAGGTTGTTTATTATGCTCATTCCACTCTCTCCTTTTACAATCCATCATGCGTTACATAGCTAATTGTAAGAGATTTTGACAGTTTGGTCTTTGTATGCAATAATCGCGTTACTTGTATAAAACGACTAAATTTATAGGTGAATATCATGAATCTGTTTTCATTTTCTTACACCCATCCCATTGTGCCTTACATAAGAGAGAGCGATTTCGCGGTACGTAACGCCTATTATTCTCCTTTCCGGAAACTTCTTGATTATTTGATTATCTATATACAAAAAGGAGAACTAACGGTCGTCGCCGATGGAACAACATATCAGCTTCAAGAAGGACAATTCTGTCTGCTTCAACCCGGCACCGTGCATGATTTGAAAGCCGTTTCTGATAATGAAACACCCTTTGCTCATCTGGACTTTTTCTTCCATGCTGACAGAGACAAAAGCTTTCCAACAAAACCTGGACAGATCGATGTACATGCCTTTCAACATCTCATGCAGCCTAGACTTAATGACTTCGAAGGTTTATCCATCCCTGTTCTGCTAGAGCCCAGCAAGCCGTATCTTTATCGCAATTTGCTCATGGAAATGATAGGAAGCTGGCTTGAACCGAATCCTTTATCCAAGCTAAAGTCACAAGCAATTGCCACCCAGCTCCTCCATCTCATCATTCAAGACCATTCTAATCCTGCCAACCTCGGATCGAACCATCCTCATGATCTGGATTGGATTCCGTCTTATTTTTCGGTTCATCTCGCCGAAACACTGTGTATACCAGACTTGGCTAAGCGCACAAACCTTTCCCCTTCTCGATTTAGAACCGTTTTTCGTGAGCGTTACGGAGTTCCCCCGCATCAGTTTTTAATCAATCTCAGACTGGATCACTCGAAGGAGCTGTTATCTTCTTCTACTTACTCGATCGCCAAAATAGCTGAATACTGCGGTTTCTCGGATGTCAGTCATTTTACAAATAGGTTCCGATCCCGAGAAGGCATGACTCCAGGAGCCTTTAGAGGAAAATAAAAACAGATCTTCGCTTGGATTTCCACCAAGGAGATCTGTTCTCATTATAATCGAAATCGATACCCTGCTCCCCATAACGTCTCGATGTATTGGGATTTAGATGCATCTATCTCAATTTTCTCTCTTAGTTTCCGGATATGGACAGTGACTGTCTGTGAATCACCTAGCGCATCCATTCCCCATAATTTCTCGAACAATTGATCCTTGCTGAATACACGGTTGGGATTTACGGCTAGAAAATATAGTAAATCGAACTCCTTCGTCGTAAGGATCACCTCTTGATCATGAACGAAAACTCTTCGTGACCCATAATCAATCAAAAGGCCGTGAATCCGGATCTCTTCTTTTTTTTCCTTGCTGCCAATCAGTCGCTCGTACCTAGCTAAATGAGCTTTCACTCGTGCAACCAATTCACCCGGTTTGAATGGCTTGGTAATATAGTCATCTGCTCCAAGACCTAAACCACGAATCACGTCGATATCTTCTTTCTTCGCAGTAACCATTAGAATCGGTACATTATGCTTCTCGCGTATTTGTCTACAGACATCAAAACCATTGATTCTAGGAAGCATCAAATCCAAAATAATTAAATCATACTCCCCGCTCATCCCTAGCTTTAACCCCGACTCGCCATCCGTCGCGATATCTACGGTAAAACCATTCGCCTCTAAATAATCTCTTTCCAGCTCCGCAATGATCTTCTCGTCTTCTACAATTAGAATTTGTTTCATTGTTGGTCACCAACTTTATGATTTCTGCGTGGTAAGGTCAATGTAATACACGTACTCTCACCAACCGTACTATTTGCTTGAATCGTGCCATCATGACCATCCATAATTTGTTTGGTAATCGCGAGGCCGAGCCCGCTTCCCCCCGAGTGACTATTCCGAGACAGGTCCGCACGGTAAAACCGTTCGAATACATGCGGCAGTGCATCCGGTTCTATTCCCTGCCCATTATCCGTCATCTGAATAACAACATCGTCTTTTGTCATATAAGCCTGTAAATGAATCGTCTTCTCCGGTTTGTCCATATATTTTAATCCATTATCAATAATATTCGCGAATACCCGTTTAAGTTTGTCTCGATCGATCAACACATACGTCTCCGGTTCTAATGTAATATTCGATGAATAATGGACACCTTGTTTGCCGAGATCAAATTCGAGTTCTTCCGATAAATCTAATAAAAATGCGTGAAAATCAACGATCTCAAATTGAAATGGCAGTCGGTTCAAATCCAGTTTGGAATATAAGAATAGCTCATCTATCAAGTGGTCCATCTCTTCTGCTTTGGAAGATATGATATCGATGTATTTCTGTCTTTTCACCAGCGTGTCTGCAATTCCGTCTCCCAGACCATCAACATACCCTCTGATTGCAGTTAAAGGGGTTCTAAGATCATGTGAAATGTTCGAGATGAGCTCTTTCCGATTCTCTTCATATTGGATTTGCGTATGAATTGAAAGCTGCAGCTGATGTCTCATTTGTTCAAATGCAACACTGAGCTCCCCGATCTCATCCCTGCTCGTCGGTTCAACTTGAAATTCCAAATCGCCTGCTTCAATACGTTTCATGGCATTCTTCAGCTTCTGAAGAGGTCGAATGATACTTCTAGATACGAAATACGTCAATAAGGTGTTCGTCAGAATCAGAATAATAATACTGGTGATAAAGAGGATTGGGAAAAATTTCTGCGCGAAATTAACGACGGGATTCACGTTGGTCACAACGATGACACTACCGGGTGTTTGGTCAGCGAATCTAAAGTCAAAATGTCCAAACGAAATGAGCTCCTTGCCAATATGTTCTACTTCATCTCTTTCCACATGTCCTGATCCTTCATATGCCGGCAAATGCTCCAGAATATCCGTCTGTTGTAATGAAGGAGATGAATAGATAATGCGTTGATCTTTACGTACAATCAAATTGGATTTATTCGCTTGCAGCTCACGATCCAGATCCGACAAGTAACTCGAATCAGACAGAAGGGAAGGATTCTTCTCAACGGATCGTTTCATCTCCTTCAATATGCCTTCAACATGTTGATCTTCGAACATGCGATGGGCACCTGCTCCATATTGCTCACGGATCGTCTGAAGATCACCCCGAAATACAACAGTCAAGAGCACTGCGGTGAAGAACGTGATCACCAGCGGAATAATTAACATAGCAGCATAGGAGAGCAGTAACTTAATACGAATCGACATCGATAAATTCCCCGTTTATACTTCTTTTCGATCAAATATATAGTAACCTAGTGTAAAAAACAACACACAGCTGGATAACAAATAAAGTGAAGTAGACCATAACTTACTTAAAGCGACGGTATGGCTGATCCATAGCATATGCCAGTCGGTATAGGAAGTAGGTGAGAATGTAGACATGGCGCTCAGTAGAAATGGTGAAATTTTCAATGCCACATAGAGTACAATAGCTGACACCATAAACCCACTCGCACTCTTGAAAAATTGAGATACAAAAACAAAGACAGCAGATAGCGCGACCATCGCAACGAAAGCAGCAACATAGGCCTTAAATACGCCCATTCCCTCTGCGAAACTAAGGGCAGTACCTGCAAATACATTACAAATCAACGTAACCACGCCTAGTAATACAAGTAACGCACCAATCCCCACAGCGAGAGCTGCAACCTTCGCACAGAACACTTGAAATCTCGTATTGGGCCGTAAGAAAGCAAGCTTCAAGGTTCGTGTAGCCACTTCACTTGGGAATAAATCTGCCGTCATGGTTAAGATGAAGAGGGGAATCCATACCACCGTATAAATACTTAACATCTGAATCGGAAAGGATTGGCTAACCGCTACAAGTCCCAATATAGGCTGTAATGCGTGAAGCGACACGGCTAGTAGAATCGGAAGAATGACTGAGAATGCGAAGAATGCTACCATTTTCTTACGGTATAAGAGCAACCATAGCTCATTGATAAATCCTGCTCTCCATTTATGCACTTTCCTTCCCCCCTTTCCTGCATTCTAATTCATGAATATAGAATTGTTCCAGCGATTGCCCGCTCGCAAGCAAGTGAGATACATACCCTTCCTGAATCAATTGCCCCTCCACGATGATCCCCACTCGGTTACATAGTTGCTCTAGTTCGTGGATCATATGACTAGAGATAAGGAATGTCGTTCCATGCTCTTCAGACAACTGTTTAATAAGCCGACGGAACATGACCGTGCCTTCAATGTCCAGACCATTCGTAGGTTCATCCAAAATAACAAATTTCGGATTCGGCAATATAGCCGCAGCAAGCGCTAATTTCTGCTTCATGCCGGTCGAATAATTCTTGATTTTATCTTTGCGAACTTGGATCAAGCCTACAACCTCTAACACCTCCGTAATTCGTTGATCCGTAATATTCGGATAGAATCGACCAACCAACTTCAAATATTGCGATGCTGTTATAAAATCATGAAAATCTGCTGATTCAATCATACAGCCAACATGCTGCATACCCTCTTCAAATTGATCGATTAGGTCTCCATTAAAGAGTGTAATCTTCCCTTGATCCGCACGGATCAATCCTGTAATGAGCTTCAAGAATGTTGTCTTGCCCGCCCCATTCGGCCCAAGTAATCCATACACATCACCGGCATGCAGCTGCAGACTGATATCTCGAATCCCTCTACTGTTACGATACATTTTCGTAAGTTGATACGTCTCTAATATCGGTTCCATCTGGATGATACCTCCTTCATATGGTGATGCAGCAGATAGGCGCTGCGTAGAAGCCTACCTGCTGCTGATCCATTCTCGTTACATCATTTATTCATTGTCATCGTGAAATTTACCATGATGATGGTTATTCATTTGTTGAACCTTTTTACCAGAAAGATCAATCGTATCCGGTGTTGTTGTGTTATAACCCGAAAGGTTCGCCTGCAGGTGTACAGTCACTTGATGCGCTGTGCCGCTAGCATCTTTACCGGACACCGTGATGTCAGCTTCTTGATGCTCAATATAGTTAGCAGCGTTAATATTCGCTTTGAAGGAAACCTTCTCAATCTTAATATCTTGCGTCAATTGAGGTGTTGAACCTTGAAGTACATCGCGATGAAATGGAAGTTGTTTCGCATCGTTGTTGTCTTTCTTCTCCCCATCTCGCTCATGTTTGGACGCCTGCTGAATCACAATCGGTGCGATCGCGTTCACAACCGTTGGAAGCTGCGAATTATCAAGTTGAGCCGTAATCTCCTTGGAACCATCTGTCTTCGCATCTACAGCGACATAATCCTTCAAGTTCCCTACTAGCGCATCAATTACCGTCTCAACTTGTTGCGAAATTTGCGGATCTAGCGTTTCTTTTGCTTCGTTCTTGTTTTTTCCTTTGTCACGTTCTTGTTGGACATAATACGTATCAGTTGCACTTGATTTAAGTACGGTCTGATCTTTCTGCTTATAGAAGTTAACCGATTGTGTTGCACCATTCGCCTTTACATTTGCACTACCGCTCGCTGCCTGTTTGTCTAGGCTGATCTTGAAGTTACCTGCCGCGCTTGCAAGAACATTGCCATTATCCTGCAAAGAAGCGGATGCTTGCACAGATACATTCTGAATCGTTCTTGTGTTCTTCAGAGCCGATTTATACGCGTCATACCCCGATGTACTTGCAAATGCACTTACTCCTGTTGTAATCATCATGACGCTACTAATACCTAGAGTGCCGCCTAGCATTAACCATTTCTTCTTCATGTTCTACCTCCTGCAAAATAAGATTTTTGACTTACAAGATCAATCATAGGCACTAAAACTGAAAATCTTGTGAACCAATTATTAAAATCTTATTAAATCAACAAAAAGCATCAAACGTGAATTTTCATGAGAAATAGACAACTGCCTAAGACAGTTGCCCTTACATTCTAGTTTAATGCAGTATCTCTTCTCATTATATTTTCATCTTACTATATTAACGTTGATTTACTCTCACTTAACGTGTTCAAAAAAAAGTTGTGGGAAACCACTACAAAGAAAGGAAGTTATGTATGGAAGTGAACGAAAATAAATTAAAAATTATATTTAGCAAGGTACCTGAGGTTACTATTTTCTTTTGGATTATTAAGATTTTATGCACAACGGTCGGTGAAACATTTGCCGACTTCATAAATTTCAATCTCGGATTTGGTTTATCGCTCACGACAATCATCATGGGAGTAGCGTTTTTCATTGTATTGTTCTTTCAATTCAGAGCAACGAAATATGTTCCAAGCATTTATTGGCTAACGGTTGTGCTTATTAGCGTATTTGGGACGTTGGTAACGGATAATCTGACAGACAACATCGGGATACCTCTTGAGACGAGTACAATCGTTTTCTCCGTGCTGCTAGGTTTAACTTTTCTTTTTTGGTATCTTAGTGAAAAAACACTCTCGATCCACTCGATTTATACAAGAAAAAGAGAAGTTTTCTATTGGCTTACCATTCTTTTCACATTTGCACTTGGAACAGCTGTCGGCGATTTATTCTCCGAACAACTCGGTCTTGGTTATCTTCTCACAGGAACAACAGTCATTATTATAATTGCTTGTGTATTCTTGGCATGGAAATTCCTAAAACTTGATGGGATATTAGCGTTTTGGATTGCTTATATTCTTACTCGCCCACTCGGAGCATCATTAGGAGATTACCTATCTCAACCAACAAATAATGGTGGGTTAGGTTTGGGGACAACCGTTACGAGTGTCATTTTTCTTACAGCTATTTTAGCGATCATCGTTTTTCTTGCTGCTACAGAATTTGATACAAAAGCAAAAAATGAACCAGCAGAAACAAACCAAGCAACTGGAAGCAAGAAAAATGTTTTGGTGCAAACCATTGTGGTACTGTGTATTTTCTTAGCTCTTTGTATAGGCGGTTATGTTGGGTTAAGCAATAATATTGCATCGCAAACCGATGCTACACAAGCTACATTAGCAGGACAATTAACTGATTTCATTAAAATTGAAAGTGATATGCTAAACAATGTAAACGCAAATGACTTTGCTTCAGCCAAAAAAGGCGCTGACAATTTGGAACATCATTGGGATACAGCTGAGCCTAAGCTTCGGAAAATTGATAGCAACACATGGATCCAAATTGATGGAACGATTGACGTGGTATTAGCAGCTGTTCGGTCTGGAAACCCTGATGCTAGCCAATGCAAATCTACACTTAACGATTCGCTTAGTACCATAAACGGAGCAAATAAATCAGCATCGCAAACCGATTCTTCACAGAATAAATTAGCTGGACAATTAACAGACTTCGTTAAAATCGAAAGTGATATGCTAAATGATGTAAACTCAAATGACTTTGCTTCGGCCAAAAAAGGCGCTGACAATTTGGAACATCAATGGGACACATCTGAGCCTAAGCTTCGGAAAATAGATAGCAAAACATGGGTACAAATTGATGGAACGATTGACGTGGTATTAGCGGCAGCTCGTTCAGGAAGCCCTGATGCTAGCCAATGCAAATCTGCACTTAACGATTCGCTTAGTACCTTAAACGGAGCAAATAAATAAGAGTGAAAAACGGTCGGCTGTATTCAGCCGACCGTTTTCATTTGATCCTGTCAAATTTCTAACTTATCAAAACTGCCTATTGGGTATGTTGAGTAAAATTTCTAATAAATACTCATACTATCCATATTCTGTTAAAGGCAGGTGTAGTGTTCTCGTGACGTTCCGACCATTAACAACGATTACGCCGTTGCAAAGCGCGTCGCTCTGGATCACGGTCATCGGTGTATCCAATCACGTCCTCATCATGCCGATACTACTCGACGCTGCTGGTCGCGATGCATGGATCGGAGCTTTGCTTGCATTTCCGCTGATGCTGCTTTGGTGCGGACTCCTCTGGTTTATCATGGGTAAAATCAACGATTCTCTTGTTCCGTGGATTAAGAAAAAAACAAATACCGCGATCGCCATCGGCGCCGCGCTCATCTATACGGTATACTATCTCGTCATGGCCTCATTTGATATGCAAGACACGTTGCAGTGGACCAAAACAGCCTATTTACCACAAACACCCATTTGGTTTACCAGCGCCTTTTTAGTCGGATGCGCATACATTACTGCGAAAAAAGGCATTGTTACAATTGCCATCACGAACGGCATTTTGCTTCCCTTCATTATCGTCTTCGGTTTATATGTGATGACCGTCAACTTTCAAGTCAAAGACTACCACTACTTGTTACCGATCGGAACACATTCATTCTCTGACATTTGCATGGCAGCACTCTTCACGGCAGCGGGTATTAGCGGGATGATTTTTATCGTATTTGTTAGCGATGACATGAAAGGCAAATTAAAGAAACGCCATTATGCGATAAGCTTGCTTCTATTAATTGAACTCACGATCGGACCACTTGTTGGTGCCATCGCTACATTTGGACCTGTAGAAGCTGCCAGCATGTCTTTTCCGGCATTTGAACAGTGGCGTATGGCATCGGTTGGGAACGTGATTGCACAAACGGATTTTTTATCGATTTACCAATGGCTTGCCGGCATCTTTATCCGCCTTTCGCTAGCGCTGTATATTTTTCAAAAGTTATGGGGGCAAAAAGCGCTGCCTTATTTGACGTTACTGCTCTATTTCGCGTCTTGCATTGGGCGATTTAACATTGACTTTGAAAAAGCATCAGCGCTAATGTATCTGAGTGCTTTGGTGCTCAACGTGACTTTTACTATCTTTTTGTTCATCCTTTGCCAAATCAAAAAGAAGGAGGTAAGTTAAGTGGACAGACAATATCTTCAAGAATATTTTGCAAACTGTGCGGACGTACAAATTTTAGAAACAAGCCAAGGCATGATCATCCTCTATGTCAGTGGACTGGCAAAAATTGAGCGTATTTACGAACTCATCATAAGCAACTCTCTCGAACGACTGCCAGCGAAATCCGTTAAATACATAAAGGAAATTGAAACAGCCATTTTTAATGGCGAACTGGTTGTTGTTGATCCAATACAAGACGTGATTCAAAGCTTTATCACATCTAATTTGCCGCAGCGTAAGCCGGAAGACGCCGTAACGGAAACGACAATAAAGGGTGCACGCGACGGGTTTACCGAGAGCATCGAAACCAATATCGCGCTTATTCGCAAACGCATCCGCACAAGTACGTTTAAATGCGAAATATATAAGCTTGGTAAACGAAGCAAAACCAAAGTGGCGCTCCTTTATATCGAAGATGTGGCAAATGTCGAGCTCATTGAAGAAGCGCGGCATCGATTGTCGAACATTGAGCTTGACGTTGTTATCGGAAATACGTCCATAGAAGCGGCGTTATCCGACAAAACTCGCTCACTTGTACCGCTTGTTGATACAACAGGGCGTCCTGATTATGCGGCAGAATGTTTGAATGCAGGTCGTTTTTTTGTTCTTATTGACGGTTCATCCATTGGTATTATCGCCCCCACATCGCTCATCTCTCTAATCAGATCGCCGGAAGATGCCTATTTCACTGCACCCATTGTGAACATGCAGCGCGCATTACGCATTCTCGGAGGGTTTTTGTCAATTTTTTTACCAGGATTTTTAATTGCGCTTACGACGTATCATTTTGAACAAATTCCGATGCCGCTGCTTGCCACTTTAACGGCTAATCGCATGGGACTACCGCTCAGTTTACCTCTGGAAGGTTTCTTAGCGTTAATTTTGTTTGAACTATTTAAAGAAGCGGGGATCAAACTGCCCAAAACGGTTGGACCGACCGTCACGGTGGTCGGAGGACTCATATTGAGTACCGCTACGATCGAGGCCGGACTAACCTCGCCAACTGTCATGCTCGCAATGGCGGTCTCTGTCATTGCCGGCTATACACTCATCAACACAACCATCAGTTCTGTCGTACCCATCATTCGGATGTTGGTGTTTGTCTTGTCATCCCTTTTAGGGATGTTTGGTTTTTTTATGTCATTTTGTTTGATCGTCGCGCTTCTAGGTAGCAAACAATCGTTCGGTGTGCCCTACTTATCGCCCATTTCTCCGCCCATTAAGTCCGACTTTTTCAAAGGCGTCTTTAAACCATTTACGGTAAACAATTCCACGCGACCGAAAAATTTACACACGCAAGATGAGACCAAACGACCGGAGGATTCCAAGTGAAGATCGCAGCTGTAACCATCTGCTTGCTGGGTACGATGTTACTTACGGGTTGTTGGGATGTAAAAGATGCGCAGTACTATCTTTTTGTGAACGAGCTCGGGATTGATTATCAAAATGGCGCATACATCGTTAACGTGCAAATCAACGAACCGTCCGCAATGGCGAAACAAAAAGGCAACTCTCCACCTCCAAATCCGATTATCGTCGGTAAAGCAACAGCGCCTTCGTTGGGGATGGCAATGGATGAAATTGAAAAAATAAGCCAAGTTAAATTGGTGTGGTCGCAAAATAAGGCAGTCATTCTAACGGACAATGCGCTAAGACAAGGGTTGCGCACATTAAAAGACGATTATTTTCATTCAAGAGAAACGCGGTACACTGCGTGGGTCTATATCACAGACGAACCGCTAGTGAAGGTGCTGAACGCAAAGCCCATTACCGGCAGCTCCTCTATGGCAACACTGACGTATCAGCCAAAATTAACGTATGACATGCAATCGCTTCTCTTACCAAAAAGATTACAGCACGTATTCCGCTCTCTTGGTGAAAACTGGGAAACGATTGTTATCCCAAAAATCGGAATAAATGAAATGTGGACAAAAGGTGGAGAAAAGGAAAAAGTAACGGTTTTGAAAGGCGGCGTCGCAATCACGCAGGGAAAGGACCCCAAATCTTTTACCGAGTCGCAAATAAAAGGGATACGCTGGCTCGATCCACATGCAAAAAATGCAAATCTTGTCATGGGAGATAGCAAAGAAAATACGACGATCTTATCGTTAAGAGAGCCGAAAATAGAACAAAAATTCCGCCGCGAAGGCGATTTCATACTCGCGAACTATACAATCACAACAAAAGGATTCATTCGTGTGCAAAAAGAAAATTTGACGCGTGCAGAAATCGCTAGCAAAGCTGAAACAGCCATCCAAAACGAGATCCGCGAGACGTTCGATGCAGCAAACAAGCAGGGTGTTGATATTTACAATATAAAACTTGGTTGTTACAGACAAAACATCAAGCCAAGCGATTCGATCAAACTTGGGAACATAGTCGTGAAGGTTTCAATCGAAAGCACAGGGATGAGACAAAAATGAAAAATAGTGATGAACTAATGAGTCAGTTTAGCAACAGAAATTTCTTTTA
>Ga0209025_1003832_pt1 | contig 13694 bp, 12 predicted proteins | sample AraplaMF_Col_mLB_FD_184256 | JGI IMG/M metagenome (GOLD analysis project Ga0209025, IMG submission 184256) | Arabidopsis root microbial communities from the University of North Carolina, USA - plate scrape MF_Col_mLB (SPAdes) (version 2) | ecosystem: Host-associated > Plants > Roots > Endosphere... | reverse complement strand
TAATTGTCGAACGACTTGTTCTCGTGCCAGACCGACCAATAATGCATGTCGCCGGAACCATCGGCATGCCAGGCATCGCCGAAATCGAGATAGCCGGAAGCCGGGCTCGACGGCCACCAGATCGCATCCGGCGCCGCCTTCTTCATCGCCTGCTCGATCGTCCGGTTGAGGCGATCGTACGAGACGAGATAGCGGTCGCGGTCCTTGCGCGATTCCTCGAACCAGGTGAGCGCGCCCACCAGTTCGTTATCGCCGCACCAGAGCGCGATCGACGGATGCGAATTCAGGCGGCGAACCTGATAGTCGACTTCAAGCGTGACGTTGTCGAGGAAGTCCTCGGTCGACGGATAGAGATTGCAGGCGAACATGAAGTCCTGCCAGACCATCAGGCCGAGCCGGTCGCAAAGATCATAGAAATGATCATGCTCGTAGAAACCGCCGCCCCAAACGCGGATCATGTTCATGTTGGCGGACTTGGCCGATTGCAAAAGGTCCTCGGTCTTTTCGGGCGACGACAGCGAGAAGAGCGCGTCCGCGGGGATCCAGTTGGCACCGCGGCAGAAGATTTCGCGGCCGTTGACCTTCAGCGCGAAACGGCTACCGGCAGCGTCAGGCGTCGTGATGAGTTCGAGGGTGCGAAGACCAATCTGCTTGGTCACCGCATCCGTTGGCAGATCGACCGTCAGTGCATAAAGCGCCTGCTCGCCGCTGCCGGAAGGCCACCAGAGCCGCGGCTTCTCGATCTCGAAAACATGATTGACGACCGTTTCTCCGGCTCCGACGCCGACGTCCAGGCGAACGCGCTCACCATCAAGCGAGAAATGGATCGGCACGATACCGGGGTTCTTCGCAAACAGTGTCGCAGTAACCTGCAGATCCACGGAACCGTTCAGATTGTGCACCTGCCGCGTCGTCACGTGTTCGATGCGAGCCGTCTCGAGTTTGCGCAGCGCGATCGTGCCGTAGAGCCCAAGGGGGCCAATCGCGATGTTCCAGTCCCAGCCGAAATGGCACTGAGGCTTGCGCAGCATGTTGCCATTCGCAATCGGCGAGTTGCCGGGATGATATGGAATGTAAAAGGGCTGCCTGGCCTGCCGGTCGACACCTGCGGCAATGCTCGAATGCAGGACGATACGGATAATGTTGTCGCCGGTTTTCAGCTGGCCGCCAACATCAGGTCGATAGCGCCGAAAGCTGTTATCTGCGAGCAGAACCGGCGAGCCGTTGATGAAGACGGCAGCCACGGTATCGAGATAGTCGATATCGAGATACCAATCGCCATCAGGCTCCGACAGCGTGAAGCTGCGCTCAAGCACCCAGTCGCGATGCGCCACCCACTGAACGACTTCCTCGTTGCGGCCGAAATAGGGATCGGGAATGAGCTTGGCAGCATGCAGCGCCGTGTGCACATCGCCCGGCAGCGTGATCGACGTCGTGATGTCCCCATCGGCGGAGCTAAGCGTCCACGATCCGGAGAGGTCGAGGTTGAACCCGTTTTTCGGCAAGGATGTCATAACAGTATCCCGATCGGGCTACGCTTGGGAATGCCCGCACCAGCGAGCCGCAGCCGAACTTGGTGGCCAGATGGCCGATTAAAAGAACGGGCGGAACGATAGCTCCGCCCGCATTGCGGTCTAAAGACGAAGCTCGGTTTCCGCATCGAAGATCGACGCCAGCGACATATCAAAGCCGAGCTTGAGGGCTGTGCCGGGGCTGAAGCGGCGCGCGCCATTGATGCGTACCGACATTGTGTGGCCGGCATGCTTCAACCACAGCAGGTTGTCGGCGCCCATCGGCTCTTCGATATCGACCGTAGCATCGTGGACTTCAGCGCCGAGGTTCTCGTTAACCTTCACATGTTCCGGACGAACACCGAGAATGACCTTGCGGCCCGCCTGCAGCACTTCCGGTGTGTCGTAGTGCGCCAGCGAAAAGTTCACGCCGTTCGCGGCAAAGAACGTCTGATCCCCCTGCTTGGTGATCTCACCGCGTAGGAAATTCATCGACGGCGAACCGATAAAGCCGGCAACGAAGAGATTGCGCGGCTTGTTGTAGATCGTGGTCGGATCGGCAAGCTGCTGGATGATGCCGCTCTTCATGATCGCGATACGGTCAGCCAAGGTAAGCGCCTCGATCTGGTCGTGTGTGACGTAGATCATCGTGTTGTTCAGCGACTGGTGCAGGCGCTTGATTTCGACGCGCAGTTCCGAGCGCAGCTTGGCGTCGAGGTTCGACAGCGGTTCATCGAACAGGAACACATCCACATCGCGTACCAGTGCGCGACCGATTGCGACGCGCTGGCGCTGACCGCCCGAAAGTTCGGCTGGCTTGCGCTTCAAGAGCGGCTGAATCTGCAGAATTTCCGCGGCGCGCGCCACGCGCTTGTCGATCTCCTGTTGCGGCACCTTGGCGACCTGAAGACCGAAGGAGAGGTTTTTCTCGACGCTCATCTGCGGATAGAGCGCGTAGGATTGGAACACCATGCCGATGCCACGATCCTTGGGCTCTTCCCAGGTAACATTCTTGCCCTTGATAAAAATCTGGCCGTCGGAGGCGTCGAGCAAGCCGGCGATGCAGTTCAACAGCGTGGACTTGCCGCAACCGGACGAGCCGAGAAGGACGAGGAACTCCCCGTCATTGATTTCGAGATTGAGGTCCTTGAGAACGCTAATCGCGCCGAAATTCAAAGACAGATCGCGGATGGAAACACTGGAATTCATGGATCAGCCTTTCACTGCGCCGGCGGCGATGCCACGGACGAAAAGTCGTCCCGATACGAAGTAGACAACGAGCGGCACCAGACCCGTCAGGATCGTTGCGGCCATGTTGACGTTGTATTCCTTCACGCCCTGGACAGAATTGACGATGTTGTTGAGCTGCACGGTCATTGGGTAATATTCCGGCCGGGTGAAGACGACGCCGAACAGGAAGTCGTTCCAGATGCCGGTGACCTGCAGGATCATGGCGACGACGAAGATCGGCAGCGACATGGGCAGCATGATCTTGAAGAAGATCTGCCAGAATCCTGCCCCGTCGATACGAGCCGCCTTGAAGAGTTCCTGCGGCAGCGATGCGAAGTAGTTCCGGAACAGCAGCGTCAGGATCGGCATGCCGAAGATGCTGTGCACGATGATCAGGCCGGTTAGAGTCCCGTAGATCCCCATTTCACGCAGCACGATAACGATCGGATAGATCATTACCTGATAGGGAATGAATGCGCCGACGACGAGGATCGCGAAGAACAGCTCGGAACCCTTGAAACGCCAGTTGGCGAGCGCATAACCGTTCACCGAGGCGATGGCGATCGAACCGATCACCGAGGGAACCGTGATACGGACCGAATTCCAGAAGCCGCGAGAGAGACCGTCGCAGTTGAGCCCGGTGCAGGCAGTTGCCCAGGCCTTTACCCAGGGTTCGAAGGTGATTTCGACCGGCGGCGAGAAGATATTGCCAAGCCGGATTTCCGGCATGCCCTTCAGCGACGTGACGATCATCACGTAGAGCGGAAGCAGGTAATATGCTGCGGCAACGAAGAGCGTGCCGTAGAGCATGATGTTGCGCGGAGAAATGACCCGCTTGGGCTTCGGGCCACTCGGCCCCGAGACGGACTTGCCGGACGCGCGGCCATCGGCGGTCTTGAGAGCAATAGCATCAGGCACGTTTACGCCCTCCGAATTCCAGATAGGCCCAGGGAATGATGATGATCGCGACGGTGATCAGCATCATGGTGGAGGCGGCGAAACCCTGCCCCAGATTCTGAGCCTGGAACATGTAGTCGTAGACGTATTTGGCGGGCACTTCCGACGCGATGCCGGGACCACCTGATGTCTGCGCCACGACGAGGTCGTAGACCTTGACGATGCCGCTCGCGATGATGACGAGCGTCGTGATGAACACCGGCCGCATCATCGGAATGACGATGAAGAGATAGGTCTTCCACATCGGGATGCCGTCGACGCGCGCAGCCTTCCAGATGTCTTCATCGATGCCACGCAGACCGGCCAGCATCAGGCACATCACAAGGCCGGTTCCCTGCCAAAGCGCGGCGATCAGGATGCCATAGATGACGATTTCGGGCGTATAGAGCGGATCGAAGGTGAAACTCGACCAGCCGAGCGAGCGGACGACGGACTGCACGCCGAACTCGGGATTGAGCACCCACTGCCAGACGAGGCCCGTCACGATGAACGACAGGGCGAATGGGTACAGGAAGATCGTACGGAACGTATTCTCGAACCGGATCTTCTGATCCATCAGAGCCGCCAGGACAAAGCCGATCACGAGGCTAAAAATTAGGGAGAGAACACCGTAAACGGCCAGATTCTCGATCGAAACGATCCAGCGCGGAGCAGCCCAGAGGCGCTTGTACTGATCGAAACCGACGAAGCTCAACCGAGGAAGGAGCTTCGAGTTGGTGAATGAATAGACCACCGTCCAAGCCGTGCCGCCGAGAAAGATAACAAGGGCGGTAAGGATCATGGGGATGGAAGCAATCTTCGAATTCAGATTGCGCAGTAACTGATTTGGCCGGCCTGCTTTCGCTTGACCCGTCATTGTAATTCCTCCTGAATCGCAATTCCTCTGTGATCCAGAGCGGCGAACCGTCTGCCGGTCGCCTCCTCCTCTCACTCCCATATCGAGACCGGCGATTGCGCATCAGCGCGTCAGCCTCGAGCGCTGCCGCCACCCGGATCACGATGGGAGTTCCGGGCAAATCCGGCTCCGTCAAACGGAGCCGGATCGCAACAGCATCGGAATGCGACGATCAGTCGGCAGAAGCGATGATTTCAGCGAAGCGCTTCTGAGCGGCTTCCGGCGTCATCGACGGATTTGCGAAGAACTCGGAGAAGAGGTCTTCCTTCTGCTTCTGGCTATCAGCCGACAGAAGCTGGTCCGTGCCTTCGATCACATTGCCCTTGGCCAGGATATCGAGGCCCTTCTTCATGCAGTCGTTCGCGGCTCCGAGGTCAACGTCGCCGCGAACCGGCAGAGAGCCCTTCTTCAGGTTGAAGGCAACCTGCGTCTTGGGATCGAGAAGCGTCTTGGCGAGGACATCCTGCGCCTTCGACTTGGCTTCATCCTTGAGCAGCGGGAAGTAGAAGGCATCACCACCGGTGGAGATGATCTCGTTCACGCCAAGGCCCGGAAGGCAGGTGTAGTCGGTACCGGCCTTCTGACCAGCAAGCTGGAACTCGCCCTGCGCCCAGTCACCCATGATCTGGCCGCCGGCCTTGCCGGTGATGACGAGGTTGGTTGCCTGGTTCCAGTCCTGAACGTTGCTGCCCTTCGACATGCGACGCGCATCATCCGCGGCCTTGAAGACCTTAGCGATCTCGGGACCGGCAGCGACTTCGGCGTCCTTGTCCTTGAATACCTTGTGGAAGGTATCCTTGCCGGCGATCGCGACCATCAGGACGTCGAATGCGCCTGCGGCCTGCCATGGTTGACCACCAACGGCGAGCGGAACGATGCCGGCCTTTTCAAGCGCCGGAGCAGCGGCGACGAATTCATCCCAGTTCTTCGGCACTTCGACGCCGGCCTTCTTGAAGGCCGCGTTCGAGAGCCACAGCCACTGCCAGGAGTGGATATTGACCGGGGCGCAATAGATCTTGCCGTTGATCGTGCAGGAATCGAGCAGGCTTGACGGACGGATGATGTCCTTCCAGTGCTCGGCGGTGGCGACATCGGTCAGATCGCGCATCAGGCCAGCCTGGACCAGCTCTTCCGCCTGGCGACCATGGTTGAACTGCGTGGCACCCATCGGGTCGCCGCCGGTGATGCGGCTGATCATGATCGGACGCGCGGTACCACCGGAACCGGCGATTGCACCGTCAACCCACTTGTTGCCGGTCGCATCGAATGCCTTTGCGAGTTCCGCCACGGCAGCAGCTTCGCCGCCGGATGTCCACCAATGGGTGACTTCAAGATCGGTCGCGTTGGCCGCACCGAGCGGCAACACGACGGAAGCGGCAAGCGCAGCCGCCATCAAACGAAAATTCATGAGTTCTCCTCCCTCACTGAAACGTTGCCGGAAAAACTTAGTTCAATCGATATTTGGGTGCAACAGCCCGCCTCGAAAATTTTCCCTTTGGCTGCCATTTGCTACCATTGCCTGTCAAAACGCAGCGTTTTCGACAGCATGCCATAATGATGAGCGACCGATTGAGCAGCTGCACAATCAAACGTATACTATTGATCTATATGCATTATTTATAATAGGCTTAGAGCGACCGTCTAATCATTCACTCGCACCTGCAAAAAATCCGGGCAAAATTCACAATTTCAACCATTGCGAGCACAGACAACACCATCGCGAAAAAAGACCCTCGACAATTCAACTGTATCGTTACAGATTTTGCTTGTTCAGAGGAGGAGCAGCTAGCGTTCTTTGTGCTTACAGCGCTTCGAAAAGACACTATAAGCGGGACCAAATTGCGCAGGACGGCCTAGAGGGATGGAAAACAAAGCGAATTTTGCAGGAGCCACCGCAGAGGCAACTCGCGAGCGGCCAACACTGAAAACAATTGCCTTCATGACCGGGCTCGGCGTGACGACAGTGTCGCGCGCGCTCAAGGATGCTCCTGACATCGGCGCGGAAACCAAGGAACGGGTTCGCATGGTCGCCCGCCAGCTCGGCTACCAGCCGAACAGGGCCGGCGTACGCCTGCGCACCGGCAAGACCAACGTCATTGCGCTGGTACTCAGCATTGATGAAGAGATCATGGGTTTCAGCAGCCAGATGGTGTTCGGCATCTCGGAGGTATTGACCGGCACGCCCTATCACATCGTCGTCACGCCGCATTCGCACAGCAAGGATCCGATGCTGCCCGTGCGCTACATCCTGGAAACAGGGTCGGCCGACGGCGTCATCATCTCCCGCATCGAGCCCGACGATCCCCGAGTCCGCCTGCTCACCGAGCACAACATGCCCTTTGCCACGCACGGGCGCACCGATGCCGGTCTCACCCATCCGTTTCACGACTTCGACAACGAGGCTTTCGCCCATCAGGCTGTCGAGAAGCTGGTCGGACGGGGACGCAAACGCATCGCCCTGCTCCAGCCTCCAAGCAAGCTGACCTATTACACGCACACGCGGATCGGATTTCAGACCGGACTACATGACTACGGCGCCGAGGAAGTGCCGTTGCGCGTCACGATCGACAATCCGCTGGAGGAAATCCGCAACGCCGTAGAAGTCATGATGCGCGCATCGAACGCACCGGATGGAATCGTTTGCTCGGCCGGAAGCGCCGCCATCGCCGTCAACGCCGGTATAGAGGCCGCCGGCAAGCGGCTTGGCCGGGATGTCGACATGGTCTCCAAGGAATCGGCGCCGATCCTCAACTGGATCCGTCCCGAGATCATCACCGCCTACGAGGACGTCCGCCATGCAGGACGCGAAATGGCGAAGGCAGTCATCGCCCGCATCGACGGCGTCGAACCGGAACTGTTGCAAAGCATCAGCCAGCCTGTCTGGAAGAGCAGGTAGACATCGCCACGCCAACCCTTATTGATGGCGGCAGAGGCACAAACAATCACAGCGGAGACGCACTGGATATGACGACGGCACTGCTGATCATCGACGTTCAGAACGCCATTCTCAGAGGCAAGAGCACGCCCGATCGCCAACCCATCATCGATGCGGCGCTGGACGAGACCGTTTCGCGGCTGCAATCACTTCGTGACGAGGCCCACCGCGCGGGCGCGCCTGTTATCCTCGTCCAGCACGATGGCGACCCAGGTCATCGACTGGCGGTCGGCACCGACGGCTGGGCCATCCGGCCGGAACTGTCGCCGGACAAGGGTGACACCGTCGTTCACAAGAAGAGCTCAGACTCGTTTTTCCAAACGGACCTCGCCGACAGGTTGGCAGAACGGAACGTCACGCACCTGATCGTCGGCGGCTGCATGACGCAGTTTTGCGTCGACACGACTGTCAGGCGCGCGGTCTCGCTTGGCTATGATGTCACGCTGGTTGCCGACGGCCACGCGACGGCCGATTCGGGAACACTGAACTTCGCTGATATCGTTGCGCATCACAACGAAACGCTTGACGATTTCGATGCTGGCAACGCCCGCATCCTGGTTCGACCGATCGAGGATATTCGCTTCTGAAGCGACGCCTTCGGGCCCGAAACCACCCGGCCGGCCTTTTCAGCAGCTTTTAGAACGTTGACGCGCCACTGCCCCAAGGGCCGTGGTGGAAATCCTTGCCGTCGAGGCGATCGAAGCCGTGCGCGCCGAAGAAGTCGCGCTGCGCCTGGATCAGGTTGGCCGTACCGCGACCCTGGCGATAGGCATCGAAATAGGTCAGCGCCGAGGTAAGCGCCGGAACCGGCAGGCCGGCCTGCAGGGCCGCCGTGACGACACGGCGTAGCGCCGGGATTGATTCCTTGACCATCTCGGAGAAGGCAGGCGTCACGATCAGGCTGGCCGCATCCGGCGCCTTGGTGAAGGCCGAGGTGATCTCGTCAAGGAACTGCGAGCGGATGATGCAGCCGGCACGCCAGATCTTGGCGATAACGGGCATCGGAAGCGACCAGTTAAACTCGCGCGATGCTTCCGCCATGACCGCAAAGCCCTGCGCGTAAGCGCCGATCTTGGCCGCAAACAGCGCCAGTTCCAGATCCTTGTTGAGTTCCGGTCCGTAAGCGATCGGGAACTTGTATTCCGGCTTGCCGAAGATCTTCTCGGCGGCTTCGCGTTCGGTCTTCATCGACGACAGGCTGCGGGCGGCGACGGCAGCCTCGATCGCGGTTGCCGGAATGCCCATGTTCTGGGCTTCGATCGCCGACCACTTGCCGGTGCCCTTCTGGCCGGCTTTGTCGAGGATCATGTCGACCATCGAGCCACCGGCGAGCGGATCGGTCGCGGCCAGCACCTTTTCGGAGATTTCGATCAGATAGGAATTCAGGCGACCCTTGTTCCATTCGCCGAAGATGCCGCTGATGTCCTTGGCGCTCTTGCCGACGCCGTCGCGCAGGATGCCATAGATCTCGGCAATCATCTGCATGTCGGCATATTCGATACCGTTGTGGATCGTCTTGACGAAGTGACCGGCACCGTCATTGCCGAGCCAGGCAACGCAAGGATCGCCGTTGTACTTGGCGGCGATCGACGTCAGCACCTTCTCGACGCGCTTCCAGGAGTCCTCGGTGCCGCCGACCATGATCGATGGACCATGGCGCGCACCTTCCTCGCCGCCCGAGACGCCCATGCCGATGAAGGTCAGGTCGGTGTTCTTCAGGCGGTCGAAACGAGCGATCGTATCGCGGAAGTTTGCATTACCGGCATCGATCATGATGTCGCCCTTGGAGAGGTAGGGGCGCAGCGCTTCCATCTGCTGATCGACGGCCTCACCGGCTTTGATCATGATGATGATCGGACGTGGCGGGCGGATCGCTTCGACGAATTCCTCGATCGTCTTGCAGGGAATGATCTGCTTTTTTAGGTCGCCGGCGCTTTCGTAGAATTCATCCGTTTTCTCAGGCGTTCGGTTGAAGACGGCAATCTTGTTGCCTTTTTCCGCAATGTTGAGCGCCAGGTTGGAACCCATGACGGCAAGGCCGATCAGCCCGATTTCTGCCTTTTCCACGATACACCTCCGATGAGTCATTTTGGACCGGTGTTGTGGCACTCTCTGGCTCAAACGGCAAGTTCGATTCGGCTTCGAATCGGCCTCGTATTGCCGGCGTTGCAAACTAAGCCATATTCCCTCTTAGTCTCACAGGAAGAGAGCCGATGAGCCGCGCAGGAACACATGAGGATGCAGTTCTCGCCGCGCGCGCCGGCCGATACACGGAGTATGCGCCCGCGCCTGCGCTTGGTGCTCATTTTGGCTGCCTTTGGTCACACGATATTCACGAAGGAGCCGATCAGAGGATCGCGATCGTACCCGACGGCTATTGCGACATCGTCTGGGTGGGCGGCAGGCTTGTGGTCGCAGGCCCGGACCGCAGCAGCGCCTTCCCGACGCTCGCCGGTGGCGAGAGGATAGTGGGCGCGCGCTTCGCCCCGGGAGCAGCCGCCGAGTGGCTGAAGGTGCAGCTCTGCGACATTGTCGGTCAATCAATTCCTCTGGAAGATTTCTGGGGAGCCGCGGCACTCAGATTGAATGAATTGCTATGCGCCTGCGCCAATTCGGACGAACGGCTCTTGCAGCTAAGATCCTCTCTTGAGCAAGAGGCCGCGAAACATGCAACATCGGCAAGGGACATGGCCTCGGTATTTGCGCGGGCAAGCGACATTTCGCAGTCCCGGGACGTGGTCGATGCCATGCTCGACGACCTCTCCATCGGCGCGCGCCAACTTCGTCGACGTTGCCACGCCCATTTCGGTTACGGACCGAAGACGCTCGCCCGAATTCGCCGATTTCAGGGCATGCTCGGCCTTTGCCGTAGCAAGAGCCTCCCGCTCGCAGAGTTGGCAGTTGCGGCCGGCTACGCCGATCAGGCGCATATGACCCGCGATGTACGCGAAATTTCGACGCTGACGCCCATGCAGCTTCAGCAGCAGATAGCAGGTTGAACGTCCGTTTTCTTCAATACGAAACCGTTTGTTTTGCTATCTCCATTAGAGCACCACAGGAAAACGCCATGTCTACGATGCCCGCAAGGATCATCCACCGCTCCATCGACCGGAATTGGCGCGACGTCTATGCCTTTGCGGCCGCCCCTGAGAACATGCCACTCTGGGCGTCCGGATTGGCCTCAGGGTTGGAGCACAGCGGCGAAGACTGGATTGCTACCGGGGCTCTCGGCGCGGTGAAGGTCAGTTTCGTCCCGCACAACGAGTTCGGCGTCATCGACCACACGGTAACAATCGAGAGCGGGCTGCGCGTCTACAACGCACTACGGATCGTGCCGAACGGCGGTGGCTGCGAGGTCATGTTCACGCTGTTGCGCATCCCCGGCATGACAGACGAGCAATTCGAGGCCGATGCCGCGCATATCGCGAAGGATCTGACGGCATTGAAGGCATTGATGGAAGCATAGGAGGCGATGATGGCTGCAACAGCGGACACCCGACGTATCGACTACATCGAATTCAACGTCGGCAATATAGAAGCCACCAAAGCGTTCTACCGCAGGGCCTTCGGCTGGTCCTTTACCGACTACGGCCCCGAATACTGCGAATTCGATGACGGGCGGCTCAAGGGCGGCTTTACGACACTGGGCACTCCGCAGCCTGGCGGCCCCCTCGTCATTCTCTATGCGGACGATCTTGAGGCCGCCCTTTCAAGCGTGGAAGGCGCCGGTGGGACCATTGTGAAACCGATCACCGGGTTCCCTGGTGGACGCCGGTTTCACTTCAGTGATCCGGATGGATATGAGCTTGCCGTTTGGACGAAGAGTTGATCAAGCGACGGTCGGCGCCTTCGCTCCCGGTATGCTGCATGATGATCAAGGCACCGATCACGCTTCCTGAAGAATCTCGCAATGGCGACATGCGGCAACGAACCGTTTTCACCGCATCGCCGTCGCTGCGCTCATAAGCGTAGTCGCTTCCGCGCCCTGCAAAACAAGCGTCGAGCCTTGCCTTCGCGCCTCCATGAAAGCGCTTCTCGCCAATAAATTCGATCAGGTGACGACCGATCAAATCGATCGCCTTCTTGCCGAGATAGGTCGAGTTGACGGTATTGGAATAGAGATACCGATAGTCCCTCGTCAGCACAGCGACACGATCCGGTATGGCATCGAGGATTGCCGCATTCAGGAAGTTGCCATTGTCGACGTTCGGCGTGAACGCAAAGGGATCGACAATAGGCTGCCTCTCGACCGGCATCATCCGCCAGCGAGGCGCGGCCCCACCGAAGTACTTTTCCATGAGCGTGGAAAGCAGCGCAACATAGCCGCGAACGGACTCACTGTCGTCCGCATACTGGTCAATGAGACAGCTGACGAATTCGAGCTGCATATGAACTTCGAGGATATTCGTCGCAGAGTGCCCGAGGATTGCGTCGACGAGTGGCTCGACCGAGCAATCGAGTATGCTTACGCGCGCGTCATCGCCCGCTGCGATAGCTGCATCGATCTGCGCACAACACAATGAGAACGCCCGAAAAAGCCCCAGCAAGACGCCTCCAAATGCATTCCGGAAGAGAATGCGACCGAGATCGGCCGAGCTTTGCTTCACGCAAGTTGAAACCGCGGACGCCTAGCCACTCGCCTTGATGGTAATCGGTAACATGACACACGTTCATATTCAATGAACGCATACCCCTGTTTTTCAATGATAAGATGTAGGGATCGGGTTGCGCTTACTTCAGCACGTCGTGCTTGATCTTCCAGCGGTCATGATACCAGAGCCACTGCTCGGGATATTGCCGCACCCAGCATTCGACCTTGTCGTTTAGAAGCTGCGCGGTCGCCACCATATCGAGATTGCCGTTCGCATCCCGAGGAATGTTGAGCTTCGGCTCGATTTCCAGCCGATAGCGATTTCCCGGAAGCCGGATACAGCGGGCCGGATAGACCTCGCAATTGAACTGACGGACGAGCTTTCCGAGCAATGGGTTGGTTTTGACATCGAGCCCGAAAAACGTCGTCTTCAGGCCCTTGCGGAACTTCTGGTCGACGAGGACGCCAACGCCCTGCCCCGCCTCCAGCTGCCGCGCCAAGGCGAAGGACGAGCCGGCGTGAGACGGCACCAGCTTGCCCATTCGTGCGCTGCGAAAATCGAAGACTTTCTGCGCGACATAGGGGTTGTTCGGTGGGCGGAAGAGCACGGAAACATGGAGACCAAATGCCGCGCCGGCCACCGGCAGCAGCTCGAAATTGCCCGTGTGCGCTGTGAAGACAATGAACGGCCGCTGATTTTCCAGCAGATCGATAAAAATCGGTATGCCCGACACCTCGACCCGGCCCGGCTCCTTGCGCAAATAGTCGAAATCGAACAGCCGGTCGAGAAACACGTACTCGGCGGCGAGACGTCCCATGTTCCCCCAGCTCGCCAACGCGATTTCCTGGATCTCCGCTTCGCTCTTTTCAGGAAAAGCGTTGCGCAGATTTGTGAGCATCAGCCGGTGGCGCTTCACGCGCGGGCCGAGTTTGCGTGTTAGCCAGTCCGCAAAGTTGATCGCACCGTCAGCCGGAAACAGCTTCAGGAAGTTCAGGAAACCGAACATCGCCTGGGCGATCAACCACTGGCGAAAGTGGATGAGGGCCAGCACGATTTTAGTGATGAAGAGCTTCAAGGGCTCAATCCATCTTGAGGATGATCTTGCCGAAGATCTGGCGCGTTTCCATCCGCTCCAGTGCGCGGTCGATGTCGTCGAAGCCGACTTCGGTATCGATGACTGGATGGACCAGCCCGCGGCCCATCTTTTGCATGGCGTTCGCCATGTTCTCCATGCGGCAGCCGAAGGAGCCGAGCAACTTCAGCTGCTGCTGGAAAAGCATCATCAGGTTCATGTCGGTGGAAACACCGGAGGTCGAGCCACAGGTGACGAGACGACCGCCGCGCTTCATCGACAGCATGGAGCCTGCCCACGTGTCCTTGCCGACGTGCTCGAAAACGACGTCGACGCCCTTCTTCTTGGTGAGCTTGCGCACGACGCCTTCAAAGCGGTCGGTGCGGTAGTTGATGACGTGATCAGCGCCGAGCGCCTTGGCCTTCTCGATCTTGTCATCGGAGCCGACGGTGGTGATAACCGTGCAACCGATCCTCTTGGCGAGCTGAATCGCCGCCGTACC
>Ga0209025_1003813_pt1 | contig 13770 bp, 11 predicted proteins | sample AraplaMF_Col_mLB_FD_184256 | JGI IMG/M metagenome (GOLD analysis project Ga0209025, IMG submission 184256) | Arabidopsis root microbial communities from the University of North Carolina, USA - plate scrape MF_Col_mLB (SPAdes) (version 2) | ecosystem: Host-associated > Plants > Roots > Endosphere... | reverse complement strand
TGAATGATCGTGCTCTTCCCGGCGCCATTGCCTCCACATAAGGCGAAGCATTCGCCTTGGCCGATTGAGAAGTGGATATCGCGCACCTGATTCTGCTTGGAATAAATCTTGGATACATTATCGAATCGAATCATCGCATTTGTCGTCATTCGCGGATGCGCCCCCCCTGCTTCACAATGATGATGGATAAGGCAAGCGGAGCAATGATCCATGCCGCAGCCGTCAGACAGAAGGCAATTTGTCCGGTGCTCCCCTCGGCCCATATCGTAAAGTCATAGAGCGTCGGCCCGAATATCATGCCGCTCTTCATTTGAACGATGCTCCACACCCGTATCAGCTCAACTGGGTTGAACAGGATGGATGTGGTTAAGAGTGTAATAATCCAATGAAAAGGGACAACACTGGAGACGCCCATCACGATATATTCGTACAGGAGCACGCTGAGCGCCCATGTCAGAATGCTGATGCCAAGCGCTTGGAATCGCGTGCTGGCATACACGCCGATGACCGAAGCTATCGCCAGGAAGATAGCCGCAAGCAGCAGGGTCAAGGCGATAAAGAGAAAAAACAAGGAGGCGGAGAACATGCCAGTGCGGTTCGTTATCCACAGCACAGTTCCGACAATACCGTAGCCGAGCAGGATAACGGCTGCAATGGCCGCCAGCATGCCTATGTATTTGCCAAGAACAATGGAAGTTGGCGATACCGGGTAGGTGAGCAGCAATTGATAGCCCCCATCCTCTTTATCTCCCGCGAGCATGGTACTGCCCATTAACAGTGTGAGAAGCGGAACGAGGAAGAGGGAGAGATTCAGAAGTCCTGCAGTCATTCTCGTAAACCCTTCGTATCCTGCCTGATAGCCGGTGCTGCCGAAGAATACGATGAACAGCGCCAGTAGTGTAAATAATATGGAGAAGCTTGCCAGCCAGCGGCTGCGAATGATCAGCTTCATTTCCTGCTTCGCAATTGAACCTATATGCATCATTGATGACCGTCCCATTTATGCTGCTTCAGGTCAGGGAACGACAGAACGTTTCCTTTGCCTTCTTGTGCAACGTATTGTTCCGCTTGTTCCTTGTTCGGAAAGACCAGCACGCCATTCGCCATTGGCGTCCAGAAGTCTTGGTGGTAGGCGAACCAGGCTTGCTCCAGCTCTACCCAATTGCTTGCGGCGTATACATAGGACTTGGCAATCGGATTGTCTGCATTGTGATAAGATTGGATATAATCCATCATGCAGCCGATATCATCGAAAGTCATAATCTTGCCGTCCGTTAATACAACCTCTGTTGCGTAGTCTTCGTTCGCTACGCTCATATTGCATATGATGCATACATCGATATCAGGGTTAATCGGTCTCGGTTCATAGCTAGGTTTGCCGCAGGATGTGGCAAGCATAAGGCCGACTGCCGCTACGACTGTTCCGAATCTCCATGTCATTTCTGAATCCTCCCTTGTGCAAGAATGAATATGCCGCCAATTAGGAACAAGCATCCTGCGATGCCGATAAGATGGCGATTGTCTGTAGGATGTTCCGCTTCTAGGACTGATTGTGCAGGATCATCTACAAGTGGTTGAAGGGTGGGCTGCTGCGTAAGCGGGAACCGATCTGCTCCGCTCGTGGCGTTAGCGGAAGGCAGCATGCGATTAACTGCATTCCATAGCTGTATGGCAGGGCTCTCGAAGTAGAATTGCAGCTGCGGCTGCTTCGGCAGCAGCTTGTCATAGATGGAGCCTGCGTAGTAAGGTAGTTCCCCGATGCCGTCGCCGGTAATATCGAAGGAAGAGTAGTCGTCCCAATAATTGCCCGATGTGCCGTCATCAATGGCCTGCTTCGCATCCAAGCTACGTGCTTGCACGACATTGCCGATGAACTGGTTCCCCGATATGGTAGTTCCGGTATTGCCCTTCAGCAGACTAAGGCCAAGATGATTGCCCGAGATGACATTGTCTGTAATGATGCTGTCTCTCGCATCCTCCAGTGCGAGACCGTTGCTGTTGTACATCATGCGGTTGCCCCGCATCGTGATGCGGTCGGTGTCATAGAGCAACACTCCATAGCCGCGGTAATCAAGCTGCTTCTGCATGATGTTCTTCTCAATCCGAAAGGAGGAGGAGCTCATGGCCATCATCCCGTTAATGTTGTACATGAATTGATTGCCCGATACGAGACCTCCTTCACCGAACATGAGATGAATGGCGTAGCGTGAATCGGATATCGTGTTGCTGCTTAGCGTACTGTCGGCTGCGAAGTCGATGTAAATGCCGTCCTGAACATCATAAATGTCATTGCCACGCACAACATTACCACTGCCATAGAAGAGGTGAACGCCGTTGCCTCGCTTAGAGATACGGCTGTTATTGCTCGTTATCGTATTGTTCTCGATCTGATTGCGGCTTCCTTTGTTGACATAGATGCCATTCTGTACGCGGGACAGCGTATTGGACATGATCAAGTTGTCCGAGGAGGCGATATAAATACCGGCATCCTGCTTCTTGCTGCCGCTCTGGATAATCTGAAATCCGGTTAGGGAAACGCCGGGAGCGGTAATTGTGACGACATGACCTTGATTATTGCCGTTCAGCGTAACCTTGGCACTGTCTGCAGCTTGGAGCTTCAGCGGCTTATCAATGACAAGCTGTTCATGATAGATGCCTTCTTGTACGGTAATGATAGCGCCTAGTTCAGCTTCATTAATGGCCTTCTGGATCGAATCTCCGGCACGAACGATGAACGTCTTCCCGTTAGCGTTAGCGGCATGCAGCTTGCTTGTACCTGGGAAGCAGATGAGGAGAGACAATAGCAAAGCTAGAGCGGCCAGCAGCATTTTTCTGTTGACTTGTCTGCAATTGGTCACAAATGGCACCATCCTGTCCCCATTTTCATTTTCTTTGGCTCCTACATTACGACACAATTGTGTGCAAAGATGAAAGAATGTGTGAACGGAGCATGACAACCCGCATGTTTTTATGTCTCTCTGTATCGCGGCAGCGCAATCGTTACAGTCGTCCCCTCATTCTCGATGCTGTGAAAGGTCAGCGTTCCGCCATGCATAGCAACAATATTGGACACAATGGCAAGCCCCAACCCTGTCCCGCCATCCTTGCGGGTTCGCGCCTTATTGGCTCGATAGAACGGCTCGGTTATATGGGGAAGATGCTCAGGGGCAATGCCGATGCCGGTATCGCTAATGCTCAGCTCGCAACAAGGGGTGTGTGATGATGCACGCAGTTTGATGCTGATCGTTCCCTGTTCCGGCGTATACCTTATGGCATTGTCCAGCAGGTTATGGAGGACCTGTTCGATTCGATTTTGATCGGCTTCAATAATAAGCTCGGGATCAAGATCAATCTCCAATGCAATGTGCTGCTGGACAAGTATGTGTCTGTATGTCATCAGCACGTCCTCAATAAGCTGAGCATACACCAGATGGGTGATGGCAAGCGGATAGGCATTGTTCTCCAGCTTGGCCAGCTCTAGCAGATCATGAACTAGCCGCTGCATGCGGCCGGCTTCGCGGTGGATCAGGCTGATATAGCTTCTCTGATCTTGTTCGGATTCGACAACCCCATCCAGAATCGCTTCGCTGTACCCCTTCACATAGCTGATAGGGGTCCGCAGCTCATGGGACACGTTCGCGAGAAATTCTTTTTTGCGCTTATCCTCCTCGGCAACGGCACATGCCATCTGATTGAAGGCTTGTCCCACCTTGCCGATTTCATCATGTGTTGTAATCGGAACACGTTCCGCATAATTGCCATGTGCCATCTCATGGGCAGCGGACTCCAAGCGTCGAAGGGGCTGCGTGATGCGGTTGATTAATGTTCTGCCCACTACAAGGGATAGGAGCACGAAGCATACGGTGATCGGAATGAAAATGCTGGTCAGTTCCTTATTCATTTCCATAATGGTTGCAAGCGGGATGTACAGGAATAAGATGCCTTGCAAGCGATTGTCGTCCAGCAGCGGGATGCTGACAGATAGAATCGTGCGGCCGAAGCGTTCCTCGAACCCGGACTTGGTGACGGGGTTGCCCTGAAGGAGCTGCTGGCGATCCTGCTCGCTGATGAGGGAGTCATATTCGACTTCGAAGGGAAGGCAGGCGCTTAACTCGCGCGGGTTCGTGACAAGAAACACCTCCGAGTCAGACATCTTGTTGTACCAATCGATCTGATCGCGCAGCTTGGCGGTGACCTCTCCACCGCTATAGTTGCTTGCAAGGCGAAACCCTTCCAGCCGCAGTCCTTCATCTACCTTTTCGACATAGTATTTTTCATAGAAATAGTGAGTGAGCGCATACGAAAAAGACACGGTTCCGATAATCGCCGCGCACACGATAAGCCACATTTTCTGTGCTAAGGTTAGCTGCTTCATGCCATTTACACCTCAAGTTTATATCCGATGCCCCACATCGTTTGAATGAATTCACCCACATTGCCGAGCTTAATGCGCAGTGTTTTGATATGTGTATCTACAGTTCTAACACTGCCCTCGTAATCGATGCCCCACACGTGCTGCAGAAGCTGCTCGCGGCTGAGTGCTTGACCGCGGTGGCGGCATAAGAAAAGGAGAAGCTCGAATTCCTTCAAGGTGAGGGCTAAGGGCTCGCCGCATACCTTGACCGTTCTACCTCGTTCATTGATCTCGATTTGGCCGTATAGCTGAACCGTTTTGTCTGCTGCAGATTCTCGATTGACCCTGCGCAGAACCGCGTCGATGCGGGCGATCAGCTCGCTTGGACTGAACGGCTTTACAATATAATCGTCGGCACCGATTTTCAGGCCATAGACACGATCCCATTCTTCTCCTCTTGCCGTTAAGAAGACGATTGGCACGTTAGAGGACTGGCGTATGTTCAGACAGAGCGTGAAGCCATCCAGAACTGGCATCATGACATCGGCAACAATTAGATCGATGGACATGGCAGACAGAATCTCTAGCGCTTCCTCGCCATTCGCGGCTTGGTACACCTCGAATCCAGAGCTTTTCAAATACATATGCACGAGTGCTCTCATATCTTCTTCATCATCGATAATGAGCAATCGAGACTGGTTCATGCTTGCTCTCCTCCTTGCGCTTATGAGTTGGACATAATCTGGAATGGGCCTTGGCCCACGGGAATGATTGAGCTGACGGTGAGTGAGTTGGGATCGATGACGTAGATCTCATTGCTATCATAACTAGCGATGTATAGATTTCTGCCAATTTCCTTCATCTCGAACGGGTTGGCGCCAATTTTGATCGTGCCAAGCTCTGCGCCGGTATTCCGCGCGAACTTGCGAAGCGTGCTGGATCCGTGGCTCAGTGCGAATATGCCTGTATCCGTCTGTGCGAAGCTTACGGGCATATAAGGAGCTGGGATGCGCCGAATAAGCGAACCGGTATCCATGTTGTACACATGGATGTCCGACTCAACTTCAGCCCCGCTTCCGTGGCCGCCAACCCACAGCTCACGCCGATCATCCAACAGCAGACCGCCAGCCGAAGATTCGTTAATGCCGAATGTTTGTACAACTTTTTGCAATCGAGTATCTATAATGGACATCGTCGTATCGTCGAAATTGATGACGTACAGCTTGCTCCCGTCCTTCGCCTCATACATATGCAACGGCTGCTTGCCTACAGCAACCTCGTACTGAAGCGTGCCGTCCAGCCGGAAAGCGCGAATCGATTTATGATGCTGATCAACAAAATAGACAAATTGCTTCGAATGGGACAGCAGCGCATTGGCCGCTCCTTTGCCTACGTCCCATGTCTCGATCTGCTTTCCCGTAGACAATTGGTAAATGAGAGCCTTGTCCGCCTGCTTGCCGTAGACGAGCAATTGATCCTGCGCAAGGAATAGGGCGCCGCTAAGCGGGAAATCGAGCTGCCATGCCGCCGATACCTTATTGCGGACAGGATCAAGGAAAGAGAGACTATGGTCCTTCACATTGACGCTGACGATAATAGGCTGCTGCTCTATAGGCTGGAAATCGTTCTTGCCGCACCCGGTGAGAACAAAAGCAAGAGTGAGCGGAACAAACAAAGGCAAAAATGTGCGTAAGAAAGGTGCAAGGCGCATAAGGCGCTTCCTCCTGTATTTCAAAAAATGGAATATAGCAACATTATAGCGGCTTTAGACACAAAATCTGATCAAATCTATGAAGTTTTGTACTTCTTTTTGGAAAATTGCAACATAAAGTTCAACAATTCATTTCACTTCCTTCACAATCTCCTCACAATTGCTTGCTAGCATTTGTTCTGTCAATGAATTCCATCGTGGAGGGTGTTATATGAAGAAGGGGTTAGCTATTTTTATTTGTTCGATCATGATGCTGAGTATTCTTGCTGGATGTGGCGGTGCAGACCATGCGGGAGAGAAGGGCGAACAAGCTGCGGCGCCAGTTGAGGGGGTAGCGGCTCCGAATACGGGGAAGGAACAAGTAAGCCAAACGACTGAGAATAAGGCACAACTCAAGCAGGAACTGGCTGCAGCGCATGCGGAGGAGCCAACTCATGAGGACTTATGCGCCTTTTGCCAAATGAAAATCTATTTGAGAGAAGAAGATATGGGGATGTTTACAGCGCAAATGCAGACAGCAGATGGTCAGCATCTCTATTTTGACGATGTCGGCTGCTTATTGAATTATGAGCGAGATATGAAAGAGAAGCCGGCTGCATCCTGGGTGAGAGATTATAGTACATTAGAATGGGTGACAGCAAAGGATTCAACTCCGGTAAAGGCGGATATTAAGACACCGATGAAATATGGCTATGCGTTGTTCGCTACGCAGGATGCAGCGCAGAAGTTCGTGTCGGACAATCAAGCCCTGAAGGGCAAGGAAGCATCGTGGAAGGAAATTGATGAAATCTCCCACCAACGTTATTTGAAGAGGAAAGAGAAAATGAAAAACGGCGGCATGCACAATGGAAGCATGAACAAATCAATGGACCATGGCAATAATGGGGACGACAAGCACAAAAGCGATGATAAGCAAAAAAATGATGGCAAACACTAAAGTGATAACAAATACTAAAATGATGGCTCTGAAGGATAACAAACACTAGTGATGAGGATTAAAGAAAATCTGTCAGACATAGTCGATATAAGTTGAAAAGGTGTCAAGGTAACAATAATAATGATGGATGAATCAAAATAAGTCCCACCTGTTGCAAAGCAGCGAGCAGGTGGGACTTATTGCTACAAGAGAAGCAGCAGCATTGCGACGAGTGTCGTGGCGGTTAAGCCGATGATCACCGGGACAAGGTTGCGGCGTGCCAGCTCGAACGGGCTGATGCCACAAATAGCTGCTGCTGGTATGAGCGCCCATGGGATTAGTGTTCCCCCTCCGACCCATATGGCGGCAACTTGACCGAGTGCAGTCAGGGTATCTGTCCCGCCGCCAATGGCGGCCCCGAACAGGGACGCTATGGAGCCGGCAAGCGAGATGCCGGAGAATCCTGACCCATCCAATCCTGTAATAGCTCCTACAATGGTGAGGGTAATTGCACCGATGGCAGGGTGGAGTGGAACGCTGTGTGCAAGCGCCAACCCTAGATCGTTCACAATCCCATGCGATGCCGCGGGCAGAGTTTTGCCGAAGATTTCGAAGAAGGCAGAGTCTCCTAAATAGAAGAATGCGGCGATTGGAATGACAGGGCCGAATACTTTGAAACCAAATAGAAAGCCGTCCACGAGGTAGCTGGTTGTCTGTTCAAATGCTTGCTTGCGATGGGTGAGCAGGGTAACGACGATGAGTGTGATTGCAGCGGTTCCGCCGATAAGCGCCGTTGCTTCCCCACCCTGAAGATTTAGCTGGAACAGCATGATGACGTCGATGACGAAGAGCAGGGGAATGAGAATGGCTAGAGTTGTTTTGGCAACGGGAGATAAGGGAATACGGGGAACATGGAAGCTGCTGCGGTCGTCATTTTTGGCAAGACCGGTACTCATGGTCAGAAGACCACACCCCATATCGCGGCGCATCATCCAGAACGCTACGACCGTGGTGACGACACCCATGACCATCACAAGCGGGATGCTGGCTTCCAGCACGCTCTTAACAGGCAATCCGGCTGCATCCGCGGTAAGCTTTGGTGCGCCTTGAATGACGAAGTCGCCTGACAATGCGATACCATGTCCGAATAAATTCATAGCCATCGCAACAGCAAGAGGAGGCAGCCCTACGCGAATTGCTGCTGGCAGCAGCACCGCACCAATAAGAGCGACACCTGGCGACGGCCAGAAGAAGGTGCTGATGACGACCATAACTATCCCAAGTGTCCAATAGGCCATCGTGGGACCGCGCATTAGCTTGGTGAATGGAGATACCATCGTTTCATTAATGCCGGACGCGAGCAGCACACGGCTCATCGCGACAATAATCGAGATGATGAGAATGGTGCCAAGCAACTCCTTAATGGCATAAATAAAGCTGGTAAATATACCGCTGACCGCTGAACTGACCGAGGAAGTTGCCAGCAAGCCGAGCAGGAATATCCCCGCCATACATACAATGGTCGTATCTCTCCGCATGACGAGGAAGCCAATAATTAACCCAATGAACAGCAGATACACCCAGTGTATCCCGACGAGTGTAACGACCAATGGAATCGCCTCCCATAATGTAAGCGTTAACATAGGTTTCGGAAGCGTGGAAGCTCTTCGAATTATGTGCTTCATACTATGCGGATACCTATCATTTGGTCATCATCAGGCGGATGAGAGAGGACGCGAGTCGTTCACATTTGCATTTAACCGGAAGATACAGCCAGCAAGCGGCGTGTCCTTGCATAGCCCTGTGCTAATCGCTACATATGGCAGGCACAACTAAATGCCTGCCATATGAAGGACGCGCTTCAGCTTGTCGATGTCGACGATCAGGTTATCAAAGCCAGCGAGCTGCTTTGGCGGCTGCTCGATATTACATAGAACCTCATAGTAATTCATACCTGCATAATTGCTAATTTTCCAAAAGTAACCATCAACAACTGTTAACGGCGTCAGTTCGATCAATGTAGAGCCTGGATTGCAGAACACGGTATTAATGCTCCCGCTTCCGAACGGCGAAACGATAACTTGCGCTGAAGAATAAATTGCAATCTTTTCAGCCGTGGACAGTGGTGTAAGCACAATGCGGACGAAGCCCTTCTCGGCCAAAACTTGCATGACTTCTTCTTCATTAATGACGTGTCGAACGAACGCATCTTGGCGGCTAACGTAGATTCGCTCATAGCCAGGACGAGGAGCAATGGAAGCATTTTTCAGACGGGTGCGAATGTATTGACTGGCCCAGCTCGGGCATCCGCCAATAAGGAATGGTACGGCCGGCACGACCAGCTTGTTTGCGACCAAATGGAAATCGTTACGGTCAACCTGTATTAACTTCTCCATCGGAAAGCCGAGCATTTGCAGCGATTCATATTGGAAAGAATGTGTCAGTTGGCCAACCAAATATTTGTCGATAGCGATTCCGCTCTGCTCCAGCAAATGAATGCGGGTCAAATAATCAAAAAACCAGTGCCCGAAAATAGCTTGGTGATATGCATAGCCGGGAATATTCCAGCCCCACATTAATGTGGCTACAGTTTCTGATGTATATTGCGGCTCAGGAAGCTCATTGAACGGGTAAGGATAAGGGGGGAGTTCTACGTCTTGAAGCCGGCGGTGGTCAGGCGTTACCACATGACCGCTTCCAGTCATGACCCTTCCCCCTGGTATAACGGCCACGAATGCTTCATCAAAGTGACATATAGATCCCCATCGAGGCGTGTCTACTCCTTTGGGAGGAGGAAGAATAATCGTTTCTGCCGGGTAAAGCACACGATATCGTTCTTGAAATTGTTGAGGGTTAACAGCGGTTCCAGCAGCCCAGTCTCGTGTTCGTAGATAAGTCTGATTCGGAAATATATTCATCACTCCAGCCCTCCTTTGCAAATTGCTACAGTTGCATATGCCACGAATAGCAGAACTCTATGAATAGAGTATGCAACAGAATAAGGGGCAGCAAGGGCAAGTCAGAAGGGGAAGATGCACATTTCACATATACATCCAGCTTGAAATGAGAAGCACTGGCCGGAAAAGGGGAGTTCCTCGCCGGTACAGCAGCTTTTTTAGCTTTTTTCGATGCTCTATGTTTCTGCTCGGTACGTCTTGCCGAGCTCAGTGCCAAGTCCGAAGTAGTGGCGGAAGTTATAAATAAGCGGACTCCATTTCCGCGGATCAATATGGTTATTCCCGATGAGAATATCCTCATGGGCATGAACGTGAACGGCTTCCGTCTCGACAATCGCCATGAACGGAGTGTGTTCAGGAATGCGGATATGTCTCACATTCGCCTCGATCTGAATGGGGCACTCTGCAATACGGCTCGGCTGTACGGCAGTTGATTCAGTTGGCGTCAGTTCGCTCACTCCATATTTATCTGAATGATAGTGAATTCCGATGTGCTGTTTGAATTCGGGAACCTGCTGCTTTCCTGTATAGGGAGCCAGCTTCTCGACATTGCCCCACAGCTCAGGGCTCGGAACGTTGATGACGCATTGCGGATGGCGCTGAATATTTTCAATCGCTTTGCCTCCAAGTCCAATCCCTAGTACAATACAATTTCCTAAGGCCCAAGATGAAGACAAGGGGCTTATATTGGTGGTTCCATCTTCATTTAATGTGTTCAACAATATGACCGGAGTTCCATAATACAAAACTTTCGGCTGAATGCTTCTTGCAGACATCCTCTTCTTCATCATTTCCATATTCATTGTGCCTCCTATGGTTGGGTTCTTTGTTCATACCTCAGCATTGTAAAACGTAAATAATTCCATTATCATCGAAGTATGAAATACAATCGTGACAATCAAGGAGGGGAATGTCGTGTCTAGACAAATGGATGCCAATGCAGCTGTCATCGCTTCGCTTGTCAGCGATTGCTCTCGTGCTGCTATGTTGACGGCACTGTTGGATGGCCGATTTCACCCAGCGAGCGAGCTTGCTTCTATGGCTGGAATTAAGCCGCAAACTGCCAGCTTCCACTTGGCCAAAATGATCGAAGCCGATGTCATCACGATGGAGAAGCAGGGGCGACACCGCTATTACGGCATTCGGAATCAAGAGGTCGCTCATGTGATGGAGACTTTACTATCGATTGCGCCTCCTGTTCCGATCAAGTCATTAAAGCAGCACAATGAAGATAAGAAAATCCGTTATGCGCGCACTTGCTACGATCACCTCGCCGGGCGTGTGGGCGTACAGGTGACTGAAGCTCTTCTTCGAATGGAATTGATGGAAGATGTCGGGGAGACTTATCAGATTACAGAGCAAGGCGAGGCGTTCTTCACGGCATTTCATATAGATCTGGTAGAGACGCATAAGAAACGGCGCGCCTATATATTGAAATGCTTGGACTGGAGTGAACGCCGACATCATCTAGCGGGAGCCTTAGGCAATGCCCTATTGGAAAAAATGCTAGAGAAGGGCTGGCTCGAGCGGCTGCCGAAGACGAGAGCTATTCAGGTAACGGCAGCAGGCACGATAGGATTTCAGGAAACGTTCGGTATTGATGTAGATATGAAGCATTTGGTGTGAAGGGGTGTCCTCCACAGATGCCATATCAGAGGAAGCAACAGTAACAGTAACTGAAGTAACAGTAGCAGAGTCTGAGGATAGAGCTAGTCTATTACCTATTCTAGCCATACATTACGTACAGGTACTTCTCTTTTTTTATACACTTATAAAAAAGCCCCCTTATGCTTTATTGGAGGAACACACTAGGTGTCCAGCCAATATCGTCGATAAGGGGGCTCTTCATGTTGACCATGTTGGGCCGAGATTAATTATAGTTACGCGTGCGAGCGCTCTTGCGCGATCATTTGGCGAAGAACCGTTTGCAGGATGCCGCCGTTATGGTAGTAGTCGACATCGACCATGCTGTCGAGACGAACTGTTACCGGGAATTCGAATTGCGTACCGTCTTCGCGAGTTGCCACAACTTGCAGAGATTGACCTGGCTCCACGTTGTTGGACAAGCCTACGATGCTGAATGTTTCCGTTCCAGTCAAGGCGAGAGTCTGCCAGCTGTTGCCGTCTTGGAATTGAAGCGGCAGAACGCCCATGCCGACCAGGTTGGAACGGTGGATACGTTCGAAGCTTTCGGCGATAACAGCTTTTGCGCCGAGCAGGTAAGTGCCCTTCGCAGCCCAGTCGCGGGAGCTGCCTGTACCGTATTCTTTACCAGCGATTACGATTAGGTTTGTACCGTCTGCTTGATACTTCATGGAAGCATCATAGATGGACATCACTTCATCCGTAGGCAAGTACTTCGTTACGCCGCCTTCTGTGCCTGGCGCGATTTGGTTGCGGATACGGATGTTTGCGAATGTACCGCGCATCATGACCTCATGGTTGCCGCGGCGGGAACCGTAGGAGTTGAAGTCCTGACGAGTTACGCCATTATCGATCAAGTATTGTCCAGCAGGGCTGTCGACCTTAATATTGCCGGCTGGCGAGATATGGTCAGTCGTTACGGAATCGCCGAGCAGCGCTAATACCTTCGCGTCGCGGATATCTGCAATATCGTTCAAATCAGAACCAAGGTTCGAGAAGAACGGAGGATTCTGAATGTACGTGGACTTCTCATCCCACTCGTACAACTCGCCTTCTGGAACCGGAATGGAGTTCCAACGCTCGTTTTGAGTAAATACATTTTCGTATTTATCACGGAACATATCCGGTGTAATCGCTTGAGCAACAGCTTCCTTGATTTCTTCGGATGTTGGCCAGATGTCCTTCAAGAATACAGGTTCATTGTTGCTGTCGTAGCCAAGCGGCTCGTTCGCAAGGTCAATGTTGACTGTACCCGCAAGTGCATATGCCACAACCAGTGGAGGAGAAGCGAGATAGTTCGCCTTCACCTGAGCATGGACACGGCCTTCGAAGTTGCGGTTACCGGACAAGACAGCGGCAACGGTCATATCCTCATCTGCGATTGCCTTGCTTACTTCGTCAGGAAGCGGACCGGAGTTGCCGATACATGTTGCGCAGCCGTAGCCGGCAACATGGAAGCCGAGCGCTTCCAGCGGCTCGATCAAGCCGGATTTGTTCAAATATTCGGTAACGACAAGGGAACCAGGCGTCAAGCTGCTCTTCACGTAAGCAGGCTTCTTCAAGCCACGCTCTACCGCTTTCTTTGCAACTAGACCTGCACCGATCATTACGCTAGGATTGGACGTATTCGTACAGCTAGTGATAGCCGCGATTACGACAGCACCTGTCTTCAGCTGTGTTGTCTCACCGTTCGGATGAGTAACCGCAACTTGCTGTTCGATCTTCTCGTCGCTCAGACCATATCCACCCTTATCGATCGGCGTGCGCACGATATCAAGGAAGGATTGCTTCATGTTCGTCAGCTCTACACGGTCTTGCGGACGCTTCGGACCAGCCAAGCTTGGTACGATCGAGCCGAGATCCAATTCAATGACATCTGTGAATGCCGGATCTTCGGTAGCCTCCGTGCGGAATAAGCCTTGGGCTGTATAATAAGCCTTCACGAGCTCGATTTGCTCTTCGGAGCGGCCAGTCAAACTCATGTAGTTCAATGTCTCTTGATCAACAGGGAAGAAGCCGATCGTTGCTCCGTATTCTGGAGCCATGTTCGCTACAGTTGCACGGTCAGCCAAGCTGATGTTCCCAAGGCCTGGACCGAAGAATTCAACGAACTTGCCGACTACGCCCTTCTTGCGCAGCATTTGGGTAACTGTCAGTGCAAGGTCAGTCGCCGTAGCGCCTTCCGCCA
>Ga0209025_1003808_pt1 | contig 13785 bp, 12 predicted proteins | sample AraplaMF_Col_mLB_FD_184256 | JGI IMG/M metagenome (GOLD analysis project Ga0209025, IMG submission 184256) | Arabidopsis root microbial communities from the University of North Carolina, USA - plate scrape MF_Col_mLB (SPAdes) (version 2) | ecosystem: Host-associated > Plants > Roots > Endosphere... | reverse complement strand
ACGACCAGCACATACAGCATGGCCTGGCTGGCAATCGTCATCTGCCTTTCCAGCAGCAGCCCCCCGCCGGTGGCCGCCGCCAGCAACAGCGTCACGACGGCCCAGCGGCGCCAGCGCGCGCCGGCGGCGGGGGTCGGCGCGGCGCGGGCGGCGAATGTGGGATCGGCGGCTTTTGTCATCAGAAACCCAGCGTACCATCGGCCGCATCAGGATTGCATCAGGAAGGCCGGGCCGGTTCTGAAGGCCCCACACGATGTAGCCGGACTGCCGGTGTGGCCCGCTGCGGAGCAAAAGCGATGTCGCCCTCAGGTTAAGCAGAATCGGCCAAACCTAAGACTTCAGCGGTGGGGAGGGGAAGGGCCAGCGGCGTTCCGCCTCAACGGCGAAAAAACCGGCAAAAACAGTTTCAACCGCCTCACCTTGAAAACCACCCAAATTGCCTCTATGATTAGCACTCGATGGTATTGAGTGCTAACAAAGCCCAGTAATCCACCAAAGTTAATGAGCACCCACTTTTAGTAGGTGCTTTTTGATTCCTAAAACCAGTGTTCTCAAACAAGGAGCTCTCATGAAACTTCGTCCTTTGCACGACCGCGTGATCGTCAAACGCGTGGAAAACGAAACCAAAACCGCTTCCGGCATCGTCATTCCCGACAGCGCCGCTGAAAAGCCTGATCAAGGCGAAGTGCTGGCCGTTGGCCCAGGCAAGAAGAACGACAAGGGCGAAGTCAGCCCCGTGGGCGTGAAAGTGGGCGACCGCGTGCTGTTCGGCAAATACAGCGGCCAGACCGTCAAGGTCAACGGTGACGAACTGCTCGTCATGAAAGAAGAAGACCTGTTTGCAGTGGTCGAGAAGTAATTCTCCGCCGCCCGAACCCCTAATCAACTGAATCTGGAGAATTAAACATGGCAGCAAAAGACGTCATTTTCGGCGGCGAAGCCCGCGCACGCATGGTCGAGGGTGTGAACATCCTGGCCAACGCCGTTAAGGTAACCCTGGGCCCCAAAGGCCGTAACGTGGTTCTGGAGCGCTCCTTCGGCGCCCCCACGGTGACCAAGGACGGTGTGTCCGTCGCCAAGGAAATCGAACTGAAGGACAAGCTGCAGAACATGGGCGCGCAGATGGTCAAGGAAGTCGCCTCCAAGACCTCCGACAACGCCGGTGACGGCACCACCACCGCCACCGTCCTGGCACAAGCCATCGTCCGCGAAGGCATGAAGTACGTGGCCGCCGGCATGAACCCCATGGACCTGAAGCGCGGTATCGACAAGGCCGTGACGGCCCTGACCGAAGAGCTCAAGAAGGCTTCCAAGCCCACCACCACCTCGAAAGAAATCGCCCAGGTCGGCTCGATTTCCGCCAACTCCGACGAGTCCATCGGCAAGATCATTGCCGACGCCATGGACAAGGTGGGCAAGGAAGGCGTGATCACTGTTGAAGACGGCAAGTCTCTGCAAAACGAACTCGACGTCGTCGAAGGCATGCAGTTCGACCGCGGCTATCTCTCCCCCTACTTCATCAACAACCCTGAAAAGCAGTCCGCACTGCTGGACAACCCCTTTGTTCTGCTCTACGACAAGAAGATCAGCAACATCCGTGACCTGCTGCCCACCCTGGAGCAAGTCGCCAAGGCCGGCCGTCCGCTGCTGATCATCGCTGAAGAAGTCGAGGGCGAAGCCCTGGCAACCCTGGTGGTGAACACCCTGCGCGGCATCCTGAAGGTAGTGGCTGTGAAGGCCCCCGGCTTCGGCGACCGCCGCAAGGCCATGCTGGAAGACATCGCTGTCCTCACCGGCGGCAAGGTCATCGCTGAAGAAGTCGGCATGTCGCTCGAAAAAGTGACGCTGGCCGACCTCGGCCAGGCCAAGCGCATCGAAGTGGGTAAGGAAAACACCATCATCATCGACGGAGCCGGCGCCGCTGCCGACATCGAAGCACGCGTCAAGCAAGTGCGCGTCCAGATCGAAGAAGCGACCAGCGACTACGACCGTGAAAAACTGCAAGAGCGCGTGGCCAAGCTGGCCGGCGGTGTTGCCGTGATCAAGGTTGGCGCTGCCACCGAAGTCGAAATGAAGGAAAAGAAGGCCCGCGTGGAAGACGCACTGCACGCCACCCGCGCTGCCGTGGAAGAAGGCATTGTGGCCGGCGGCGGCGTGGCTCTGCTGCGCGCCAAGCAGGCTGCTGGCGCCATCAAGGGCGACAACGCCGACCAGGACGCCGGTATCAAGCTGGTGCTGCGCGCCATTGAAGCCCCCCTGCGCGAAATCGTTTACAACGCGGGCGGCGAAGCCTCTGTGGTGGTCAACGCCGTTCTCGGCGGCAAGGGCAACTACGGTTTCAATGCGGCCAACGACACCTACGGCGACATGATCGAAATGGGTATCCTGGATCCCACGAAGGTCACCCGCACCGCACTGCAAAACGCCGCTTCCGTGGCGTCGCTGATGCTGACGACCGAAGCCATGGTGGCCGAGTCTCCAAAGGACGAAGCACCTGCCGGCGGCGGCATGCCCGGCGGCATGGGTGGTATGGGCGGCATGGGCGACATGGGCATGTAATGCCTGCCTGAGCGCTCGCTCCATCAAAAAGGGCCGCAAAAGCGGCCCTTTTTTTATGCTGCTCGCTGCGGCTTTTACTGCTCGCTTGATGCCGCCGGCGCGGCGCCATCGTCATACTCGTTGGGACCTTCCGAAGGCTGCACGAACCAGTACAGCAGCAACAGGTTGACCAGCGGGATCAGGCCGATCAGCAGCAGCCAGCCGGTCTTGCCGATGTCATGCAGGCGCCGTGCACCTACCGCGATTCCGGGCAGCAGCATCGCCAGTGCGGCGATGCCATACAGGATGTTGCTGATCATGCCGGTGACGATCAGGACGATGACCTGGAACAGGAAAAACCACCAGAACTCCGGCCGCGATGCCCGGCCGGTGAACGTGACGTACTTGGAAAAGCAGGTAGAAATGGCTTGGCCAAAATTCATGACAACAATCCTCCTCACAAGGTGTTAACAGGGTAAATTCCCTGCCGCATGATAATGCGGCGGGCTTCGCCGGGCTACCGCAAAGGTTCGGGGGCTGACAGCGTTTTTTTTTGATGCATCAGCGCAAGACTTGTACGAAGAACGTTTTCAATTAGCAAGGGGCGTTGCGCCGCGCTTCATTGACCCGCCCCAAAACGGCATGAGAGCCACCATGCGCGAGTGCTTGCCGCTACCATGACATTTACACCCGGCCTGCTGGGTGGCCTTCCTAACACCTTATAACGGTCACCCCGCCCCATGAATCTTTCCAGACCACTCCTGATTGCCGCGGCCGTCATGGCCGTGCCCGCCCTCCCCGCTTTTGCGCAGCAGGCCGGAACCTGGTCCCTGTCGGCCGGCGTCACCCACATCAAACCTTCCGTGGACAGCGGCACCCTCACCGGCAGCATCCCCAATGTGCGGGTGGGTGTCAGCAACGACACCCGGGTGACGGGCGCGGTGAATTACGCGGCGACCGACCACCTCAACCTGCACCTGCCGCTGGGCCTGGGTTTCCGGCATGACGTCACCGGCGACGGCACGCTCGCGGGCTTGGGCAAGGTGGCAGAGACCAAGGCCCTGCCCATCACGCTGATCGCCCAGTATCGCTTCTACGAGGCCGATGCCGGGTTCCGGCCCTACCTGGGCGCCGGCCTGTCGTATGTGCGGTTTTACAAGGAACAGGGAAGCACCCTGCTGACCGCGCTGACCAATCCCGGCGGCCCGCCCACCGGCGTGTCCTTCAAATCCAAACTGGCGCCGTCCTTCCAGCTGGGAGCCGTTTACAACCTCAATGAGAAATGGTTTGTGGAAGGCAGCTACACCAAAACCTTGCTGAAGACCCGCGGCACGCTGAGCACCGGCCAGACGATCGACGTGGTGCTGGACCCCAACTGCTTCACTTTCCAGGTGGGGTACAAATTCTGATGGCGGCCACCAACCCACAGCGGGCGTAACCGGTCGCGGCTATTTGCGCGCGACGGCCGAAGCAGGCACCAGCTCGAGCGGCCCGTAATAGGCCTGCAGCTGGCCTTCGTTCTTTTCGCCTTCGGTAAAGACCGCAAAACTCAGCAAGGCACCCGGTTCTTCGCCAAAAGCTTTGCGATAGTCGGCGCGAATGTCGCGTTCATAGCTGAGCCATTCGTTGTACCCGTGGTCGCCCGAGTCGACGACGATCTTGCGGATGCGGTCGGTACGATCGTTGATGACAACCTCGCCGGGCCTATTGACCCGGGACCACGAATAGACCAGCGTCGCGAACGGCATTTCTTCGCCGGTCAGCAGGCGGCTCAGCTCCGAGAGCAGGGTGTTTTTCATGGACAGCCGCGAGCGGTCGCCTTCGAAGGCGAGCACCACCCGCACCGGTACGTCTTCGAGTTGGGGCAGCGAGAGGTTGGCGCCCGCGTTAGGCACATTCCAGGAAAAGCGCACGAGGCCGATCTGCTCCGGCTCGATCCGGTGGCGATGGCGCAGGATGCTGCCGGAGGCCTCGACCTTGGCGAGCACCGCGTCGCGGCCTTCATGGCGCACATAGCTGTAGCTTGCCGGCTGCTTGCCCGGCACGCGGAATATCTCCCATCGGAGATCGTCCGGCTTGAGTTCCCCGGCTTTGGGCGGTGCCGACATTTCGGCCCAAGCAGTGCCAGTCACCCCTTCCGCCACCCCCACAGTGCCGCCCTTGCTGACCGGCTCCTCGGTGTCAGCGTCCTCATCAGCGGGTACATGCGTTGCGCAACCGGCAACCAGGGTCGCAGCCAGGAGCACCGCGGCGAGCATGGGAAAACGGGAGAAAGCCCGGTCAAATAAAACGGCCAAAGACATGATGCGACGTCATCAAAAATGGGGGAACCAGCAAGTTGACACGCAATCGCATGCCCTCGCAATGGAAAAACGCACGGTTTTGCGCAAATTAACCGGCAATCTTGCGCAGCAGCCCGGCCGTGGAGCCGTCAAGGCCGGACACGTCACCGCTCTGCAGGCGCGGTTCTATGTTCTTGGCCAGCACCTTGCCGAGCTCGACGCCCCACTGGTCAAAGCTGTTGATGCCCCAGAGCGCGCCGCTGACGAAAACGCGGTGTTCCTGCAGCGCAACCAGGGCCCCCAGGCTGGCGGGCGTGAGCCGCTCCAGCAGCAAAAAAGTGCTGGGCCGGTTGCCGGGGAAATGCCTGTGGCCGCCCGCATCTTCCTTGCCTTGCATCAGCGCTTGCGCCTGCGCCAGCACATTGGCCAGCAAGGTTGGGTGATGGCCCGGCAGGCTGTGGCCAGCCTGCCTGACGGCGATAAATTCCACCGGAACCACGGTAGTGCCCTGGTGCAGCATCTGGAAATAAGCGTGCTGGCCGTTGGTGCCGGGCTCGCCCCATAACACGGGCGAGGTGGCGAAGGGCAATGCCTGGCCATCGGCATCAACACGCTTGCCGTTGCTTTCCATTTCAAGCTGCTGCAGGTAAGCCGGCAGGCGCCGCAGGGCACTGCTGTAGGGCGCGATGCTGCGGCTGCCGAAGCCGTAAAAATTGCGGTACCAGACATCGAGCAGGCCCAGGCGCACCGGCAGATTCTTCGCCAACGGTGCTGTGCGGAAATGTTCATCCATGGCATGCGCGCCCGCCAGCAGTTCGCGAAAGCCTGCCGCGCCTATGGCGATGGCAATGGGCAGGCCTATGGCCGACCACAGCGAATAGCGCCCGCCCACCCAGTCCCAAAAACCGAAAGTAGTCTTGATGCCGAAGGCATTTGCCGCCGCGACATTGGTCGTGAGGGCGGCGAAATGCCGGGCGACATCCGTGCCACCCTGCGCGTCGAACCAACGCCTGGCCGAATGCGCATTGGTCATGGTCTCTGTGGTGGTGAACGTCTTGGAGGCGATCAGGAACAGCGTGTTCTGCGGCTTGAGTCCGCGCATCACGCCGTCCAGCTCACTGCCGTCCACGTTGGAGACAAAATGAAAGCGCTTGCCCGGCATGGCGAATTCGTCGAGAGCCAGCACCGCCATCTGCGGGCCGAGGTCTGAGCCGCCAATGCCGATGTTGACAATGTCGGTGATGGCCGGGTCGGCGCGCAGTTGTTCGGCGTAGGCCAGCATGGCGTCAAGCGTTGCGTGAACCTTCGCGAGTTCACCTTCCATGCCGGCGGCGGCCGGGCTTCGCAGCAGGAAGTGCATGACAGCACGCTGCTCGGTGCCGTTGATCAGCTCGCCGGCAAACATCGCATCGCGGTGCTGCTCGAGCCGGCATTGCGCGGCCAGCTCCAGAAGCAGCGCTTCGCTACGCGTATCGATCAGGTTTTTGGAGAGGTCGGCAAAGACGTGCGGCGCCTGCTGGCTGAAGTGCGCGAAGCGCCCCGCGTCGGCCGCGAAGGCCTGGCGCAGGTCAAAGGACTTTCCGTGCGCGCCAAAGTGGGCCTGCAGCGCGGCCCAGGCCGGCGTGCGGTCGCAGCGGGGTCGGGACTGCACGGCCATGCTCAGGCCGCCAGCATCAGTTGCTCGAGCTTCACAGCATCGGCCGCGAATGCGCGTATGCCCTCGGCCAGCTTCTCGGTGGCCATGGCGTCTTCATTGAGCGCATAGCGAAAACCTGCTTCGTCGTAGTTGACGGCGGGCAGGTCGAGTGCGGCCGCGGCTTTGGCATCCAGCGCGCAGGGCAGCGGCGCGTCGGAAGCCGCCAGCTGGCCCAGGAGCTCGGGGCTGATGGTGAGCAAGTCGCAGCCGGCCAGCGCAGTGATCTGGCCCACATTGCGAAAGCTCGCGCCCATCACCTCGGTGGCGATGCCGAAGTGCTTGTAGTGGTCGTAGATCTGGCGCACCGATTTCACGCCGGGGTCGTTGGCGCCGGCCATCGCCGCCTCATCCCAGGCCGCGCCGGCGGATTTTTTGTACCAGTCGTAAATGCGGCCCACAAAGGGCGAAATCAGCTGCACCTTGGCCTGCCCACAGGCCACCGCCTGGGCGAAGGAAAACAACAGGGTCAGGTTGGTGTGGATGCCGCGCAACTCGAGCTTTTCCGCCGCTTGTATGCCTTCCCAGGTCGCGGCGACCTTGATCAGCACACGATCGATGTGTATGCCTTCGGCCTGGTAAAGCTCGGCGATGCGTTCGCCGCGCGTGTAAGTGGCGTTGGCGTCAAAACTCAGGCGGGCGTCCACCTCGGTGGAGACACGGCCGGGAATGATGGAGAGGATCTCGCAACCGAAACGCACCAGCAGGCGGTCCATGGTTTCATCCAGGGCCCGGCCCTTGAAACGGGACACCGTGTCCTTGAGCAAAGGCTGGTAGTCGGCCTTTTGCACCGCCTTGAGGATGAGCGAGGGATTGGTGGTCGCGTCCTGCGGCTTGAACTGCCCCAGCTGCTTGAAATCGCCGGTATCGGCAACCACGGTGGTGAACTGTTTGAGGGCGTCAAGTTGGGTCATGGCTGGGGTTGGGCAAAACGCGAAAGTGGTCCGGATGAAACACCGCGGAAGCAGAGGAAGCCAGGTATTCCGCAGGTTTGGGGCGAGTTACCATTATGCCCATAGAATATGAAACTTAATTACCAAGACATTTTTTTACCATGAGTTTTGACCTCATTCTTTTCGGTGGTACCGGCGACCTGGTGTGGCGCAAGATCATGCCGGCCCTGTTCCAGGCGTTTCGCCACGGCTCGCTGCCGGCGGGCGGGCGCATCGTGGGTGTGGCGCGCGACGACCTGTCCGACGACCAGTATCGCGCCTTGATCAAATCCCGCTTTGACAATGTCGAGCTGGCCAAGCGCCCGAGCGAGGAGGAGTTTTCCCGCTTCGCCGCCTTGCTGGGTTACCTGCGCATGGATTTGTCCAATCCGGCCGACTACACCGCGCTGGCCGGCAAGCTGCAGCAACGGCCCGCAGACGTGGTAGTGATGTATGTGGCGACGGCGCCCAGTCTTTTCACCACGGTGTGCGAGCAGATTGCCGCCGCCGGCCTTAACGGCCCGCAGACGCGCGTGGTGCTGGAAAAACCGCTGGGCCATGACCTGGCCTCCAACCGCGCCATCAACAAGACGGTGCGCAGCGTGCTGAGCGAGCAGCAGATCTTTCGCATCGACCACTACCTGGGCAAGCCTTCGGTGCAAAACCTGTTTGCGCTGCGTTTCGGCAATTCGCTGTTCGAGCCTTTATGGCGCCGCGAAACGATTGCCAACATCCAGATCACCATCGCCGAAGATCTGGGTGTGGAAAAGCGCGGCGCCTTCTACGACAGCACCGGCGCGCTGCGCGACATGGTGCAGAACCATGCCTTGCAACTGCTGTGCGCCATCGGCATGGAGCCGCCCATTAACTCGCATGCCGACGCCATCCGCGACGAAAAGCTCAAGGTGCTCCGCTCGCTCAAGGCCTGGACGCCTGAAACGTTGAGCCAGCATGTGGTGCGCGGCCAGTACGCCGCCGGCAACATCGACGGCGAGGCCGTGCCCGGCTACCGTGAGGAGAAAGGCGTCCCGTCCGACAGCCGCACCGAAACCTTTGTGGCCCTGCGCACCGAGATCGCAAACTGGCGCTGGGCCGGCGTGCCCTTTTACATACGCACCGGCAAGCGCCTGGCCGGCCGCGACGCGCATATCGAGGTCAACTTCCGACCCGCGCCGCATGCGATTTTCAAGTCCTCCATGGCCGGCTCGAATGTGGCCAACCGCCTGGTCATCAACCTGCAACCCAAGGACGGCCTGGAGTTGCACTTGCTGGCCCAGGGCGCCGACCAGCGGCGCGGCACGCCTTCGCTGGCCCCCGTACAGCTGGACCTGGATTTCGACAAACGCTTCGGCTCCGAGCGCGTGGGCGCCTATGAGCGGCTGCTGCTGGACGTAATCGACGGCCGCCTCAATCTTTTTGTGCGCAGCGACGAGCAGGAAGAGGCCTGGCGCTGGGTCGAGCCCATACTGGACAGTTGGAGCAGCGATTCGGGCGCGCCACGGCCTTACGCCTCCGGCAGCTGGGGGCCCAGCGCCTCGAGCGCCATGATTGCCCGTGACGGTTATTGCTGGTCCGAGGAGTGCTGAGCATGCTCGACCGGATCAAGGCATCGCTCTCATCGCTGGCACCCGCAGAGCAGCGTGTGGGCCGCCTTGTGCTGGCCGACGCACGCTCCTTTGCCAACCTGCCGATCACCGAGCTGGCCGGCCGTGCGCATGTGAGCAAGCCCACCGTGGTGCGCTTTTGCCGCAGCATGGGTTACGACGGCCTGTCGGACTTCAAGCTCAAGCTGGCGGGTAGCGTAAGTGAGGGCGTACCTTTTATCCACCGCAGCGTGGATGCTGACGACAAGACCGCGGATGTCATGGTCAAGGTGATAGACAACACCGTGGCGGCATTTTTGAAATACCGCAACGATGCGAGTTCGGTGGCCATTGAAAGGGCAGCCGACGCGCTGCTGGCGACCTACAACACCGGCAGGCGTATCGAGTTTTTCGGTGTGGGCAATTCGGGCATTGTGGCGCAGGACGCGCAACACAAGTTTTTCCGCCTGGGCATCACCAGCATTGCCTATAGCGACGGCCACATGCAGGTCATGAGCGCCTCGTTGCTGGGGCCGGGCGACTGCGTGGTGGTGATCTCCAACTCGGGCCGCACGCGTGACCTGATGGATGCCTGCGACATCGCGCGAAAAAACGGCGCCACCACCATCGTCATCACCGTCACTGGCTCGCCTCTGGCCGCGGCGGGCAACATCCACCTGGCGGCCGACCACCCCGAGGGTTATGACCGCTACAGCCCGATGGTCTCGCGGCTGATGCACCTGATGATCATCGACATCCTGGCAACTTGCGTGGCACTGCGCATAGGCAGCAAGCTGCAGCCGGTGCTCAAGGAAATGAAAAACAACCTGCGCAACAAGCGCTACGCCTGAACACCCGCGCCCGAGGCAGCGGCGCCGGAGTGTCAGGCCAGGGGCAGCGAGCGCTCCACAATGCCCGCGAACAGCGCCGAACCCAGCGGCAGCACGCTGTCGTTGAAGTCGTAGCAGCTGTTGTGCAGGAAGCGGCTGCCCACACCGCCCGTGGTGCCGCCCTTGCCGTCGGGCAGTTGCTCGCCCTGGCCCAGGCGCAGATAGGCGCCCGGCTTGACACGCAGCATGAAAGAGAAATCCTCCGAGCCCATGCTGGGTTCGAGGTTGCTCACGACGTTTTCCGCGCCCACAAGCTGGTCCGCCACAGCGGTGGCCAGCGCGTATTCGGCCGGCGAATTGATGGTGGCCGGGTAGATGCGCTCGTACTTCACGGTGGCGGTGGCGCCGAATCCCTGGGCCACGGACGCGCACAACTCCTTGAGGCGACGCTCGACCAGGTCCTGCACCTCGGGCTTGAAGGTGCGCACGGTGCCCACCAGCGTGGCGGTTTCAGGCACCACGCTCATGGCGCCCAGGTCGCCCGCCTGAACCGCGCAAATACTGATTACGGCGTTGTCCATGGCCTTGACGTTGCGCGACACAATGCTTTGCACCGCGGTGATGATGTGAGCGGCCACCAGCACCGGATCCACCGTCAGGTAAGCATGCGCGCCGTGGCCGCCCTTGCCGGTAACCTCAATGGTGATGCGGTCGGCCGCGGCCATCATGGGGCCGGGATTGATACCTATGGTGCCCGGCCGCATCGCGGGCCAGTTGTGCATGGCGTAGATGGCCTGCACGGGAAAACGCTCGAACAAGCCATCCTTGATCATCGCGTCGGCTCCGCCACGCCCTTCTTCCGCAGGCTGGAACACCAGCACGGCATCGCCGGCGAAGTTGCGCGTCTCGGCCAGGTAGCGGGCGGCCCCCACCAGCATGGTGGTATGGCCGTCATGGCCGCAGCCGTGCATCAGACCGGCCTTTGCGGACTTCCAGCCGAACTCGTTGTGCTCGGTCATGGGCAACGCGTCCATATCGGCGCGCAGGCCCACCATAGGGCGTGGACCGGCTTTTGCGGGTTGCTGGCCTCTGATGACGGCCACCACACCAGTCTTGCCGATGCCTGTGTGCACCTCGTCAACACCGCACAGCTTGAGCGCATGCAGGACACGGCTGGAGGTATAGACCTCTTCGAAGCCCAGTTCGGGATGGGCATGCAGGTCGCGCCGGAAAGCGGTCAATTCGGGGTGGTACTGCACGATCTGCGCGAAAGCACGGCCACTGGCGCGCAGCCGGGGCGAGTCATTCGGGCTGTCAATGCTGTCCTCTGTCGCGGCAGATTGAGAGGAAGCAGCGGGAAGGCTTGGAAGAGTGGCCGGAGCGCGCATGGCAATGGAGTCCCGATTCGGTAGCAGGTGAAATACTAGTCTTGAAGGGATGGCGCTGCAAACACAGGGCTTTGCGAAAGCCTTGCCGACGTGGCGCTCATAGCGGGAGCAGTAGCGGTGGCGCTCAGGGATGACTTATTCATCAGGCTGACGGGGCCGTACCAGGCGGTGGCTTTTTGCCGCGTGTTATCGCTGTCCGTCATGATGGCGACTCCGACCAGCGCACCCGGCGCCTCACCAAAAGCCTTTTCATAGTCGGCCCGAATGTCACGCTCGTAATCGAGCCAGCGGCCCAGCCGCTCGGGCCCCGATTCCAGCACCAGCTTGCGGATGCGGTCGGTACGGGGATTGATGACCACACTTTCCGGTGCGCTGTGTGTGCCCCAGACATACATGAGGGTCGCATAAGGCAATGGCTCGCCAGTCAAGGCCAAGGCCAGTTCCGACAACATGGCATTTTTGGCTGAGAACTTGGAACGATCGCCTTCGAAGGCGAGCAGCACGCGCACCGGGGAGTCGTCGCTGTCTCGTTGCGTCATGTCGGCGCCGGAAATCATTTTGGGTACCTTCCAGGAAAAGCTCAATTTACCTAGCGCGGAAGGCTCGACCCGCAGTTGCTGCCGCAGCATGCTGGCGGCGCTGTCGGACTCTCCAACCACCGCATCGCGCCCGTCCAGCCGCACCGCCCGATAGCGGGTGGATTTTTTACCCGGAAATGCGCAGTGCCGCCATTTGACGGTATCGGGATTTGAAAGAGTGCCGGCGTCTGAATTCACGAGCGAGGCTGAAGCCCAGTTCACATCCTGGTTGTCCTGGTTAGCTGCGGACGTATTTGTATTGACCCCTACACAGGCCGCCAGCAAGGACAGGCAACTGCTGGCCATGAAGATGCGCAGCGCGCTCAAGGAACAATGGTGCGATGTGGTCATGAAAAAGATGGCGGACAAACGCTGTGGCGGCCAAGCTTGCGCCCTTTGTGCCTGACAGAAAACAGGAAACAGTTCACTCAACGCGGCGCGTGCAAAAAAGTTTCAGAACAATTGCACGATTTTTTTCATAAAAAAAAGCCGCCTCGGGTTTCCCCGAAGCGGCTTTGGATTCTCATAAGAAACTGGCCTTAAGCCAGCCTCAAATTAGAACGTGTGGCGCAGGCCAGCTGCGAACGTGGTGGTACGGCTAATGCCGTTGGTAGCACCAGCAGCGGTAGCCAAAGCATTCGAGTTGGCGGTGACGTTGCTGTAGTTCCTCGTGCTGACGGCACCCGTGTACAGGGTGGTGCGCTTGCTCAGAGCGTACAGAGCCTGGACGCCCCAGCCGGTGGCGGAACCCAGATCGTCACCCTTGGAACGTGCATAGCCAGCGCTCAGGGTCGTTGCGCCCAGAGGCACTGCAACGCTCAGGCTGTACTCTTTCTGTGCTGCCAGTTCGTGATTGACACCAACGGCGCCGCTCGGGGTGAACGTGGTCATGACGTCCTTGAACTTGGCGCGGTTGGCACCGAAGCCGACTTTGGCAACGCCGAAGTCATAAGAAACGTTCAGCAGCGTGTTGACCAGAGCAGGCTTGGTCGTTGCGGTGCGGGTAGCACCTTCGGACTGGTAGCCACCGGAGATCAGCAGAGGGCCGTTTGCGTAGCGCAGGTTGGCCGAAATGGCGTTGCTTGCGCTGACAGCGGCGGTCTTGTCTTCGCCGAAAGCGTACATGAACGAGCCGGTGAAGCCGCCGAAGTTAGGCGAAACGTACTTGACGCTGTTGTTGAAGCGGGTGTTGAAACCAACCCAGGTCACGTGAGCGCCGGAGCCGTTGACACCGTGGTTCAGCAGCACAGCATTGCCAGCCTGGGTGCCGATAGCACCAGCTTGAGCGGTGGTGAAACCGTTGTTGGTGTTCGAAGGATCGAACAGCGAAGCGGCCATCATGGCGTGGTCAGCAGCCACGTCGTCGTAGGGGCTGGAGTTGCGACCGATGGTCACGGTACCGAAGCCGCTGGAGATACCAACGTTGGCACGGCGACCGAACAGTGCACCCTGGCCGGAAGCACCGGTATCAACGCTGAAACCGCTTTCGAGGTTACCGATGACAGACATGCCGCCGCCGATGTCTTCGCTGACGCGAATGCCCCAACGCGAACCATTCAGGCCACCGGAGTCAATTTTGGACTGGCTCAAGCCAGCGATTGCGGTACCAGCAGCGTTGATCTGGTTGGTCTTGTAGCTACCGATGTTGGCGTCGAGCAGACCGTAGATGGTCACGGTCGACTGAGCTTGTGCTGCACCAGCCATCGCGCCGAGTGCGGCCAAAGCGATAAGGGTCTTTTTCATTGAGAGTTTCTCCAAGGTTAAACATAGGGCTCCGGCACGGTGACCAGTTCAGGCTTGCGCCTTCGTGGCTGCACCAGAGACCCGGGCCAACCCCCTTTCGGGAAGTTGGCTCTATTGCACCAGACTGGGCTTCAATTCGCAAAGGAATGCCCGAAAAAACAGGCAAGCCGTTGTGCTCAAACCACAAATAAAGGGCAAGTAGTGGGAAAGAAACAACG
>Ga0209025_1003806_pt1 | contig 13790 bp, 10 predicted proteins | sample AraplaMF_Col_mLB_FD_184256 | JGI IMG/M metagenome (GOLD analysis project Ga0209025, IMG submission 184256) | Arabidopsis root microbial communities from the University of North Carolina, USA - plate scrape MF_Col_mLB (SPAdes) (version 2) | ecosystem: Host-associated > Plants > Roots > Endosphere... | reverse complement strand
GACGTACTTCCACTTGACCGATGATTTTTTCAGCAAACTCAGGATCAAGCATTCCTTTCATCGCAGATTCAATTTCTTCAATTACTTTATAAATAATGCGGTGAAGACGAATATCTACGTTTTCTACGTCAGCTGTACGTTTTGCTCCAGCATCCGGACGCACGTTAAAGCCGATAACGATTGCGTTAGAAGCAGTTGCAAGAATGATATCAGATTCTGTAATCGCACCTACACCCGTATGGATAATACGAACATTTACACCCTCTACATCAATCTTTTGAAGAGCAGCAGCCAATGCTTCTACAGAACCTTGTACGTCTGCTTTTACGATAAGATTTAAGTCTTTCATTTCACCTTGTTTAATTTTTTCAAATAAATCATCTAAGCTTACGCGAGATTTTTCACCACGCTGTTGTTCAAGCTGCTTTTGAGCACGAGCTTCTCCGATTTGACGAGCTGTTTTCTCATCTTCAAACACTAAGAAACGATCTCCAGCTAACGGAACTTCGTTTAAGCCAGTAATCTCAACCGGAGTAGATGGTCCTACTTCCTTCACTCGGCGGCCGATATCATTTACCATTGCGCGAACGCGGCCAAACGTATTTCCGACTACGATTGGATCACCTACGCGTAGTGTACCAGTTTGAACAAGAAGCGTTGCTACAGACCCACGGCCTTTATCTAGCTGTGCTTCTACAACTGTACCTGCTGCACGACGGTTAGGATTTGCTTTTAACTCTTCTACTTCACTTACAAGTAAAATCATTTCAAGCAATTGATCGATCCCTTCACCTGAAATGGCTGAAAGCTTACAGAAGATTGTTTCTCCGCCCCACTCTTCAGCTACAAGGCCGTGCTCCATTAGTTCTTGCATAACGCGATCTGGATTTGCTGCTTCTTTATCCATTTTGTTAACCGCAACAATAATTGGCACTTCTGCCGCTTTTGCATGGTTAATCGCTTCAATTGTTTGAGGCATTACACCATCGTCTGCTGCAACAACAAGGATTGTAATATCCGTTACTTGCGCACCGCGAGCACGCATCGTTGTAAATGCAGCATGTCCTGGTGTATCAAGGAATGTAATTTTCTTTTCGTCAACCACAACTTGATAAGCACCGATATGCTGCGTGATACCGCCTGCTTCTGCAGCCGTTACTTTTGTGTTACGGATAGAGTCAAGAAGCGTCGTTTTACCGTGGTCAACGTGACCCATGATTGTAACAACTGGAGGACGCACTTGAAGGTCTTTTTCGTCATCAATGATTTCTAATGATTCAAAAGCAGTGTCATCTACTACTACTTCTTCTTCAACTTCTACACCGTATTCTCCGGCAATTAGTTCGATAGAATCTTTATCTAACTCTTGGTTAATTGTTGCCATTACACCAAGCATAAATAGTTTTTTAATAATTTCAGAAGGCTCTTTGCCTAATTCTTTTGCTAACTCAGAAACCGTTAAGCTTCCGACAAACGTTACTTTTTCCGGTAACTCTTTTGCAGCTGCTGGAGCTGGTCTACCTTTTGGTGCCTGTGACTTTTGTGCCTGTGGCTTTTTGTTACCTTTATTGTTTCCTTTGTTAGCTGTTGATTTTGTATTTTTATTCAATACTTTCACCCCCATAAAATTAACCGAGCATCGTTGCTAGCTTTTTAGCAAACCCCTCGTCCATAACGGCTACCACAACTCGAGCATCTTTACCAATCGCTTGACCTAGCGTGTAGCGATCGGGAACGATTCTAACCGAAACGTTGTAGTAAGAACATTTATCCGTTACTTTTTTCTTTGTGTTTTCAGACGCATCGCTTGCTAAAAGGACTAACTTTGCTTTTTGTTTCCGAACTTCTCTAACCACAAGTTCTTCTCCAGAAATCAATTTGCGTGCACGGTTTGCAAGCCCTAAAAAGGAGATCCACTGTTCATTCATTAGCGTGACTGTTTCTCCTTTTCTACAAGCGCTAGCAACTCTTCGTAAACCGCTTCATCTATTGACGCGCCTAAATGTGTCGAAAGCACATTTTTCTTTTTTGCCAATAAAATTGCTTCTTTATCCTTGCTTACATAAGCTCCGCGCCCGGACTTTTTACCCGTTACATCAACTGAAACGTCGCCTTCTTTTGAGCGTACAACGCGTACTAGCTCTTTTTTAGGCTTCATTTCTCCAGTGGCCACACATTTTCGCATCGGGACTTTTTTACGATTGTTCACCTTGGCTCACCTCTTATTCCATATCTTCATCTGAATCAAATGCATGTTGACTTACTAGCATATCATCGGTGTTTTTTACAACCATACCTTCTTGCTCAGCTTCTGATTGACTTTTGATATCAATTTTCCAGCCTGTCAGCTTAGCGGCTAGACGTGCATTTTGTCCACGTTTACCAATTGCAAGTGACAGCTGATAGTCAGGAACGATAACAGTTGTTGCTTTTTCATTTTCATCTACAATCACATCTACTACCTTAGATGGACTTAAAGCATTGGCAACAAATTCAACTGGGTCATTTGACCAGCGAACGATGTCAATTTTTTCGCCTTTTAGTTCATTCACAACAGCCTGTACGCGCTGACCTTTTGGCCCAACACAAGAACCGACCGGATCTACTTCAGCATACTCAGAATGAACGGAGATTTTTGAACGGTCCCCAGCTTCGCGAGCTACTGATTTTAATTCAACTGTACCGTCATAGATTTCTGGTACTTCTTTTTCGAAAAGACGCTTTAAAAGACCTGGGTGCGTGCGTGAAACGTAGATTTGTGGTCCTTTTGTTGTTTTTTCTACTTTCGTAATATACACTTTAATACGATCATGAGGTTTATACTGTTCATTTGGCATTTGCTCGCTTTGAGGAAGCAATGCTTCAATTTTGCCAAGGCTCACATAAATGAAGCGAGAATCTTGACGCTGAACAATACCTGTCATAATATCTTCTTCGCGATCGCTGAACTCTGAATAGATAACGCCTCGTTCCGCCTCACGAACACGCTGTGTAACAACTTGTTTTGCTGTTTGAGCCGCGATGCGTCCAAAGTCTTTTGGCGTTACTTCGATTTCAACCACATCGTCTAGCTGGAAGTTAGGGTTGATTGTTTGTGCTTCTTCAACCGAAATTTCCAGGCGTGGATCATATACTTCATCAACCACATCTTTGCGAGCAAACACGCGCATTGAACCTCTTTCTAAATTTAAATCAACGCGTACGTTTTGCGCTTGGTTAAAGTTGCGTTTGTAAGCAGAAATTAGCGCTGCTTCAATTGCTTCAATAATTACATCTTTGCTAATGCCTTTCTCTTTTTCAAGAATGACTAAGGCATCAAATAACTCACTGCTCATCGTTGGATAATCCCCCTTTAATATTGGCCCCTACACATTAAAATACAATCGCTAATCGAGCAAAAGCGACTTTGTCATATGGTAAAATCACCGTTTTTGTGCGTGTTTTGATACGAATAGATAATGTGACAGTTTCTCCGTCAAATGATTGCAATTCGCCTTCAAATTCTTTTGCACCTTCAATTGGTTCATATGTTTTTATGTATACATGCTTACCAATTGCACGTTCAAAATCTTTATCTTTTTTTAATGGGCGTTCCGCACCAGGCGATGACACTTCTAAAAAATAGTTATGAGGGATTGGATCTACTGCATCCATTTTCTCACTCAATTTTTCACTTACTGCCCCGCAGTCTTCGATATCTACGCCGGTATCAGAGTCGATAAACACACGTAAAAACCATTCTTTTCCTTCTTTTACGTATTCAATCTCAACAAGCTCTAAATTCATTTCCTCTAAGATAGGGGAAACCATTTCTTCCACTGTTTGTTTCACATTTTTACTCATTCTAATCCTCCCTTCGAGACATTGCATGGTATGTTTAGGTTACGCGTTTTTTATGTCTCTTATATCAAAAAAGAGTGGTTTATTTGCTATTTTTATTTTGCACTCTATAAGAGGTCTAACCTACTAGAGTGGAAATGTTGTCATTTGTGTTGCAGGATTTTAAACGTCACATAATAAATCAACCATGGTGATTGACAAATCTACAGAAAAAACGAATCATGCTAGAAGCCGATTCGTTCTCCATACTACTTACTATGTCAGTAAGTTCATATCAATAAGAAAGAGCGGGTTTCCCCACTCTTTCTCGTCCGTATCCTTAGCATTTCCACAATTACTATATCATAACCGCTTATTTTATGCAAATGTTAGAAAAGAGAAAGCTGGTTCTGATCAGGTAATGATTCAAGGCATCCGTGGTTGTCTAGATACTCTAAAATCGTCTTTGATACTTTGCCTCGCTGCTGCAAGTCTTCTTTCGATAAAAACTCTCCCGTTTCACGAGCTTTTACGATGTTCAGCGCTGCATTTGTTCCAAGACCGGGAATGGCATTAAACGGTGGAATTAAAGACGTGCCGTCAATTAAAAATTCGTCTGCGCTCGATTCATATAAATCTACTTTTTTAAATGAATAGCCTCGTTCGCACATTTCTAAAGAAAGTTCAAGCACCGTTAATAAGTTTTTCTCTTTAGGAGATGCATCTAAACCTTTGGCATTGATTTCTTCCATCTTCGCTCGAATGGCAGTTGAGCCTTTGATCATCGTATCAATATCAAAGTCATCTGCACGAACCGTAAAGTATGCTGCGTAATAAAGAAGCGCGTGGTGCACTTTGAAATAAGCAATACGCACGGCCATCAGTACATAAGCAGCCGCATGGGCTTTAGGGAACATATACTTAATCTTTTTACAAGAATCAATATACCAGTCCGGAACACCATTTTTGATCATTTCTTCTTCAAATTCAGGTGTTAGCCCTTTCCCTTTACGCACAGACTCCATAATTTTAAAGGCAAGTGAAGGTTCAAGACCTTGATAAATCAGATAAACCATGATGTCATCGCGACAGCCGATTACTTCACTTAAGTTGCAAATATCATTTCGAATTAGCTCCTGCGCATTACCAAGCCATACGTCCGTCCCGTGCGACAATCCCGAGATTTGAACAAGCTCTGAAAACGTCGTTGGCTTCGTATCTTCTAACATTTGACGCACAAAGCGCGTTCCAAATTCAGGTATGCCAAGCGTTCCTGTTTTACACATAATTTGCTCTTCTGTTACGCCGAGTGATTCCGTTCCGCTAAAAATTTTCATTACTTCAGGATCATCCGTCGGAATCGTTTTTGGATCAATTCCACTTAAATCTTGAAGCATGCGAATCACGGTCGGATCATCGTGTCCGAGTATATCAAGTTTTAATAAATTATCATGAATCGAATGGAAGTCAAAATGGGTTGTTCTCCATTCGGAATTACGGTCGTCAGCTGGAAACTGGATCGGTGAAAAATCGAAAATATCCATATAGTCCGGTACAACGATAATCCCCCCTGGATGCTGACCCGTTGTACGTTTTACGCCCGTACATCCTGCTACTAAACGATCCACTTCTGCGTTTCGCAAATGTAAATCACGGTCACCGGCATAGCCTTTTACATAGCCATAAGCTGTTTTTTCGGCTACTGTACCGATTGTTCCCGCGCGATATACATTATCTTCTCCAAACAGTACTTTTGTATAGTTGTGAGCTCGCGGCTGATACTCTCCGGAGAAGTTCAAATCGATATCGGGAACTTTGTCTCCTTTGAATCCTAAGAACGTTTCAAACGGAATATCGTGTCCATCTTTAATAAATGGTACGCCACAATCGTCGCAGCTTTTGTCCGGCAAGTCGAATCCGGAACCAACGGAACCGTCATTAAAAAACTCGGATTTCTTACATTTTGGACAAACATAATGCGGCGGCAGTGGATTTACTTCTGTAATTTCCGTCATCGTCGCAACGAATGAAGACCCTACGGAACCACGTGAACCAACTAAGTAACCATCATTCAAGGATTTTTTAACGAGTTTATGCGAGATCAAGTAAATAACGGCAAACCCGTGGCCGATAATACTTTTCAACTCTTTCTCTAGGCGAGCTTCTACTACTTCAGGCAGCTCTTCACCGTAGATGCTGCGTGCCATCGCATAGCTCATTTCACGCATTTCTTCGTCTGCACCTTCAATTTTTGGTGTATATAAATCATCTTTAATTGGTTTAATATCGTCAATCATATCCGCTATTTTTTGCGTATTATGAACAACAATTTCTTTCGCTTTGTCCCCGTCTAAAAATGAAAAACAATTCAGCATCTCATCCGTTGATCTAAAATGAACATCCGGCAGCTGGTGACGGTTTAACGGGTTAGCCCCGCCTTGTGAACCAATTAAAATTTTTCGGTAAATTTTGTCTTCCGGATTGAGATAGTGAACATTTCCTGTTGCTACAACCGGCTTTCCAATCTTTTCACCGAGCTTCACAATATTGCTGATAATATCTTTTAAAGCTTTCTCATCTCGCACTAAATCCAGTTCAATTAAGTGCTTGTAGTTGTCAGGAGGCTGTACTTCGATGTAATCATAAAATTCAGCTGCTCCTTCTACTTCATCGATTCCTTTTTGCATCATGCCTTCGAATACTTCGCCTCGGTCACATGCGGTTCCAATCAAGATGCCTTCTCGATATTTGTCGAGCTGAGATCTTGGAATTCGCGGCACTCGATAAAAGTAATTTAAATGAGAAATCGAAACGATTTTAAATAGATTTTTTAACCCTACGTCGTTTTGTGCTAAAAGCGTCGCATGATAAGGACGGGCCCGCTGATATGCATTCCCTTCTCCCATATAATCATTTAAGCGATCGTGCATCGTAATTTCGCGTTCAAATGCATCTTTCAGCATTTTATTTAACAAATAGCCAGTTGTTTCCGCATCATAAATCGCGCGGTGATGCTGCACAAGTTCAATATCAAACTTTTTAGCAAGAGTATTTAAACGATGGTTTTTCATATGCGGATACAAAAATCTTCCGAGTTCAAGCGTATCAATAACGCCGTTAGCTGCTTTTTCTAATCCGATTTTTTGCAGTCCCATATTTAAAAACCCCATATCAAAGCTTGCATTATGAGCAACTAAAATACTGTCGCCCATCCACTCATGAAAATCACGAAGTACTTCTGAGATTTCAGGCGCATTTTGGACCATATCATCTGTAATACCCGTCAGTTCAATTGTTGTTGCAGACAGAGGATGATGAGGATTTGCAAACCGTTCAAATCGATCGATGATTTCGCCTTCTTTCATCTTCACGGCAGCAAGTTCAATAATCGTATCGTATACGGCTGACAAACCGGTTGTTTCGACGTCAAATACTACGTAAGTTGCTTCTGTCAAATCCACATGCTGCGGATTATAGGCAATTGGCACGCCGTCGTCCACTAAATTGACTTCCACTCCGTACAGTATTTTAATGCCGTTCTTTTTCCCGGCTCCATACGCTTCAGGAAACGACTGTGCAACCGCGTGATCAGTTATCGCTACAGCCGGATGTCCCCATTTTTTGGCTTGTCCGACTAAAGCTCCAACAGATGAAACGGCATCCATTTGACTCATTGGCGTATGCAAGTGAAGCTCCACACGCTTTTCATCTTCAGGCGCTTTATCCTGTCTAGCAGGACCGCTAATCTCGTTAACATCATTTCCAATCATAACTAGATCACGGACAAATGTATCGTTTTGCACACTTCCGCGAACCTTCACCCACATTCCTTTTTTAATCGCTTGAAGTAAAGGAATATCTTCTTTGTCACGCGAAAACATTTTAACCATAATAGAGTTTGTATAATCTGTCACTTTAAAAATAAGAAGCGTACGTCCGCTTCGTAATTCTCTAGTTTCTGCATCAAATACGTATCCTTCAACGGCAATTCGCTTTTCTTCATCCACAATGGAGTCCAGGCGAACCGTCTCGTCTTTAATCGTATATCCAATTGTAAGCGGACCTTTTGGTAGGTCTTGCCCATCACTTTTTTCATTTTCTTTATTTTGCATTTCTGTGATGGCTTGTAATACTTTTTCTGTATCTTCTTGTTTTCGTTGCTCTACAAACTGCTGAAATGCTTCTTCTGAATGTACAACTTCCGTCATTAGCTGAAGGTTCGGAAACCCATAGGATGCATACTGATCAGCAATTAACTGACTGTACTTTTTACGTAAAGCCGTTCCTTCTGCATCATGTCGTGCATTCACAATCAATTTGGCACCGTTCAATCTCGGCATTTGATCTTGTAAAAGCGACTGCAAAAGCGGAGATATGCCCTGCATTTCTCCAATACAATGCTTCCAATATGACTGTACATGCTCTTCCGTACATTCTTTCTTAACGGTTTGAATAGAAAAAGAAACACTCGCAATATGAGAAAAAGCTGAAGACATGCGAGCATGGAATAACTCATAGATCTCAAAAGGTAATAACCCTTCTAAAGAAAAATGGAAATGCCATTTTTTTTGTTCTTTCTGAATGACGAGCTTTTCAATCGCTGCGTTTTCAAAGTAAGGAACAATTTGATCACTCGTCAGCTCTAACTGCTGCAGCAGCAACTTAAAACGCTCTTTTTTTCCTAGCGTTTGTGCTTCCAAGTTTTCTGCCTCCTTTTATAAATGAGTGCAATCTATTTTAACATAAATGACTTCTATTCTGTCATATGTTCTGTTTATAAACATAAAAACAGCAGGGATACAAATCCCCGCTGCTTCATTATTTCGCTAACAGTTCTTTCACTGTTGAAACAAGATTGTCAACTGACACTTCTAATGACTCCCCGGTTTTGCGTACTTTTACTTCTACAATTCCTTCAGATGCACGTTTACCAACTGTTACTCGAACAGGAAGACCAATTAAATCTGAATCTGCAAATTTTACTCCTGCACGCTCTTGGCGGTCATCTAACAGCACTTCAAAGCGATTATCTAATAACTCATTATATAATTTCTCACCTAGTTCACGCTGTTCATCATTTTTCACGTTAACTGGAATAACGTGCACTTGATAAGGCGTGACAGCTTCTGGCCATAGAAGACCGTTTTCATCATTAAATTGTTCTGCAATCGCAGCTACTGTACGAGAAACACCGATACCATAGCAGCCCATAATCATTGGCTGGCTGCGTCCGTTCTCATCTAGATACGTTGCTCCCATCGCTTCACTATAGCGAGTTCCCAGTTTAAAGACGTGTCCGACTTCAATGCCTTTAGCGAACTTAATAACGCCTTGTCCATCCGGTGACTGATCTCCTTCTTGGATGAAGCGGAAATCTTCATAAGTTGCATTAAAGTTAACTTCATTTACATTTGTATAGTGATAACCTTCTTCATTTGCTCCGCATACACCGTTAACAATTGCTTTTACAGCATGGTCAGCTACTACTTCTACTGAATCACTTACGCCAATCGGGCCTACTGAACCAACTGCGCATTTTAATACGTCTTTTGTTTCTTCTGGAGTTGCCAGTTCAACAACGGAAGCTTCAAAATAGTTTTTCACTTTAATATCGTTTACTTCGTGATCCCCGCGAACAAGTACAAGCACAAAACGATCATCTACCTTAAATAAAAGGGACTTGATACAAGAAGTCGCTTCAACATTTAAGAAAGCAGCTACGTCTTCAATGCTATGCTGATTTGGTGTTTCCACTTTTGTTAATTCTTTTTCAGCTTCAGTTGATTTTTCATACGTATTTACAACCGGTGCCATTTCAACATTTGCTGCATAAGAAGATGTATCTGAATAAGCAATTGTATCTTCCCCGATTTCAGAAAGAACCATAAATTCATGGGTATCTTTTCCGCCCATTGCACCTGAATCAGCAATAACCGCACGGAAATTTAATCCGCAGCGCTCAAAGATGCGGCTGTAGGCAGCAAACATTTTGTCATACACTTCATCTAAACTTTCTTGAGAAGCATGAAACGAATATGCATCTTTCATAATAAATTCACGACCGCGTAATAAGCCAAAGCGTGGACGTTTTTCATCGCGGAACTTCGTTTGAATTTGATATAAATTTAGCGGTAAACGTTTGTATGACTTCACTTCGTCACGAAGCAGGCTTGTGATAACTTCTTCGTGTGTTGCTCCCAAAGCAAATTCACGGCCGTGACGATCTTTCATACGCATCAACTCAGGTCCGTATGAATACCAGCGGCCAGACTCTTGCCACAATTCAGCTTGTTGTAAAGCAGGCATCAATAATTCGACAGAACCTGCACGGTCCATCTCTTCACGAACAATTTGTTCAACTTTTTGCAATACGCGCTTACCAAGCGGTAAAAAGCTGTACACGCCGCTTGCATTTTGGCGCATATAACCTGCGCGCAATAGAAGCTGATGGCTTTTTATATCCGCATCAGCTGGCACTTCTCTTAATGTAGGAATCAATGTAGAACTTTGTCTCATAACCTCGCACCTCTTTGCTTACTTCTCTATCTTATTTTTTTAAGGCGGACCATGCCGCAATTTTCATATAATCAGCGAGGGAATATCCCTCGCTGAGCGTATGTCTTATAAAAAAAACTTTTGAATATCGTTCCACGTTACAACGAGCATCAGCAGCATTAATAAAGCAAAACCGATAAAATGAACAATGCCTTCTTTTTGACGATCAATTGGCTTACCGCGAATTCCTTCTACAGCGAAGAACAATAGTCGTCCTCCATCTAAAGCAGGAAGTGGAAGCAAATTGACAATCCCTAAGTTAATACTTAAAACGGCTGCCCATTTCATTAGATAATAAATGCCTGACTGTGCTACTTGATCGGTTGCTGCGTAAATACCTACAGGACCAGAAAGCATATCGAGCTTGAACTGTCCTGTCACAAGCTTCCCTAGACCCGTTAAGATTTCTTTCATCCACGTATATGTTTCAGTGGCTCCGTGCGTGATCGAACCAATGAATGACTTTTCAACCGGTGCATATACGCCAATTAATCCAATTGTCTGTTCCCCAACCTTGCGGCTTTCAGGTGTAATCGGAATATCAAGGGTTTTGCCGCCGCGCTGAACCGTGAATGTAATTTGCTGTTCAGGATGTTTTTGAATTACTTTTACGACATCATCCCACGTTGAAACACTTTGTCCATCAATTGCTTGAACTTTATCTCCTTGTTTAAGTCCCGCATCAACGGCTACTCCATCTGATGTTAATTTGCCCATCACAGGTTTGTCAACAACATATCCTTGAGAAATCCCAAGAACGATAAAAATAACAAAGGCTAATATAAAGTTCATTAGCGGACCAGCGAAAATGGCTAGTGCACGCTGACCAAGAGTTTTGGAAGCAAACTGACGGCTGTAAGGTGCAATTTGAATTTCTTCTCCGTCCATAACAAAGTAAGATTCTTCTGCTACCTCGAATTTTTGCAGACGTTCATCTTCACCTTCTTCATAACCTGAAATAAATAGATTATGCTCTAAGTCTGCTTGCTCTACCTCAATAACTTTTGCATTTGGATGCTGTTCCTTGTTATTGATAATGACTTTATTTGCTTTGCCTTCCTTATCAAACATGAGGCCCACCATTTGACCAGGCTTAACTTCAATCATTTCCGGGTCTTCTCCAGCCATTCGAACAAATCCACCTAGAGGCAGTAACCGAATGGTATAAACTGTTTCATCTCGTTTAAATGAAAAGATTTTGGGACCAAACCCAATGGCAAACTCACGGCATAAGATGCCTGCACGCTTTGCAAAAACTAAATGACCAAGCTCATGAAAGAATACAAGAGCTCCAAAAATGACGACAAACGCAATGACTGTGTTCAATGGGTATTACCCCCTTCATGTAATAGAGTCAAACCTCCACCCACTAGAAATAAGTGAGCGGCTTCTCTCGCACGCACATTATCGAGAGATGGCGGATCTAACAAACTCTCTTGCTTCTAAATCTACTTCTTTGATAGTAGATAAACAAGGTTTCTGTATTACAGTATGTTCATTCATTGCTTTTTCAATCACATCTTCAATTTGTAAAAATGTAATGTGACCATCTAGAAAGGCTTGAACAGCTTCTTCATTAGCTGCGTTTAAAACAGTCGGAAGTGTTCCACCCGCTTTGCCAGCCTCAAATGCAAAAGCTAAACAGCGAAAACGCTCTTCATCCATTTTAGCGAAATGAAGCTGGCCAATATCCGCCAAACTTAAACGCTTGGTGTTAGGCAAAGACATGCGCTTTGGATACGTTAACGCGTATTGAATTGGCACGCGCATATCAGGCGTTCCAAGCTGAGCAATAACGCTTGTATCAGAATACTCTACCATAGAATGAATGATGCTTTCCTTATGTAACAATACATCAATTTTCTCATAGGGAAGATCAAAAAGCCAATGTGCTTCAATCACTTCTAGTCCCTTATTCATCATCGTTGCCGAATCAATTGTAATTTTAGCTCCCATTGACCAGTTTGGATGATTTAACGCATCTTCAACCGTTACTCCCTGTAGTTCTGCTCTCGTCTTATCTCGAAAGCTCCCTCCAGAAGCCGTTAAAATTAAACGGTCTATTGCTTTTTGATCTTGCCCTTGCAAACTTTGAAAAATAGCTGAGTGCTCACTGTCTACCGGTAAAATATCAGCGCCATATTCCTTGGCTGCTTCCATGACAAGGTGACCAGCGGTAACAAGTGTCTCTTTATTTGCAATAGCAATTGTTTTTCTCATTTTGATTGCTTCTAGCGTAGGAGTCAACCCTACACTTCCAAGAACAGCGTTTACCAACACTTCTGTAGATGAATGAGTTGCTACTTCCACAAGCCCTTCTTCTCCATAAACAAATCGAATAGAAGGGAATTCCGCTTGCAGTGACAGACAATCTTCTTTCTTCATCACAGAAACAAGGGCTGGCTTACACTGCTGAATAATCTTTCTTGCTTCATTAATATTTCGACCTACAGAAATTGCTGAGAGCTCAAAATGCTCAGGATGCGCTCGAACAATATCAACGGTTTGAGTACCGATTGAACCTGTAGCTCCTAACAAGGAAATTTTCTTCAAGTATATTCACTCCTATTAAAACAAAGACATCTTTTTTATAGAGATAATAAAAAAGCTAAAATTGGCATGATGAACATCAAACTGTCAAAACGGTCTAAAATCCCACCATGACCCGGTAAAATTTTTCCTGAATCTTTTACGCCATAGTGACGTTTGAACGCTGATTGTACAAGATCACCCATCTGTCCAAATAACGATACGATAATACCAATTACAAGTAGTTCGATCATCGTTTGATCAATATTTGCTAACAGCTTAAATACAATGGCTACTACAATAGCGCATACGACGCCACCAACAAAACCTTCAATTGTTTTATTGGGACTGATTTCCGGCCATAGCTTTCGTTTCCCCATTGCTCGTCCAATAAAATAAGCTCCGGAATCCGTCGCCCAAATAATAAGAAAAGCAAAGAACAAATAAGCTAACCCGAACTCTTGACGAACCTCGATAAAATAATGAAAGCCAAAGCCAACATATACTGTCGTTAACAAAATAAACCCAACGTCATCGAAGGTAAATTTATTTTTAACTATAACCGTGTACATTAATAAAAGAAGGACAGCAGCAAGCGCTACTTCTATCTTATGTTCACTTAAGAATTGAAATGCAACATCTCTTCCATTTGGTAGTAAAAACACCCAGGTTAGCAATAAACTAATGATACTTGGAAAAGACATTGCTTTCAAATGTTTCATTTTTAAAAGCTCAATTACACCAACTGTTCCGATTACATACATGATAAGGGTAAAAGGTAACCCTCCAATTAAAACAATCGGCACAAATACCGCAAGTGCTACAATCGCGGTGATAATGCGCTGTTTCATCTTGTTTTCCACACCTTCTTATACACCACCAAAGCG
>Ga0209025_1003803_pt1 | contig 13796 bp, 15 predicted proteins | sample AraplaMF_Col_mLB_FD_184256 | JGI IMG/M metagenome (GOLD analysis project Ga0209025, IMG submission 184256) | Arabidopsis root microbial communities from the University of North Carolina, USA - plate scrape MF_Col_mLB (SPAdes) (version 2) | ecosystem: Host-associated > Plants > Roots > Endosphere... | reverse complement strand
GGATTTGCGCATCACCAATGGCGGGATCACGGCTGCGGCGATGCAGCCGCTGTCGTTCGCCGCAGTCGCGGCTGAAGCACACCGGCTCGGCCTCGTCACCGGCATCACTGTGCACAGCTTCAATCGCTGGCAATGGGCCGAAGCGGAGTTCGAATTGCCGGGGACCGGGCGCCGCCGCTTCGCCATCGACGCGCTGGCGGTGAAATACGGCGAGGGCGCGCCGGCCGAGCGCAAGGCGCTGATGACGCAGGGCGGCTGGCATTTCGTCGAGCGGGCTTCGATCTCCTACCCGCCGGCGCAGCGCAACAATGCCGGCGTCACCTATTACGCGCCGATGGCGACGCTGGCCGAGCTCGTCGTCGACACCGCCAACGGCGAGGTCAGCCTGCTCTCGCACCACTCCATCCTCGAATGCGGCAACCAGGTCGTGCCGGAGCTGGTTTCCGGCCAGGTGCAGGGCGGGCTTGCCATGGGCATCGGCCACGCGCTGAAGGAATACCTGCCGCTCTATGAGGACGGGCCGGGCGACGGCACCTGGAACTGGAACCGCTACGAGTTGCCGACCTCGGGGGATGTCGCGGTCTGGAAGCAGACGGCGGAGGTGCTGCCGCCGCTCTCTGACACAGATCCGCCCAAGGGCATGGCCGAGGTGGTGATGATCGCGGTCGTGCCGGCGATCGTGAACGGCGTCGCCCATGCCATCGGCAAGCGCTTCTACACCCTGCCGCTCACGCCCGAGAGGATCAAAGAGGCGCTGGCATGACGATCGCGACCAAGCAGCTCTCCCTGACCATCAACGACAAGGCCGTCGGCCCGATCGACGTGCCCGAGACGATGATGATGCAGGACTTCCTCTATGAGTACCTGAACCTCACCGGCTCGCGCATGGGCTGCGGCCAGGGCATCTGCCATGCCTGCACCGTGGTACTGGAGAAGGCGGACGGCTCGCTTGAGGAGATGCGCACCTGCATCACCGGCGCACACTGGTTCGCCGGTCGCAAGATCAGGACGGTGGAGGGCCAGGCCAAGCGCGACGCCAATGGCGCGATCACCGAGCTCTCGCCGGTCCAGCAGGCCTTCATCGAGCATTTCTCCTTCCAGTGCGGCTATTGCACCCCCGGCTTCGTCACCGGCGCGACGGTGCTGCTCGACCAGCTCAGGCGCAACCCGGTCAAGCGCGAGGCGCTGGAACAGGTGATCACCGAGGCGCTCGACCGGCATATCTGCCGCTGCACCGGCTATGTCCGCTATTTCGAGGCAGTGCGCGATCTCGCCCTCAAAACTCCCGGCTTGGTGAAGGCGTAAGGCTGATGGCGAGGAAGCTGCTTCTGGCCGCTCTGGCGGTCGCTGTCGTCGGTGCGCTCGCGGCGGGGGCCGTCTTCCTCGGCCTGTTCGAGCGCAGCGTGGTCGCCAAGGAGATCGAGCAGCCGCTCTCGGCCGAGCAGATGAAGGCGCTCGCCAAGCGCGGCGCCTATGTCGCCGTCGCTGCCGACTGCTATGCCTGCCATGTCGTCAAAGGCGGCGCGCCCTGGGCCGGCGGCCTGCCGTTCGAGACGCCGCTCGGGACGATCTTCTCGACCAATATCTCGCCCGACAAGGAGCACGGCATCGGCAACTGGACGCGGGCCGAGTTCCACCGCGCCGTGCGCGACGGCGTCGGCAAACATGGCCATCTCTATCCGGCGATGCCCTATGCCTCCTATCGCAAGCTGACCGCCGACGATGTCGACGCTGTCTATGCCTTCCTGATGAGCCGCGAGCCGATGAAGGTGGCGAACCGCGCCAACCACATGCCGTTCCCGCTCAACATCCGGCAGGGGCTGACCTTCTGGAATCTGGTCAACCTCTCCTCGGACACGAAGAGCGAAGTCACCGGGCGCTCGGCGCTGTGGAATCGCGGCCGCTACCTCACCGACGCGCTCGCCCATTGCGGCGAGTGCCATACGCCGCGAAACCTCGCCATGGGCATGAAGGAGAGCGCATATCTGGAGGGTTCGGAGCTCGAAGGCGTGATCGCGCCTGACATCACCAAGGCCGGGTTGACCCGGATGGGCTTCGACCCGCTGGTATTCGCGAGCTTCATGAAGTCGGGCATCTCGGCGCAGGGCGCGATGACCAACCAGATGTTCGAGGTCGTCCACTTCTCGACCCAGTATTTCACCAACGACGACCTTGCCGCGATGTCGGCCTATCTCTTCGACCTCGACAAGCTGCCGGAGAGCGCGACTCCGCCGACGCCGCCGAAGCCGGTCGCCGTCTCCGCCGAGGTCGCGGCTTCCGCCCGCGCCAGCTACATCGCCGTCTGTGCCAGCTGCCATGGCATGGACGGGCAGGGCATTCCGCATGTCGTGGTGCCGCTCGCGACCAATGCCTCGCTGCGGCTGGCCGATGCCCGCAACCTCAACAAGGTCATCCTGACCGGCATCCCGGCCCAGCGCTTCCCCGGGCTGGAACGCATGCAGCCGATGCCGGGCTTTGCCGGGCAGCTCTCCGACCAGCAGGTCGCCGACCTCTCCAACTGGCTGCGGGCGAACTGGGGCGGGCAGCAGCCGAGCGTCACGGCGGACGAGGTGAAGCGACTGCGCTGACCGCTTGAACCTCCGCGACGTTTGCCTCTCCGAAACGACTCTCGGGCATGGTCGATCCGCCTGTCGTTCGGAGATCACTGTGGAAACCTCGCTCTATATGCCGGTCAAGCGCTTCCTCGAGGGCTTCGGCTACACGGTGAAGGGCGAGATCGGGCGCTGCGATCTCGTCGGCCTACGGGACGACGACCCGACCGTCGTGGTGATCGGCGAGCTCAAGCTCAGCTTCAATCTTGAGCTCATCCTGCAGGGCGTCGACCGGCTGAGCCTCGGCGACGAGATCTGGCTGGCGGCGCCGCTCTCGGCCCGGGGCAAGGGCCGCGAGAACGATCCGCGCTATCGCAATCTCTGCCGGCGCCTCGGCTTCGGGCTGCTCGGCGTCTCCAAGGTCGGCCATGTCGAGGTGCTGGTCTCGCCGGTCGCGCCGACGCCGCGCAAGGACCCGCGCCGGCGCTCGCGCTTGGTCGACGAGCACAAGCGTCGCCGGGGCGATCCGGCGCTCGGCGGCAGCACGCGCAAGCCGATCATGACGGCCTATCGCCAGCAGGCGCTCGCCTGCGCTGCCGCGATGAGCGCCGCGCCGCAACGGCCGCGCGATCTCAAGCCTTCCTGCCCGGATGCCCAGAAGATCCTGCACCGCAACGTCTATGGCTGGTTCGAGCGCGCCGAGCGCGGCGTCTACGCGCTGACCGAGACCGGCCGCAGCGCCTTGGCGACTTGGCAGCCCGAGCCGGCGGTGCGCGAGCTTTCGATCGGACCGTAACGGCCGTTCAGCCTTCGCGACGCGAGGCGGCGCGGATCGCACGCGCCAGCAGCTCGGTTCCCGGCCGAATCGGGCCATCGGCGCGCATGGTCAGCCCGACCGGCCCTTGCGTCTCCGTCGTATCAACCGGCAAGGCGACCAGCGTGCCATCGGCGAGGTCGTTGGCGACCACGCCGGCCGAGATGATCCAGACCGCATCATTCGTCCGCAGGAAGGCGCGCGCGAAGGTGTCCGACACCGTCTCGATCTGGCGGGGCAGCGCGTGCACGCCATTGGCGAGCAGCAACCGATCGACATAGGGGCGGATGATCGAAGCGGGTGTCGGCATCAGCACGAGGTGCTCGGCGATCCGCTCCAGCACCGAGCCGGGCGCTCGTGACAGGGGATGGCCGGGGCGCACGACGAAGCGGACGGCCTCCGAATAAAGATGCTCGAAGGAGAGGCCGACCATCAGTTCGGCGCCGGACAGCCGCCCGACGACGAGATCGAGCTCGCCGCGGCGCAGCTGGTCGAGGATCGCGGCATTCTCGCCGGTGACGATCCGGACGCGCCGCTCCGGCTGCTCCTTCAGGACAAACTCGATCGCCCGCGGCATGATCAGCGACGACACGGTCGGCAAGGCGCCGACGCGGATCGGCTGGAGCTCGCCGGCGCGCCCCTCCGAGACGGAATCCAGACCCTGCCGGACCGAGACCAGCGCCGCCCCGGCATGGCGCAGGAAGACCTCGCCGTGATTGGTCAGCCTAATGCCGCGCCCGTCGCGCTCATAGACGGAGACGCCGAGGCTCTCTTCCAGCTCCCGCATCGTCTTGGTGACCGCAGGCTGGCTGACATGGAGCGCATGCGCTGCATTCTGGACGCTCCGCTGGCGGGCGACCTCGACAAAGGTCTCGAGATGGCGGAGCTTAATGGGCAGGCTCACACTATAACCTATTGGTTATTTATAGCTCCGAAAATATCATTTTACATAACCAAACTGAAGCAGCATTTTCTCCATCTGGGAGGATGACAGCATCGTGTTCGCGCGCATCAACGGTGTTTGCCTGCACTATCGCCACGAGCCTGCTCCGGGCCGGCCGGTGCTGGTCTTCATCAACTCGCTCGGGACGGATTTCCGCATCTGGCAGGATGTCGCCGACCGGCTCACCGGCCAGTTCGGCTTCGTGTTCTACGACAAGCGCGGCCATGGCCTGAGCGAGCTCGGCGATGCGCCCGCGACCATCGAGACCTTTGGAGCGGATCTCGCCGGCCTGCTCGACCATCTCGGCATTGCCCGCGCCACGCTGTGCGGTCTCTCGATCGGCGGGCTGATCGCGCAGGGCCTCTACAAGGCGCGGCCGGGCCTCGTCGACAGGCTGATCCTCTGCGACACCGCTGCCAGGATCGGCACGGCGCAGTCGTGGAACGACCGCATCGATGCCACGCTGTCGGCCGGGATCGCGAGCTTCACTGATGGCGTGATGGAGAAGTGGTTCACGCCAGAGTTTCACAAGCACCGCGCGGCCGATCTCGCCGGCTACAAGGCGATGCTCTCGCGGCAATTGCCGGCCGGCTATGCCACGGCCTGCACGGCGCTGCGCGAGGCCGACTACTCGGCGGCGGCACCCGATATCGCCGTGCCGACCCTGGTCGTCGTCGGCGATCAGGATGGCTCGACACCGCCGGAGCTGGTGCGGGGCCTCGCCGAAGCCATTCCCGGTGCGCGCTTCGAGATCATCGCCGGCGCCGGGCACATCCCTTGCGTCGAGCAGCCGGCGGCGCTGTCGGCCCTGATCGCCGACTTCATGACGGGTAGCCGCGACGGAGAGCGGAGATGACGCAGCCGGAATCCCCCCGCCACCGGCAAGGCATGGCGACGCGGCGCTCGGTGCTGGGCGACGCCCATGTCGACCGCGCCGAAGCAGCGAAGACCGAATTCGACCTGCCCTTCCAGGAGCTGATCACCGAGGCGGCCTGGGGCCATGTCTGGTCGCGGCCCGAGCTGACGAAGCGCGAGCGCTCGCTGATCACCATCGCGCTGCTGGCAGCGCTCGGGCAGGATGACGAGGTTGCGATGCATGTGCGCGCCACCGCCAATACCGGAGCGACGCGCGAGGACATCCGCGAGGCGTTGCTGCATGTCGCGATCTATGCCGGCGTGCCGGCGGCCAACCATGCGATCAAGATCGCCAAGAAGACCTTCGACGAGATGGATGCAGCCAAGTCATGAGCAACACCGTCGCTCCCAACCGGCCGCCCGAGGCGGGCGCCTTCTTCCAGCGCGACCGCGACTGGCATCCGCCGGCCTTCACCCCGGGCTACAAGACCTCGGTGCTGCGCTCGCCGCGCCGTGCGCTGCTCTCGCTCAACAGCACGATTTCGGAGATCACCGGACCAGTCTTCGGCCACGACATGCTCGGCGAGCTCGACGACGACATGATCGTCAATTTCGCCAAGCCCGGCGAGAGTGCGATCGGCCCGCGCATCATGGTCTATGGACGCGTTCTAGACGAGCGCGGCATCGGTGTGCCCGGCGTGCTGATCGAGGTCTGGCAGGCCAATGCCGGCGGGCGCTACCGCCACAAGAAGGAAAGCTATCTCGCCCCGCTCGATCCGAATTTCGGCGGCTGCGGCCGCACGATCAGCGGCGATGACGGCTCCTATTGCTTCCGCACGATCCAGCCCGGCCCCTATCCTTGGCCGAACGGGCCGAATGACTGGCGCCCGGCCCATATCCATTTCTCGGTCTTCGGCCACGGTTTCGGCCAGCGGCTGATCACGCAGATGTATTTCGAGGGCGATCCGATGATCTGGAAATGCCCGATCGTAAAGACGATCAACGACCCCCAGGCGATCGAGCAATTGACCGCGGCGCTCGACATGCAGGCGACGCTGCCGATGGACATGCGCGCCTACAAGTTCGACATCGTGCTGCGCGGGCGCCGCTCGACGATGTTCGAGAACCGGCGGGAGGGCAATTGATGGCCCAGAAGCTCGACCGCCTGAGGGAAAGCCCGTCACAGACGGCCGGTCCTTACGTCCATATCGGCCTCACCCCGAACTTCGCCGATATCGGCGGCGTCTATCCAGCCGATCTCGGCACCGCCATGGTCGGCGACAAGACCAAGGGCGAGCGCATCACCGTGAAGATGCGCGTCATCGACGGCGCCGGCACGCCGCTCAAGGACGCGCTGATCGAGATCTGGCAGGCCGATGCGGCCGGCCTCTACAACTCGCCCTCCGAGCGGCGCGGCGCGGCCGATCCGCATTTCACCGCGAATGCGTCTTCGAGACGATCAAGCCCGGCCGCGTGCCCTTCAATGACGGGCGGCTGATGGCGCCGCATCTCACGGTCTGGATCGTCGCACGCGGCATCAATATCGGCCTGCACACGCGGATGTATTTCGGCGACGAGGACGCCGCCAATGCCGAGGACCCGGTGCTGGCGCGCATCGAGCACAAGGTACGGGTGCCGACGCTGATCGCGCAGCGCAACGGCGACGCCTACGTCTTCGACATCCAGCTCCAGAGCGACGAGGAGACGGTGTTCTTCGACATCTGATCGCGGCTCAGCCGGCGACGGTGGCGGCGGCCCTGAAAGCCGCCACCGGCTCGACCGACCGGCCGAGGAACGGTGCGATCAGCGCGGTCGTGTCCGAGAGGATCTGGCGATAATCCTCGCCGGAGAAATTATAGGGCAGCTCCAGCCGCAAGGTATCGACCAGTGGCAGGACCGGATCGGCATGCAGCCGCTCGACGATCTCGGCGGACGTACCGACGAGATCGGGCGTGAACAGCGTGCGACGCTCGCCCTGCGGCTGCAGCGTGCGGGCATTGCGGCTTTCGGCATAGCCGCGATAGCGCCGGCGTGTTGCGGCATCGGCGCTGTCGAGCGGCACGATCACGCGGCCGACCGCGACCTTCGGCTCCCCCTCCCCGCGCCAGTGATTCCGGAAGCTCTCGATATGGCGGCGCTGTGCCACGAAGAAATCGTCGGTCTCCTCGCCGGTGTTGAGATTGCCGACGAGCAACTGGAAGCCATTCTCGCCAGCCCAGCGGGCCGAGCGCAGCGAGCCGCCGCCATACCAGAGCCGCTGCCTAAGCCCCGGCGCGTGCGGACGCAGGCGCGGGCGATGCTCGCCGGCGGCGGAGGTGATGCGGCTGTCGGCCTCGCCGAGCCAATCGCCGTCGAGATTGGCGGCGAGCCTGGCGACGCGGGCATGCGAGAAATCGTAAGTCCCCGGGTCGGCGTCGAAGAAGCGCTCGCCCAGCAACTTGCCGAAGGGCGGCGGGCCGGCGCTCAGGCCGACGTTGAGGCGCCCGCCCGAGAGCACGTCGACCAGCGAGAGGTCCTCGGCCAAACGGAACGGATTCTCGTAGCCGATCTGGATCACGGCGGTGCCGAGCCCGATCCGGCGGGTGCGCTGGCTTGCCGCGGCGAGAAAAGTCGCGGCCGAGGAGACGCCGGGCTCGAGATGGCGCTGGCGTACCCAGGCGCTGTCGAAGCCGAGCGCCTCGCCATGCTCGAAGAGCGCGAGCGTCTCCTCCAGCCCGGCGCGGGGATCGGCATCGTCGTAATTGCCGGGTGTCAGGAAGGCGATGTGCCGGATGGCGAGCTTGGACATGGGGCCTCAGTATTTCGGCAGGCCGGGCGGATTGGTCTCGGAGCGGTCGAGCGCCTCCTCCTCCAGGCTCCAACGCGCCAGCGATGCCCGGAACTTGCCGTTGGCGATCAAACCGTTGGTCGCGACGGTCAGCGCGTCGACCAGGCCACTGCCCTTGCGCGTGGTGATCGCGACGTCCGACTTCAGCGGCCAGCCGGCGCTGAGCGTGCCGACGCGCCTGATGTCCCTGTCGCGCGCCGCGATGAAGACGAGCTGCGCATGCGGCTGGACGATGACGTCGACGCGGCCCGAACGCAGAGCGACCAGCCGCCCGGCCTCGTCGTCGAAGAGCTGCAGCTCGATCGGCTTCAAGCCGGCGGCGACGTTCTGCTTGTTCCATTCGACCAGGATGCGCTCCTGATTGGTGCCGCCGCCGACGCTGATCTTGAGGCCGGCCGCATCCTTCGGCTCGCTGATCCCGGTCACCTTGCTGTCGGCCCTGACGAAGAAGCCGTGCAGGCCCTTGCGATAAGTCGAGAAGTCGAACTTCTCCTTGCGCTGCTCGGTGACGCCGACATTGGAGATGACCGCATCATACTTTCCGGAAGCCAGCCCGAGCGGCCAGTCGGCCCAGGCGATCGGCTGCAGATCGAGCTTGAGACCGAGGCTGTCAGCGATCAATTGGGCGAAGTCGGCATCGGCACCGACCACGGTCTTGGCATCAGTGGCATAGGTCGCAAGTGGCGGCCCACCGGGGCTGACCGCGACAGTGAAAACGCCGGGCTCGACGAATTTGAAGCCCTTCGGCACGGCGGCGATCGCCTCCGGCTGCTTTTCGGCGCGAACCCGGCCGGATTGCTCAGGACCGAGATCGAACGGCGCCTGGGCCAAAGCCCGATCCTGCGTTTGGCCAAAGACAGCCCAGCCACCAAGGAGAAGCGCCAACATGGCACGCGCTCGCAACATCATTGTCTTCCGTCTTCTCTGATGGATTAGGCCGCGGCGGCGCCCGCCATGCTCACTTCGCCGGCAGGCCGGGCGGGTTGGTGCGCGACTGCTCGATCGCTTCGGCGGCGAGGTTCCACCGCCCGAGCGCCTTGGCGTAGTTGCCATTGCCGATCTGGGTGTTGACCGCATGGGTGATCGCCTCGGCGAGGCCGGCACCCTTGCGGGTCGTCACCGCGATCTCGGCCAGCAGCGGCCAGCCTCCGGAGAAATTGCCGGCGAGGCGGGTCTTGTTCTCCTGCGCCGCCTTGAAGCTCAGAAGCGCGTTCGGGCCGAGATAGGCGTCGGCGCGGCCGGTCTCCAGCGCAAGATAGAGCACGACATCGTCGTCATAATACTGGACCTCGGCCGGCTTCAGCCCGTCCTTCACGTTCTGCTCGTTCCAGCGCAGCAGGATCTGCTCCTGATTGGTGCCGGAGCCGACGATGACCTTGAGCCCGGCGATGTCGCGCGGCTCGCGGATCTGGATCTCGTTGTCCTTCTTCACATAGAAGCCGAGCAGGTCCTTGCGGTAGGTCGAGAAGTCGAACTTCTCCTTGCGCTGCTCGGTGACGGTGATGTTCGAGATCGCCGCATCGTACTTCCCGGAGGCGACGCCGAGCGGCCAGTCGGCCCAGGACACTGGCACGATCTCGAGCTTACGGCCGAGCGCGTCGGCGACGAGCTGGGCGATATCCGGCTCGGAGCCGACGATGCTTTTGGTGTCGCTCGCATAACCAGCGAAGGGCAACCGGCCGGTGGCGTTGGCGACGGTGAAGACGCCCTCCTTCACGAACTTGGCATCCTTGCCGATCAGCTTGATCGCGGCGTCGTCACGCTGTGCCCGCGGCCGGCCGGGCTGCTCCGGCGAGAGGTCGATCGCCTGCTGGGCGAGGCCGAGCGAGGGAAGAAGCGCGCCGGCCGAGGCAGTGCCGAGCAGAGCGAGCGTGTTGCGTCTGGTGATCATGGGTTACTCCCAGGGAAATGGTGGTCAGAGGACCTTGGCGAGGAATTCGCGGGTGCGGGGATGGTCGGGCTCGGCGAGGACTCGCGCGGGCGGCCCGACTTCTAGGATGCGGCCGGCCTCCATGAAGACGACCTCGTCGGCGACCTCGCGGGCAAAGCCGATCTCATGGCTGACGATGACCAGCGTCGTGCCGGAGCGGGCGAGCTCCTTGATGACGTCGAGCACCTCGTTGACGAGTTCGGGGTCGAGCGCTGAGGTCGGCTCGTCGAAGAGCAGGACCTTGGGCTTCAGCGCCAGAGCCCGGGCGATGGCGACGCGCTGCTGCTGGCCGCCGGAGAGCTGGCGCGGATAGGCGTCGGCCTTGTCGGCGAGGCCGACGCGGGCGAGCAGCTCGCGCGCCTCGGCCAGCGCCTGCTCGCGGCCGACACCGCGCACCGAGAGCGGGGCTTCGATGACGTTCTCGATCGCGGTCAGATGCGGGAACAGGTTGAAGCTCTGGAAGACCATGCCGACATCGACGCGGCGCTTCAGGATCTCGCGTTCCTTGAGCTCGTAGAGCGTGTCGCCGTCCTGGCGGTAGCCGATCAGCTCGCCGTCGATGGCGATGAAGCCGGCATCGACCCGTTCGAGATGGTTGATCGAGCGCAGCAGCGTCGACTTGCCCGAGCCGGACTGACCGATGATCGCGGTGACGCTGCCGGGACGCAGGGCCAGGCTGACATCGTCGAGCACCTTGAGCGGGCCGAAGCTCTTCGAGACGTTGCTGATGCGGATCTCGCCGCCGGCACGAGGCGACAGGCTCGCCAGCGAAGGAGCGACCGCGGCGGACGAACCCGTCTGTGCCAGCGCGGCCTCGGTACGGCGCGCCGCGGCGGCGTCACGCGAGCGGCTGAAGCGTGCCAGCACCAACCCGATCAGCGAGGGCGGCGGATTGCGCAGCGCGCCGCGCGAGTAATAGCGCTCGATATGGTGCTGGACGAAGGAGAGAACACTGAGGATGACGAGGTACCAGACCGTCGCCACCATCAAGAGCGGGATCACCTCGAGATTGCGCCGGTAGATGATCTGGATGGTGTAGAACAGCTCCGGCAGCGCCAGGATGTAGACCTGAGAGGTGCCCTTCGCCAGCAGGATGATCTCGTTGAAGCCGTTGGGCAGGATGGTGCGCATCGCCTGCGGCAGCACGATCCGCGAGAACTGGCGACGGCGCGGCAGGCCGAGCGCGGCCGCCGCCTCGTGCTGCCCCTGGTCGACCGAGAGGATGCCGCCGCGCACGATCTCCGAGGAGAAGGCGCCGGCATGGAGCGTCAAGCCGAGCACCGCCGCGAAGAACGGCGTGATCAGCTGCGTCGTCGACCAGCTCGCGAAGGTGATCTCGGTGAAGGGAATGCCGAGCCAGACCGTCGAGTAGAGATAGCCGAGATTGTTGAGGATCAGCAGCAGCACGATCAGTGGGATCGAACGGAACAGCCAGACATAGGCCCAGGACAGCGAGGCCAGCAGCGGCGAGCCCGAGACGCGCGCCAGGGCAAGGCCAGTGCCCAGCAAGAAGCCGAGCACCGTGCCGAACAGGGTCAACAGCAGGGTCCGCGCCAGGCCCGCCAGCACCGGTTCGGAGAAGAACCATTCGGCGAAGACATCCCAGCCCCAGCGCGGATTGGAGAGAACCGAATTCGCGACCGCGAAGATCACCACGACCGCGAAGGCCGTGCCGATCGTGCGGGCCGGATAGCGCGCCGGCACGATGCGGTAGCGGCTGAAATCGCGGGTCGGCGGTGTGCTATGGGCGCGTGTCGGCAGGCCCGCGAAATCGCTGGCGAGGCTCATGGCTGGTCTCGTTTTCTGTTGGTGCGACGGGCGGCGCGATCAGGCGGCGCTGACGGGCAATTGCTCTGCGGGCGGCCGCAGCTTGTAGGCCGCCACGGCGAGGTCCTTCTCGAAGGCGAGCTTCTTGTAGACCTCGGGATCGACGGCGGGATCGAAGAGCGGCGTGTAACCGGTGCTGAGGTAGAGGTCCCGCGCCTCGGGCTGGCGGAAGCCGGTGGTCAGGAAGATCTTGCCATAGCCCTGCCGAACGGCCTGCGCCTCCAGCTCCTCGACGACGCGCCGGGCCAGCCCTTGGCGGCGGAAGGAGCTGTCGGTCCACATCCGCTTCAGCTCGGCGGTCTGCGCGTCATAGCGCTTGAAGGCGCCGCCAGCGATGGCGCGGCCATCACGCAAGAGCAGGACGAAATTGCCCTCGGGCGGTGCGAACAGCGAAGCGGGATAGCGGCTCATCTCGGCGCCGGGTGGCTCGCCGAAATAGCTGCCGTAGCGGGTGGCGTATTCCCAGGTCAGCTGCTCGACCAAGGGCTGGGCGAGCGGATCGAGCGGGGTGGTGTAGAAGAATTCGTCGGCCATGGGACAGCCTCTCGGATCGCTGGGTTCTGAAAACGGGTTCTGCGGAGCTTTCAGCCGGCCTTGCGCGGCACGGATGCCGGAGTGGGACGGGCATAGCGGCTCTCGCGCCGCGGCAGGCCGAGATGGTCGCGCAAGGTCGCCCCCGGCAGGTTGCGGTCGTAGACGCCGCGCGCCTCCAGCTCGGGGATGACCAGCTCGACGAAATCGTCGAGGCCCTCGCCAATCACCGGGAAGCCGAGGATGAAGCCGTCGGCCGCCTGCTTTTCGACGCGCTCGATCAGGATGTCGGCGATCTCCTGAACCGAGCCGATCAGGTCGGCGCGTGGGGTCGCCGCCTCCAGTGCCGCCTCGCGCAGGGTCTGGCGCTTCAGGGCGGCGGTGCGCTTGATCCGGTCGGTGGTCGAGCGGAAGCTGTTCTTGCCGATATCGCCGAGCTCCGGGAAGGGCGCGTCGAGCGGATAGGCGCTGAAATCGTGATGGTCGAAATAGCGGCCGAGATAGGCCAGCGCCTCGTCGATCGAGACAAGATCGCGGATCGCCTGGTATTTGTCCTCGGCCTCCTTGCGGGTGCGCCCGACGATCGGCCCGGCGCTCGGGAAGATCTTGACGTCGTCGGCGAGACGCCCCTGCGCGATCGCGCTGGTCTTGATGCTGCGGTAGAAGGCCTGGCCTTCCTCCAGCGAGACATGGTTGGCGAAGACCGCATCGGCGTGGCGGCCAGCAAGGCCGATGCCGGCATCGGAGGCGCCGGCCTGGAACAGCACCGGCTGACCCTGCGGCGAGCGCTGGATGTTGAGCGGGCCCTCGACCTGGAAGAAGCGGCCCTTGTAGCCGAGCGTGTGCAGCTTCTCGCGATCGAAGAAGCGGCCGGCCTCGCGGTCGCGGACAAAGGCGTCGTCGTCCCAGGAATCCCAGAGCCCCTTGGCGACGTCGAGATATTCGTGCGCGATCTCGTAGCGCAGCGAGTGCTCGGGATGCGGGCGGCCGTAATTGCGGCCCGAGCCCTCCAGCGGCGAGGTCACCGCGTTCCAGCCCGCGCGCCCGCCCGAGATCAGGTCGAGCGAGGCGAATTGCCGGGCGATGGTGAAAGGGTCGCTATAGGAGGTCGAGACCGTGCCGACGAGGCCGAGTTTCTTCGTCGCGGTCGCCAGCGCCGAGAGGATGGTCAGCGGCTCGAAGCGGTTGAGGAAATGCGGGATCGACTTCTCGTTGATGTAGAGCCCGTCGGCGACGAAAGCGAAGGCGATGCCGTTCTCCTCGGCCTTGCGGGCATTGCGGATGAAGAAATCGAGATTGACGCTGGCATCGGCCGGATTGCTGGGATGGCGCCAGGCATTCATGTGGCTGCCGGGGCCCTGCAGCATCAGGCCGAAGGTGAGACGGGTCTTGCTCATCGGGTTCTCCTGTCGGCTCAGGCGGCGAGCGCCGGCGCATCGCCGGCGAGCAGGGTGATCGAGGCGAGGCGCTGGGCGGTCGCCGCAGCCGGTGTGTCGATGACGAATTCGGCGATGCCG
>Ga0209025_1003800_pt1 | contig 13806 bp, 10 predicted proteins | sample AraplaMF_Col_mLB_FD_184256 | JGI IMG/M metagenome (GOLD analysis project Ga0209025, IMG submission 184256) | Arabidopsis root microbial communities from the University of North Carolina, USA - plate scrape MF_Col_mLB (SPAdes) (version 2) | ecosystem: Host-associated > Plants > Roots > Endosphere... | reverse complement strand
TCTTCAACTTTACGTTTCTTCTTCGGTTTTGGCTGAGGTAAGATTTCTTCATCAATTTGCTCATATGGGTACCAGCTGCGTAGCCCCCAACGATTTTCTCCTAAATTAATGAAACGTCCATCGATGTTTAAGTCTGTATAAAATTGTGCGAGTTTCGCATTAACTTGCTCTTGAGATAGTCCCAGCACTTGAGCGATTTCTTGAACCAACTCGTTGAATGTCGTTGCTTGTCTTTTATCCCCTAAAACGCTATGTACAACTTCAATCATTGAACATTCTTTTAGCTCTTCTGGTGAATATTGCTTAAAATTCACTTATGCGGCACTTCCTTTCATCAAATATAACCTTATATATAACGGTCTGCTTAAAAAAATCCATACTATTCATTATAAACAAAAGTCGCACAAATATGCTACAAAAAAAACGGGAAACTTTAATGCCAATAAAATTATAATTTATCCAGCCCTTATTTCGGGAGCATATGGGCCCCTTGCAGCACATACCTAATTTGCATCTCTGTATATTCTTCGAGCGTATATAGTTTTTGCAGGGCCCAACGCCTAAATCCCCACATCTGGCCTTGTATAAAAATATTATGTGCGAGAAGCTGTATTTCTTTTTTATTTAATGTAAAAGTTCCATTTTCCGTACACTGTTCTAAAATATTCTCGAACATTCCTACCATTTGAAACTCCTTTTCTAATACGTACGGGAGTGATTCTTTCGGCAAAAAACGTACCTCTTGATACATGATTAATACTTCTTCCTGCAATTCATCCATTACTTTAAAGTAATTCGTTATTGCTATCTTTAAACTTTCTATACTCCCTTTTTCTGTACAAACTACTTCCTCTAATCTTTCCTTTACATGTTCATAAATACTATCACAAACTAAATACAAAACATCATCTTTTGTACGAATGTATTCATAAAGCGTACCAATACTAAATCCAGCTGCCTTTGCAATCTCTCTCGTTGTTGTACGCGGAAACCCTTTTTGCTTAAACAACTGCACCGCACCTTTAATCATTTGTTCACGTCTTAACGCGACTAATTTTTCATCTTTCACGGACGCATGTACATTATGTTTAACCATCCCCTTCACCTCTTCCCCTTATTTTTTGGAAGGAAAAAGCGTAGGAAAATACCTACGCCTTTCATCCTACTTCGTTAACATACGAGAAATTACTAACCTTTGAATCTCTTGTGTTCCTTCATAAATCTGTGTAATCTTTGCATCTCGCATATAACGCTCTACTGGATAATCTTTCGTATAACCGTAACCACCAAATACTTGTACCGCTTCAGTCGTCACCTTCATCGCTGCATCGCCTGCAAATACTTTTGACATCGCTGACTCTTTCCCGTACGGAAGCCCTTCCGATTCAAGCCAAGCCGCTTGGTATGTTAGAAGACGCGCCGCCTCCACATCCGTTGCCATATCTGCAAGTTTAAAGCCAATTCCTTGTTGCGCCGCAATCGGCTTCCCAAACTGATGACGCTCTCTTGCATATTCTACAGAAGCGTCTAAAGCCCCTTGCGCAATACCAACCGCTTGCGCCGCAATACCGTTACGGCCACCATCTAATGTTTGCATCGCTATCTTAAATCCTTGTCCTTCTTCCCCTAGTAAATTCTCTACAGGAATGCGGCAATCTTCGAACATAATTTCAGTTGTTGGTGAAGAGCGAATCCCTAACTTACTTTCCTTCTTCCCAACTGAAAATCCTGGTGTATCACTTTCCACAATAAATGCGCTCGTGCCGCGCTGCTTCGATTCAGGATCAGTTAACGCAAAGACAACATAAATATCAGCAATACCGCCATTAGTGATAAAGATTTTTGATCCATTTAATACATAATGGTCTCCATCTCTTTTAGCAATCGTCTTCATTCCACCAGCATCCGATCCAGATCCCGGCTCCGTTAAGCCGTACGCGCCAATTTTCTTCCCTTCTGCCATCGGTCGTAAAAACGTTTGTTTTTGCTCTTCCGTTCCAAATTTAAAAATGGGCCAACCAGCAAGCGAAGTATGTGCAGATAATGTTACACCTGTAGAAGCACATACACGGGATAATTCTTCAACGGCAATTACATAAGCTAAGTAATCGCTTCCAATTCCACCGTATTCTTCAGGCCACGGAATGCCGGTTAAACCAAGCTCTGCCATTTGATCAAATATTGCACGATCAAATCTCTCTTCTTCATCACGCTCAGCTGCCGTCGGTGCTACTTCGTTCTTAGCAAAATCTCGAACCATTTTTCTTATCATTTCATGTTCTTCTGATAGTTTAAAATGCATGCCCGTCTCCCCCTTGTGCTTTTATAAAGCTCGGCTAATAACGAGTTTCTGTATCTCACTCGTTCCTTCATATATTTGCGTGATTTTCGCATCACGGAAAAATCTTTCTACTGGATAGTCTTTCGTATAACCGTAACCACCAAATACTTGCACCGCTTCAATCGCAACTTCAACAGCCGTCTTAGAAGCGAATAGTTTCGCAATAGATGCCTCTTTACCACATGGTAATCCTTGTGCTCTTAGCGATGCCGCTCTATATACGAGTAATCGCGCCGCTTCTACACTAGTAGCCATATCCGCAAGTTTGAAGCCAATCCCTTGCTGCGCCGCAATTGGCTTTCCGAATTGCTCACGTTCTTTCGCATAATCAATCGCACATGCAAGCGCCGCTTCTGCAATTCCTAATGCTTGCGCTCCAATTCCAATTCGTCCAACATCTAAATTCGCCATCGCTACCTTAAATCCTTGTCCTTCTTCACCAAGTAAATTCTCAGCTGGCACTTTCATATCCTCGAACGTAAGTTGTACTGTGCGAGAACCGAGAAGCCCCATTTTATGCTCGTCTTTGCCGATAATTAAGCCCGGTGTATCTTTCTCTACTATAAATGCAGAAATCCCGCTCTTTCCTGCCTCTGGATTTGTAGAAGCGAATACAATGTATGTATTTGCTTCACCACCATTTGTAATAAATACTTTCGATCCATTAATAATGTAGTGATCGCCTTTCTTTACAGCTCTTGATTTCAAACTCCCTGCATCTGATCCTGCATTTGGTTCTGTTAATGCAAATGCTCCTAAATATTCACCAGTCGCAAGTTTAGAAACATATTTCTCTTTCTGTTCTTCTGTTCCGAAATATAAAATAGGGTTCATCCCAACTGACGTATGTACAGCTAAAATTACACCAACTGTTGCGCTTACCTTTGAAATTTCTTCAATTGCTAAAATGTAAGAAATAAAATCCATTTCTGCACCGCCGTATTTTGCAGGCGCTGGAATTCCCATTAATCCAAGCTCACCCATCTTCTGCAAAATCTCTTTTGGGAACACCCCTTGTTCCATACTCGGAACAAAGGGAGCTATTTCCTTCTGCGCAAAATCTCGAACCATCTTCCTCATCATTTGCTGTTCTTCATTAAAACGAAAGTTCATATACTCCGCCTCCATTTGCTATATATCCTTTTAACAATTTGGTAAGACCACTATTTTGTAACAAAGGGGGATTTATTCGTAAACGTAGAAACCACGACCTGTTTTACGTCCTAACCATCCTGCATTTACATACTTACGTAGTAATGGACATGGGCGATATTTACTATCACCTAAACCTTCATGCAACACTTCCATAATGTATAAACATGTATCTAAACCGATAAAATCAGCGAGCGTTAAAGGGCCCATTGGATGATTCATCCCAAGTTTCATTACTTCATCAATTGCTTCTTTCGTCGCTACACCTTCATATAACGTATAGATTGCTTCGTTAATCATCGGTAATAAAATACGGTTTGATACAAACCCTGGGAAATCGTTTACTTCAACTGGTACTTTCCCAATTTTCTTCGTAATATCTTCAATCGTTTCATAGACCGCATCACCTGTAGCCAATCCACGAATAATTTCAACAAGTTTCATAACCGGAACTGGATTCATAAAATGCATACCGATTACTTTTTCTGGACGCTTCGTTACCGCTGCAATTTCTGTAATTGGTAGAGATGACGTATTCGTCGCTAAAATTGCGTGTTCTGGAGCGATTTCATCTAAATTCGCAAAAATTTTCTTTTTAATATCCATTTTCTCAACAGCCGCTTCAATAATAAGGTCCGCTTCCTTCACACAATCTAAATCAAGCGTTACTGTAAGACGATTTAGCGTAGCTTCCTTCTCTTCTTCCTTCATGCGCCCTTTTTCTACTTGGCGTGCTAAGTTTTTCGTAATAATAGCCAATCCTCTATCTAATTGCTCCTGTTTCAAATCTTGTACCTTCACATCATATCCTGCCATTGCACATACTTGTGCAATTCCTGAACCCATTTGTCCCGCACCAATTACAACAATTTTTTGTACACTCATTTCTTCTTCCCCCTTAATATAAGTCTGTAATAAATCATTTTCTCACCGTAAATTAATGAACCTCAATCATCACTGCATCGCCTTGACCACCACCGCTACAAATCGAAGCAATTCCAATTCCGCCGCCGCGTTGCTTAAGGGCATGGATTAATGTAACGATAATGCGCGCTCCACTTGCTCCAATCGGGTGTCCCATCGCTACTGCTCCGCCATTTACATTCAATTTTTCTGGGTCAATTCCCGCAATCTCTGTACTTGCAATTGCTACCGCTGCAAATGCTTCATTAATCTCAAATAAATCAATGTCTTCAATTGTCTTTCCTGTTTTTTCTAACAATGCATTAATTGCATAACCTGGCGTTCTCGGGAAATCTTTAGATTCCACTGCAATTGCTGTATGCGCCAAAATTGTCGCTAATGGCTTTCTTCCTTCTTGCTTCGCTCTGTCTTCGCTCATTAATACAAGTGCAGCACCACCGTCGTTTAGGCCTGGCGCATTACCAGCTGTCACTGCCGCTGTTTTATCAAATACAGGTTTTAATTTTGCTAACTTTTCAACCGTTGTATCCTCGCGTGGCGCCTCATCTTTTGCAACGACAATCGGATCACCTTTTCTTTGCGGAATCGTTACTGGCACGATTTCCTCTTCAAAACGTCCTTCTTTATGTGCTGAAACTGCACGTTGATGACTACGATATGCCCATTCATCTTGTGCTTCACGAGAGATTCCGTCTTCCTTTGCAACTTCTCCGCCATAAACACCCATGTGTATGCCTGAAAATGCACATGTTAAACCGTCAGCAACATTTAAATCAATAACTTCGTTGTTGCCCATTCTGTATCCCCATCTTGCTCCGCGTAAAATGTAAGGACTGTTACTCATCGACTCCATACCGCCAGCTACAATCAATGATTGATCGCCAGTACGAATAATTTGATCCGCTAACGTAACCGCACGAAGACCTGATGCACAAACTTTATTCACTGTTTCCGTCTGCACTTCCCAAGGGATTCCAGCAGCTCTCGCAGCTTGGCGCGATGGAATTTGTCCCTGTCCACCTTGAATAACCGTTCCAAATATAACTTCCTCGACATCACTAGCAGAAACATTTGCTCTTTCAAGCGCCGCTTTAATTGCAATTCCTCCAAGTTCTGTTGCTTTTACGTCTTTTAAAGACCCTCCAAATTTCCCAACCGGTGTTCTTGCAGCACTTAAAATAACTGTTTTATTCATTTTTCTTTCCCCCATTTCTTTTTTTAGCACCGAGCGCTCGCTCGGCATTGTTACGTTGAGAAGAGGTGCAATGATTGCACCTCTCTCTGAAATTGTATTCATGCTTGCAGATTACATCGCTTCTTTCTTCTGTCCGATAACAGAGCGTTCTAAAATCTCTGTTACATCAAGCGTTTGAACGTTCTCTTCTACTTCTTTCGCTTTCGTCCCATCGCTAATCATTGTTAAGCAATATGGACAACCTGTACCGATAATGGATGGCTGCACAGCTAGTGCTTGTTCTGTACGAGCAACGTTAATACGCGAACCTGCTGTCTCTTCCATCCACATTAAGCCACCACCTGCGCCACAGCACATTCCCGTTTCACGGTTACGTGCCATTTCTACAAGGTTCACACCAGGAATCGCTTTCAAAATGTCGCGTGGCGCTTCGTATACTTCGTTGTATCTTCCTAAATAACAGGAATCATGGTACGTAACTGTTTCTTCAATAGCGTGAACAGGTTTTAAGCGTCCTTCTTTCACCCATTGAGCTAACAATTCTGTATGATGATAGACTTCTGCTTGCAAGCCAAAGTCTGGATACTCATTTTTAAATGTGTTATAAGCATGAGGGTCAATCGTAACGATTTTCTTCACTCCTGCCTTTTCAAATTCTTCGATATTCTTTGTCGCCATCTCTTGGAACACAAATTCATTTCCAAGTCGGCGCGGTGTATCTCCAGAGTTCTTCTCTTTATTACCAAGTATCGCAAATGAAATGCCTGCTTCGTTCATCAACTTCGCAAACGAGATCGCAATCTTCTGACTACGATTATCATATGATCCCATTGAACCAACCCAGAATAAATATTCGAACTCCTCGCCAGCTTTCGATTTTTCTTTCACAGTTGGAACTGTTACTTCATCATCACCTTGACGCCATGTTTCACGCTCTTTACGGTTCAGACCCCACGGATTCCCTTGACGCTCGATGTTTGTCATCGCACGCTGCGCTTCCGCGTCCATCTTTCCTTCTGTTAAAACGAGATAGCGGCGTAAATCAATAATTTTGTCAACATGCTCATTCATAACCGGACACTGATCTTCACAGTTACGACACGTTGTACAAGCCCAAATCTCTTCTTCTGTAATGACATCTCCAATTAAACTCGGATCGTAAGCGAGTGCTGTAGCTGCAGATTCCTGTTGCCCTTTCCCAGCTGCCATCATCGCTAACTGATTTCCTTGTGTATTATTAAAAGCGACTACTGGAACCCAAGGTGCTTTCGATGTCACTGCTGCTCCTTTATCAGTTAAATGATCGCGAAGTTTTAAAATTAAATCCATCGGCGATAACATTTTTCCTGTTCCTGTTGCCGGACACATATTTGTACAACGACCACACTCTACGCAAGCGTATAAATCGATAAGCTGATTTTGTCTAAAGTCTTCGATTTTACCAACACCAAACGTTTCTTGTGTTTCATCTTCAAAGTCAATCTTTTCAAGTTTCCCTGGATTTGAAAGACGACCGAAGAAAACGTTGGCTGGTCCCGCAATTAAATGCGCGTGTTTTGATTGTGGAACATAAACTAAAAATGTTAACAAAATTAGTAAATGCACCCACCAAGAGAAATAGAACACAGAAATGGCTGCGGTTTCATTTATTCCCGAGAAAACGTAAGCGATTGCAGAAGCGATTGGTTCACTCCATGAAAGCTCCTCGCCGTGCCATATAATTCCCATTCCATTACCTAGTAGTACAGAAATCATTAAGCCACCGATAAAGATAAGGACAAGGCCTGATTTGAAATTACGTTTTAAACGAACTAGCTTCTCAACATAACGTCTATGAAAAGCCCAAAAGACTGCAATTAAAATAACAAGTGTGATAATTTCCTGGAAGAATGTAAATGCAGGGTATAGTGGTCCAAGTGGAAGATGTGATCCTGGTGCGAGTCCTTTCCAAACGAAGTCAATTGCTCCAAATTGGACAAGAATAAATCCGTAAAAGAACATAACGTGAATAATGCCGCTCTTCTTATCTTTCAGCAGCTTTTTCTGACCGAAAACATTGACCTTAAGAAGATCCCAACGCTCTTTAAAACGACGGTCAAATTCAATCTTTTTTCCTAACTGTATGTAGGCCATCCTCGTTCGTATAAGATACACAAACAAATATCCCGCATAAGCAATAACAGCAATGGCAGCCAGCCAATTAATGATCAGTAAACTATTCATTTTTATGCTACCCCTCTCTTTGTAAGCCTTCTTTCTTTTTTAGAATCTTCAAAAACATATAATTTTCTGAATTCTTTCCCCTATCTTCATTATATAATGAGTGAGCATTCAGTCAACAGTTTTTTGTTATACAACACCATATTTTTTAATAAAGCTGTTTATTTCGGTAAAACTATAAAGTGAAACTTTAATGAGTAGAGAGCGATTTATTCCCTACTCATTATTAGCCCGCAAATAACGGGATAAGGTGAAAGTTTGATTAATAAAAAACTGATGGTGAAAAGACCGTGAAGGAGGGAATTTATTCATGTTCTTCTTATCTCTCTTGTTAATAGGCATCGCTCTCTGGATTGTAATCGATCTCTCTTATGGGAGAATTGTTCATTTAAAACGTGTACGTTCTCGTTCTTTCCCTTTACGTCAAAGTAATTTTCACCTTTATACATATGGAAAAGATTTGTATGATGCCCTATTTACTGATATAAAACAGGCGAAACACCATGTGCACGTTTTATTCTTCATTGTAAAAAACGATAAAATCAGTCGTGAATTTTTAAAATTACTTATCGATAAGGCAAAGGAAGGAATTGAAGTAAGACTTTTACTCGATCGATTAGGAAGCCACCATTTATCAAACGAGGCCATTCATTCCTTACAAAAACATGGTGTCTCTTTTTCATTTTGTCACAAAGTTAAGTTTCCTTTTCTTTTCTTTTCTGCAAATCAAAGAAACCATAGAAAAATTACAGTTATTGACGGGGAAATTGGTTATATTGGTGGATTTAATATTGGAGAAGAGTATTTAGGGCATAATCAAAAACTAGGATTATGGCGCGATTATCATTTACGCCTTACAGGAGAAGGAATACAAGATTTACAAAAGCAATTTTTACATGATTGGCTCGACGATACGGACCAAAATTTATTAGATTCATCTCTTTATTTTCCTAAGCAACAACCAGGAACCATTCTACACCGTTTTATCCCTACTGACGGTGCCTATTTGCAAAATACATTTTTATATTTAATCGAAAGCGCGGAAAAAGAACTCTTTATCGGTACACCCTATTTCATTCCTGGGAAAAAAATTATGGATGCATTATTAAAAGCACGAAAACGTGGGGTTCAAATCACGATTCTCGTTCCAGAAAAAGCGGATCATGCCCTTGTGCGCGAAGCGAAATTCCCATATTGCCGAAAGTTAATACAAGCCGGGTGTAATATTTACGCATTTCAACAAGGCTTTTTTCACGCTAAAGTTATTATAGTAGATGATTATATTTGTGATATCGGAACTGCAAACTTTGATATGAGAAGTTTATATATTAACCATGAAATCAACTGCCTTTTATACGATAAACATTTTATACAAACAGTGAAAAGCAAATTCCATGAAGATCTAGAAAATTCGTCATTACTTTCCTTTAAAGATGTTAGTCCTCTTTCTCTTATTGATAGGGGAAAAGAATGGGTAGGAACGATACTTGCTTTCTTTCTATAGGAAAGATAATGGATAAAGGAGATGTATTCTTTATGATTATGCGTTTCGGATATGTCTCACATGCAATGGCACTCTGGGACTGTTCTCCGGCTAAAACGATGACATTTACTAGCTTTCAAAAGCTCAGTAAACAAGAACGAGAAGATAAATTGTACGATGTTACGCGGCAGAATCTGGAGCATACAATACGTATTCTTCATTACAACATAGCGCATGAAATTCCATTATATCGCTTATCTTCTTCCATCGTCCCACTTGCAACACATCCCGAAGTCGAGTTTGATTACATCGGGTTGTTCACACCGCTTTGGCGTAAAATTGGGGCATTAATTAAAGAGCACAATTTGCGAGTAAGTTTTCATCCAAATCAATTTACGCTATTTACAAGCGATAAGCCACATATTACAACTAACGCTATTACAGATATGACCTATCATTATAAAGTATTAGATGCAATAGGAATTGCAGATTCTTCTTATATTAACATCCATGTAGGTGGTGCCTATGGAAATAAAGAAAAAGCGGTTGGACGTTTCCATGAAAACATAAAAAAACTTCCTGCACATATAAAAAAGCAAATGACACTTGAAAACGACGATAAAACATATACAACTGCTGAAACTTTATCTATTTGCCAAAAAGAAAAGATCCCTTTCGTATTTGATTATCATCATCACATGGCCAATCTTTGCGAGGAACCGCTAGAAGATTTACTTCCTGCAATTTTTGAAACTTGGTCACATACAAATATCCTTCCTAAAGTTCACATTTCCTCCCCTAAATCAGAAAAAGAGTTTAGGGCTCACGCTGAATATATTGATTTAGAGTTTATTAAACCTTTCTTACACATTGCAAAAAAAATCAATCATGATTTCGATATTATGATTGAAAGTAAACAGAAAGATTTAGCAATGCTGCAACTCATACATGAATTATCCTCTATAAGAGGGGTTAAAAGAATAAATAGCTCAACATTACAATGGTAAATTGTAATGTTGAGCTATTTTTTTCAAAAAAAGTAATTTTTTTAGTAAAAAACACCCTATTTTATATGCTATGATTGGAGTTAGCATTTTCCACCTGTGATTCAACTTTATTGAAACGGAGTCATACTATGATTAATCAAAAAAAATATGTACACTTTGTCATAATGTATATAACTATATTTTCCCTTTGGATATTTCTTATCCCTAAGGACTTGAATATAAAAGAGATTGGAATCCTCTTCTTATTTTGTTTTGCTGCACTCTTTTCTTGCTATTGCTTATATAAAGCTATTCAGAAAATGAAGCGTAGTGATAAATTATTTTGGGTTTTATTACTATGCACTTGCATATGCGGACTAACCATGGAGATAACTTTATTTCTTCATTCACTTTCTATATATGATCAAGTCATATTCTCATATAAGGCACTACCTTTTTTCATCATACAGTATATTTTGCTCTTTTCTGGTTTTGCTATCAAATTCATAAAACATTACTCTATTAGAGGCCTTGCTCAATTTTCATTCGATAGCATCTTTATTGTGATCATGAATATTTATTTTACCTTAACTTTTATTTTAGACCTTTCAAACTTTCGTACGCTAACAACAGATCAATGGGTTTTAATCGGATACTTTATTGCACAATCATTAGTAATTTACGCTGTTATTAGCCTATATAGACGAGAACAATATTCATCTAGCAGAATTTCATTAATTATCGGCTTTACTATCATACTTGTTTACGGATATATACACCTGTTCCAACTAAATTTAGGGATGAAAACCTCTTCTGAAGTCTCTTACTTAGTACATACTGCTTCAATTTTATTAATTGGTTTGTCATCCATACTATACATTTTGGATAAACCAATGCAGCATGAAACGAAAACAAAGTACTATCGATTCGACTATGTGCGCTTTATATTACCCTATTTCAGTATAGTCATTACCTTTTCCTTTATTCTTATTCAACCTTGGGATGATAAGTTCATGTTAATAGGTCTAGTATTATCACTCATCTTGTTATTCCTACGACAACTTTACATGTGGAAAGATAATCAAGCACTAATCGATACATATGAACAGTTGACTACACAACTAGAAGGCAAAGTAGAAGAAGGTGCATTTGCGTTATCAAAGAGTGAACAACGCTATAAATCGTTATTCGAAGATCATCCTGATGCCGTTTTCTCTTTAAATATGGATGGTATTTTCCAACAATCTAATACAGCCTGTGAAAGCTTATTTACCGCCTACTATTGTGAAGTAGAAAGCTATTCTCTTCTACACTTTATTGACTCAAAAGACCATGATTTACTAAAGAAAGCTTTGCAAATGACAACAGAAGGTCGACCACAAACTTTAGAAGTTCGCACAAAAGAAAAAGAAGGCTATTACTATTACCTCCACATTACACTCATCCCTACTTTCATAAACAAAGAAGTTGTTGGGATGTTCGGCATAGCACGTGATATTACAACTTTATATGAAAAACAAAAACAAGTAGAACATTTAGCCTTTCATGATGCACTTACTGGATTACCAAATCGCCGAAAGTTTGAAAAAGATTTAAAAAATATTTTAAATACGGCTCAAACTAGCGCAAATGATGTTGCAGTCATGTTCCTTGATTTAGATCGATTCAAAAAAATTAACGATAGACTCGGACACGACGTCGGAGATTTATTATTAATTGAAGTAGCAAAAAGATTACGTGGTTGCTTGCGTTCAAAAGATATCGTTGCTCGTCAAGGCGGAGATGAGTTTACAATTCTATTACCGGATATGTACTCAGAAAAAAGTGCGGCTTTTATAGCTGAACAGATTTTAACCGTTTTAAACAAACCATTCTTCATTCAAGATGAAGAACTGTCTATTACACCGAGTATTGGAATTGCCATGTATCCTGATTACGGGGCCGATGTTACTGAATTAATGAAAAATGCTGATATGGCTATGTATCGCGCGAAAGCAAATGGAAAAAACAGATTTGTTTTCTTCTCAAAAGAAATAAGTATTGCACAAAATGAAATCCAATTCTTAGAAGGCGAACTTGCAAAAGCATTACAACAAAATGAATTTTTCCTAGAATATCAGCCACAAGTAAGCACAAAAACAAAACAAATTATCGGTTTTGAAGCATTAATTCGTTGGAAACACCCAAAACTCGGTATTGTATCTCCTGCCCAATTCATTCCTCTAGCGGAGGAAACCGGATTTATTATTGAACTTGGAAATTGGATTTTACGTACCGCTTGCTTAGAGGCAAAAAGATGGCATAATCAAGGTTTTTCTCACTTGAAAGTTGGTGTGAATTTATCTGTTGTTCAATTTAACCATGCAAATTTAATCCATACTATTTCAAAAGTGTTAGAAGAAACCGAACTAAAACCGGAAGCGCTAGATATCGAAATTACAGAAAGTATCGCAATTAATCAAAATCAATCTGTCATTTCCAAACTAGAACAGCTTCAAAACCTTGGTATTCAAATTTCAATCGATGACTTTGGAACTGGTTATAGTTCTTTAGCTTATTTAACAAAATATCCAATTAACACATTAAAAATTGCTCGAGAGTTTATTTGCGGCATAACAACTAGCCCTTTAGAGGAAGCGATTATCTCTTCCATCATTACACTATCAAAAGAACTAAATTTAGAAGTTATTGCAGAAGGTGTAGAGACGGAAGAACAATGGAAGTTTTTATATGAACAAAACTGTGACCACATTCAAGGATTCTTTATTAGCAAGCCTGTTTCTAGTAAAGACGTTTGGAGGTTACTCCACAAAAAAACAACCGTCTAAGTAAGACGGTTGTTTTTTTAATGTTCAAATGGTAAATCTGAAGCTAATTGTACCTCTTGATCATTATGAGAAATTACTTGGCTTTTCTCTAAAGCTGTATCTGTTAATGAAATACCCCATGCCATCGCTAACGTTAATAGACTACCAATAAGTAATTTTTTCATATTCCATCACCCACATCGTTTTCTTTTAATATATCATGAAAATTTATCCACAACTTATGCAATTATGCATACCCATTTTTTGGATATTTCATTGCTTTTTGTGGATGTAACTTACGAAATATACCACTATACATATTCCAAATCATTTTAATTTAAATACTTCTTTTTTTTTAATAACGTCTCTTTGTAAGAATGTAAATCTAATAAATCAAAGAAGAAAGACGCTTTTTTATACACTTCTTTAATATCATCTGATGAATACTCTAATTTCTCAAGGCACTCGCCCTTTTGATAATACAATTGACCGATTAATTCCATACTTCCCATATACCGAGAAGCCTCAATCGCTTCATTCACTTGATACAATGCCTCTTCAAACTGATCACTCAAATATAAAGCTTTTGCATAATTGTATCGAACTTTAACTGTGAATGCCTCATTATTATGTAGCGATTCTAACTGTTCTAAAATAGCTCGAAATGAATTTATTGCCCTATCTAATTGATTATTTTC
>Ga0209025_1003798_pt1 | contig 13812 bp, 17 predicted proteins | sample AraplaMF_Col_mLB_FD_184256 | JGI IMG/M metagenome (GOLD analysis project Ga0209025, IMG submission 184256) | Arabidopsis root microbial communities from the University of North Carolina, USA - plate scrape MF_Col_mLB (SPAdes) (version 2) | ecosystem: Host-associated > Plants > Roots > Endosphere... | reverse complement strand
CGCTCGCCGCCATCGTCGGCTTCACCGAGCTGACGCGCGCCGGCAACATCGTCTCCAACCAGATCTTCCAGCCGCTGCTCGTCTTCGGGATCGTCGGCGCCCTCTACTTCCTGCTCTGCTGGCCGCTTTCGCTCTACGGCTCGCATCTGGAGCGCCGCATGGCCATCGCCGCGCGCTGAGCAGACCTCCTTCACCGCCGACCCGTCAACAACGACAAAGGGAGAGAAACATGTCGATCTTCAATCCGACCCGCCGCAGCCTGCTTGTGACCGGAGCGGTCGGCCTCGCGATGCCGGCCGTGCTCGCCCGCACGGCCTTCGCCGCCACGCCGGATGAAATCAAGAAGCGCGGCAAGGTGATCGTCGGCATCCAGGGCGACAATCCGCCCTTCGGCTTCGTGAATTCCAGCGGCAAGCAGGAAGGCCTCGACGCTGCGATGGGCGAGCTCTTCGCCAAGGAACTCGGTGTCCAGGTCGAATTCACGCCGCTCGCCGTCGCAAACCGGATTCCGGCGCTGACCGCGGGGCGCGTCGACGTGCTGTTCGCGACCATGGCGATGCTGCCCGAGCGCGCCAAAGCCGTTCAGTACAGCAAGCCTTACGCGGCGAACTACATCACGCTGGTCGCGGCGAAGAGCACCGTCGTCAAGGCCAATGCCGATATGGGCAAGCTGGTGATCGGCGTGCCCCGGTCCAGCACGCAAGACACGCAGATCACCAAGAACGCGCCCGAGGGCACGACGATCCGCCGCTATGACGACGATGCAGCGACCATGCAGGCGCTGCTGTCGGGGCAGGTGCAGGCTGTGGGCGGCAACATGTTCTATGTCCAGCGGCTCAACGCGCAGAAGCCCGACACCTTCGAGGACAAGCTCGAATTCCAGCGCCTCTACAATGGCGCCTGTACCCGTCTCGGCGAAAAGGAGATCAACGCGGCGATCAACAGCTTCATCGACAAGATCAAGGCCAATGGCGAGCTCGCCAAGGCCTATGCCACCTGGATGAAGGTGCCGCTGCCTGAATTCCCGACCAGCGTCGAAGGCGTGCCCTTCGTCGTGAGCTGAGCGAGCGACCGATCGGAACCGGGGCCATGAACCAGCCGAATGCCGAAGCGCCCTTGGGTGGGGCGGACGCCATGATCGCGATGAACCATGTCGAGAAATGGTATGGCGACTTCAAGGCCCTGACCGACATCAACCTCTCGGTCCGCAAGGGCGAGCGCATCGTCCTGTGCGGCCCGTCCGGCTCGGGAAAGTCGACGCTGATCCGCTGCATCAACCATCTGGAAAGCTACCAGAAGGGCGAGATCAGGGTCGGCGGAACCCGGCTCGGAGACGACACGAAGACCATCGATGCCGTGCGCCGCGAGGTCGGCATGGTCTTCCAGCACTTCAACCTGTTCCCGCATATGAGCGTGCTGCAGAACTGCATGCTGGCGCCGATGCGTTCGCTCGGCGTGAGCAGGGCCGAGGCCGAGGCCGCCGCCCGCACGCTGCTCGGGCGCGTCAAGATCCTGGAGCAGGCCGGGAAATACCCGGCTCAGCTCTCCGGCGGCCAGCAGCAGCGCGTCGCCATCGCGCGGGCGCTGTGCATGAAGCCCAAGGTGATGCTGTTCGACGAGCCGACCTCCGCCCTCGATCCCGAAATGGTCAAGGAGGTGCTCGACACCATGATCGCCCTCGCCGAGGAGGGCATGACCATGATCTGCGTCACCCATGAGATGGGCTTCGCCCGCCAGGTCGCGAACCGGGTCATCTTCATGTCAGACGGCGCGATCGTCGAGGAAGCGCCGCCGGACGAGTTCTTCCGCAATCCGCGCCACGAACGGACCAGGAAGTTCCTCGGCGAAATCCTGCAGAAGCACTGACAACCCCGAATAAACGGATCGCAGATGTCACGCCTCGTCTATCTCCTGAACGGACCGAACCTCAACCTGCTCGGCAAGCGCCAGCCGCACATCTACGGCCACGAGACGCTGGCCGATGTCGAGCGCGACTGCCGCAAGCTTGCGGATGAGCTGAAGCTCGAGCTGCGCTTTCACCAGTCCAATCGCGAATACGAGATCATCGACTGGATTCACGAGGCCCGTGAGACCGCCGGCGGCATCGTCATCAACCCGGCCGCCTTCACCCATACCTCCGTCGCGATCCTCGACGCGTTGAATACGTTCGAGGCGCCCGTCATCGAGTGCCACATCTCGAACGTGCACAAACGCGAAGCCTTCCGGCACCATTCCTATGTCTCGCTGCGCGCCGATGGCGTCATCGCCGGCTTCGGCACCCAAGGCTACCAGCTCGCTCTGCGGCGCGTCGCCAGGCTGATCGACGAAAAGGCCGCGTGAGGATCGCTCGGATGACACCCGTGAAGATCGCGGTGATGGGAGCCGGGCTGATCGGCAAGCGTCACGCCGAGCATGTCGCCAGCGAAGCCGGCGCCGCTCTCGGCGCCATCGTGGACCCTTCCGAGATCGGCAAGACATTGGCCGATCGGCTGGGCGCGCGCTGGTATCGCAGCTTTGGCGATATGATCGCCGATGACCGGCCGGACGGCGTGATCATTGCGACCCCGAACCAGCTTCACGTCGCGAACGGGCTGGAGGCGATCGAGGCCGGCATTCCGGCCATCGTCGAAAAGCCGATTGCGGACGATCTGGCCGGGGGCGCACGGCTGGTGGAGGTTGCGGAGCGGGCTTCGGTTCCGCTCCTGGTCGGCCACCACCGTCGCTACAACCCCATGATCGCCAAGGCCAAGGAGATCATCGACAGCGGCAGGCTCGGCCGCGTCCTGTCCCTGCACGGACATTTCTGGCTGATGAAGCCGGATGACTACTTCGATGTCGGATGGCGGCGGGAGGAAGGCGCGGGTCCCGTGCTCCTCAACCTGATCCATGACGTCGATCTGTTCCGTTACCTGTGCGGTGAGGTCGTCTCCGTGCAGGCGCAAAGCTCGAACGCCGTCCGGGGACATGCTGTCGAAGAGACGGCCGTCATCCTGCTCCGCTTCGCGAGCGGAGCCTTGGGCACGGTGAACGTGTCGGATTCGATCGTGGCGCCGTGGAGCTGGGAGCTCACGACGGGGGAGAACCCCGTCTATCCGCAGCAGGAGCAAGGCTGCTACCAGATCGGCGGCACCCATGGAGCCTTGACGGTGCCACAGCTCGAGGTGTGGTCGAACCGCGACAAGCGCAGCTGGTGGGAGCCATTGCAGCGCGAGCGGGTGCCGTTCGCCCATGAGGACCCGCTCAAGGTCCAGATCCGGCATTTCTGCGACGTCATTCGCAATGGCGCCGCACCGATCGCCTCCGGGCGCGAAGGCCTGGCGACGCTCGCCGTCATCGACGCCGTCAAGCGCTCGGCGGCCACCGGGACCACTATCGCGCTCGATTGAGGAGAATATTCGTGAAAGACCCGGCTTTGCGGCCGGACGGCATCGCGCAAAGCGCGCGCTTTGGCGTCGCCGTCAGCGTCACAGCATGACCCATCGCCTATCCTCAATTCTCGAAGAGTAGCGCTCCCATGATCAGCGGCACGACCAAGCTCATCGCCCATCTCGGCTATCCGACCGAGAGCTTCAAGGCACCGATGATCTATAACCCATACTTCGAGCGAGAGGGGATCGACGCGTTGGTCGTCCCGATGGGATGCCGGGCCGAGGACTACCCTGCTTTCCTGAAGCTGGTCTTCAGGCTGTCCAACGCAGCAGGTGCGCTGATTACCATGCCGCACAAGGTGACGACGACCGGCCTTGTCGACATCCTTTCCCCTACCGCCGCCATCGCAGGCGCCTGCAATGCCGTGCGCCGCGAGCCCGACGGGCGACTGGCCGGCGACATGTTCGACGGCGAGGGCTTCGTGCGCGGCGTGTTGCGCAAGGGACGTAAGATCGCCGAGGCGCGGGCACTCGTCGTCGGCTCGGGTGGGGTCGGTTCGGCGATTGCGGCCTCGCTCGCCAAGGCCGGCGTCGCCGCGCTCGGCCTGTTTGACAGCCATGGCGATGCCGCAGAGCGGCTGGGCCAGCGGCTGACCCAACATTATCCGAAGCTGCGCGTTGCAACCGGTTCGACGGATCCGGCCGGCTTCGACATCGTGGTGAACGCTACGCCGCTCGGCATGAAGCCCGGCGATCCGATGCCGCTCGATGTCACCCGTATCGACGCCTCGACCTTCGTCGGCGAGGTCGTGATGAAGCAGGAGATCACGCCTTTCCTTGCCGCGGCGCGGGATCGCGGCTGTGCCATCCAGGTCGGCACCGACATGCTGTTCGAACAGATTCCGGCCTATCTCGAATTCTTCGGCTTCCCCTCGACGACCGCCGAGGACCTTCGCAGCGTAGCCAGGCTCGGCTGACGCGCGTCTCTCGGCATACGGCGTGGCTATTCCGGACAGCCAGTTCGGCTCCCGGCGCTCCAGGAAGGCACTCTGGCCCTCGATCGCGTCGCGGCTTTTGAGCATCCGGATCGCCGCCGGATAGGAGCGGCTCATCGACGCCGCGAGATCGGGGCTGGCGAGGCAGTCGCGGATGATGCCTTTGGACGCTTCGATTACGAGCGGAGCATTCGCTAAGATCATCCTCACGACGTCACGCACCTCGCGATGCAGTTCCGCTGCAGGGACGTAAGCGTTGATCAGGCCGAGGGTCTTAGCTTCCGTGGCCGAAACCCGCCGGCCCGTCGGGGCCAGGTCCCCGGCAGACTTGGTCGGCAGGCTGCGCTCGAGGTGCTGCAGGCCTCCACCGCTGAGCGCAGCCAATCTGACGCGAGGCTCCGGGAATCCGAACCCGGCATGGTCGGCCGCATAGGCCATGTCGCAGGCCAGAACGATTTCGGCCCCGCCGCCCAGGGCGAAGCCGTTGACCGCAATGACCTGGGAACACGCATGATCCCCAGCGGGTATTGTTAGGAGGCCAACACCAAAGTCAGATTTTGGGAGGGACGATAATGTCAGAACGTGCAATCAGCTTTGTGGAAGCTTGGCTCAGCGAACGCATTCAGCCCGACGTGTTTCACGACGAGGAGGGACCGGCAGAGCGCAACAAATACCTTGCTGAACAGCTCATACTCGATGCCGGCTCCGCCGGCATTGCCCCCCATGAGATCGAGGAGGAATACCCAGATCTTACCAGCACCGTAGCGGAAGCCATGGAAGCTGCGTCGGATGCCGAGGCGAAGCGTCTTACTCTAGAAGAGGATTGAAGCGCAGCACCAAGAAGGAACGTGGTTTCAATATTCGGTCAGGATGCCGCAGTGATTGAATACGCGAATCCGCAATCCTACTGCCAGCGCGTGGCATCATCGTGCATTTCATCCCAGGCCTTGATGTCAGCAATGAGTCGGTGAAGCTCCTCCGACTCTGGGGTGCCCTCGGCACAATTTGCGAGCTCAGTTACTCTTCGTGTCGCGCGCTCATACTCATCCAGCGAGGTGATTGGATTGGTCATACCTGCCGTCGCGGGAGTATCTTGTTTTAGTCGGTAGGCATTAACGGCGTCGATCAACCCAACCCGCTCTGCCTCCTCGTCCGAGCCCTGCGGTGCCACGGCAAGGCCAGCGATACGTTGTTCGGCCGCCAGAAGATCATCGGCATTCTGAATCGCTCGGCCGCCGATACCGGAATGTTGCATCTTGGACATGAAGGTTCGCCTGGAACTGGTGCCCCCTCCTGCGCAAACCGCTGCGCTGGGCCAAGGTTCCCGCCCTGCCCATACCTTCAGGAACCTTCGACATCTCCCGGCATTTAGCGAGCATCCCTGTGACAGTCTCAAGGAGGTCAACATGCCCCGCGCCAAGCACGGAAATGACAACACCGTCGGTCAGCCGCGCAGGGCTACCGACAGTCGACCGAGGCCAAGTTCCGGCACGCCGACGGAACGGCCTGGTCCCGGGGCCCCACCAAATGCGCCCGATCGACGAAGCGATCAAATGCCTTCTTCATCGCCAAGCCCGCTCGATCCCGTCCGGCCGACAAAAGACGATTGAACGAACCCTCTCAAAGGAGGCTCGGCGAGCCTTGGCTTTCGCTCGACACAGCGCTCGGGAAATGGCTGCAAGGCGGTACACCATCGAAATAAACCCCGCCGGTTTTTTGGGCCTCCAGCCCTTTGCTCGACCTTGCCGGCGAGCACTACTGCACATTCCGGCAACCTAACGCCAATGCTCACGGCAGGATCCCAAAGAAATGCTCGGGCGAGCGATCAGCTTCGGTATCGTCCAATGGCTGTGCGAGATCATCCTCATCGTGCGCGGCAGTCATCAGGCTGGCTACGATTTTGGCGAGCCGCGTTCGTTCCTTCTCGTCAAAGACATCCGGCAAGGCCGACCGAATCTCAGTCCGAGCTGTATCACGGGCAAGAGCTGGAAGAGTGACTGGCCGCGCACGCCGCGAACACAGGCATGAATCACCGGCCTTATGAGGCCTCGATCGACCTCTGAAGTTGATTGGAACAGGAGCCGCTCCCCGGCGTTTGTGCCGCGATGGTGCCACTGGCGCGCCGTCTTCGCACCGCCGCGCCTGGCCCAGGTCCGCAGCACAAGGGATGAGCCAATGGCCAACAATGGCAACAACGAAGCGCTCGACGATCAGATCGAGCTCTTGCGTCGACAAATATCGGAGCTGACGGAGCAAGCGGCAGCTGCTTCCGGCGCTGCTCAGGAAGAACGCCTCGCCGATATGCTCAACGAGAAGCAGGATCGACTGAATGCGCTCTTGGAACAGCGGGGCATAGGCTTCACACGGACCTCTCAATTCGGTGCAAAAAACTGAGCTAGTGCAACAGCCACCTCTTCCGGTGCCTCCTCCGCCATATGGTGCCCGCTGGCGATCGCATGCCCCCGGCGGTCCGGCGCCCATGCACGCCACACCTCGAGCACATCACCGTACAGTTCGGGCAGGTCGTCGCGCTCTGACCACAGACAGAGCAATGGGCACTGCAAGGTCCTCCCTTGCGCGCGATCGTCCTCGTCATGGAAGCGATCCACCGCCAGTCCGGCGCGATAGTCTTCCAGCATGCCGCGAACCGTGCTGGGATCCTGAATTGCGGCGGGGAAGTCCACATAGTTATCGCGTCCCATCGCCTCCGGATCCACTCCATACCACGCCACCGGATCAGCCATGATCGCTCGCTCGGGCTTCTCAGGCTGGCAGAAGAAAAACCAATGCCACCAAAGCCGCGCGAATTTTTCAGTGCAGCGTTCCATGGCCTCAAGGATCGGTACGCCATCCATGACGGCCAGACGCTGCACGGCTTGCGGATGATCTATCGCCAGCCGAAAGGCGGTGTAAGAGCCACGATCATGGCCACCGACGTGGAAACGGTCGAAGCCCAGCAGAGCCATAAGTTCCAAGCAGTCTCGCGCCTTCGCGCGCTTCGACGATCCGGCATGATCTGACAAGTCAGGGGGGCGTGACGATTGGCCGAAACCGCGTAGATCAGGACAGACGACACGAAACTTGGTCGCGAGCAATGCCGCGACCCTATGCCAGGTCGTGTGAGTGCGAGGATGACCGTGCAACAGCAGCAAGGGTTCACCCGCCCCGCCGTGGCGCACGCGCAGCGTCGCATCGCGCAGCTCGATAAAATCCATAGCGAAGCCTTCGAACATGAAGCGTCTCCCGCTATGCTTCTGCGAGTTCGATAGTGTGGGAGACGGCCTGGCTTGCAGCGGTTTGGTCGTTGGGGAGAACAAGTTGATCGCGACTTGCATCGAGTCGGTTCGCGTCATCTGTCGTGAAGCGATATTTCGGCATGCGACGGTTCCGTCCATCTGTCCTCACCAACCGAAACGATAGCCGGGGCGATACGGTTCCTACCGAACTGCATAGTGGACTGAGACCCATGCGAGCGCGGCCAAGAGGAGTCCACTCGGGAGTACCGCCAGGATTGGAACTCCTTGCAAGGTCACGCCACACTCGATTGTCGATGCCGCTCGATAGCCCGCCGCGTCAGGTCATCTTCGTCTACAGCGAAGGGCACCAGCGCAGCGATGACGTAAGCCAATTTGGTTCGTTCCGGCTCACTAGACGCATCGGGAATGGTTGATCTGATTTCGTTCCAAGCGGCCTCCAATGCCGCTTGCGCCCGAGCAAGGTCAACAGGATCGACGAGCGATGAGAATGGCATAACTCCTTCCTCCAAAACCTGCTTTCGCGCCAAAAAGGTAAGAGCAGCAGGAGCGGCGGCACAAATTTTCTCAAAATTCCTTTGCTGACGCCAGCATTTGTGGGAACGAAACCTTCGCGTGAAGAGTTGCCTCAGATGCGGTGATGGAGGCTCGGATGACCCAGACCCTGACCGTCTGCCGCGTCGGAACAGATTGGGCCGTCCGTGATGTCACCGGGACCATTTACGGTAAGTCTCCCGACATCGGCGAGGCCCGAGAAACTGCTGCACGAATGGCTAAGCGCGTAGGGGGAAACGTTGCTTTGAGCGGAGAGGCAAAGGCGGAGCTGGCGCTCCGCAACCCACCGGCAGGTGGCTGACATTGAGATGTGGATGTTCGTGTACGTCCGCTCGCCCCCGACGTTCCCAGTTTATGAGTTCGCGGCCTAGAAGGTGGTTTGAAAGGCAAGGGGTGCCTACCGTGTATGTGTCTCGTTGCAGTCGCTCGCCGATGCGCTGAATCTCGCCGACAGGCTCTCCAAGACGATCCGTTCCTTCGCTGTCTTCGCTCCACCGACGACGCCGGCCCGTCTCAATGATCTCAAGCCGCTCGAAAGCACGGTCCGTATGCCGATCCATACGTCCTGTGCTCAACGATTTGCATCATCTCGCGCAAGGCGGTCTTCGCCGAACGGATACTCGGAGAGCAGAGCGGCCCGCGCACGATCAGGCGTGGTCCGGGTCGGCGAGCATTTCTCGGATCAGCTCGGCCGCCTTCTCCGTCGACACTGTCTTGACCCCTGAACTTGCAAGCTGACTGAACATTCTTGCCACAGTCATGATGGCATCGCGCTCGGCAGCCGAAATGGCGACCGTGGCCTGAGCAATGGCTTTGTCTCGATTGGCGAGCACGACCGGAAGCGCCGAGGAGTGAAGCGTCGTCGTAAGCCCGTCGATGAGCTCTTTAGCTCGTTTTGCAGGCGTGTATCCGGATTGGGAACTAACTTGTGTCATCCTGACGCAACCCAATGACTGATTGGATTGCTGTTCAAGGCTCGCGCCAGTGGAGTGCGCCCCAGCGGGTAGACAGGATCAAGCTGCGGATTTGACCAAGAGCCGGGCGTGTTGATCCTCGAACTGCTGCGGGCTGAGATAGCCGAGCGCGGAGTGCAGTCGGCTGGCGTTGTAGACCTGATCGATGAAGCGTGGAAGGTCGGCGGCGACGTCCTCGAAGGTCTCATAGGCCATCGGAAAGACGGCCTCGACCTTGTGCGTCTTGCCGGCAGTCGGTCGATTGTTGGCAAGAGGGCAGGCAAACAGAATGTTCGATCGCGACCAGTTGGACCCGGACACGGCGTTCATCAGAGGCAGCGCGCAACCGCGGTCCTAACGAACATGCGAATCCCGGTCCGGCTGGAGTGACCAGCGAAGGACAACTGCGTAGATCACCAGGTTGACAATCGTTCGTGAAAACTTCCGAAGAGCAGGCATCGTTGGCTCCACAGCAGCTGGCCTCAGCCAGCGTTCGCAGCATTCAACGGAATTGCTCCATCATCAGTTCCAGCTGGAACGCCACCGGTTTCACCCGCGACAACAGTCTCCAGATCGTCGGCCAAAACACAGAACCGCCTCGTCAACGAAGCCGCAATTTTTAGCAGATCCAACTGGCCATCGATGAGTACCGATTGAAGGTCGCGGCTTTCGAACAAGCGGTTGCCGCCACGCTCGGGCAGCTGCCTTTCAATTTCGCGATAGAGGGCTTCAGCCAGCCGTTCGCAATCGCACGACATGTGCGGCTTGATCCTTCACATTTGGGCTCTCGATGGAAAGATGGGGTCAAATCCGCCGAAAGAAAGACCCTGCTGAAAAGCGCACGGCGATACGGTTTCCGCCCTGTCCTGCGCACCAGCCTCAAGTATGCTGCCACGACCTTCGCGCTGAACTCGCGATGATCGAACCTGTGCCGGGCCAAGCCGAATGATCGAGAAAACGAGCTCGTATTGATCGCCGGGCATCCCCGCCTTAGTCGCCAGAGCCACAAGAAGTGAACCCTGCGCCGCCCCTGCCTGAGAGCAAGTTCCCGGTCAGGGCGGTCAGCAAGGCCCAACAGCTCCAGAATCTCGCCGCGTCACCGTTCCTTCATGCGAGCCTCGCACCACGTTTGATTTGTCTCTAAGAGGCCGGAACAGCCTCCCAAATGCCGTTTGAACGTCATCAAGCGGCGCTGTCCAAGCCGGCATTGCCGGAGGAATGGCAGGAGATTGCAGCCAAGGCAAACGGCTTTAAGGCAATGTCTCAGAAGGCCGATGGGGGCGAAGTTGAACGCGGAACCGATCCATCTACGAGGAACGCCTCGGACCGCCTAAAGGCCTATGGCGTCGACATAGACGTGATGGCTGAGGCCCATTACGGAGCGCCTGAGCGAACTCCAGCAAATCATCTTAGACGAGGTCCGTGCTCGGCCACTCCGGGCATTGGAATGGGCAGCTGCGGCGGGAGTGCTGTTCGGCTTGTGGGCGGCGAAATAGGTCGTCGGCGGGATGGCTAGCCTACGTCATCATGCGTGCAACGAAAGCGTTGAAGCGCGTCTGCGGTCATTTACGGTTGGATCGCGGCGGCAGCTCTTATTGCTGTCTTCGCGTTCGCTGATGCGCTCAACGCCGGTTATACGGCGCTACCGTCCAATTGCGGCTGGCCTGACTATAGCAGGAAGACCTCTCTTGGCGGCGGCTGGCTGTACCGTAGCTGCTCTCATCCTACTCCGAATGCCGCGAGCTCACATCGCCTTGGGCGAGCGCCCGGGCTCTTCGAGCACATTCGTTTACTGCCCCCGGGAAGATCAGGGCAGCGTGTCATCGGAGCTGGATTAGTTGCAGCGGCCACCGCGGCGACAGCGAATTTGGGGTTGTACCTGCGCAGGCGCCACTCCGCGACGTAATGCAAATAGCGCGCCCGAGCTGCTTCGCTAGCCTGTCACGTCTTGTCGGAGCGCGTGCGATCCGGAAGTGCATCAATTGCTGCATCTGCACCCTGATCGGTATGAAGCACTCCTTCCCGCAACACCTTCTTGGCCGCCTTATCCTTTTGCTCCGATCTGGTCGGAATCCCTTCCGTCTCTGGCGTTGCCTCAAGCCCGATCTCGACGGGCTTCTTGCCCTTGTTCCTTGCGCTCGCCGCAAAGGTAGCAAGAGCCTCCGGTTGCTTGGCCATGGTTGTCCTCCATTTGCCATAGCAACGGAGCTGGCTCTGAGAAGGTTCCAGTACAGAGCCTAAGAAGACCATCGCCGAGATCGAACCGAGCCTGCGCGGGTTCGACTTCAGCTCGCTCCGCCATGTTTTCTCAAAAAATAGCTGATTTTATTGCGATAATTGAAATGCAGATTTTCCCGGTCCTAATTTCCGTCCTAATTCGAGCGATACGTTTCCCACGCGACGAACCGTATTCGCCATACGGTTTTCTGCCGCCAACTCTCGCAGGATCGACCCGATCGCCAGCATTTCGTGACGGTCGAAGCCAACAGCGTGCAGCTCTTCGGAGGCCTTGGCCTGGTCGGACAGAAATGGCTCTCCCTGCGCATCGGCCCGCCGCCAAACGTTCGCACCGACGCAGCTTTCACCTTTTCCCACCTGAGGAACCTCATCGTTGCATCTTGGTTGCTGCGTCAAGCACGCAATCCAGGAGATTGGTCATGAAGAAACTCGCATTCACTTTGGCCTTAGCGATTTTGCCCAGCGCGGCCTTCGCACAGAATCCGGGCGTGGTCGTCCGCGATCCGGCTGGCGGCTCAGTGCGCGATCCGGCGCTCGGCTTGGGCACGGTGGAGGCCCCCCTGAAGCGGGATCCGGCCGGCGGCGTAATGGTCGACGATACGCCGCGCTTCCGCACCTATGTGGTGGAGCAGCGCGCCCCGTCCTACACCTATGCCGAGCCGATAGCAGTCGGCACCGTCCTGCCCGACGAGGGTGGAATAGTCTATCGCGAGGTGCCGAGGGAGTACGATGCGCAGGGTTACAACTACACGGTCGTGAACGGTCGCATCGTTCTGATCGAGCCGGGTACCCGGCGCATCGTTCAAATCATCAACTGATCCCGCGCACCGGCCTGCCGAGGATCGCTAGCGAATGGGCGGGCGTCCCTAGCCATGGGGCGTCCTGTTTTTTGCGCTCGGTCCTGACGGCGCCGGCTGCGGTCGCGGCGCGATAGCGCTCTGCCCAAATTCTGCCGCGATCTGGATTTTTGGAATCGCCTTGGCTGGGCACAGACCTTGCGAGTTTGGGAGGCTCGATATGCAAGAGGAAGCGGTCTCGCGTTCGACCCCGCCTCACTTTCACATCAACACAGCCGGCGAGTTTCGGGCAGCTCTCCGGCGGATTCGTTCGTTAGACCCAGCCACCAACAACTCCGCGGCGGCACTCGAACGCGCGGCCCTGGAGATCGCGGTGGCCCGATATCTCGCGCACGACGATAACTGGACTTCGCTCGCGCCCGAGCGTGAGGTCACGGCGCAAGTGGCGTCTGTAGACCGCCACAATTCCGCGGCGACAGGTTTGAACATCTAGTTCGCCGCGATGCGTCGGCGGGCTGCTCGCAAGTCCCTAGTAACAATTCGCGCGGACAAGACAGTCCGGGTCAGTCGCCATGGCAAAGTTGAACGGTCGGTCGGCGGCGACGGCATCGTCCCGGGCCGATCCGACCTCATGGGAATCGCTGATCAGTCGCCCTCTGAGCCCCAAACAATTTCGCGATCTCGGCATAGGGCACGTCAGGCAGGGTCCCTGGCTCGCGGACCAGATCGGATCGCCAGGGGCTGGATCACCCACTTTCGGATGGCCTGGAAGCGGACAGTCAAAGCCGAGGGGACGGGGAGTTTTACCCGGCAAGTTGACAGCCAGCGCGAACTGGCAGGCCTTTGCAGGCTCCGCCGCTCAGCCTTCGCCAATGCTTCTCTTCACCAGCCGGTTCAGCCTTTCAGCGAATGCATGCGCGTCTGCGGGGCGCTCCCCGTCCAAGACCCGGGCGGTATCCAGCAGAAGATGTGAGATGTCGCTACGCACTGCGCTGTCGTGGACAGCGGCAAGTGCCGTGACCACCGCATGACGCGGGTTGACCTCGAGGATAGGCTTGGCCGCACTGTCGCGGCGGCCAGCACTACTGAGCAGGCGCTCGAACTGGCGATCCGGTCCCATGTCGGACGCTACGAGGCACACGGCACTCTCGGTGAGCCGATCCGACGCCCTGACATCCGCTACCTCGTCCGCCAGAGCGTCCTTCATCGATGCGAGCAGAGCGCTGACTTCCTCGCTCGTTGCAGCGGTAGCAGACGCCGCGCCATCGACTAGTGGGATAAGACTGAGATCGGCCGCACCCTGCGTCACCGACTTGAATGGCTTGCCCTCGAAGTCAGGTGCGGCCGAGACCCAGAAGCTGTCGACCGGATCGGACAGCAGCAGCACCTCGATGCCCCGCGCCCGGAAGCCTTCGAGCTGCGGGGAGTTGGCGATCCGGCCAGCGTCGTCGCCGACGATATAGTATATCGCCGTCTGGTTCGCCTTCAGCGCGGCGATGTAGTCCTTCAGGCTCCGCCAGCCGTCGCCGGAAGCGGTCGTCCGGAAGCGGGAGAGATCAAGGAGCTGTGCGCGCCGCTCGAAGTCCTCGTAGAGCCCTTCCTTGACGACCGCGCCGAAATTCTCCCATATCTTCGCGAAGGCTCCGGCATCG
>Ga0209025_1003797_pt1 | contig 13814 bp, 5 predicted proteins | sample AraplaMF_Col_mLB_FD_184256 | JGI IMG/M metagenome (GOLD analysis project Ga0209025, IMG submission 184256) | Arabidopsis root microbial communities from the University of North Carolina, USA - plate scrape MF_Col_mLB (SPAdes) (version 2) | ecosystem: Host-associated > Plants > Roots > Endosphere ... | reverse complement strand
AATAACTCCGGTTACTTGAATAGATTGTTGATTCGTATCCGGAGTTATCGTTTCTTGATTCTAACTTAATGCTCGTCCATTTCTATTTGCCGTTCGCAGCCTTCCATTCATCAATTTGCTTTTGTGCATCTGCAATTAATGCGTCTATACCCGCTGCTTTCAGTTTTTTCAGTAATTCTGGAACTGTTTTTTCAGGGTCTTGCGTTCCAGTATAGATGATTGAAAGATACTCATTCATGATGGCATTGACCTGCGCATTCTCTCTTTTCATACCATCTGCATTGTATAGGAAACCAAGAAGCGGCGAAGTTATAGAGTCGTCATTCGCTTTTTTCATTTGATCCCACGTATCTGCCGGTTGACCTTTTTGCACATATGCATTGAACCAGCTACCGAATTCCCATGCATTGTTCGGATTGTAAGCCGAATCCTTGATAATTTCGACAGTGTTCTCGTCTACTTTCGTATAATGCTTACCCTCAATGCCGTACGTAACCAAGTTGTAAAGCTCCTTATCCTCAAAAAGTAGATCGAGCAGCATCATCGCTCTTTCCGGGTTTTTACTATTTTTGTTAATTCCAGTCATTGCAGCAATAACAGAACCTGTATTTACAAATTGCGGTACGGGTTTTCCTTGAACGACCGGATATCCTAAATCCGTACTTGCACCAGATTCACTTCCAGGACCATATCCGCCTGTCACTACCACATATTTACCAGTCTTCGCCTCTGCTTTCTCATCTTTTAACGCAGCGGCATCTTTGCGGATATAACCTTTTTCGTACCATTCTCTGAACATCTTTGCTTGTGCCATAAACTCTGGACTTTCCAACAAGTTGAATACCTTAAACGCAGGATCATCGGTGCGAATGCCCAGCGGATTTACACTGTTCCCTTGCACCTGGTCAACCGTCATACCTTTTTCATTATCGTACAATTCAAACATGTGCGTAATGTTGCCTGTTGCCAAATAAGGTGTGATGCCAGGCTCACCCTGTTTCACTTGCCCAAGAAAAGGCGTTATATCTGCATACTTCTTAATTTTTGTTGTGTCCAGAGCATATTTGTCAGCCAGGTCTTTCTTGATGTTTAAACCTCTGCCGATCGCGTAAATCTGATAATTTAATACGCCATATGTTTTTCCGTTCACCTTTGCAGCAGGCCAGTACTTTTCAGGTACTTGCTCCAAAATATGTTTACCGTATTTTTGCAGCAGATCATCCAGCGGCAGCAAAGCCCCTTTAGATACGTTCTGCGTGTAGTTATTCGCCCAAGACGACGTGAAAGCAAGGTCGTACGGCTCTCCGGAAGAGGTGATGACGTTCATTTTCTGATCGTACGCCCCCCAATCGATCGTGTTGATAGTTAAGGTTGCATTGATCTTTTCTTTCAAAATTTTATTGATTTCATCCGTGACAAGCTGTTGGTCCTTCTGAGGCGTTCCCACGACATACCATGTTAAATTCACGGGGTCTAATGTTTGATTCCCTTCCGTATCCGTTGTTGATGCTTGCGTCGGCGTGTCCGCTTTCGCAGCATCTTGATTCGCAGATTTGGATCCGCAGCCCGATAACATAGCGGTCGTAAGCAAACCCACCGTTAATAGTAAACATAATGTCTTTGGCATCTTTCTGATTTTCATTGCTGAACCCTCCTGAATATCATTCTCTTTATCTATTGCATACTGTTGCCAGTATTACAACCCTTCATCGGATCTTTTACCCCTTGACAGAACCTACTGTAATGCCTTTGACGAAATATTTGTTCGCAAACGGGAAGATGAACATCATTGGGCCTGCCGCCAGCACACAAATCGCCATTCTCGCAGATTGGTCCGGCATCGCAACGCCCTGCAATAGTCCCATGGAAGCGGCTACAGAATTTCTTAGATAATCCGCGTTCGACATAATCCGCCAGAGCAGAAATTGAAGCGACACATATTCACTATTCTGAATAAACATCAGGCTTAAATAATAGTCATTCCAATACATGAGTAGGATGAACAGCGACACGGTGACAATGCCGGGCAGTGTAATCGGGACAACGATGCTGAAGAATACACGGTATTCGCTGGCGCCGTCCAATTTGCCCGATTCGATAATCGCTGGAGCAATATCGGACATGAAACCTTTCATAATCAATACAAACATCGGCATAACCAAGTAAGGAGCAATGAGAACCCAAATCGTATCAGACATATGCAGAACGCGAGAAATAATAATATACCAAGGTACCAATCCACCGCTGACTAACATCGTCAGGAATACATACAGTGACGTTTTCTGTGCATACGGATAGTCTTTACGCGACATCACATAGGCCAGCATGGTGGTGATGATAATGCTGAAGATCGTACCTACGATACATACGAAAATCGTTACACCATAAGAGGTTAGAAGCTGACCTGGGTCTGCAAAAATAAACTTGTATGCAGTGAAATCGATTTTCTCTGGATTCAAGCTGTAGCCCTGCTTCATAATGCTCTCTTCGCTGGAGAGAGACACGGACACAACTAGAATTAACGGCAGTATACAGATGAGTGAGAATCCAAGCAAAATGATATGTGAGATGATTTTGAATACCGGAAAGCCCCGGTTAATGACTGAACTAGACATAGACAACCACCTTAAAATACGGAATTTTCTGAGTCGAATTTACGAATAAGACCGTTGACGATCAGGACCAATACAAGACCAACAATCGATTGATATACGCCCGCAGCCGAAGCCATGCCAATATCACCGAGTGATTTCAAGGATCTGTACACGTACGTATCAATAACATCTGTCGTGGCATAGAGCAGCGACGAATCTCGAGGAATCTGATAGAACATGTCGAAATTCCCTACGAAAATTTTGCCGACCTGCATGAGCACCATCAGGATGATGAGCGGCTTCAATAACGGAAGCGAAATGCTCTTGATCAGCTGCCATCTGCTCGCGCCGTCTACTCTCGCGGCCTCGTAATATTCTTCATTAATGCCAAGGAGACCCGTGAAATAGATGATCGTATAATAACCGGCATTCTTCCATACATACGTTAAAACGAGCAGCGGAGGCCAATATTTCGCATCGTTATACCAGAGTACGGCATCCTTCCCGAACCACTCTAGGATCGTGTTCACTAATCCATGCTCCATATCGAACATGGCCAAGAAAATGTAGCTGACCACCGTAAAAGATAGGAAATACGGCAGGAACAGCACCGTTTGATAGAACTTCACGGATGATCGTCTCATTTCATTCAGCATTAATGCGAATGCGACAGCGACGATCAGTAAGACAACGATAAAGGCCACATTGTATAAGACCGTATTTCTGGTGATCCGCCATGCATCCTGTGAGAACAAATATTTGAAGTTATCGAATCCCACCCAAGGGCTATCCCAGAAACCTAAATCAATTTTATAATCCTTGAAGGGCAGCAGGATGCCGTATAGTGGCATATAACTGAATACGAATAACAGCAGCACGCCCGGAAGGGATAAAATGAATAGTTGTCTGTACCTCATGAAGGTTTTGATGAAGCTAGAACTTCGCAATGCCAATTCACTCCTTGTTGTTCGTTATTTCTCTTGCTAGTTCGAATCATAGAGCGAATCGCGATCCAAAAACACTGTCGAATTTAATTAATCCAGCAAATCCATCCTGTAAAATTTGATTTTCTCTGCATTTTAGGGGTAAACCGACATAAAAAACGCCGTTCATTCCCATAGGAATCTGAGCGGCGATGTAATTTTTAAGCTTTTCTATCGAAAGTTATTCTATTCCAAGATCGCCTTGGCTACGATCGCAAGGTCCTCAATATCAATCTTGCCGTCTTTATTGACATCCGCTTTCGGATTCCAGCCCGACTGACCTTCTTGTTTGCCATACGCTGCTGCAACGATTGCCAAGTCTCCGATCGTGATGCCGTCTATTCCATTAACATCCGCGGAGATTTTCATGCTGTCAAACACTTGTACGGCTGCTTCTAGTAGGGATTTCGCATTATCCACCTGCTGTTGCGTAGCGTTCGGATCGTTCGCCGTCGCTTTCGCCGCATTGATGGTCGACTGCAATTGCGCTTTGGATCCAACCGCATACAGACCGTGACCGTTTCCTTCTACGGCTGCATCGTGCTTAGTCAGAGCACTAGCGATCGCTGCATTCAAGAGAGACTTCTCTACAGTTGTACTGATTTGCAGCTTGTGGGAATTTCCATTAACTTGCAGCTCATTCCCCTCACCGTTCGCAATGACTACATCGCCTGCCGAAACGGTCGTATCGGTTGCTTTGGTATCGGATTTCACCGTGAATTTGAATTTCAACAAATCTCCTTGAGCAGCCATGCCTTGGTTCGCGCCCACGCTGGCAGCCACAATCCGGATGTGTCCCGGCATCATTTCTTTCTGTTCAATGACCTTAAATCCGTCTTTCTGTGATGTAACCGAATCGAACGTCACATTCGCCGGATCATAATGAAGCGTCAAATCTTGCGCATACATTTGCTGATATACGCTTTGCGTAACGTTGCTGAGTCCCATCGTGACATTGAATGTTTGACCAGGGGCGACTTGATGTGCACCTGTCAATGTAGATTGAGGCATCGTTGATGCTTGAAGCACTGTCACTTGGATGCTTGTTGTCAAGGCAACGTTGTTCGGATTTCCCACTCCGTCAGGTAAGGTTACGGTTCCATCGACCGTAAAGGTCTGTTCTGCCTTAACAGCTGGATCGTAGCTTGAATCGCCTACATTCCATGCCACGTTGGCATTCATGCTTCCTGCATCCGTAACCAGTTCAACCGTGGCAGGCAATCCAAGGGCTTCTGCCGTCTTTGCCGTTTCATTCGACACCCCTGAGATTGCTGCGGGTGCTGTGATGTTCACAAGCGTCTTACCTTGCGCAAACAACTTGAACCAGTTTATGTTAAATCCATCTGTAGTTGCCTGAAGCCTTATTGTATGCTTCCCTGCCGATAATGTAATCTTATCGGATACTGTTGTCCAACTCGACCAGCCCCCAGAATTCGGTAATGACGTTGTCTTTTGCGGAACGCCGTCTACTATAAAACTGACTCCTGATGCCGCATTATTGACAGCCACCCTGTATTGTAAGGCGTATGTTCCTGTTGACGGAATATCGATGTCGCTGTATTCCATCCAGGAACCAACACCAATATATCCAAGATGCTGTCCACCTCCAATGTCGCTGGTGTTTTCTTTCCTTACATTGTTCATGGCAGTATAGTTTTCTGCCTCAACAAAGACTACCGGTCCTGCATTCACCGTTACACGGATGCTCGTTGTCAATGGTACGTTGTTTGGATTTGTCACTTCTGATGGCAAGGTTACTGTTCCAGTTATTGAGAAGGTTTGTGCAGACTTTAGTGCTGGATCATAGCTTGATTCGCCTACATTCCATGCAACATCCGCATTCGCACTTCCTGCATCGGTGACCAGTGCTACTGTTGCAGGCAATCCTAAGGCACTCGCTGTCTTCGCCACTCCGTTGTCCAACCCGGTGACGGCAGCTGGCGCTGTGATTCCAACAAGCTTCGGCAGCACTACCGTTGGATCAGCAAATACATTGATCTCCGCAGCCGACGCCCACCCATTGGCACCCGTTGTCGCTTCGACCTTGACATACGATGCATTGCTCGAAGTAAAGATTGCGGTTTTCTCCGTAGCGTCGTTTGCCCAGCTTCCGGTTGCAACCTTGGTAAAGGTCGTTCCATCCGTACTTACATAAATATTGTAGCCTGTAATATTTCCGTTGCCGCCATCTGGCCTTGGCAATACCGTAACTTTATTAATATTGTCGTATGTTCCTCCAAGGTTTAAGGTAATCGACTGCGGGAGCGCATCGGATTTATTCCACTTCGTATGCCATATCGACTGCGGATTCCCGTCAATCGCATTGAATGCCACATCTTTTCCAGCCTCCTCGCTTGTCGCTGTTGCTATCATTTGCTTCTGAGGAATTCTATTTACGTTAACTTTAATCCTGGTTGACAAGGATACAGCATTCGGATTCTCAATACCATCTGGCAAAGTTACGGTACCATTGACTGTAAAGCTCTGGTGTCCTTTTCGCGCTGGATCGTAGCTTGCGTTGGTTACATCCCATACAACTACTCCTTTCGTTTTATTCTGGTTCGTAACTAGTTGCACATTGGAAGGCAGTGCTAACGCTTCTGCCGTCTTTGCCGTACCCATCTCTATGTCTGTGATTGCTGCAGGTGGTGTAATACTTACGAGCGTCACTTTTTGCAATCCGCCTGTTGGCTTCAATTCATAGGATGAATTCGCTTTGGTAGACACCGTGTAGACATCGCCTAAATTATTCGTACTCTTCGTTGCACTAATCCGTGCGCCGTCTTCATAGACCTCTACCTCTTGTCCCGGCCATGGGTTCAGAACGGAGAGAGCCTTTCCTTTCTCACTGAATATATTGACATACGTCGTTTGACCAAGCTCATTTTGATTAGCATCTACCAAAAATCCACCTTTCGCTCTTAAGCGAGTGAATTCAGCCTTTTGATCTGTGTGCCAATTCGCAAAAACATGGATAAAATCCTGATTGCTCTGCAATAGAGAATGCGTGATATTATTATAGAGCAAGGATGACTGAACAGTGCCGCCTACTGTATTATTGTTACGAATGCCCGTCCAATCTCCAACAGATCGATCTATAATCCCTTTTGTCAAAAAATCAATGATTTTCTTAATGTCATAACCAACATTGGTTGCAATCATAGCAGAACGATCCTCTTTATCGTTGTCATATTGCCAAGGTATAACATATTCGACATAATTTTTAGTATATTCTAGTAACTTAGGATCTGATGCCAATCCTACTAAATCATACAAATAAGTCGTATGAATGATCGGGAAACGCTGCCCATCGGGCTTAAGTCCATCTGCAGCAACAAATGTTATTTTACCTGCACCTGGTCTCCCCTCCGGGATTACAGCTGTCGGCAACGGAGATAATTTATCATGGAATTGTTGCCATTGGGCACGCTTATCCGCATCCACACCTAACGATTCACTTGCCTTAATCGCTTTCTCAAAGGCAAAGTATGCAGATGCCAAATCCAGGAACGAGTTCTTTTGAAGATGATGTCCTTCAACGGTAGCCCCGCCAATAATATACTTACCCGTAGCTGGATCAAGTATTGCGTAATCTTCAAAGAATTCCGTCAAATCGACGAGTTTACTATATAATTCTTTCTTTAAATACTCATCATCACCGGTATATTCCCAATATCTTACCATTGGAACTAGTCCCAATGATGCATTTGCTATCGATGCAAAGTAATCTGAACTGCTGTTGAAATGCTCCGTTCTACGCCCCCAAGGTGCAATATGTGTTGGGATTAGTACACCTCTTACTCCTTTAGTAAATTTAGGATACCAGTCGCTATTATTAATAACATAATTCATTTCCTTAGGGTCGGATGCAAGTGACCGGCCTACTTCCCAGAAGTCATTAATGAGCTTCGTGTAATTGTTGATATAACCAAGCCGATTTGCTACAATCGCTGCGTTTGGTGCTCGCTGCATATCGGCATTCATTGCATAATCTCCCTGCCAGTTTGAGTTTGGATTCCCAGTCCAAGGAAATTGATTGCCAGCCAATACTCCGCCATTATTGTCACTTTGAGCATCCAACGAAGCTCCCATCATGTACAATTGGCCATAATACACTCTTTCAAATAAAGCAGATTCAGCATCCAGCTTGATGAAGGACTTTAACCAGAAGTTTTTCCACCAATCCAGATGTTTTTCCTTGATACTTTGCAACTTCTCATTGGTATTAATCGACAATACATGCTGTTTGGCATCATCTAGTGAAGTAGTGGAACTTTTCCCACCCTCAATTGCGGCAATGACAGTTACTGTTTCATCGGCAGTCAAATCAAATTTTGCCATGCTTGTTTGCTCATTAACTTTGTTTAATACAGCTTCCTTACCCATCACCTTTAAGGCTGTGGAAATATCAACGTGATCATTGTATTTATTCGAAACCAAGTGTTTGGTTACTGTAATAAGTTGGTTATCATTATCAACTGCTGAATTAAAGGAACTACCGCTATACGATTTATCAGCAGCAACGGCGCTAACACCAACCGTTATATTTGCTTCCGTCGTATTCGTTATTTCAGTAACGATCAGATTTTGTGTTGCTGATAGCCACGTTTTCGTTTCAAATCCTTTTTCAGAGACAGCGTTTACAATTCCATCTTGCATACTTTGTTCATATCTAAATACATTACTTCCTGACCCCGTATCCAACCTTTCATATGTGATCCTACCATAAGTGGTATTATGATGATCCCTGCCTCCAACTGGAGAATCCTCCCAGGCGTCCGACCTCGATATAAATATTTGCTGTTTATTTTTATCTCCACCCATAAAGGCGAGTACCGTACCATTCCCCATCAATGGTCCATCTGGTGTAAGGGAGGTGGTATTACTAATACCAGGAAGCTCAGTATAAGTTACAGGATATTTATCCAAAATTCCACTTACTTCTGTCCATTCAGTATCAAGCTTTTCTTTTGCATTAACAATATTTGAATCTGCCTTAACCTCTTGTGGTAATACAATACTTGCAGCAATCGTACAAAGCACAAGAAATCCTGAAACGTATTTTTTCAGATTTGCCATTACTTTACCCCTTTCATTTCGATACTGATTTTTGAAAATTAGGACAATCTTGTGCTTATGTATACAAGTAGGTTCATACGTAACCGCTTACAATTTATCAATCCTGTCCCTCCTCTATTAAATTCTATTATTCTGAACCTACGATGATTTAAACTTCATGACTGACTAGTTGGATCATAGAAAGAATCCACTGGAAAATACACTGTCATATTTCAGTAATCCAATAAATCATCCATGTAAAATTTGATGATTACTGTACTTTACGTGTATAAGCAAGAAAGACTAAAAAACGCCGTTCATTCCCACTAGGAACTGAACGACGTTATAGGATTAGGATTTGGTTATCGTTGTTTTGAGCACATGTTCTTTCGGCGTTACGCCATACTTTTTCTTGAATAGTTTGTAGAAATAGCTTTCATTTTCCATGCCAATCTTCTCGATAATCTGCACGATCGGAAGGTTTGAATTCTCCAGCATCTCTCTTGCCTTTTCCAAGCGGACACCATTAATATACTCCGACAGCGAAATCGTCATATTTTCTTTGAAAATTTTACCCAGATGGGTAGAGGACATTTTCAGTTGTTCTGCGACAAGCTGCAAGCTTAGGCCTGGATCCGAATAACTTTCCTCGACGATCCCTTTAGCGGTCTCAATAATAAGGGCATGCTTCTCTGCATTGGATTGCTTGGCATTCCCTACGCCAAGGGAAATCAACTGCACCAGCTCGTCCAAAATCTCTTCCATCGTTTCGAATTCCATCATCTTAAAATGATACACATTGTAATCGATATGTTGAGGTTGAAGCTTTGATTTGTTCATTTCATTGAGCGTATTCAATATAAATGTCGTTACATGCATAACCGATAACGTCATATTATTGAAATTCTGCTCTTTAATCTCATCAAGGATGCTAACAATGACCTTTTCGGTATTTTGGATATTCCCCGACTTCATCGCATCAACCAGCTTTTTATTCCACTGCTGAGCATAGTACACTTGTTGATTTTCGTTATTTTCTTTCACGGAATCCCCTGTAATGATGGAATTTCTTCCGAATAGGAGCCGATAGCTCGCCTGATATAACGCTATACGATAGCTGCCTTCCAGTGCAATAGCAGATTCGGCCATTTCGCCAATGGACACGGATACAGTCATCTTGAAATAATTCATGATCATGTTCTGGGCTTCCGCAATACAGCCCGCCAGCGTAGGAATAACCTCTTCATGCTGGGCTTGTCCTGTATTCATGATCAGTACAATCTGGTCTTTCTTCATATCTACCGTTTCATTATTAAATTTAGCCTTAACCGTATCGTGCATAATATTGGCGATCGCAAACCGGAAGAGCTCTTGATCTCGATTGCTCTTCAGAAGAAAATGATTGTATTGATCGATTCGAATCACACATACGACCAGCTTCCCGCCGGATTCGAACAATGCGGTGTTGCTTTCGATCGCACTAGCAATATCATCCTTCGTCATCGCATGACTATCAACAAGAAGATTGGTCAGATAATAATTGTTAAGCAGCCGGTCTTTCGATCGGGTTTCTTGATAATATAACTCTCGATATTCATAGTATTTATTATACATTTGATTTAAGACACTAATTTCATCTTCGATTGGCTTGTCATCACTTTCATCCCGATCCATTATATTAATCTGTTTTACAAGCCTTCCGATTGGTACATAGATGTTCCTAGAGATCGCGAAGGAAGCAATTAATGCAAGAACAATGAATAGCAATGTAATCAGCAGAATAATGAATTTGATATGGTCTACATTTTGGAATACTTCTTGATAAGGCTGGACCTTCACCAGTACCCAATCGACCCGATTCAAGTAGATGTAAGACACATAGCTTTTTTCCCCTTTAAAATCCGTGGTGAAGGAATCGAAAGAGACCCCCGTATCTGTAATGGCGTTCTTAATGAAATGGCTGTAAAGCGACTCTAGGGATGCTTTCGTCTCCTGATCATGATTTGGATTGCCGATATTGACGCCATTACCGTTCAATAGATAAATATTGCTCTTAGATTTCGGATTCGAGGTGTTGATTCGATTGATATTCTCCAGCATCCAGTCTGCTTTAATATTCACATAAATGCTGTCATCCGGCTTATTCTCCTCGCTCAGCCAATCATACATCGCATAGGTGAACACACCATCCGTTGGCTTGGATGCAATCGGATACAGGCTCTCCACTTCTCTATAGATCGGCTTAAGTACAGGTACGACTTGGTTAGAACGCATCATCGTCTCAAGGCCGGGATCGCTGCTGGATATCCCCTTGTGGGTCGACACATAGACCTTCGATTTGCCATTATAGATGACGATGGAATGAATGAATGCGTTATTGCTCATATAGGTCATTCTTAAGTTTTCCAGCGCAGCGCTTGCCTCGCGATAATTGTCGTTAATATGATCCATATCCAGAATAGCCTTCGAATCACTGCTCAAATAGATCGAGTTAGCTAAATTCTTCACCGTCTGGTCGAAGTTATCTACATTATAAGCAACCTGGGATAAGATCTGTTTGTTTAGATCATAGTTATTTCGGACCACCGATTTCTCGACGTTCAAGTAAATAATCGTAGAAAAGAAAACCAAGATACTTAAGAGAGCTAAGACCGTCCATAAATAAATCCTTACGAAATATTTACCTGATCTGAAAAATTTCTTCATGATAGCGCTTACCCCTTTGTCTATTCGCGTGACCCATCATTCAATTTCTATCATTATAAAGTGTATTCTATCATGTGCAGTCAAATCGTTCCATAAATAACTTCTGATTCGCTGTATGGAAAAAGCCATTGATCCCATAAACATGGAATCAATGGCTTCTTCTATCGGATTATTGCAAAATCGCCTTGGCCACGATCGCAAGGTCTTCAATATCTACTTTGCCATCATGATTGACATCGGCTTTCGCATTCCAGCCTGGCTGACCTTCTTGCTTACCGTACACTGCTGCAACGATCGCCAAGTCTCCAACCGTGATGCCGTCTTTTCCATTGACATCGGCGGAGATTTTCTTACTTTCAAACACTTGAATGGCCGCTTCTAGTGCGGATTTCGCGTTATCCACCTGCTGCTGCGTAGCATTCGGATCGTTAGCTGTCGCTTTCGCCGCATTGATGGTCGACTGCAATTGCGCTTTGGATCCAACCGCATACAGACCGTGCCCGTTTCCTTCTACGGCTGCATCGTGCTTCGTCTGAGCGCTAGCGATCGCAGCATTCAAGAGCGACTTATCTACAGTGGTACTAATTTGCAGCTTGTGGGAAACTCCCCCTACCTGTAATTCGTTCCCCTCTCCGTTGGCAATGACCACATCGCCTACAGAAACGGTCGTATCGGTTGCTTTGGTATCGGGTTTCACCATAAATTTGAATTTCAATAGATCTCCTTGGGCAGGCACACCTTGGTCTGCGCCTACGCTGGCAGCTACGATCCGGATTTGTCCAGGCACGATTTCCTTGTGATCGATGACCTCAAATCCGTCCTTCAAGGATGCAACCGAGTCGAATTTCACATTCGCTGGATCATAATGAAGCGTCAAATCTTGTGCATAGATTTGCTGATATACACTTTCTGTCACGCCGCTTAGTCCCATCGTCAAATTGAAGGTTTGGCCAGAAGTTACCTGCTGTACACCTGTCAATGTAGACTTAGGAGACACAGAAGACTGCTTAAAGAGCTGGATTTCTGCAACGTTAGCAAATCCGCCAGGCGAGTAATAGCGGAAATAACGGAAAGGTGTCTTGTCGGTTACCGCCGCCTTATACCATTTATAACCTCCGCCGAGACTGCCTACTGTATACAGATTGACGAAGTTCGTTCCATCGTTAGAGCCTTGGAATATCCCTCCGGCCATCCGGCTTATATTACCTTTTCTAGGATAAAACTTGATGGTGTCGATCACTTGCTCGTTGTTCGGGCCAAAGTCTACAAGCACCCAGCCTGAAGCCGACGTCGTATCGGGCGATGTGTTTAAATCGCCATCGAACGCAAGCCAGCCGTTCTGCTGCGTTGTCCCTGTGCCAGGCCATATATTCGTAGAAGCATTGACCATCGATTTCGTAACTGGAATCGATATAGGTGGCACCGGTACTTCGTTAGTACGAGGTATCCCCCCATACACTTCAAACTCATAAATATTTGAATCTCCATTTTCAACAGCGTTTTGCCCACTTGTAATGTAGAGGCGAACATACCTTACGGTCGATATCGGTATATACCTGTCCGTACTGTTGGACACGTTAGCTTCTACGGAATCAAGGTCATCCCAATCCGTTCCATCGATACTTCCCTGAAGCGAGTAATTTTTTGTATTCAGCGATATAGTCTCTCCGCTTCCTCCCGCATGCTTCACTACCCATCTGGCAATACTATAATTTTGTCCAAGATCGACCTTCAGCCATTTATCTCCAGTCGTCGTGGACGACCACTTGCTGCCACTTGTAGACGATCCGTCTACTGCTTTGGACGGATCGAATCCTGTCACATTCCCGTTGGCTGTAGCTGGCTTGTTCAATACAACATTAATCGCAGCAGGATCATAGTCTAACGTAGTAACTTTGAACGGGCTGCTTGCATTTGAAACATTTCCTGCTGCATCCCTGGCTTTTACCGTAAATTGATAGGCCGTATTCGCTGTTAGCCCTGTCACTTTATAGCTCGTACTTCCTGTTGTCGATCCAATCAAGGTAGAACCATTATAAACATCGTAGCCAATAACGCCTACATTTCCATTGAAATTATCAGCAGCCTTATCCCATGACAAAGTGATCATCGTATCTGTTAGAACCTTCGCTGTGACATTGGAAGGCGTGGTAGGTGCCTGAGTATCTGCGGAAAGAGCATCCGTTGTATAATTTGTGATGGTCCAGGAAGCAATCGTGCTTCTGTTGTTGACGTCCCTTCCATTGATGACCACCCTGTCGGCATAAATATCAAAAAGCAAAGCTTGTGCGCCATCCACAATAGATCCATCTCTAATCATTGTAAAGTATTGTTCGTTATACAAGTTGCCCGGAATTCTCATATCATCATGCAAATGTCCTGTTATTAAAACGCTTTGAGGATATTGTCCCACAATGTCCTTAACCTTTTGATCCTGAGCCTCGTCGCTATTATAAGGGAAAGGTGAAGAATA
>Ga0209025_1003786_pt1 | contig 13845 bp, 13 predicted proteins | sample AraplaMF_Col_mLB_FD_184256 | JGI IMG/M metagenome (GOLD analysis project Ga0209025, IMG submission 184256) | Arabidopsis root microbial communities from the University of North Carolina, USA - plate scrape MF_Col_mLB (SPAdes) (version 2) | ecosystem: Host-associated > Plants > Roots > Endosphere... | reverse complement strand
GTACTTGGTGTTGGCTTTATCTCTTTTTCACTATTTGCTCCACAACCTGAAAGTAGAAGTGAACAAGCAAACAAGAGAACATATCTCTTTTTCAAAATAATCTCCACCTTTTTTATATCCTTGACCTAAATTATACCAAAAAACTGAAAAATAGGTTTAAAAATAAATAAAAAGGTAGGGAAGTCCTACCTTTGGTTAGCTTAAGATTAAGTTTAAGTTGGAAAAAGCATTTTACCGACTTTGTATTTGCTTGTCGGAGCTGAACAGTCGCCTCCACTTTTCTATTTCACATTTTTCTAAATTCACCAAGTACGTCTACTGTCTGTACTACGTTTGTGAATGCTTTTGGGTCTACTTTTTTGATGATTCGTTCTAGGTCGTATAGTTCGTATCTTGATAGAACAATCATTAGAACGTCTTTGTCTTGGTTAGTGAACGCACCTCGTGCATCCATTTTTGTGATTCCGCGTACTAGTTTAGAGTGAATTTGTTTGCTTAGTTCTTCACCTTTTGTTGTGATAATCATTGCAGTAAGCTTAACATGGCTAGTATGAACGCTATCGATTACGCGAGTTGTTACATATAAGTTTATTAATGTATAGAGAGCTTTCTCCATTCCATAAAGTTGGCCAGCTGTAATGACAATAATTGCATTAAATAATAAGAAATATGTTCCTACTGGCTTGCCTTTTGATCTAGATAATACTAAAGCAATAATATCTAAACCACCTGTTGATCCACCAAATTTTAAAGTCATACCAATACCTACGGCAGCAATAAGTCCTCCGAATACGGCATTGAGTAAAATATCATCAGAAAAAATTGGATCAACCGGTAATACTTCTAAGAAAAATGTCATAATTCCAACGCTTAAAAAACTAAAGTACGTGAAAGAGCGTCCGACTTTTTTCCAAGCTAAAATAATCACTGGAATATTTAAAATTGCTAATAAAATCCCTGTTGTTGCCGTAAAAGGGGTAAAGTCTGTAATAATATTTGCAAATAACTGTGCTAAACCCGCAAATCCACTTGAATAAATATTGGCTGGGATTAAAAAACAGTTCATCGCAAATGCATTTAAAAATGCCCCAATAATCACCACTGCTAGCTTAATGATAAGCTCTTTATTTCTTTCCAACTCTAAACAAACCTCCCCAAATTAAAAACTACATTTTATCTATTTAAATTAGTAATAAAAGAACTAATACATATTTCCAAAAATAAGGGCAAAAATATAATTATATTTAATAAAAAAGGAGCTTAACTATGCCTCATACTAGTGATAATGATAAAAAAGCTAAAGATAACAATGCAGTTCAAGAAAAGAAAAATGAGCTAGAAAGTAAAAATGCAAAAGCTGGTAAAAAATCATTTTCAAAAAGCGTCGATCATCTTTAATCTACCTTCATCAATAACATGTTTTTTCATTTATTTAATAGCTTAATTTAGCAATATTGTAAGCCAATAGTTTAAGTATATTTATTTCTATATGAAAGACAACAAAAATTTTTGTTACAGTAAAAAGCCTTATTATTAATAAGATTCAAAAAAAAGAGCGATTCATCTACTTCTGAAAAATAGAAGTGTGAATCGCTTTTTTCATTATCATTATATTTTTCTAAATTCACCAAATACATCTACTGTTTGTACGACATTTGTAAATGCTTTTTCATCCACTGATTTGATAATTCTAGATAAATCATACAACTCATATCTAGACAATACCATCATCAGAATCTGTTTATCTTGGTTCGTAAATGCACCCTTAGCATTAATCGCTGTTATACCACGAACTAATTTAGAATGGATTTCTTTTCTTAGTTGGTCACCTTTTGTCGTTACAATAAATGCGGTTACTTTTATATGACTCGTATGAATTGCATCAATAAATCTTGATGTTACATATAAGTTGATCAATGTATAAAGTGCTTTTTCCATTCCATAAATATAACCTGCTGTTAAAATAATAACTGCATTGAAAAGGAAAAAATAAGTTCCTACAGGTTTTCCTTTTGACCTAGACAGTACTAAAGCAATAATATCTAAACCGCCCGTTGAAGCACCATATTTTAATGTATATCCAATCCCGATTGCCACAATTAATCCACCAAATACGGAATTTAACAATATATCCTTTGAAAATAAAGGTGTTACTGGAATCAATTCTAGAAATAAAGTCGTTATGCCAACACTTAAGATTGTAAAGTAAGTAAAAGATGGACCAATTTTTTTCCATGCAAGTATAATTACAGGAATATTTAGGATTGCTAATAATACTCCCGTGGATAAATGAAACGTTGTATAGTCTGACGTCAAATTTGAAAGCAATTGCGCAAGTCCAGAAAAACCACTTGAATATACACTGACAGGAATTAAGAAGCAATTCATCGCAAATGCATTTAACAAACCACCTAAGGTCACTACAATTATCTTAATTAATAACTCTTTCTTCTCCTCCACTTACTTGCCTCCTATTCATTTATATCCTTAGTATGCCTGTAAGTTAGAAAATAATAGCAAAAAAAACCACTTCTATTATGAAGTGGCTACTGATGTTTATTCTTCTGATTCTTTTTTCTCAAACATTTCTTTAGCGTATGTCCATCCGCCTTCTTGGTAGACTTTTCCCTCTTTCATTAAGCGCCCAATGGAACGTTTAAATGATGCTTTACTAACTCCAAAACGAACTTTAATATCTTCCGCATCACTCTTATCCCAATACGGCATAGCTCCACCACGACTCATAATATATTCATATATTTCTGCCGCTTCTTGATCCATACCTTCATGTACTCTAGGTAATAGGGAAACATTAATACTTCCATCATCTTTAATGTCTATGATTCGACCGCTTACTCTTTGACCAATTCTTGGTTCTGTTTTTCGTTGAGATTCATGAATAAATCCAATGAAGCGTTCATCAGTTAAAATATACGAACCAACTCGTAGCGTACGATAGATAATTCCTGATACATTTTTATTTAGCATACTTTCTTCAGCTCGAACAGAATATTCTTGCATAACTGGTTCAGTTGCTAACTTTATTAACAATCGACCTTTGTTCGTACGTTTTAATGTACAAAAAATTTCATCATCTTCTTGTGGCCATACTTCCTCAAGAGGTGGTAGGTCTCCCTTTTCTAAAAGGATATCTTTTGATATTCCTATATTAACAAAAACACCAATTCCATCTAATTTATCAACAACTTTTGCAAATCCATATCCTTCAGTCGTAATATGTGGCATTGACATTGTTGCAGATAATCTGCCTTTTGAGTCATGATATAAGAACACTGTTACTTCTTGATCTAATTCAATTTCTCCAGCAGTTTCATTTCTATGTAAAAAAACCTCTTCTTGATCTTGGACAAGCATATACCCAATATCAGTTTCACGACTGCACACTAAAGTGACAATCTCACCTGCTTGTAAACTCATTTTTGTTACATCCTCTCTTAACTTCAAACTAAAAATTATTATATCATGCTAATACAAAGTTTGTTAGTTCGTCTATCATACACTATAATACAAGTATTAACGATTTGGAGGGATTCTATCTATGTCAAAAGAAAGTTCATTTGATATTGTTTCTAAGGTAGACTTACCAGAAGTCTCAAATGCAATTCAACTTGCTACAAAAGAAATTGCTACTCGATATGATTTTAAAGGTAGTAAAAGCTCAATTTCACTAGAAAAAGAAGAGCTTGTTTTAGTTTCTGATGATGATTTCAAATTAGAGCAATTAAAAGATGTATTAATTAGTAAATTAGTAAAACGAAATGTACCAATTAAAAATTTAGATTATAGTAAAGTTGAAGGTGCATCTGGTGGTACTGTAAGACAAAGAGCAAAATTAGTTCAAGGTATTGATAAAGATAATGCAAAAAAAATCAATACAATCATAAAGAATAGTGGATTAAAAGTAAAATCCCAAATTCAAGATGATCAAATCAGAGTAACAGCTAAGAGTAGAGATGATTTACAAGCAATTATTTCAGCTGTAAGGGCTGCTGATTTACCAATTGACGTACAATTTTTAAATTATCGTTAATTCATTACATAGTAAAAAGGATGACACTATTGTCATCCTTTTTACATATTGGCTATAAAACAAATACTTTTTCCGGGACCATTCATTTCAATTTGCTAGCTTTTTACTAATTCTAAGTCTTCTTTTTTCATACAAGTATCTCGAACAATTAATTTGTAGGGAACGATAATACTTTTTTCTGATCCATCTGGTTCTTCAATTTTAGAAATAATATTTTTTGCAGCTTCATAACCTAGTTGGAAAATATTAATATCTACCGACGTTAATGGTGGATTTGCCAGTTCTGCGAGAATCGCATTATTAAAGCTAATAATTGAAATATCTTTTGGTACTGTTATCCCATGCTCTTGAAAAACACTGATAATGCCAAGTGATAACACATCATCTGTTACGACGATTGCTGAAGGCAACTCAGTTAGTTCCAATAATTGATTTACTGCTTTTCTACCACCATCTCTTGTAAACGAAGTAAATATGATTTCTTCCTCATTAACTGTTAAACCATTTAATTGCATTGTATCCTGAAAGCCGCGTAAACGATTTTTCGTTACAAGTAGACTACTCTCTCCTCCAACAAATGCAACTCGTTTATGACCTTGATCTATTAAATAATTCGTCACTTCTCTTGCCGCTGCATAGTTATCATTATCTACATACGTAATATCTTCTATATAGTGGTACGGTTTACCAACTAAAACGAACGGAAAATTATGCTCGCTTAAATAATCAATAATGTTATCATTTTCTTTCGAATAAAGTAAAATGATTCCGTCAACTCGTCTACCTCTTACTGTCTTATTTACTGTTTGTTCAACTTCCTCTTCATTTTTACCAGTAATAAAGTATAATGAATACTCTTTTTGATTTGAATAAGCAGTGACACCTCTTATTACTTCTGCAAAAAACGGATTTTGAAAAGAAGCATCTAATGCTGGAGGCAATACTAAACCAATTGATTTTGTTGAACGGTTCGCTAATGATCTTGCATTTAAATTCGGATGATAATTTAATTCATCCATAACTTTACGGACTTTGCGCTTTGTTTTCTCACTAATTCTAGGACTATTTGAAATAACTCGTGACACTGTTGATGGTGCTACATTTGCAAGTTTCGCAACGTCCTTTATTGTATAAGTCATTTTTTTACCCCTTACCTCAATTGTGTTTGTAACCGTTCTCATTAAATTTTAAAGGTTAAGCGCTAAAGAAACTAGCCTTAAATGAACAAATGGCACAGAAACTTTCAAAAGCGCTTAACTCAAGTTTATTTACTTTATTTTACTTTGACGACGTTTAGCCGCCCATAAAAATATGATAAAAGCAATAAATATTGATGGGATTGCAATCATGACACCTAAATTTATATGTGTTTTTGGTGCAACTGCATATATATTTGATGATTCTCGTTTTAATATCATATCAAAACCCTTTTTACTTGGTCTAACTAAATCATCATTTTGAAGTCCTCTTAACTCATTTGTATTTTTAATTACATCAAAGTCTAAGTGAATCTTTTGATCGTAAGACGTATTATTTATTGCTATAAATGTTGTTTCCTTTTTATAGCTTCTCTTAAATAAGGTCATACCTTTTTTATCATAAATTACTTCAAAGTCACCTTTTGTTAACGATGGTAGCGTACTTCTTAATTCAGTTAATTTTATAATATAGTTTGAGAAATCTTCATCTGTTCTAAAATCCATGCTTTTGCGATTCTCAGGGATTTTTGAACCATTTACTGCAATTTCTGTCCCATAATAATTCATTGGTAAACCAGGTGTTGAAAATAAATAAACAAGTGCTAATTTTAATCTAGATGGAGGATATTCTCCTTTGCTTTGTGCAATTGATACAAATCTTTCTGTCATTTCATTATCAAAATAATTCACAATTTCCGTTGAACCTAATTGTTTTGATAATTCGTGATGAGTATTGTATAAGTCTGTAATAGATTCGTTTTGAGATGCAAAAGAATCACTCAATTTGTTTAATAAAGATACATTATTAATTGCATCAAAACCGATATTTTGATATTTTTCCATTTGAACATCACTTGTTTCATTGATGTCTGCTAATACAATAAATTTCGAATCTTCATTTTTGATTTCTTTTGTAAAAGATTCTAAAAATGAAACAGGAACATAATTTACATCTTGTAAATTGTAACCATCAAAGTCGGCTTCATTTATCCACCATTTACCTAAATCAAGAAAGTAATTTTCAACCTCTTTATTTTTTTGATTTAAATCCGGTAAACCATTTACCCACTTTTCTTCTTCGCTTGTACTATTTTTTTGATTGAACCAGTTTTCATTTTGATCATTTTTTGCTAGTTCACTATTAGATGAAACATTATTTAAAACAAAATCAAAGATAACCTTCATATCACGTTTATGTGCTTCTTTAATTAGTTTTTTTAAATCCTTCATCGTACCAAATCTAGGATCTATTTGTTTAAAATTAATGACTGAAAATCCATCATATGAATCTGGATCATTTTCAAATATCGGTGATAATGATATTGTCGTATAACCAAAATCTTTAATATAATCAAGCTTTTTTGTGACCCCTTCAAGATCGCCACCTTGTGATTTGTTTAAATCGTTTGGATTTGTGTCTTTATTGTTCCTAGGGTTCCCATCATTAAACCGGTCAACTAGGACCCTGTAAACCATATCATTTTTTAAATCCGTATTTTTTTCTGCAAAAATTTTATTCGGAATCGTATTCATGATGAATACAATCGCAATCAATAAATAACTAAACCGCTTCATACATTTCTCCCCCTGCAACGTCTTGTGCATGTACATTTTTCAATCTCTATCATTATTTTGCAAAATATTACAATGAAATACAAATACTTTATTAAATTAATAGAAATGGAAGCGATTGCACAAGCTATTTTTATTATACTGGTTACAGTTTAGATAGCAAGGTAATTTCTTATATTAACATTTTATTAACTTTTTAACGTAAGGATGATTGTATGCAAAAAGAATCCATCTTCCATCAACCTTATGATCAATATGCCTTTGCAATTAATAATCAGACATATTGCTTAAGATTACGTACAAAAAAAGGAGATTGTACTGAGGTTGTTTTATATTACGGCGACCCTTTTCATTTCAATGAATCGAGATGGAGTATTGAAGAACCACTTCCGATGTTTAAGGCATTTTCTACGGAAATGTTTGATTTTTGGGAAGTTAGAGTCATTCCGCCATATAAGCGGATGAAATATCAATTTTTTATTAAGAATGACCATTTTTCAATCTTTTACGGAGAAACTGGTTTTTCAGATCAGTTTAATGCTTATGATCTTTCGAATAGTTTTACACTACCTTATTTACATAAAAATGAATTGATATCTCCTCCTAATTGGGTTAAGAAAACTGTTTGGTATCAAATTTTCCCAGACCGATTTGCAAGTGGGAATCATTTAAATAATCCAACAAACACATTAGCTTGGGGTAATAGTCAACCTACTAACACAAGCTTTTATGGAGGGGACATCGAAGGAATTATCCAAAAAATTGATTATTTGAAGGATTTAGGTGTTTCCGGAATTTATCTAACGCCAATTTTCGAGGCAAACTCCAATCATAAATATGATACGATTGATTATTTTAAAATTGATCCTTCGTTTGGGGACGAAACAACCTTAAAAAGACTGATTCAAAAATGTCATGATCTTGATATTCGAGTGATGTTAGATGCTGTTTTTAATCATACAAGCTATTCTTTTCCACCGTTTCAGGATGCATTAGTGAATGGTAAGGACTCTAATTATTATCATTGGTTCCATTTTCATCCTGATGAATCAAACAATTTTAATTCTACCTATGAAACTTTTTCATTTGTTAAAGAAATGCCTAAACTGAACACAGAAAATAAAGATGTCCAACATTTTTTATTGGAGATTGGTTCCTATTGGATTAAAGAATTTAACATTGATGGTTGGAGGCTTGATGTCGCAAACGAAATCGACCATGATTTTTGGAAACTGTTTCACCGAAAAATGAAAGAAATAAAACCGGATATTTTTATAGTAGGTGAAATTTGGCATCACGCAATGCCTTGGTTACGTGGTGATGAATTCGATTCTGTAATGAATTACCCGTTATTAAAGTCATTACTTTCATATTTTTCCAACGAAACTATTTCTACTATACAGTTCAAACATTCAATTAATGAAATGGTTTCACTATATCCAATTCAAGTAATAAAAGTTCTATTTAATATTATTGGAACTCATGATACACCGAGGATCCTAACTCAATCGCATCATAATGATAAAAAAGTGATATTGTTGTATGTTTTTCTTTTTACGTTTTTCGGAACTCCCTGTATATATTACGGTGATGAAATTGGACTTACAGGTGGGAATGATCCAGAATGCAGAAGTTGTATGATTTGGGACTCTTCCTTACATAATCAACTAATTTACAATTCATTAAAAAAATTAATTGAACTAAGAGCTTTGTATCCAGTTTTGGAAAACGAGGGTGAATTTAAATGGATCGATCCAATTGACGAACAGAACCAAACTTTGATTTACGAAAGAAGTAGTAATGAATTGTCTATTTTCGTTTTCATCAATCCTTCTCATGAAAAATCTTCTGTAACTTTACCAATTAATATGAGAAATAAGCGAGTCACAAATTTATGGAATCATTCACAATTTGCTGCTGAAACAGATTCTATTTTTATTGAAATACCGCCAGTTGATTTTTTCATATTAAAGATTGAATCCACAGACTCAACAACTTGAGTCTGTATTTTTATGCAAAAGTATTTTTCTTGTTACATTTTCTAACATCCTTCCTTTTTGTTAGCGTTTTCATATATTTTCACAAAAAATATTTTATTTTTTTGTGAAAAAATCATTGAATTTTGCATATATTCTGAATATGATAACTTATATAACATTTGATGTTATAAAATATAACATTACAGAAATGGGGAATGGAAATGAACAGTATTCAAGCAGCTGATAGTGTGTTTCTCTTTATTTCAACAGTACTTGTCATGATTATGACACCTGGTTTAGCTCTTTTTTATGGTGGTATGGTTAAAAGTAAAAACGTACTAAGTACAACGATGCACAGCTATGCAGCAATGGCCATTGTTTCCATACAATGGGTATTAATTGGTTATTCACTAGCATTTGGTCCTGACGTGAAACATTTAATTGGTGATTTTTCTTGGGCAGCATTAAAGGATGTTAGCTTTAATCCAAACGAAAATTACAGCGCAACAGTCCCTCATAATCTTTTCATGATGTTTCAACTAATGTTTGCAATTCTAACTCCCGCTCTTATTTCAGGCGCTTTTGCTGAACGAATGAAATTTTCTGCATTTTTATTATTCACTTTGCTTTGGACAACATTTGTATATGATCCGTTAGCACATTGGGTTTGGGGTGTTGATGGATGGCTTCGAAACCTAGGTGCACTTGACTTCGCCGGCGGAACAGTCGTTCATATTTCTTCTGGTGTTTCAGGTTTAGTATTAGCTCTTCTTTTAGGTAAACGAAAAGATTTTGGAACTTCCTCACCTCACCATTTACCTTTGACAGTGCTTGGAGCAGGTTTACTATGGTTTGGTTGGTTCGGATTTAATGTTGGTAGCGCACTTACTTTAAATGACGTTGCTCTTACAGCATTTATTAATACAAATACAGCCGCTGCCGCTGCCTCAGTTGGTTGGGTATTGGTTGAATGGTATGTAAATAAAAAACCGACCATTCTTGGTGGTGTTAGTGGAGCTGTAGCTGGATTAGTAGCCATAACACCTGCCTGTGGTTTTGTAACACCTTTATCTTCAATCTTAATTGGTTTATTAGGTGGAATTATCTGTTTCCTAGCTGTCACATACTTAAAACACAAATTTGGATATGACGATGCATTAGATGCATTTGGGTGTCACGGTATTGGTGGTACATGGGGTGCAATTGCAACAGGTTTATTTGCAACAAAATCTGTAAATAGTGCTGGAGCAGACGGATTATTCTATGGGGATGCTTCTTTATTACTTAAACAATTGATTGCAATTGGCTCGACTTACGTATTTGCAGGAGTTGTTACCTTCCTCATCATTAAAGTGATTGGCTTCTTTGTTAACGTTCGAGTTGATCAAGAAGAGGAGAGCTTAGGACTAGATTTAGCGATTCACGGCGAAAAAGCTTATCACGATGCGAGTATATAAGGAGGCAATTACATGACTGCGAAATTAACGAAAATTGAAATCATTACAAGACCTGATAAATTCGATGTACTAAAAGATGCCCTTGCGAAAGTAGGGATTACTGGCATGACAGTCACTAATGTATTAGGGTGCGGTATGCAATCAGGCTATACTGAAGTTTACCGAGGTACGAAAAGAACGATTAACTTGCATGAAAAAATCAAAGTCGAAATCGTTGTTTGCGACGTCCCCGTTCAATCAGTGATTGATGCAGCTAAAAAAGTTTTAAAAACAGGGAAGCCTGGTGATGGGAAAATTTTTATTTACCCAGTTGAAAATGCTATTAAAATCCGCACTGGTGAAGAAGGTCGCGATGCCCTTCAAAACGATTATTAATAGAGAAAAACCTAGTCATTTTCTTATGACTAGGTTTTTTTATGTAAATATTCACTTTCTAATCATGATTTTTCTATACATACCATTTAACATAACCGGAACATCGACTTCAATTGTAAGTGTATGATTAAATTTTTGAAATAAACTCTCGAAATGTAACCCAATATCCGTCCCTAACATACGAATAACAGGTCTTAATAGTTTTTTCGATATGGGAATTTTTTTTTCTTTCGTTGCAAATTTATCAAAAATAATGATCGTTCCACGTTTCTTCAAAACCCTTTCCATCTCTTTTAAACATTGCTCAGGATTTGGAACAACAGATAATATTAAACTTGCAATAATTGTATCAAATGATTCATCTTTAAAAAGCAAATTTTGTGCATCCATTTGTATAAATTCAACTGAAGTATTTGCGTTTTTTAAGCTGGCCTTTTTCAACATATCAAAAGATAAATCAATCGCTGTGACCTCAATATTTTCTAAATGTATTAGCTCCAAATCAGCACCTGTACCAACTCCAACAAATAATATCTTCTGACCTCCTTTTAACGAGACTTCCTCAAACACTCGTTTTCTAGCGTCTAAAAAAAAACCTGAATTAAATATGCGATCATATATAGGAGACCAAACTTTATAAATTATACGATTCCACGAATTATTCAAATTCCACCTCCAACATTTTCTTTACTATTCTTTATCGTTCTCTGAATCTTTTTAACAATATCATCTTACCATGCTATCCAAACGATATTATTAAACAGTTGTTATCTAAAGCTAGATTTAACAAATAAATGAACAAAAAAAGAGGTGAAATTTCACCTCTTACTTTTATGCTTTAATATTAATATTGTACTTTTTAAACCAAACATGAATTTGGTATAAATGCGCCAATAATTGCGGTCCAGACATTAATTGACCGTACCAAGGTACTTTAAATGCAGTACCTTCACTCACAACCAAACTGTTTAATTGTTCTTTATCAAAAAACTCGTAAAGTGCAGAACCTTTATCACTTAAACTCTCTTTTAGCTTTTGTACTACTAAATTAGTATAGACTGGATTATGCGTCTTAGGGTAAGGACTTTTTTTACGGTACAATATATCATCTGGTAATAATCCTTCTAGGGATTTTCTTAAAATTCCCTTTTCTCGATTACCATGCATTTTAATTTCCCATGGTATATTCCAAACATATTCCACCAATCGATGGTCCGCAAAAGGAACACGAACTTCTAGACTTGCTCCCATGCTCATTCTGTCTTTACGATCTAATAATTGAGCCATAAACCATTGTCTGTTTAAGTAAAACAATTGTCTTCTTTTTGCTTCTAACGGACTTTCACCTTCAAGAATCGGCGTCTCTCTTACAGTTTCATTATATCTATCTTGAACATATGCTGTTAAGTTCAACTTCTTACTCCATTCATCTTTTAGCAGATTCTGACGTAATTCAGTTGACCTCATCCAAGGGAAAGCTGGCCTATTCAAGTCGTCTTCTCGATGAAACCAAGGGTAGCCTCCAAAGATTTCATCGGCACACTCTCCTGAAAGTCCTACAACAAAATTTTGTTTAATCTTTTGACAAAACCATAATAATGAAGAATCCACATCTGCCATCCCTGGTAAATCTCTACACTCTGTTGCCTCTTCTAAATAATGTACTAACTCTTCATTAGTAATCACACATCTTTGATGATTTGTATTAAACGTTTTTGACATCAATTCAATCCATGGTGCATCTGAATTAGGTTGAAAAACGCTTGAAGTAAAATATTTATCATTTTCTTCATAGTCAATTGAATAGGTTGTTAATTGACCCTTACCTTCTTTTTTATAATGATTTGCAGCGATCGCAGTAATCGTACTAGAATCTACTCCACCAGATAAAAACGTACAAAGTGGTACATCAGAAACTAATTGTCTCACAATTGCATCTTTAACAAGAAATTGAACCTTTTCTGCTGTTTCTTCTAATGAATCTGTATGGATTTTACTTTCTACTTCCCAATATTTCCATATTTTTAATCCGTTGCGAGAGAAGGTCATTGCGTGCCCACCACGAAGTTCTTTAATTCCATCAAATACACCATTTCCAGGCGTCCTAGAAGGACCCAAACCAAATACTTCAGACAGTCCCTCTTCCGTCAATTCTGCTTTTACATCTTTATGCGCCAAGATCGCTTTTACTTCTGATGCAAATAATAATCGTTTATAATCCTCTTTATAAAATAAAGGTTTAACACCTAGTCGGTCTCTAGCAACAAATAAGGTTTCTTTTTCTTCATCCCAAATAGCAAATGCAAAAATTCCATTAAAACGTTCTACACAACCTTCCTTCCATTCTATATAACTAGTAAGTAAAACCTCAGTATCTGAATGCCCTTGAAATGTATATCCACGTTTTAATAGTTCTTTTCGAATATCCTCGGTATTGTAAAGTTCACCGTTATAACAGAGAGTATAATTGGATTTTTCCTTTGACTTGTTCATCGGTTGCTTTCCACCCTCTGGATCTACAACAACTAATCTTTTATGACCAAAGCTACAATGATTCGAAGTCCATATATTTGTATCATCAGGACCTCTTTTAGATAATGTTTCAGCCATTTTCTTTGCTGTAGCACTTACATTTGATAAATTTTGCTGAAAATCTGCCCACCCAGTTATACCGCACATAATTTATTTTCTCCTTTCTGGGCTTTTTCCCTAGAAAAATAAAGTTAATTCTATATCTTATTAACACCAATATTGATACGTGCAATTATTAATAAAAAAAATTGCATAGCTATCCTTATTTGTCCATACGCTTTTTGAATTTTTGCATAGTTATAAAATAGTTAAGTTATGTCAATAAATGAAAAAAGTAGCAGCTATATTTTATCGGGTACCTAAAAACATAAAATCAGCTGAAAACTTATGAAGTATATTACGCCTACTTCAGGCAATTTCTGATTGAAAATTAATCCATAAAAAAACAATATTCGAAAGTTAATAAATGGTTCGAAGGAAATTATTTTATTTATATACTCCTTCTATATTTATGTTAATTCTAAATGTCCAAATCACTAATTTTCCATTAAATCAATATTTGTCAAATTTACGTAATGATATAGAACGTTCGTAACTGGAGGTTACTTAATGCATTATAAGCACCGATCACAACTATTTAAAGAGCAACCTCGTGCTTTTACAATTGGATCAATAGAAGA